>JADMIO011227171.1_pt1 | contig 53622 bp, 40 predicted proteins | sample 8958161 | NCBI WGS metagenome assembly JADMIO01 (sample SAMN16585339, study PRJNA669376) | soil metagenome | isolation source: Crop rotation soil | place: USA: Cullars Rotation, Alabama | collected 2011 | reverse complement strand
CGGCTCGAACCGCCGCATAACATAGCCCTCACGGGTCGTGATCTGCCGCGCCATGTTCAAAGTGCAATTGGCCTCCAGCACCTGGTTGCCGCGCTGGTTGGCGACGCGGAACATGAAGGTCGGCTTGCCCTCGAACATGGTGATCGTGGCGATCTTGGAGAACATCATGCGCGAGGTCGGCCGCGACAGCCGCGCGAACAGCGCGCCTGTTGCCACGGCGAGATTCAGGAGCCCGAAAAACCCCTGAACCGTCACGACGATGTTGGAGTAAAGATCGGTGGGCACCAGCTCACCGGTGCCCGACGTGGTGAGAATTGCCGCGCTGAAGAAAAACGCATCCAGGAAATTGTTGGTGTCGAGGTGCGCAATGCCGCCGGGGTTCAACATGTAAAGTCCGGCGAACGCTGACACGATCGCGACGAAGATCAGCGCCAGCCCGAGAAAAAACACCGACCACGGCGCGCGCAGCATGCCCTGGTAGATGTCGGTCCACTTGCTGCGGTCCTGCCCTTGGATGACGGGCCGCGGCGGCATCTTCCGTCCCGACGGCACGATGCGCGGATAGACCGGCCGTACCATTGCCGATGGGGGCGGCGGCACCTGTGTCGGCGGCGGTTTGGGAGGTGCTTCGACGGTCGCCATGCCGGGTTTTAGCGCGCTGTGGCGTCCCTTCTCAAATCAGTCCCGCTGCATGCCGTGCACGCCGAGGTTTTCCAGATAGGCCGGCCAGCGGACGCCGTGAGTGTGTGCAAGATCGTGCAGATAGTCCCATGTGTAGAGGCCGGTGTCGTGGCCGTCGTCGAAACCGATGCGCACGGCGTAATTGCCGATGGGAATGAGCGTGGCGATTCGTACGCTGCGCTTGCCGGCGACGGGCGGCATTTTCTCCTGCCCGTGCCCCTTCACTTCGGCGCTGGGCGATTGGGTGCGCAGATACTCGGCGGTCAGTTCGATACGCTCGCCGGATTCGAAGGTGACAATCAGGCGGTCCTTGTCCTTGTTCAGCCGGATTTCGGCCGGCCAATGTTTGGCGCCAGCCTCAGTCACGAACGTTCCGCGTCCGAAAGCTCGCGCGCCTCGTCGGGCAGCATGATCGGAATGCCGTCGCGGATGGGGTAGGCGAGGCCGGCCTGCTTGCTGATCAGTTCCTGCTTCTCGCGGTCGTAGACCAGCGGCCCGCGCGTCATCGGGCAGACAAGAATTTCGAGAAGTTTCGGATCGACGTCCATCGTGCCTTGATCCTGGTTCACCAGCCCTAGTTGACAGGTCTTCCGCCGCCCGTGCCCGTTCCGGCCGTCGTCGCGGCATTGGCAATTTCCAGAAGCGCGATCAGGGCTTCGGCGCGTTCGCGCGTGCCGGGCACTTCGAGCAGCGCCTGCTTTTCGGTGGGCTCGAACGGACAGATCATCGACAGCGCGCTGACCAGCGCCTCGACCGGCGCATCCTTCAGCGACGACCAGTCGGTCTCCATGCGGCGTTCGTCGAGATACGGCTTCAGCGCCGACAAGAGGCGCCCCCGCGCGATGTCGACCGCTGCATCGGACGGCGCAAAGTCGACGGCATAGGTCTGATAGTCCGCCTCGACCTGGCGGAACGGCGTCACCGCGTCCACTTCGTGGGCGACGCGGAAACGCACGATGCCGGTGAGCGTGATCTCGTAACGCCCGTCCGGTGTTTCTGAGTACGAGGTGATGCGCCCGGCGCACCCCACATCGGAAAGCTCGGGCCGCCGCGCGTCCTCATCTTCGGTGCGCGGCTGGATCATTCCGATGATGCGCCGCCCGGACATTGCGTAGTCGGTCATTGCCAGATAGCGCGGCTCGAAAATGTTCAGCGGCAGTTGCGCGCGCGGCAACAGGATCACGCCCGGCAGCGGAAACACCGGAATGACGGCGGGGAGATCGGTTGCGTTCGAGTAGTGCCGCATTGTCTTACGAGAACAGGACGGACGAAAGCTTGCGACGCGCATCGATAGTGCGCTGGTCGGTCGGACCCATCGCTTCGAACAGCGTCACCAGCTGCTTGCGCGCGGCCTCTTCGTTCCACTTGCGGTCGCGCCTGACGATATCGAGCAGCTGCTCGATCGCGCCCTCGCGGTCGCCTTTGGCATCGAGCGCCAGCGCCAGATCGTACCGCGCCTGATGATCGGCCGGGTTCGCATCGACCTTGGCGCGCAACGGCGCCGTGTCGCCAGCCGATGCACCTTTTTCCTTCAGCGCGAGTTCGGCTTCGACGCCGCGGATGGCTTCGTCGGCGGCGCCGTCCGGCCGCACGAGGCCGAGCGTCTGCCGCGCGCGGTCCAGGTCACCGGATTCGATGTAGCACTTGGCCAATCCCGCCACGGCCTTCGGATGGCCGGGCTCTTCCTGCAATATCTGCCCGAACATCTGAGCCGCGGTGCCGATGTCCTTCTTCGCGAGCGCCTCTTCCGCCATCGCGATCATGTCTTCGACCGGCGAGGGGCCCGCCGCGCCGCCGGTCAGCGCCTTCACGAAATCGCGGATTTGCGACTCCGGAATCGCGCCCGCGAATCCGTCCACCGGCTGGCCGTTCTTGAACGCGTACACGGTGGGGATGGATTGAATGCGCAGCTGCTGCGCGATCTCAGGGTTCTCGTCGATGTTGATCTTGACGAGCTTCACGGCGCCTTTGGCCTGCTCGACTACGCGTTCGAGCATGGGGCCCAGCGTCTTGCACGGGCCGCACCACGGCGCCCAGAAATCGACGATGACCGGAACCTCAAGCGAGGCCTGAACCACGTCCTGGCCGAAAGTCTGGATGTTGCCATCCTTTACATTGGGCGACGCGGCTGCCGCGCCGGGTGCGGGCGCCGCCGCGCCACTGCTGGCGTTGCCTGTGGAAATGGGTCTGCCGCCGGGTCCGATAAGAGCCATGAATCACGCCTTGCAATGCTGCCTGAAGATGGGTTGCCACAGGCCAGATTCCAACCCCTTTCGGCGGGGTCAGGTTCCGGCGGAAAACGCGGCCAGCCGCGCTTCCAGCCCGGCCTTCACCGCAGGCCATTCGTCGTCGGTGACCGAAAAATAGACGGTGTCGCGGCGTGAGCCGTCGGGCATCCACATGTGGCTGCGGAAGATACCTTCCTCCTTTGCGCCAAGCTTGGCGATGGCGGCGCGCGAGCGAGCATTGCGCGCATCGGTTTTGAATTCGACGCGCTTGTAGCCGGCGGTTTCGAAGGCGTTCTGGAGCAGCAACAGTTTCGCTTCCGGATTCACGGCGGTCGCCTGGGCCGCCTTCGCGTACCAGGTCCAGCCGATCTCGGCGCGCGCGTGCTCCGGGACGATGTTGCCGTACGAGGTCGAGCCCACGATTGCGTCGTCGGAAAGGCGCCGCACCGCAAAGACAATACGCGCGCCCTTGGCCATGTCGCTGTTCAGGTCTTTCCACCACGCGTCGAACGTCTCGGCCGCCGAGATCGGCATGTAGCGGAACGAGTCTGGCTGACCGGCGGCGGCCGCGTGCAAGCCGTCGCGGTGCGTATCGTTCACCGGCTCCAGCGCAATGAAGTGGCCGCGGAGAACGCGCGGGCCGAGCGGTGTGGTCGGAAGTGGGGCGGGCTTCATGTGCGCTCCGGAAGCGTAACGATCGTCGGCTCGTGCCCCGTGTCGCGCAGGAAACGCAACAGGTCCGCCGCCGAGATCGCCGTCGTCTGATCGTTGCGCAGTGGATGGAAGTTCAGCGGATCGCCCTCCAGCATCTTGTCGTCCAGCACCACGCGCACGCGGCAGGCAGTATCGTTGATGACAGCAAACGGAGTCACCGAACCTGCCGGCACACCCAGCACCTCGAGCAACAGCTCCGGTGCACCAAACGAAAACCGTGGCGCACCCAGCTGCCGCGCCAGTTCGTTCACGTGGACGCGAAACGTATCGCGCGCCACCACCAGCCACAGCGCGCCGGTCTTGTCCTGGATGAACAGGTTCTTGGTGTGCATGCCGGGAATGTGACCGCAATGCTCGTTCGACTGCTCCACCGTGAAGCACGGCGGATGCAGATACGTCTTGTGCGCGATGCCGAGCGCATCGAGGCGTTGGAACAGCGCGGACTCTGGACCCGGTGTAATGTCCATGGCGGAAGCGGCGTGGTAAGAAGGGCCCGAGAACATAGCGCAATCGCAGGTGGGGAACATGCCGGTCCGGTGCGTTGTTTTGGCTCTGCTTTTTCTGGCGGCCGTCGGCCCGGCCGTGGCGGCCTCGGGAAACCTGCCGGTGCAGCAGCTGACGCTGGAGCGCAAGACGGCGCAGCATGAAATCAGCATCCTCTATCCCAAGACCGGAAACGCGGCGATCGACCGGCAGGTCGCCGAGTGGGTGAAACAGCAGGCCGACGATTTCGCCGGCCTCGAAGGCGGCGGCGTCAACCGCGGTGCCTACACGCTCGACATCAGTTTCGCGGTCATCCGCAACGACTCCGAGATGTTCGAGACGCTGTTCGAGATTGAGATGGCGACGGGTGGCGCGCATCCCAACCACACGCTGGAAACGCTGAACTTCGTCGTACCAAGCGGTGAGCGCGTGTACCTCGCCGAAATGGTGGGACCGGCAGGATTGAAGCGCATCAGCGAACTCGCGATCGAAAACCTGATCAAGGAACTGACCGGCGGCGGCGACGATGCCGTCACCGATGCCGACTGGATTCGCCGCGGCGCGGAGCCGTACGCGGGGAATTTCGAAATCTTCTCGCTGATGAAGGACCGGCTGATCCTTTACTTCCCCGAGTATCAGATCGCGGCCTATGCCGCCGGGCCGCAGAAGACGGAGATACCGCTTTCCAAGCTTCGGCGTGTGGTGCGCGACCGCAGCGACTGGGCAAAGCCGCAGCCGTCATTCGACTGTGACAAGGCATCGACGGCGGTCGAGAAGGGATTGTGCGCCGACGTCGAACTGGCGCGGCTCGATCGGAAAATGGCGCACGCGTATTACTGGAAGCTGCAACTTGCCGACGGCGATGCGGGCAAGGCGCGTGAGCGCGAGGCGCAGCGCGCATTCCTTGCCAAACGCGACGCCACCTGCGGAACGCTTGCCGATGCCGCGCTGGGACAGTGCTTGACGGCGCAGTATCGCCAGCGAATGAAGGCACTCGAGCGGCGGGCGGAATAGTAGCGATGGTCCGGCTCTGCCTCGTGACGGTTCTGTTGGTGCTTGCTGGCACGGCTGCGCAGGCCGCGCCGCTGCCGGTGCAGACGCTGCGCATCGACCGCAAGGCGCCGACGCACACGATTGCCATCGCCTATCCGAAGACCGGCAACGGCGCGATCGATGCCGAGATCGCCGCCTGGGCGAAACACGAGGCGGACGAGTTCGCGGGATACACCAAGGACGCGCGCCTCGACGATCCGGGCCGCCCGTGGTCGCTGGAAATCACGTGCAAGGTCGCGCGCAACGACGCTGCGATGTTCGCCGTAATGTGCGCGAGCGCGACGAACGACGACGGCAACCACACGCACTTCGCCTTCACGACTTTCGACTACGTCATGCCGGCAGCGCAGCGCATTTCGATTTCCAACGTCATGAAGCCGGAAGCATACGCAAAGATGCGCGCCTATGCGGTCGCGCATATGGTGAGCGAGGATCCCGACTTCGGCGCTGAGGTTGCAGCGGATGTCGGCCTGCCGCCGGTCGCGGCAACCTTCGCCGCCTTCACGCTATCGCCAACGGCGATCACGGTCTGGTTCACGCCCGAACAGCTGGGCAACATGACCAGCGCCGGCGGCCACGCGGTCATCCCGCTCAGTGAGCTGAAGGGGCTGCTTCGCCCCTTCTAGCCTTCACCACAGGATGTTCGAGAACGCGTGCCAGTCGCCGGTGATGGCGATGACGAAATTCGCGGTCGGCGACGCGCCGCCGTCCGTGTCCAGCGAAAGGTATGTGGTGTTGTTGCCGGAATTGTAGGCGATGGTTGCCTCACCCGGCGCCCCGTTGAACTGGGTCACCACGATGAACGCTTGATCGCCGCCGCCCTGGATCGCGTCGATCCCACGCAGGTCGATCGTGTCCGAGACGTCGAGATCGATGATGTAGTGGGGATCCGCGTTCCGGACTGCGAGATCTGCGAAGACGAACTGGTCCGCGCCCGCCCAGCCCGACAGCACGTCGGTGCCGTCGCCGCCCGTGATGACATCGTTGCCGTTGCCGCCATAGAGGAAGTCGTCCCCGTCGCCGCCCGACAGTGTGTCGTTGCCGTCGAAGCCATTCAACGAGTTGGAAGCGGATGAGCCGGTGATGGTGTCATTGCCGCCGCCGGAGCCGACGCTTTCGATGCTGATCAGTGTGTCGGTGCCGAGCGCGCCGGTGGCCGTTCCCGCGCCGAGGTCGATCGTCTCATTGCCGCTTGTCGTGTTGTACCAGGCCCAGTCGTTGCCCTTGCCGCCGTCCAGCGTGTCGTTGCCAGCGAGGCCCGACAGATAGTTGTCGCCCTTCGAACCCGTCAGATGATCGTTGAACGCGCTGCCGACCACGGCCTCGACGTTCTTGAACGTGTCGGTGCCTTCGCCGGTCCCCGTGCCGGCCGCGAGGTCAACCGTCACCGCTGTCGCACTGTTGGTGTAGTAGACGTGATCCCAACCCGCGCCGCCGTCGAATTTGTCGTTGTTGAGGCCGCCCGTCATATTGTCGTCGCCGTTTTCGCCCTTGATCGTGTCGTTGCCCTTGTCACCCCACAGCCAATCGTTGCCTTCGCCGCCAAGAAGGGTGTCGTTGCCGGTGTTGCCGTGCAGCTGGTCGTTGCCCCCGCGGCCCTCGTTGAGCTCATCGAGGGCGCTGCCGCCGGCGATCTCGTTCCCTTCGCCGCCGATGAAGTGCTCGATGCCCGAAATGTTGGCGTCGTTGATGGCGTACGCCGCGATCACGCCGCTGGCGTCGAACGTATCGTAGCCGTCGCCGCCGGCGAGGATGCCGAGGTTGCCGCCGTTGACATCGAGGACGATGACGTCGTCCCCGGCACCGCCGTCGATCGAGACGTCGCCATTGCCGCAATGGATGGTGTCGTTGCCGTCGTCGCCGGTCAGCGTGTCGGCGCCGATGCCGCCCGTGATCGAGTCGTCGCCCTTGCCGCCATGAACGGTGTCGTCGCCCCCTGCGCCGTCCAGCGTGTCGTTCTTTCGCGTGCCCGTGTGCGTTTCGTTCGAGCCGTCGCCGGTCCAGGTCTCACCGGTGCCGGCAAACACGGCCGCACCGCCCAAGGGCCCGATCATGCCGGCGTGATCGGCATCGATCTTCCAGGAGTGGCGAACGTCGGACCAGAAACGCAATTTCATGGCACCCTCATCAATGCGATATCGCGAGGTGCCGAACCTATGTTGCCGGCCTGTGCCGCCGCCTCCCTCCAAAAAGGGGGGTATCGATTAAAGTTGCTTCATGGTGTGCGCGCGCGCACACGCTCGTCTGACGGACGAGCGAGCGGCACACGCATGCTTGGCGATACTGGAGCGGGCGACGCGATTCGAACGCGCGACCCCGACCTTGGCAAGGTCGTGCTCTACCCCTGAGCTACGCCCGCGCTCCTAGCGGACGGCGGTTATTGCTCAGGCCACTCCCCGTTGCAAGGGCCGCCCTGGGAACCGGTTACGCGCGCCGGAATTCCAGCGTTGCGCTCGAAAACCCCGCCGACTTGCCCTCTTCCCTGGTCTTGTCGCGGTGCTTTTCTACAAATGTAAGAGGCGCAAGGCCGCGGATGAATATCTCCAGCGGCCGGGCGAAGCTTTTCGCGCTGTACTGGGTCTCCGTACTGCCGTCCGTGAGCTTGGCGTTGAAGAAAAGAACAGCGCCGGGCTTACCCGCGAGGCGCACGAGATTGCCGAAGTAATAATCGAGTTCTCCGGGATGGACGTGCTGGGCGACCAGCCATGAAAAGACATAGTCGGCGGCGAACCGCTCGCCCTCATGAATCGCCTCATCGTCGATCGGCGCGAGGCGCGGTGTCTTCGTGCGCAACAACTCTTCGCCGGCCAGTTCGCGTCCGAGGTTCAACGTGTCGGGCGTGACGTCCATGCCGAAATAGCATCCGGGATTTAGATAGTTGATGAAATGGACGCCAATTCTGAGGCTGCCGCAGCCGTAATCGATCACGCGTTGATCGGGCTGGAAAGCGAACGTCTTCAGGAGTGCCTTGAAGCGGCGTTCACCCGCGCTCCACCAGTCCTCGCGCGTCTTCAGGTCGGCGCCTATGGTGGCGCTCTTGTGTCCCTCGCCTTTGATCCTCGCAACCACCTTCTCGTAGTGGCGGCGAGCACGGCTGGTGCCTTCCGGTTTGTCCATGCTGCCAAAACGCGGTTGGATCGACCGGCGCCAATCCTAACCGGCTCTGCCGCTCCGGCATACCCTACAGTTGCTAATTGATAGAGGGGCAACCCGCAGGTAGTGCCTAGTTCGGTTCGCGCATGCCCTTGCGGAACGTGGCCTCGATGGGCGCCATGAAATAGTCCCACAGCGTGCGTTCGCCGGTTTCGATGGCGACTTCCACCGGCATGCCCGGAACCAGCCGGATTTCAGGATGGTCGGCGAATGCCCCACGGTCGACGGTCACGCGCGCATTGAAATACGCCGCGCCCGATTGCTGATCGACAAGGCGGTCTGCGGACACGTTGGTCACCGTGCCGTGAATCGCGGGGAGACGCCTCGCCTGGTTGCCGGCGAGCGTCAGCTTGGCGTTCATGCCCACATGGAGATAGTCGATGTCTTCCGGCCGCACATGCGCCTCGACTTCGAGCTGATCGTTCTGCGGCACGATCTCCATCAGGACCTCGCCTTGCCGCACGACGGCGCCGCGCGTGTGGATGGCAAGGCTGACGACGCGGCCTTCGACCGGAGTCGTGATCACCTGGCGGTGGAGGACGTCGCGCGCCGCTTTCAGCCGGTCGATGAGATCGAAGCGCCGCGACTGCACTTCGCGCAGCTCCTTCAACAGGTCGGCCATCGTCGTGTTTCTTAGGTTTACGATCTGGAGCTGCGTCTCGCCGTTGTTGACCTGGGCTTCCGAGATTTTCTCGATCACCTGACCCCGCTGGCCGCCGAGATCGGCCTGCGCCCGTTGCAGGGCCAGGAGCCGCGGCAGGGATTCGATGCCGCGATCCACGAGCACCTTGATCATCTCGGTTTCGCGCGCGATCAGCGCAATCTGCTGGTCGATGCCTTTCAACTGCGCGCGCAGGCCTTCGATGGAGCGGTTGTTCTCCTCGATGCGGGTTTCGAGGATCTTGATCTGCTTTGACGTGGTTTCGCGATTGTTCACGAAGGCGTTTAACTCGACGCGCATCGCATCCGCGACCTTGGGATCCGACGAACGCGAGAGCAGGTCGGCCGGAAAGGCAACGTTCGGCGCATTATCTTTCTGCGCGACGAGCCGCGCTTCCTGTGCCGCCAGCGCATCGGCCTGGCCTTGCAGCATGTCGAGCGACGCGCGCGCCTGCGTCTCATCGAGTTTTACCAGCGCCTGGCCGGGCTTCACCGTCTGGCCCTCGCGCACGAGGATGTCCTCCACGATGCCGCCCTCGAGATGCTGGATGGCTTTGCGGTGCGACTCCACCACGATCATGCCCGGCGCCATCATCGCGCTGTCGAGCGGCGCGAGCACCGCCCAGAGCATGAACACGCCGAAGAAGATGGCCACGACCGCACCGCCGCGCCGGACGATGCCCTTGGGGCTCATGAACGCAGTGGAAGGTTCCTCCGCGGCGACATCAGTCGACGGCAGACCGGGCGGAACATTGCGCGCGCGCGTACCCCGGCCCCCGAACAGGCGGTCGAACCGGCTCGGCCGCCGGCGTTCGGGTGAAGACGGTGCTTCGGTCACTGCGTGCCTCCCGGCGCGGGTTCGTCACCGCCGATATTGGGCAGCGTCAGCGGGATCACGTTCTGACCCTGGCGAACTTGTTGACCGGCGGGGCCGGGACGCGGCGAGAAACGCGACATCACTTCGGCCCGCGGACCGAACGCTTCGACCATGCCGTCGCGCAACACCAGCATCTTGTCGACGTTCGCGAGCATCGAGGGGCGATGCGCCACCACGACGACCGTGACTTTTTTCTTCTTCAACTCGGCAAGCGTGCCGAGCAAAGCTTCTTCGCCCGCGGTGTCGAGGTTCGAGTTCGGCTCGTCCAGCACGATAAGTCGCGGATCGCCATAGAGCGCGCGCGCGATGCCGAGGCGCTGCCGCTGTCCGCCCGAAAGCTTGGCGCCGTTTTCGCCGAGGTCGGTGTCGTAGCCCTTGGGCAGCGCGAGGATCATATCGTGCGCGTTCGCCAGCTTCGCGGCTTTGACGATATCCTCGGGATCGCCTTCGGTCAGGCGGGCGATGTTGTCCTTGACCGTACCGCCGAACAATTCCACGTCCTGCGGCAGGTACCCGATGTACTTCGACAGCTCCGCACGCGGCCAGGCATAGATGTCGGCGCCATCCAGGCGCACGACGCCTGTCGCTGCCGGCCATGCGCCCACGAGAAGCCGCATCAGGCTCGACTTGCCCGACGCAGACGGACCGATCACTCCAACCGAGTCACCCGCCTGCAAGGCGAAGCTTACGCCGTTGACGATGGCCTTGCGCGAACCCGGCGGCGCGAAGCTGACCTTCTGAACCTGAAGGTCGCCGGTAGGCGCGGGGAGGGCCATGCCTTCTTCGCGCTTGGGTGCGGTGTTGAGAAGGTTGACGAGACGGCCCCATGCCAGACGAACAGCGACGATGCTCTTCCACGTCGATACCGCGCCTTCGATCGGCGCCAGGGCGCGCGCCGACAGGATCGAGGCCGCGATCATGATGCCGCCGGTGGCGTGATAATCGAGAACCAGAAGCGCGCCGGTGCCCAGCACCACGACCTGAATGAGCTGGCGCACGACCTTCGACGTGCCGGAGAGGATGGAGTCGCGGTCCGACGCTTCCAGCGAATGCTTGAGCGAGTCGAGCCACTGCTTGCGCCAGCGCGCGACGAAGGGATGCGACATGCCCATGCCTTCGAGCACGTCGGCGTTTCTGAGGCCGTCTTCGGCAAAGGTGTGCGCCTTGAGAGACGCCGTGATCGACTTTCCGAGCTTCTGCGCCGTCAGGTACTGATCGAGAAGCGCAATGCCGACCAGGATTCCGCCGCCGATGAGCACGATGATGAAATAGATCGGGTGCAGCATCCACAGGACGATGAGGAACAGGAACAGGAACGGGGCGTCGAGCAGGATCGCGAACGCGGCCGAACCGACGAAATTGCGGATCGTGTCGATGTCGCGGAGGCCCTGCCTCGAGCTGCCGGAAACCAGAGCCGACGTCGCGACCATGGACCGCAGCGTGCGCGCGCCGAGCGTTTCGCCGAACCGCATTCCGATTCGGATGAGCAGGCGAAGCCTGAGCGAATCGAGAAGGCCGAAAACCGACAGGGCGGCGAACGCAATGATGGTGAGAAGAAGCAGCGTCTCTTCACTGTGGCTCGAGAGAACGCGGTCGTACACCTGCAACATATAAAGAGAGACAGTGAGCGCGAGCACGCTCATCGCCGCGGAAAACGCCACCGCGACACCGAACAGACCCTTATTCGCGGTGAGCGCTTCGCGCACCGGATCGGGCGGATTCCTGGCCGAACCCGGCGAAAGCGCTGCCATCAACGACACGGAATACGCACTCTTTTGTGTGTTAAGCGGGCACGTCTATCATACCCGCCGGTCCATCGTCATAGCCTAAATCGAGCGCGTTAACGCTTCGGCAACGGCGTAAGTCCCTGGTCAATCTGACATTTCTGTAACGACGTCGCAGCTGCGAAAAAATTCCGTGACGCTGCCGAACGGCCAAGCCGCCTGTAAGCGATGAAATCTGCGCGAGAGGGCGTGTGGACCCCGTGATCCGCCCGGGCGCCTCGGGCTATGGTCCGCCCCGCGCGGCGCAAATGTCACTGGGGAATGCCGCCACAAACCGGGGTGTCTCATGCTTCGTTTCAGGTCTGCCGCTTTCGTCGCCATCGGTGCGCTCGCGCTCGCCGCGGCCTACACGGTTCACGCTGCCGAAACGGCGGCACCGCAGGCGCGCACCGTCGATCCGCGTTACGTCTGGGATCTGGCTGACCTCTACAAGACGCCGGAGGCGTGGCGGGCCGAATACGACCGCATGAAGGCCGAGGTCGCCAAGCTGGACCGCTTCAAGGGCACGCTCGGAAAGAGCGCGCGCGCGATGTTCGAAGCGCTGGACGCGATCAGCCGCGTGAACAAGGAGGTCGCGCGCCTCTATATCTATTCGAGCCTGAAGGCCGACGAAGATACCGGCGCCGCCGCCAACCAGGAGCGCAAGCAGCTCGCCGGCGCGCTCTTCACCCAGTTCAGCGAAAAGACGGCGTGGATATCGCCGGAGGTTCTGAGCGTCGGTGAGGCCAAGGTGCGCGCCTTCATCACGCGCGAGAAGGGGCTGAAGGACCGCTTCGATTATTTCCTGAACAACATCCTGCGTGCGGCGCCGCATACGCTTTCGGTCGAAGCCGAGGGCGTGATCGCGTCGACCGGCGATGTCCAGCAGCAGCCGGGCATCATCTACGGTCAGATGAACGATTCCGACTTGCCCCGTCCGACGGTGACGTTGTCGAACGGCGAACGCGTGAAGCTCGATCAGGCAGCGTACAACAAATATCGCCAGGTCCAGAACCGCGCCGACCGCAAGCTCGTGTTCGAAGCGTTCTTCGGATCGTACAAGGCGTTCGAGGGATCGCTCGGCGCGATGCTCACCGCGCAGGTGATGACCAACGAGTTCAACGCCAAGGTGCGCAAGCATCCGAACGCGCTGGCAGCCGCGCTCTTCCCCGACGCCATGCCGGAGGCTGTGTATCGCCAGCTGGTGGCGCAGGCGAACGCCGGCCTGCCGACGTTCCATCGCTATCTGCGGCTGCGCAAGCGTCTGCTCGGGATCAAGGACGAGCTTCGCTATCACGACGGCTACCCGACCATGTTCCCGCGCGTCGACCTGCCGGTGTTCAATGTCGAGGAGTCGAAGCGCATCACACTCGAAGCGCTGCGTCCGTACGGCGAGGAATATCTCACCATGCTGCGCCGGGGTTTCGACGCACGCTGGACGCATGTCTATCCGCAGCCGCGCAAGGCATCGGGCGCTTACATGAGCGGCGGCGCCTATGACGTGCACCCGTATCTGCTGTTGAACCACAACGACGACTATCAGTCGCTGTCGACCTTCGCCCACGAATGGGGCCATGGCGTGCACACGCTGCTGACCACCGCATCGCAGCCGTACGAGAAGGCGAACTACTCGACCTTCATCGCGGAGTCGGCGTCGATCGGCAACGAGATGCTGCTGATCGACTACATGGTCAGGAACGCGCGCAACCGCGGCGAGAAGCTCTACTATCTCGGCGCCGGTCTGGAATCGATCCGCACCACGTTCTTCCGCCAGACCATGTTTGGCGAATTCGAGCTGAAGATCCACGAAGAGATGGAGGCGGGCAGGCCGCTGTCGGGCGAGCGGATGACCGCGCTCTATTGCGATCTTCTGAAGCGCTACCACGGCGAGGCGCAGGGCGTGATGAAGATCGATCCCACCTACTGCCTGGAATGGGCGTTCATCCCGCACTTCTATTACAACTTCTATGTCTATCAGTACGCGACCTCGATGGCGGGCGCGGCGCAGTTCAGCGAAGCGATCGCCAAAGAAGGCAAGCCTGCCGCCGACCGGTTCCTGAATCTGTTGCGCGCGGGCGGTTCTGATTATCCGTACGAGCTGTACAAGCGTGCCGGCATCGATATGGCGACGCCGGCTCCGTACCAGGCGCTGATCGCGCGCATGAACCGGATCCTCGACGAAATCGAGGCGCTGGAGAAACAGCCAGGATGAACCGTTCGCTCACCCGGCGGGGACTGCTCGTTCGGGGTGCTGCGCTTGGTGCAGTGGCGGGTTTCGGAGTGCCGATGCCCGCCCGCGCCGCGGTCAGCGCGCCGCCTTCCGATACAGAGATCCGTGCACTGCTGTCCGGACGGCTTGCCGCATTGGGCGGAGAGCGTGGCGGCGTCGCGATTGTGGCCGGGATCGTCGATCCGGCGGGACGGCGGACAGTTGGTGTCGGTGCGCGCGCGGCCGCCGAGACGGTGTTCGAAATCGGCTCGGTGACGAAGGTGTTCACCGCTCTGCTTCTGGCGCAGATGGCCGAGGCGGGCGAAGTCGCGCTGGACGACCCCGTGAAGAAGCACCTGCCGCACGCGGTTCTTCCGGAACGGAACGGCCGCGTCATCACGCTTGCCGATCTCGCAACCCACATCGGGTCTGCCGTTCATGCCCGATCTTGCCGGCGCCGCGCCGTCGTCGTCGGCGTTCCATCGCTTCCTGTCGGGATACGCGCTCACTTACGACATCGGCAACAAGTGGGAGTATTCGAACCTCGGCTATTGGCTGCTGGGCGAGGTGCTCGCGGCGCGTGCCGGCCGCGACTTCAAGACCCTGATGCAGGAGCGCGTTCTCGGCCCGATGAAACTGGCCGACACCGGTTATGTCCTGACGCCAGCGATGAAGTCGCGGCTGGCGACGGGCCATGACGCATCGCTGAATCGCACGCGTCTGCTCACGGACGAACCTATCTACCGCGAGATGCCGGCGGCGGGCGGCATCTTCTCGACCGCAACGGACCTGGCCGAATTACTGGCGGCCGGCATCGGAACGGCCCCGTCCCCGTTGTCGACGGCGATGGCATTGACGGTGCGCACGCGCCGCAACGCATCCTCGGGTGCGAAGCAGGCGCTCGGGTGGACGGTTTACGGTTCGGGCGATGACGAGCTGATCTTCCGCGACGGCGGGACTCTGGGTTTCGCCAGTTGTGTTGTGTGGAGCCCCGCCAAACGCGCCGGCGTCGTCGTGTTGTCGAACCAGGTTGCCAGTGTGGCCGATATCGCGCGGCACCTGCTGCAACCGGACTTCCCACTGGAACAGCCGGTGGTGACGCGGCACACGGAAATCCGGCTCGACGCCAAAGCGCTGGACCGTCTTGTCGGCCGGTATGAGGCGGACGGCGAGGGTGTGTTTACGATCGTTCGCGAGGGGACGTTCCTTACGATCGCCGCGCCGGCGGAATGGGGACTGCCGAAGCAGCGCCTGCGGCCCGAAAGCTCCTCGAATTTCTTCGTGGCCGAGCTGCCGATGCGCGTCACGTTCGAAACCGACGCCGCCGGCCGCGCCACAGGCATCGTCATCTATCCGCCGCGCGGCCAGAAAGGTGTTCCGGCGAAACGCCTGCCGGACTAGAGTGATTGCGGGGACGCAGGCTCCCCGTCAGGCGATGTCCGCCCAAGCCCTGCTTCGACGCCGAGTCGGCGTAAGGAGCAGTCATGGGTGAGGCACAAGACTTCGTTTCATTCGCGCCGATGGTGCCGCCCCGCGGCACGCTGGTGCTGAGCAAGAGCGACATCGCCGCGCTGATGACGCATGCGGACTACCTGCGAGCGGCCGAAGCGGCATTCCTCTCGCTCACATCGGGCGCAATTGTCGCCGCGCTTCCCATGCACGTCCACGGTCACGATGGGACGTTCCACGTGAAGGGCGCGCGACTGGACAACGGCAAGCCCGTCGTTGCGATCAAGTTGAACGGAAACTTTCCGAACAATCCGGACAGGTTCGGGCTACCGACCATCCAGGGCGCCATTCTGCTTGCCGACGCAGAACGCGGATCTTTGCTCGCGATCATGGATTCGATGGAGATCACGCTTCGGCGCACCGCGGCGGCAAGCGCGCTCGCGGCGCGCTATCTCGCGCGGCCCGACAGCACGACTATCGCGATCTGCGGCTGCGGTGAGCAAGGCCGCGCGCAGCTCGAGGCAATGGCCGCGATTTTCAGACTGCAAGAGGCCACGGTGTGGGACCGTGACTTCGAACGATCGCGTGTGTTCGCGTCCCGCCTGCAGGAGAGTCTGAACATGCCTGTGCGGCCCGTTTCTGCACTAAGCGACGCGACGGCGACGGCCGACATCATCGTGACCTGCACGACGTCGCGTTCGCCGTTTCTTGGACCCGCGCACGCGGGCAAGGGGGCCTTCATCGCGGCCGTCGGCGCCGACAACCCGGAGAAGAGCGAAATCATGCCGGAGCTCATGTCGTCATCCAGGATCGTGGTCGACGTGCTGGATCAATGCTTGGCGATGGGCGACCTTCATCATGCGGTCACGGCGGGCGTTCTCAGCGCAGAAAATGTGTGGTCCGAACTCGGCCCCGTTGTTGCGGGAACGAGGAACGTCAGCACGGCCGCCGGTGAGATATACATTTTCGATTCGACCGGCACGGCGGCGCAAGATGTCGCCGCGGCCATTCAGGTCTACGGTCGCGCCGTTGAAGGCGGAATCGGTGTGCCTGTATTTCTTGGGAGTTAGGCGGGATGGGCGAGGGGCAGTCCAATTCCAATCCGGGGCATTCGGTGCCGTTCCCGGAAGCCGTGCGTACATGGGCACGCGTGGCGTCGTTGTCGTTCGGCGGGCCCGCCGGGCAGATCGCGGTCATGCACCGCATCCTCGTCGAGGAGAAACACTGGATCGGCGAGACACGGTTTCTGCACGCGCTCAACTACTGCATGCTGCTGCCGGGCCCGGAGGCACACCAGCTCGCTGTCTATATCGGTTGGCTGTTGCATGGCGTGCGTGGCGGCATCGTCGCGGGAACATTGTTCATCCTGCCGGGCCTGATTGCGCTCGGCATTCTCAGCTTCATCTACGCGAACTTCGGCAATGTCGGCTTTGTCGGCGCGCTGTTCTTCGGTTTGAAGGCGGCGGTGCTGGCGCTGGTGCTCGAGGCGGTGGTGCGCGTGGGCCGACGCGCGCTAAAGACGCGCGCGCACTACGTGATCGCGGCAGCGGCGTTCATCGCCATCTTTTTCTTTGCCGCTCCGTTTCCGGCGATCATCGCCGCGGCGGCCCTGCTCGGATACGTGGGACACGCCGCCGGTCTTCCCGGATTCACCGCGCCCGTGCACGCGGGCCCGAAGACAGGCCCCGATCACCCGGCGGTGATCGACGCCATGTTCGAGCGCGGCACGCCCGAGCATGTCATCCCCTCGGCCCGGCGCTTCGTCGTCACGGCGGTCGTGGGATTGGGCCTGTGGCTCGGACCGCTCGCGGTCCTGTTCCTGCTGCTCGGCCCGCACAACGTTTACACCTCGATCGCCGCGTTCAATTCCAAGATGGCGGTGGTGACGTTCGGCGGCGCCTACGCAGTGCTGTCCTACATGGCGCAGCAGGCGGTCGAGTATTACGGCTGGTTGAAGCCCGACGAGATGTTGATCGGTCTGGGCTTCGCCGAAACCACGCCGGGGCCGCTGATTTGCGTCGTGCAGTTCGTCGGCTTCATGGCGGCGTTCCGTGATGTGGGTCCGCTCGATCCGTCCGTCGCGGGAACGCTCGGCGGATTGCTCGCGATGTGGGCGACCTTCGTGCCGTCGTTTCTGTGGATTTTTCTCGGCGCGCCGTACGTCGAGGCGCTGATCGGCAACAAGAAGCTCAACGCGGCACTGTCGGCCATCACCGCAGCCGTCGTCGGCGTAATCCTGAACCTCGCCATCTGGTTTGCATTGCACGTTTTGTTCGGCGAAGTGCGCGATGTGGAAGCGTATGGACTGCGCCTGCACATGCCCGTGCTGTCGACAATCGACTGGCCGGCATTGGTTCTGTCGCTGGTCGCAGCCGTCGCCATCTTCCGGCTGAAGTTGGGGATGGTGTGGACGCTGGCGCTGTGTTGCGCGCTTGGCGTCGCCTGGCACTACATCGCGCCGTTCATCTGACCTCGCGAACATGAACCGGCGAAACGGAATTGCTTTGAAAAGCAATTTCCGGTCGCTGAAAAAGGCTGCGGAAAAAATTTTTTCGGAAATTCGTTTGGCGAAACAGACCGTTGAAAAAACTTTTTCGATCCTGAACGGCGCGGGACTTGAAATCCGCAAGCCAGAAATTACCTAGGCTATGTCCCCACAGGTGCGAGAGAACCTGAACGCCGCCGCGAAAGCCCAGTGCTTCCGCGGCGTTTCGTTTTCGCGCTTGTCGCTGTGGCCGGATGAATAATCGGAAATTGAAAAATAGTTGGAGCGCGAAGATGAACAAGACGTAGCGCCGCCGCGGCGCTGAGAACTTGCGTGCGGTGTTGATTTCAAAACGTGGCGTTCCGGTTGACGGTCGAATTGCGTCCAAATTCGCGGGCGGAAAATTCGAAAATCTATCGGCGCACAAAAATATGGGCCGGTGTCGCCACCGGCCCAATATCTGGTGAGGTAATCCCTCATGCTTCGACGGGCTCAGCATGAGGGACATAGCCAACATCCTCATCCTGAGCTTGTCGAAGGATGGGGATGAACGCTGTTGCGGCTACTGCGTCGTGCCCATCGCGGCGCGCAGGCCGGCAACGTTGTCGATGCCTTCCTTCACCTGGATGGACGAACCGCGGAAGTCGGTGCCGACCGGCTCGAACCGTCCGCCGATGCACGCCGACAGGAAGCCTTCCGACACCGCGTAGAACGAGGTGCGGTTGGTGGGACGCGCAAAGCCGTGGCCTTCATCCGGGTACAGGACGTAGGTCACTTTGATGTTGCGTGCCTTCATGGCCGCCACGATCTGATCCGACTCCGCCTGCTTCACGCGCGGATCGTTCGCGCCCTGGCCGATGAGCAAGGGCCGCACGATCTTGTCGGCATAGGTCAGCGGCGAACGCTCGGCGAGCAGCGCCTTGCCGTCTTCCGTCCGCGGATCGCCGATGCGCTTGGCGAAGTTCTCGAAGAACGTCGCCCAGTACGGCGGGATGCTCGAGAGCAGCGTCTGCAGGTTGGACGGACCGACGATGTCGACGCCGCAGGCGAAGGTTTTCGGCGTCATGGTGAGGCCGGCGAGCGTGGCGTAGCCGCCATACGAGCCGCCCATGATCGCGACCTTTTCGCGCTGTGCGATGCCGTTGCGGACGGCCCACTCGACGGCGTCGATCAGGTCGTCGTGCATCTTGCGGCCCCACTGGCGGTCGCCGGCATTGGTGAAGTTCTTGCCGAGACCTGTGCTGCCGCGGAAGTTGACGCTGAGCACCGCGTAGCCGCGATTGGCCAGCCACTGATGCGTGGCGTTGTAGCCGAACTCGTCGCGTGCCCACGGACCACCGTGGACGTTCAGCACCATCGGCAGCGGATGGTCCGGCTTGCCGTCGTTGTTGGCATCCGAACCGCGAGGCAGCGTCAGGTACGACACGAGCTCGAGTCCGTCACGCGACTTGATCGCGATGGCGTACATCGGAGACAGCGGTGCGCCTTCCAGCTTCGGCCGGATGGTGAACAGCTTGGTCACGGTGTGCGTGGTGCGATTGTAGGTGGCGTAGTACGCCGGCTCGGTGACGGGATCGACCAGGATCAGCCAGGTCTTGTCGTCGTCGGTCTGGCTCGCGAGTTCCCAGTCGCCCTTGACGTTATTGTTGAGGTAGTCGAGGTCCGGCTTCACCGATTGGTCGATCGCGACCCACGTGTTCTTCAGGTAGTTCGCGCTGAAGGCCAGAACCTTGCCGGTCGTCGGATGGGTGATGGTGCTTGCGACATCGGCCTTGTTGGATTCGCCGATCACCGTCGCCTGCGCCGTCGTCGGATCGAAGGTCACGAGTGCCGCCTTGTCGCGGCCACGGCTTTCGAGGCCGTACAGCGTGGTGCCGGCGGTATCGAACCCGTTGATGGTGGTGGTGAGTGAATCGTCGCCCGGAATGGTGGTGAAGGGCGTCGCCTTGCCGTCGCGGCCGATGCGTTCGACTGCGAACCCGCCGTCGGCCGTGGCCTTGAAGCCGTAGCGGATGTTCATTTCGTCGTCGGCGACGAAACCGCCGTACTCGGACTTGTTCTCGTAGACGAGCGTGGCCTTGCCGGTCGCGAGGTTGATGCGCCACGCGTCATGCCACTTCGGATCGCGGTTGTTCAGCCCGACCAGAATTTCGCCGGGGTGTTTGACGCTGACCTGGAGCGGAAGCGCGCGCGTGTTTTCGTACGGCGTCAGGTTGCGCACCGTACCCGTCTTCGGATCGGCGGCGAACAGCAGGAAGTTTTCGTTGCCGCCCTTGTCCTGAAGGTAGAGGACGTAATTGGAATCGCGCGACCAGAAATATTCGCGGATCGGACGCTCCTTGTCGTCGGTGATCGGCTTCGCCTGATCGATGGCGCCGGCCGGCGCCACCCAGATGTTCAGCACGCCGTCTTTCGGCGCGAGAAACGAAATCCATTTGCCGTCGGGCGACAACTTGGCGAGCGTGCGTTCGGGGTTACCGAAAATGACGCTTCTTGGAATGATGGGGTTCTCGGTCATTGCCGCCGGTACCATGGTCGGTACCAGCGCGATAGCGGCGGCCAACGCCGCGCCCACTAAGGTCAAACGCATGTGATGATTTCTCCTGAAGAAGGCGCAGCCGCGCACCTCGGCCGCGGTATAGTGTGAACTTGATACTAGGGTCAAGGCAGGTTGCAGAAATTTCATGATCGGGGCTGGCAAGCCCTTGAACCCAGTAGACAATTTGGACGTGAGGCGATCACACGCTGGTCAATTTTGCCGCACGTGGCGCCCCGGAATAGCCGCGCCACTTCGAGCGTTGTCCGTCGCCAATCAGGGCAATGGAAAGAAGGAATACAATGAAACTTCAGCATCTCATCCTCGCCGGTGTGGCCGCTGCGGCATTCGCAGTCGGGGCCCCGGCAATGGCGGGGAGCGCGAACATGCAGGTCGCGCTCATGTCGCGCCTCGACGACGGCGCCGCGCTCGAGCGTCACGGCCGTGATGACGGTCCGCGTCACGACGCGAACGACGACCGCGGTGGCCGCGGCAACGAACCGGGCGAAGATCGCCATGGACGCGGCAACGACGATCCGCCGGGCGACGACCACGGTGGACATGGCCGCGGCAATGACGACCCGCCGGGTGACGATCACGGCCATCATGGCCGCGGTCACGACGACGGTCCCAATCACACCTAAGTTCGTGAGAGAAGCCGCCTTCCCCTACCGGCGGCCATCAAGGTCCGGAACGCTCGGGTCCCTCCGCGTTCCGGACCTTTCTTTTTTTGATCAACGCAACGCTACGGCAGCGCGTCAGGGGTCAGCAGTCCATAGCCATAGATCTTGTCGCGCCCCGGCGGACCAAGATCGCGCGCGCGGCGCGACAGCTCAGCGAGTGCGCGCGCTGCGTTCACGGCGTCGCGCTTCGGCATGCCGCGTGCGATCAACGCTGCGACGATGGGCGCGGCATACGATGTGCCCGATGCGCTGACATGCCGGTTGGGAGGCGCAGCCACAGGCACGTTCACCCCAGCGGCGGCGAAGCTGATGTACGCGCCGCGATTGGCATAGCGATAGACTTCGCCCTTGTCGTCCACGGCGGTGACCGCGATCACCGACGGATACGCAGCCGGATAGGCCGGCGGTGCGGCGGCACCTTCGTTGCCGGCTGCGGCAACGATGATTACGCCAGCCGCCTGCGCACGGCGCACTGCTTCGCTGAGCGCGGGATTGGGCGGGCCGACCAGACTGATGTTGATCACGGCCACGCCATGCGCGATCAGCCAATCCACGGCGCGCACGATGGCGTCCGCGCTGGCCGCGATGCGGCCCTTGCTGTCGGTTTCGAACACATTGGCCGCGACGACCCGTGCGCCCGTATCGACGACGAGGTCGGCAACCGCCGTACCATGCGGATCGACGGCAGGCCTGCCTTCGACGAACGAACGCGTATCGAGAAGGGTCGCCACGAGCGTTGGGTAGCCACGATCGACGCTGGTATCGATGATGCCGACAGCGCTTCCGCGCGGTGCAGGCGGATGGAAAACGACGGCGCGTGTGGCCGGGGCCGCCGTTTGCGCACCGTCGGCCAGGCGATAGACGTGATTGAGCGCAGCCGTTGCCTGCGGCAGCGCGGCGGAGACACGCGCGAGTGCTTGTTGCGGCGTTTCGGTCGCCGGCACTTGAATGCGCAGGATGCGTCCGCCGAGTGTCGTCACCGGCTGGTCGCTGAGCACGGCAAGGCCGAGCGCGCGCACGGACGGCGCCGACGACGCGTCGCCGATCAGGATGATTTGATGCGCGCGGTATTCGTGGCCGCGTTCGTCGAAGGTGACTTCGATCGGCACGCGCGCCTGCGCTTGCGCGGCAGAGATTTCAGCAGCGTTGCCGGAACCATTGTTGTTGCCGCTGCCGCTGTTGTTCGCGTTGTCGTCGCCGCCCGATCCGCTGCCGCTATTGTCGTCGTCGCCGCCGGAGCCACTGCCGCTGTTGTCATCGTCACTGCCGGAACCGCTACCGCTGCTGTCGTCGCCGCCGCCGGAACCGGAGCCACTGGAGTCGTCGCCGGAACCATGCCCGCTGCTGTCGCCCGAACCGTCACTTCCGCTTCCGCTGTGATCGTCCGAACCTTCGCTGCCGCTGCCGCTGTGATCGTCGTCACCGCGAGACTCGGCACGATCCTCCGCGCGGTCTTCGGCACGGTCCGCACGATCTTCTGCCCGATCCTCGGCGCGGTCGGCGCGATCCTCGGCACGGTCTTCGATCCGGTCGTCGCGATCATGCGCGGTCGCGGAAGTGCTGAACACAACCGGAGAAGCCGCGACGAGCGCGGCGGCGCCGGCGAGCGCCAAAGCGCAAACGGAAAGGCGAACGAACAGCAAAGCTTTGTCTCCGGAACGGTCCATCGATATAGGCGGATTATCTAGCACCACAAGGGGCGGCGAACCTGCTATTTATCTGCGGAATAAAACACCTTCCGGAACGTCTTTTCGTGACGATGCATGAACGGTCCTGACGGCTTTCGCGCCGAGATCGTCGCTCTGTTGCCGAAGTTGCGGGCGTTCGCCCTTGCTTTGGCGCGCACGGCGCACGACGCGGACGACCTGGTTCAGTCGGCCGTCGAGCGCGCGCTGAAACACGGCCCGAATGCCGATCCGGGGTTCAGGCTTGACAGTTGGATGTACAAGATCATGCAGAACCTTTGGATCGACCAGACACGGCGGCGAAAAGTCCGCGCCGAGTCGGCGACGCTCGACGATCTGGACATCGCGGGCGAAGACGGCCGCAGGGTGGTCGAAGACCGCTCATCCGCGAACCGCGTGCAGCAGGCGTTCAACACGCTGAGCCCCGAACTGCGCTCGGCCGCATCGCTCGTCATCGTGAACGGCATGAGCTATCGCGAGGCGGCAGATGCGCTGTCGGTTCCCATCGGCACGATCATGAGCCGTGTGGCGCGATCGCGTGCCGCATTGCGCGACGCGTTGTCCGGTGAGGCTTCGAAGGAGATGGCGCGATGACCGGCCACTCCGACGAAATTCTGTCCGCTTATATCGACGGCGAAACCGACCCGGCGACGACCGCGGAAATCGACAAGGCACTCGAGGCAGACGCGAGCCTGGTAGCGCGGATCGAAGCGTTGCGTGGGAACGACGCGCTGTTGCGTGATGCGTTCAGTGAAACGCTGGCCGCGAGACCGTTCGCGCTCAGCGAACCGGAGGTACAGAACGTCGTTTCCTTCCGGAAGCGCGCGATGCCCGCGATGCATCGCCCGATGTGGGGCGCCATCGCTGCGTGTCTCGCGTTCCTTCTGGTCGGCGGCGCCGGCGGATACTTCCTGCGCGGCGCGCCGGCCTCCGCTCCGTTCACCGTCGAAAGCAACGGATCGGTAGTCGCGTCGAACGAACTCGCCGGTGCAATTTCTCGCGCGCGCGGCGGCGTGTCCGAACCCGTCGCCGGCGGCACGATGCGCGTCGTGCTGAGCTTCAAGTCGGCGAGCGGCTTCCCGTGCCGCCAGTTTGAGGTCTCGCGCGCCGATGCCGGCTGGACCGCAATCGCCTGCCGCCGCAACGATACCTGGAACGTCGCTGCGGTCGTGGCCAAAGGCGGGGGCGCGACGCCGTTCCAGACGGCGGCGGGTCCCGACGAGGCGCTGTCCAAGGTCGCCGACGATCTTGGGTTCCGCGAGCCGATGGATTCCGACGACGAAGCGCGCGCTATCGCCGCCGGGTGGCAATAGCGGCGCCACACGCCAACAAGTGCGGGAATAAGAAGTGCGGGAATAAAAGGGAGCTCCGTGCGTTAGCCAACTGACGCGGCCGGTTCCTTGCACTCCCCAGTGCCATTCCGGCCACGGCACCCCGGCGTTCGCCGCGCCGGGGTGCATCCTTTCTCAAGCTCGGCCGTAACAACTGCGACAAACGATTTCGTGTGGTGCATTGCGTTGGAGGGTTAGTAGAAGGGGAGGTCCGCCTTGGCGCGGATCTGATGACGGGGAACTTGCATGTTCAAGCGTTCGGCTCTTCTCGCCGCTGTGGGCATTTTTGCGTGCGCGGCGCCCGCGTTGGCCGTAACCACACCCGACACGCGTACGCCAGAAGACCCGGCGGTGCGGTGGCAGTTCACAACGGGCATCGACTTTGCGACCGGCGAATTCGGCGGAACGCACTCGACGGACCTGATCACCGTACCGTTCTCGGCCAAGGCGTATTTCGGCGGCGACTGGAGCGTGCGCGCCTCCATTCCGTTCCTCACAATCCACGGTCCGGCCAACGTCATCATATTCGGCGAGGATGGCGTCGGTGACGGCGGCGAAGTCGGCGGTGGCGGTAGCGGCGAGAACACGCAGACCAGCAGCGGCTTCGGCGATACGTCGGTGACGGTGACCAAGTCGTTCAACCACATCAACGGCGGGCCGATGTACATCGACGCGAAGGCGCGCGTGCGCTTGCCGACGGGTGACGAAGACGAAGGTCTGGGCGTCGGCGCGTGGGACTTCGGATTGGATGCCGAAGTCGGCGCCGCCTGGAACCGGCGCGGCGTGTACGCAAGCCTCGGCCGGCGCTTCCGCGGCGACTCCGATGCCTTCGTTCGGCGTGACGGTTGGGTTGTATCGGTCGGCGGCTGGATGGCGGCGGGCGAACGCACCGATGTCGGTGCGTTCTACGACTGGAACGAGCACTCGATCGAGGGCTTCGACGACCGGCAGGATATCGGCGGTTACGTGTCGTACCGCCTGACGAGCGAATTCAAGCTTCAGGGAACCGCAGTCGCAGGGCTGACGGAGACCAGCCCGAAATATCAGTTCGGGCTGCTCCTTATCTATCGGCCCGGGGCTTAGGCGTCAGAGGATTTCGTACACCACCGAGACGTTGACGAGCACCGTCGCCTCGCCGGCGGCAACCGGCGTCGCGGCATCCTGCGCCATCACCGCGCGGCTCATCACCATCGGCATCGGCGGAACGTAGCCGCCGCCTTCGTTGATGCTGATGATACGGCCGAGTCGCACGCCCGACGCATCGGCGATCGTACGCGCTTTGGCGATGGCTTCGGCCACGGCCTCGCGCCGCGCCTTCACTTCGAGCGGCTTCGGATCGGCGATCGTGAAGAAGATGCCGTTCGATTGGTTGGCACCTGACGCGACCAGCGCATCCAGTACGGGGCCGGTGCGATCGACGCCGTCGACCGTGACCTGCACATTGTTCGACACCTGATAGCCGATGATGACCGGGATGTGCGGGCGCGTGCCGTCGCCTTCCGAATAGCGCGGCGAGATCTGGAAGTTCGAGGTCTGGATGTTCTTGTCCGCGATGCCCGCGCGCTTCAGCGCGGCAAAGACCTGGTTCATCGCCCGCGAGTTTGCGGCGAGCGCGTCGGCGGCGGTCTTGCCTTCTGTGAGGACGCCCGCGGTGAGGTGTGCCTGATCGGGTGTGCCTTTTTCCTCGCCCATTCCGGTGACCGAAATGGTGCGGACCATCGCGTCCGTATCGGCCGGCGCGGCGGACGGCGATGAACCCGAGGTGAACAGAGCGATCGCAGCACAGAGCGTGATCGTCGCGGCCGAGGAAAGTACGGCGTTCTTGGTTGAAAGGGTCATCGGTGTGTCCTCCAAAATGCAGGTCCAACGTCGTTGCGCATCGCGGCGAATCTGCGGCCCGGATGTGGCGGCAACGCCCAACACGGCGCGCCTCACGCGGACGTGTTTCCTCGGATGTTCTTAACCGGCGAATTCCTATATCTACCGGCGCACGGGCCTGTAGCTCAGGTGGTTAGAGCTGACCGCTCATAACGGTCTGGTCGGAGGTTCGAGTCCTCCCGGGCCCACCAAAGAGACGCGGCAACACGCACGCATCGTCGATGAGTGGGATCATTTCGCTCGCTTGGCGGACGTCATGGAAACGTGGATCGCAGCAATTCTCCTGGCAGTGCTGATCGGCGTGCTGTCGTTCGCGGGCAGCCGCTCGAAGCACACCACCGGCAACGATGCGCCGGCACATGGCGAACAGAAGCCCCGCGCGCTCTCCACGCGGCTGCATCAGCTAGGGCAGGAAATCGAGCCGTTCGTGAATTCCGCCGCACACGCGAGCGACCTTCTAGAACATGCGCCGTTTCAGGACGTGGTGAAGGAACTGAGCAAGTCGAACGTCGAGTTCGATACGGTGGTGCAGTACGCCACCGGCGGCAACGCCTATCTCGCGGCGCCGGCACTCGTCGCGCTTGCCGAGCGTGAGGACCGCGAGAACGCGCTGGACGAAGTGCTGGGAAGTTTCACCATGATCTGGCCCGCGACGCTGCATTTCGCGCTGCTTTATATCGAGTCGCTTCCCCAGCCGCCTGCCGTCGGCGTTCCGTTGACTCGGGTGAGCCAATGGTGGGTGCACAATCCGGCGTATGCGCAGACGGTGCGCGAATATCTCGACCGGCGTGAAGATGCAGGCGACACATCGTTGTTCGGAGATGCCCTCGAGAAGATCGATCGCACCGTGATCGAGCAGCTCGATCAGTTTCTTCAGGGGATCAACCAGCCACTCGCGAAGCGCTTGAAGGAGGAGCTCAAGGATTGGCAGGGGCGGCGCGTCGACCGCGTGTTTCTGGAGACTTTCGGCCAGTTTTGGAAGGCTGACGACTCGCGGAGTGCGCTGTCAGAGCCCGAAGGCTGGAAAGAAAACCTTGAAAGGGCCGAGGAAGCGATCGTGCACGAGCCGCCGAGTTCGGTGCTCGTCAGCGGGCTGTCGCGCGTGGGCAAAACGTCGTTCCTGAAACTGTTGGGCGCGCGCCTGACGCGGCAGGGCTGGTCCGTGTTCGACGCCAGCGGTGCCGAGCTGATGGCAGGCCAAACCTATTTCGGCCAGCTCGAGGAACGTATTCGAAAGCTTGTCGCCGAACTCGACGCGAAGAAACACGTTGCTTGGTACGTCTCGGACCTTTCCCAGATCGCGGAAAGCGGCACGCACCAGGGCCAGAAGGCGAGCATCCTCGATCAGATCATGCCCGCGATCACATCCGGCCGGCTGGTCATTCTCGCCGAGGCGACGCCGTCGGGCGTCAGCCGGCTCCTGCAACAGCGGCCTTCGATCCGCAGTCTGCTCGAAGTGTTCCGCCTCGAACCGATGGGCGAGGGTGAGGCGCGCGATCTCATGTTCGCTGTGGCCGCGTTGATAGAGCGGGAGAGCACGCTCAAGGTAGATCCGACGGCGCCGGCCGCGACGATGCAGTTGGCGCAGCACTATCTCGGCGCCAACCCTTTTCCGGGTCCCGCGCTCGATCTTCTGAAGATGTCAGCCAATCGCGCCCTTGCCGCGGGCGAGGGGAAACTGACGGCCGAGGGCGTCCTTGGCACGCTGTCGCAGGTAACCGGCCTTCCGCGTTCCATCCTCGACGACAAGGAGCGCATCGACCTCGCGTCGATCCGGGGGTTCTTCGCGGAGCGGGTAATCGGACAGGACGAAGCGGTGAGCGCGATTATCGACCGCATCGCCATGTTGAAGGCGGGGCTCGTCGATCCCTCGCGGCCGATCGGCGTTTTTTTGTTCGCGGGACCGACGGGTTCGGGCAAGACGGAGCTCGCCAAAACGCTGGCGCAGTTCCTCTTCGCATCGGCGGACCGCATGATCCGCCTCGACATGAGTGAATTCCAGGCGCCGGAGTCGACGACGAAGATTCTAGGCGAGCGTGGATACCAGGAGTATTCCGACTCGCTGATCGAGCGTGTGCGCAAACAGCCTTTCTCGGTGATCCTCCTCGACGAATTCGAAAAGGCGCATGCGAATGTCTGGGACCTGTTCCTGCAACTGTTCGACGACGGGCGGCTGACGGACGCGAACGGGCGCACGGGCGACTTCCGCCACAGCATCATCATTCTGACGTCGAACCTCGGTGCCACCAGCCACATGGGGATGGGCGTTGGCTTTGCCCCCGTTACGTCGGCCTATTCCGAGGAGCAAGTAATGCGCGCGGCGGCGCAGACGTTCCGCCCGGAGTTCGTGAACCGCATCGACAAGATTATCGTATTCAAGCCGCTTTCGCGGGCATTGATACGCGAGATACTGCACAAGGAACTGCGCGGCGTGCTCGAAAGGCGCGGCCTACGCAATCGCGAATGGGCGGTAGAGTGGGAGCCGTCTGCTATCGAGTTCCTGCTGGACAAGGGGTTCACCCAGGAAATGGGCGCACGGCCTTTGAAACGCGCCATCGATCAGCATCTGTTGGCGCCGCTTGCCGCCACTTTGGTCGAGCACAGGTTCCCGGAGGGCGACCAATTCCTGTTCGTGCGATCGAACGGAACTGCGATCGAAGTGGAGTTTGTCGATCCCGATGCCGTGATGCCAGAACAAGGTGCGGTCGCAGTCGCACCTGAGGAAGACGCAAATCCGGCGTCGCTTGCTGCCGTGATTCTTCGTCCGCGCGAGAACGCCGATGTTCGCGCGAGCCTTGCCGTGTCGTGGTCGGCGGTCAACACGCGCCTTGCTGCCGCTGGTTGGATCGCGCTGAAGGATCGGCTGCACGACGAGATGAATGCGCCGGGCTTTTGGAACCGCGCTGACCGCCATCGCTTGCTTGGTCGGATCGGCCAAATGGATCGCGTGCAGGAGGCCGCGCGCACGGCCGAACGGCTCAAGCGGCGTCTGGATAGTCATGCCTCGCGCGAAATCGCCGCGCGCTTGGCACTGCAGCTTTATCTGGTGGAGCAAGGCATCGACGATGTTGCGCAAGATGCGCCCGTCGATGCGCTCCTCAATGTCGAACCTGTGTTCGATGGCGACGGCAAGGCCAACACCGACGCTTGGTGCACGCGCATCCTCGGGATGTACCGAAAGTGGGCCGACCGGCGGCACATGCAACTCGAAGAGCTCGCGCCGCCCGGCGGCAAGGGGCCGGGTATTCTGCAAGTTAGCGGGTTCGGTGCCTGTCGCACGCTGATTGCGGAGTGCGGACTGCATGTGCTCGACGAAGCGTCAGGCCAGCGAGCCGTTGCGCGCGTGCGAGTTTCTGCCGGCCCCCCGGAAGAACCATCGCGGCAGGATGCGTTCCGCGCCTACGCGGCCCTAATCGCAAAAGTCGCCGAGACGGGAACTGTCGTTCGTCGCTATCGCGAAGATCCATCGCCGCTGGTTCGCGACGCGGGCGGCTGGCGCTCGGGCCGGCTCGAAGCCGTTCTTGCCGGCGATTTCGATCTCATCGCCGCAGTTTCAAGCCGCAGCTGAGGCAAACGTTCATTCGATCTGCGGGCCGAAGGACGGCGGTGCGTCGGCAGGCGCCGACCCCCAAGTGGTCACCGGCTTGCGTGACAGCGTGTAATCCAGCGTGCCGCCCGTGAGCGCGAACTCTTCCGGCAGCCACGGTCGCGTCGTCGGCTTGCCGTTGACGCTGAGCGCGGCGATGTACGGCGCGTCCGCGGTGGCGTTCTTTGCCGTGATGACCACCCGGCCGCCGGGGCGGTCAATCTCGGCGCTCGGGAAAAGCGGACTCCCCAGCACCAATTCCGCGCGACCGGGATACAGCGGATACATACCGAGCGATGCCCACACGTACCACGACGACATCTGGCCGAGATCGTCGTTGCCCGAAATGCCGTCGGGCGCGTTCTTCCAGATCTGCGTCATCGCCGCGCGCACGAGCACCTGCGTCTTCCACGGTTGGCCCGCGAAGTCGTAAAGCCACGGCGAGGCGATGGATGGTTCGTTGTCGAGCTCGGCATGCAGCGGCCCCGACTTGGTCACCGCAAGGCCGCCGTCGGGTTTGTAGAAAAATCGATCCATGCGCGCGACCGCCGCCTTCGTTCCGCCGAGCGTGTCGAACAGACCCTGCGGATCGTACGGCACCATCCATAGGTACTGCGCGCCGCTGCCTTCGACGAAATGATCCTCGGCCGCGGGATCGAACGCGGGCCACGTACCGTCGGCGTTTCGGCCCTGGATGTAACCCTCGGTCGGCGTCGCGCGCGGATTGTAGTGATTGCGCCACCATCCGGCGCGGTCGCGAAAGCGGCGCGCGTTGTCCATGTCGCCGAGACGCCTCGCAAGCTCGCTCAGCGCGAAATCCGCCGATGTCATTTCCAACGCATCGGCCGCCGTGCCCCAGCCAGGCGCGCCGATGGGCATGTAGTGCAACTTCAGCCACTGATCGAGGCCGGGGCGCTGACCGACGCACTGCACCTCGCAGCCGCGATGACTGAGATCGAGCGCAGTCGGCACGGTTGCCGCGCGAAGAAGCGACGCGTACGCGCGCGCGACATCGAAATTGCGCCCGCCGAAGGCATAGATGCCGGCGACGGCCGGCACGGACGGATCGCCGTTCATCACGCTGGTGGCGCCGGTCAGATGCGTCCACCGATCCCACACGCCTTTGTTCTGGTCCGCCTGGTTCAACAAGGATTGCGCGATATCGGAACCGAGCGCGGGGTCGAGCCACGCCACCAGTTGCAACTGTGAGCGGTAAACGTCCCAGCCTGAGAACGTTGCGTACTGCACGCGCTGCGGCGCGTTGACGGTGTGGATTTTCCGGTCGAAGCCGAGATAGCGGCCGTCGACATCGCTGAACACCGTGGTGCCGAGCAGCACATGATAGAGCGCGGTGTAGAACACGGTGCGCTCGTCACGCGTCCCGCCGGTGATCTTGATCTGCGAGAGGCGCCGGTTCCATTCCGCGCGAGCGTTGGCGCGCACGCTTTCGATGGTGGTGCCCCGCGGTGCTTCAGCGGCCAGGTTAGCGCGCGCATTTTCGAGGCTGACGTACGAAATGCCGGCACGCATCCCGACAACCGGCGTCTTTGCCGGATCGAACACGATCCACGCGCCCGATCCCTTGCCGCCGGGCGGATGGCCGCGGTCGCCATATGTGGTGCCGCCGCGCGCCTCGGTTGCGCCTTCGCGCAGGCGCGCGTCCTCCCACGTGCCGCCCGGCTTGAACGGCTGATCGAACACGGCGACGAAATAGAGCGTGTAATAGCTTTCGCGCCGGTCGGGTGAGAGATAGCCACAGAAGTTGCCGCTGGTGACCGAGCCCGTCACTTCGCCGCGCGCGGCATCGACCCTAACGCGCGCATCAGTGCTGCCGATTTCGGAGTCCGAGGTGCGGATCAGAACGTTGGCCGGCTTGCCCGCCGGGAACGTGAAGCGCGCATGGCCGGTGCGTAACGTCGCGCTGAGTTCGACATTGACGCCGCTGTTCAGCTTCACGCGATACCAGCCGGGCGAGGCCTCTTCATCTGCGTGGCTGAACAGGCTGGAGAACATGTTGAAGGCGACGTCGGCCGCCGGCGACATCTCGATGGCGCCGGTAAACGGCATGATGGGAATGTCACCCGACGCGCCGGTGCAGCCGGTGCCCGACAGATGCGTCAGGCTGAACCCCTTGATGCCGGTGACGCGCCATTCGTATCCGCCCGGCGCGGCGATGGGATAGCGGCGGCCGGGGATCGGAGTCTGCTCGGGACTGAACGCCACCATGCCGAAGGGTAGCGTGGCGCCGGGGAACGTGTTGCCGCCGTTGGTCGTGCCAATGAAGGGGTTCACCTCGGCCGCGTAGTCTTCGGCCAGCGCGGGTACGGCACACAGGAGCGCAATGGCAGAAGCGGCAATCGTCAGGCGCATGTTTTCTCTCCTATGGCGCCTCGGCGGGCACCGTATCCAACGTCGCCGCTCGCGCGCGCGAGCCCAGCATCGCGAACGCGACGATGCATGCGTAGCCGGCAAGCGGAATGAAAAACGAAAGCGCAAGGCCATACGCGTCTGCTGCCATTCCCATAAGCACCGGCAAGATCGCGCCGCCGACGATCGCCATGCACAGAAGGCCCGATGTGGAAGATGTCGGCGCGGTCGAGCGCTCCAGCGTCAGCGTGAAGATTGTCGGGAACATCACCGAGTTGAACAGGCCGATGGCGAGCGCGGCCCACCCGGCGACAGCACCCGGCGTCAGTGCGCCGGCCTGTGTGATCACGAGGCAAAGCAGCAGCGCGATTATCGCCGCGATAGTAAGCAGACGCTCGGCGCGAACGCGGATCAAAATGAAGCTGCCGATGGCGCGCCCAACCATGGCACTGCCCCAATAGAAGCCGAGAAGCCGCCCGGCTTCGTCGTAATCAACGCCTAGGACCTGCGGCTGGTGCAGGAAGTTGATCAGCACGCTGCCGATTGCGACCTCGGATCCGACATAGACGAAGATCGCGAGCGCGCCGAACAACGCCCACGGCGAACGGAACGCCAGCAGCGGCGACGCGCCCACGTTCTCCGCCGCCACCCGCTCGGCATTCAGCCGCCGCCGCACGCGCCACAGGAACACAGCCAGCGTCGTGATCAGTCCGGCGATCAGCAGGAACTGGAGATCGACATTGCGCAGCGTCGTTTCGCGTGCGGCCTCATCCGCCGCCTGTCCCGCGAATACGCCTCCCTGCAGCATGATGTAGGAAGCCACGACCGGGCCGAGCACATGGCCGACAGAATTCACCGCCTGCGACAGCGTAAGGCGGAAGTGCGAGCGCGCGGCGGCGCCCAGTAGCGCCGCGAGCGGGTTGGCGGCGACCTGAAGCTGCGTGACGCCGGCGGCGATCACGAACAATGCGACGAGCACGACCCAGTATTGGCCGCTGCCGGTTGCCAGCGGCATCAACAGGCAGCCCGCAGTCATGGCGCCAAGCGCAAGGATGATGGAGCGCGGAAAGCCAAGCCGCGCCAGAACCCACGCCGCCGGCAGCGACACCACGCCATAGGCAAGGAAGAACGCGAACTGCGTCAGCATCGACTCCGCGTAGGTGAGACTGAATACCGACCGCACCGACGGCACCAGGGGATCGATGGTCGAGGTGACGAAGCCCCATATGAAGAACAGGGTTGTGACGTATAGGAACGCCGGATCGAAATTTGCGCGGGGTGAACTGGCGTTCATTTAAGGCCCACGAAGATATTGCCCTCGGTCGAAAGGTAGTTGCGGCGATAGTCGAACCGCTCAACATCGGCGAACAGCAGCCAGTAGTATTTCATCTGCTCGCTCCACCAATACCCGGGGCAAGAATCGTCCTGCTTCATCGGCCTCGTGGTGATATCGGCAATGCCGGAATAGCCGAACTGCGCGCGGCAGTGTTTCTTCATGGTCTCATAGTGTACGGCGGTCAGCTCGCGCCATTCATCGCGTGGGTCGACGAGATAGAGATTGAGGCAGGAGTCGACGAACTCGGGCCTGAGCTGATTTGTTACGCGGTCGGGTTTGCCGGTGCCGAAATCGTAGCCTTCGGGTAGGACGCCGTGTCGTTCCTGCACCGACGCCCACGCGGCGAGATAGTCGTGCGCGTCCTGGGTGTTGCCCGCCTGCGCGAGAAGGCCGGCATAGAACGACGCGAGCTCGCTCTGGTGCCGATCAAGCGTCGCGCCGGTTTCAAAATCCACCTGCCGGTACCACAATTGACCGCGCACACGTTCCGCTTGATGCTTGCGGATCGCCGTCGCGGTCGTGTCGTACCACTGTTTGAAGTCGCTATCGCTGAACAGCTGCCAGCCATCCCACAGGTACTCGAAATAGGAATCGGTCGGCGGACCGATACTTGCGCGACGGCTTTTCCATTCGCCGGTTTCGACGTCGATCTGATCTGCGAGAAGATCGAGTTTCGATCGCCGGTCATACATCGCCTTCACTGCGCGCTTGGCGACGTCGAAATAGCGTTGATCGCGCGTTTCCCTCGTCAGCAATCCGAACTCAGCGATGTAGGTGCCGACCTCGGCGGGGAACGTCACCTTGTCGCGCACAGCGCCGGTTTTCAGATTGACGAAGCGATACGGAACGCCGGTCGGCGATTTTTCAAACGCCGGCAGCAGACGATCGGCGCAATCGCGCGCGAGCGCGAGCAGGCGCGGGTTGTGCGTGGCCAACCATCCCGACAACAACCCACCCACCATGCGGATGTTGGTCTCGAAGACCTGAACGTCGCCGTCGATATCGAAGGTGAGGCTCTTTTCGATCCATGCGACGCCCTGCTTTAGTTCGGCGTCGAGGCCCATCACATAGAGCGTGTCCAGGGCTTCGACGATGGTCAGGCCCATGGGCCGGCCGCCTGCAAAGAAGAACTGCTCGTACCCGCCGCTGACCGGCTTGATCTGGTCGTGGCCGAACGCGCGTTCCACGTAGCCGACCCATGCCCACGCCATTTCGGCACGCACGTTGCGACCGAGCGCCGCCCAATCACGCGCGGGCGTGTCACCTCGCGCGCACCGCGGCAACGCGGCGGACGCCGCAACGGCAGTCAACGCGGCAAGCGCGCTGCGGCGGTCCGGCTGATGAAGAAAATGAGGCAGGTTCGTCCCCCCGGGCGACGGCCCACCTTGCCCGGTTCGCGCGGGTGGGAAAATGGAAAAGTGGCGCCGGGCCGCAGACGTTGGTGGGCAGGTGCGCGGCAATCCGGCACTCGCGTGCTGGTTCGCTATCGGCTAAGCGGGTTGCAGAGGAGACGCCGTTGTCCACATCCCATCTGCGCGACCGTTTGCGGTCCGGCAAATTTGCGCTGACGGCGGAAATCACGCCGCCACTGTCGTGCGATCCGAAGGACCTGCTCGAGCGCGCGCTGGCGCTGAAAGGGTTGGCCGACGCGGTCAACGTCACCGACGGTGCTGGCGCCAAGGCGCATCTCGATTCCACGATCGCTGCCGACCTCCTTTTGAAGAACGGCGTCGAGCCGATCCTTCAACTCACGTGTCGCGACCGCAACCGCATCGCGCTGCAGAGCCAGCTTGTGGGTGCCGCGGCGCTCGGCATCGTCAATGTGCTGGCGCTGACCGGCGACGATCCGAAGCAGGGTGACCAGCCGGATGCGAAGCCGGTATTCGATCTGGATTCCGCGGGGCTGGTGGCGACCGCGGTGTCGATCCGCGACAAAGCGCAACTGCCCTACGGCCGTGCGGTCGCCGGCAAGGCGGATTTCTTCATCGGCGTCGCCGATGCGCCGGTCGATCCGACGCCGGATTGGCAGCCCACGAGCCTGAAAAAGAAAATCGCCGGCGGTGCGCAATTCGCGCAGACGCAGTTCTGCATGGATACCGGCGTCTTGCGGCGGTACCTCGCGGCGCTGAAGGAGCATGGCATCACCGGCTTCCATCATCTGGTCGGCGTCGTGCCGCTCGCGTCGGCGAAGTCGGCGCGTTGGATCGCGACGCAGTTGCGCGGCTCGATCATTCCCGACTGGATCATCGAGCGCATGGACAAGGCGTCGGACCCGAAAGCGGAAGGCGAGGCGATCTGCGCCGATGTCCTGAAGGAGATGATGGAAATACCGGATCTCGCCGGCGCGCACATCATGGCGCCGCTGAACGACGCCGCCATCCCGCGCGTTATCAAACGCGTGCGGGGCTAGCTCGCCGCCTTCGAGCGCAGCGTCACCTTCAGGCCCGGCTTTTCGACGCTGAGTTCGGACACAGGCGGCCGCTTCGTCAATTCACGGATCAATTCGACCACGCCGCGCGAATCCGGATTGTAGCCGCGCTTCGCCGGCCCGGCCGCCAGCATGGCATCAACCTGGTCCTCCGGCATCACGGCGCGCAGCAGCATCTCTTCGTCGGATATCGTGGGGCCAAACCGCTTGCGCAATTCGGGAGGCGAGGGCTGCGGCGGCTCGTTGGCAAGTTCCTTCGCGCGCGGCCGGTTCAGGATCTTGTCCATGATGTTGGGATCGACCGGTGCGGTCGGGTGACCGAATTTCTCCAACACATAGCGGATCACCTGATCCGACACCGTTGCGTATCGGCCGGCGCCGGTCACATTCATCATCGCCTGCGTCGAGACGATCTGCGGGAACGGCGTCACCATGATCGGATAGCCGAGTTCGGCACGCACGCGCGGAATCTCTTCCATAACTTCCGTGATGCGGTGCTCTTGGCCGATCTCCTTAAGCTGGCGCTGCATCGTCGTGATGGCGCCGCCCGGCATCTGGTGGCGCAGATACGCGGCATCGAATTCCTGCGGCGTGCCATGCGGCAGACCCTCGGCGTCGGCCAAGCGGGTGAAATAGGACTCGACCATGCCGAGCGCGCGATCGTCGATGTCGACCGTGTGCCCCATCTCGCGCAGGTTCGACACGATGCGCGAACCCTGCGGCAACGCCGTGCCGTTCGCGAGCGCCCCGGCGCCGACATGCACCGCTGAAATGCCGTGCTCAGCCGCCACCATATAGGTGAGCGGCGCCAACCCGATTGTGCAGTGCGCGTGAATTTCGAGCGGCTTCGCACCCATCGCCTTGGTTACGGCCGGCACCAGCGTGCGCGCGCGATCCGGCAGCAGGATTCCCGCCGGGTCCTTGATATAGGCGCGGTCGATGTGCGGACACTTGGCGAACTCGCGCGCGAAGTTCGCGTAGAATGCGTCGTCATGAACGTCGCTGATCGTATAGGTCAGCGCCGCCATCACGTCGGCGATGCCTTCCTCCTTCATCATGCGCGCGCCGGTGAGGAAACCATCCAGATTGTGCATCGGGTCCAGCATGATCACGCGGCCGATGCCGGCCTCGCCGATCTTGCGATAGACAAGGCGCATGAAATCCGGGTGCGCTGTTTCCCATGCGATGAAGCGGAAGCCGGTGGTGATGTATTGCAGGGGCGTGTTCGGGCACGCCGCGTGCATCAGGCGCATGCGCTCCCACGGGTCCTCGCGCGCGTAACGCACGGCGACCGCCATGTGCGTCGAGGAATTGAAGTCGATAGCCCGGTAGCCGACGCGGTCCATCACCGGTGCGATCTCGAGGCTCTGCGCAGTGTTCAGGCCCGTGGCGCCCCAGAGGCTCTGATTGCCGTCGCGGATCGAGATTTCGACGAGATCGATTTTGGCCATGGTCTACGTGAGGATCGTCACCACGCCCTTGTTGCCGTCGACGCGGAGGCGTTGGCCCGTGACGATGCGCTTGGTCGCGCCGCCCGTGCCCACGACGGCGGGCATCCCGTACTCGCGCGCCACGATCGCGGCATGCGACATGGTTCCGCCGATGTCGCTGACCGCGGCCTTGATCTTGCCGAACACCGGACCCCAGCTCGGGTTGGTGACGGGGCAGACCAGGATCTCGCCCTCTTTGATCTGCGCGATTTCATCGGCGCTTTTCAGGACACGCGCGACGCCCTCGGCAACGCCCGGCGACGCCGCGAAGCCGCTGATCTCGTTCTCGCGGCCTTTCTCCACCGGCGCAGCCCACCGTTTCAGCGTCTCGCCGGTGATGCCCCAGAGCATTTGCACCGCGGGGTCTTCAAGCGATTCCGGCATCGGACCGAGCGCGGGCGGTGCGTTCCATTCGTACAGCTTCTTCAGGATGGCCTTGCGCTTCTTGATCAGCGGCTTGTGATGCGCGCCGCCTTTGCACGGTATGCCTGCGGCCCATGCCAGCATCACGTCAATGAGCGCGTGCTCAACTTCGGTGTGCTGCAGGTGGAAAACGTCTTCCGCCTTGTCCAGCACGCCTTCACGTTCCAGAAGCGCTCCGAACTCACGCACCTTGTTGTACCAGGTGGTGACGAACCAGTGCTCGCAATAGAATTTGTGATCCTCGACGTATGGGAACACGAGGTGGCAGAGGCCAAGCATCTGGTCGAAAGCGGCGCGGTCTTCGTCCGTTCCGAGAAGCGCGCGATACTCGTCGATGATGTGTTTGCGTTCGGCTTCCAGCTTCGCTTTCGGCCGCGCGAGGCTTTCGCCCTTCTTGAGCAGCGCGATGTAGCGGGGCAGAGCAGCGAACGGAATCGACAGATTGTCGTTCCACGACCGCTGATGATGATAGAAGCCGTCGCCGGATGAGATGTTGAACCACGGCTCGCGCGACTTTTCGAGTTCGGCCAGCCATTTCTTGCCTGGCTCGCTCAATTGCCGCATCGCCGCCAGCACGTCGTCGGGCTTCGCACCTTCGGTGATCTTGCCGTCGACGCCCAGATCGATGGCGCATTTGGCGAGGCGCTTCAGTTCGTCGTCCGGCCGGAACATCAGCACGTCGATGCCCGCCACCATGCGCGCGACCATCTGGTCCGGGATTTCGGGGAAGGCCTTCTTGCAGAACTGGAAGAACACGACGTACGCGCCGTAGCCCAGCATCAGAAACTCGAAGTGGTAGTTCCACATCACCGAGTACAGTTCGATGGTGCGGTGCCAGGCCGCGCGCACATAGTGGTTTTCGGGAATGCCGTGCGCCGTCAGCGCGGTCTTGTCGGGCTCAAACTCGCTGAGCTTCGGAACCTCGATCGCCTTGACCTCGGCGACCAGGTTTTCCATCCGCGTCTTCCAGCCGCCGAACAGCTCGGTCCAGTTCTGATAGTAATGTCCGGCACGCTTTTGGAACTCGCCCAACCGCCGGCCGATCTCGGCCGGGTCGGTGACGCCATGTGAAGTGATGTACACGCGGCCGTTCAGAATGCGGTACTCGATGCCCAGCACGGTCGGGAACACGAACACACGCCCCGTCATCGCGCCTAGCGAAGTGTAAGGCACCTCGGGCCCGATTCCGTCGAAGGCCGAAATCGGCTCTGGAAAGTGCATCGAGTTGTAGAACCAGAAGAGCTTGTCGTCCTCCGGCTTGAAGCGCGTGTAATACGGATACATCTCCTCCCATCCCTCGGCGCCGGCGAAGTTCGGCACCTCGGACGGCAGCGGAAACGGATTGCTGGCGCCGTTCGTGGGCATGGGTGGATCTCCGGTTGGGCGGGGCGATACTAGCGCAACCGAGCGCCTTGCGAAGTGGAATCCCCGGTGGCGAAGCGTGCTACCATCCCACCGGGAGAGAACAGCGCCATGCCGCTCATCCTGGATGACGAGGACTCGGTCCGTTCGGTTCAGACGCAGATCAACTACGTCGAGCCGGGGTCGTTCATCAATCGCCGCTTCGTGGCGCCGGGCGTCGAATACAACACGGGCAAGTATGCACCGCACACGGTGACGGTGCGCGACGGCCGCGCGATCGCCGATCACTTCACGCTGGATACGCATGGGTTCAAATTGTCGACCATCCCCAGCACGGTGCGCGATTTCTGGGACAAGGGCGAAGTCGACCGCGTCTATCCGGCCCAGGTCGAGGCGGCGATCAAGTCGCTCACGGGCGCCGACAAGGTCGCCATCATGGGCTGGATGGTGCGCACGTCGGGCGACCTGAAGAAGCATCACCTGAAAGAGGTCGTCGGTTATCAGCATGCGGGCGGGGTCCAGCCGCCGGCGGGCGAGGCGCATGTCGACACCGCGCCCGACCGCGCCGATCGCGTGGCCGCAATGGCGCATCAGCGCGCCTTCGGCGGCGCGGGCAAGTACTCGCGCTATATCTATGCAAGCTTCTGGCGCTGCTTTTCCGAAGGGCCGCAGGATGTGCCGCTGGCGGTGTGCGACTGGCGCAGCGTTCGCGCGGAGGAGGGCACGACCAACACGCTGTTCATCGTCGACAAGATTCCGGACGAGGCGACTACGCTGGGTCCGATGCCGAACGAAGACACGGTGCCCGGCGCGCACATCTTCCATTACTCGCCGAACCATCGCTGGTGGTACTTCTCGAACATGAACCGCGACGAGTGCCTGTACCTCAAGTTTCACGACAGCGACCGGACGCGCGCCTGGCGCACGCCGCACACGGCGTTCCGCGATCCGAGCTTTCCGAACGCACGCGAGCGTTCGAGCATCGAAGTCCGCACGGTCGCGTATTTTGACTGATGCCAGCGTTGCGCGCGGTGCTTCTTGCTTAATGCACGCGCTGCGCGAGGCGTTACCAATCCCTTAACCCGCCGCCGGTAGTGTGATCTCAAACAAAGTCGGTGGGCGGTAATGTCGCAATATTTGCCGGCGCTGGAACTTTCCAGCCTCGACGGCAACAACGGTTTCCGGATCAATGGCGAGGCGCTCAACGACTGGAGCGGTTCGGCCGTTTCATCCGCCGGCGACATAAATGGGGATGGGTTTGCTGACCTGATCATCGGGTCGCCCAGCGCCAGCCCTCATGGTTTGGGTTCGGGCGCGGCTTACGTCGTCTTTGGATCGCAATCTGGATTCGCCGCCGAATTTGAACTGTCGGAATTGCACGGAGACAATGGCTTTCGTGTCAAGGGACAGAACGAAGGAAATAATACGGGTTCGTCTGTCGCTTCGGCCGGCGACGTAAACGGCGATGGTTTTGACGATGCGATCATGAGTCGAGCCCCGTATTACGGCTCCGCCGCCGTGGCGTATGTGGTGTTCGGCAAGGCCGACGGCTTTCGGGGTAATTTGGAGCCGGACACGCTGGATGGCAGCAATGGATTTCAGATCATCGGCTCGTCCGGGGGAGGGCGCGACGTTTCCGTTGCGGGAGCAGGCGACGTAAACGGAGATGGAATTGCCGACCTTATTGTGGGCACTCCAAATAGCTTTCCTGATCGCAAGGGCGATACATATGTCGTATTCGGCAAATCCTCCGGCTTCGATGCTGCTTTCGAATTGTCGTCAATCGACGGCAACAATGGCTTCCAAGTCGTCGGCCAGACAAAGTTCGACCGCGCGGGTATCAGCGTCGCTGCGGCAGGTGACGTTAACGGAGATGGCCTTGCCGATCTCATAGTGGGCGCCGATCTCGCCAGCGCACACGATTCTCAACATGGCGCGGCGTACGTTGTGTTCGGACGAAGTGATGGCTTCGATTCGACGTCGGCCTTGGTCGACCTTGACGGGAGCAACGGGTTCAAGATCAAGGGGGAGGCGACGGCTGACCGCCTCGGTCTGTCCGTCGCGTCTGCTGGCGACATCAATGGGGACGGTCTCGCCGACGTCATCGTCGGCGCCCATTTCGCCGATCCCAACGGCGACGGGTCTGGCGTGTCTTATGTTGTGTTCGGAACGGAGTCTGGTTTCGACGAGAGGATCAAGCTCGCCAAGCTCGACGGTCGGACCGGATTTCAGATCAACGGCGTAGCGTCGTTTGACGTAACCGGTTCTTCAGTGGCCTCCGCTGGAGATTTCAATGGTGACGGATTCTCCGACCTTATTGTCGGCGCTGAAGCTGCTGATCCTAATGGGGAAAGCTCGGGCGCCAGCTACTTGGTTTTTGGAAAGGCGTCGGGCTTCGGTGCAGAATTTGAACTGACGTCTTTGGACGGCAACAACGGCTTCCAAATTCGAGGCGAAGGCGCTGGCGACAGCGCCGGATATTCGGTTGCGTCGGCCGGTGACGTCAATGGCGACGGGTTTGCAGACATAGTTGTCGGGGCGCCGACCGCGAATCCCAATGGTGAAAATTCTGGTGCCAGCTATGTGATATTCGGGGGCAAGCCGAGCGAAGCCGTTGTTCGAATCGGCACGATCATCGCCAACACCATACATGGCGGTGACCTGGAAGACGTGCTCGCTGGCCGCTCCGGCGATGATTTGCTGACAGCGCACAATGGTAGCGACGTTGTAAGAGCGGGAAATGGGAGCGATGCGCTTTTCGGCGGCGATGGCGATGATGCACTGAACGGGAGTGAGGGAGCCGACGCTCTGGATGGTGGACGGGGTGCGGACCGATTCATCTATCGAATGGCAGCCGCTTCGACGAGCACGGCCCACGACACGATCATAAACGCCGACTTCACAGTAGACTCGTGGGATGTTCCAATGCTTGTCCGGAAAGTCGGTCAGCATATCGACACGGGCGCATTGTCGAGTGCTAGCTTTGACGCCGATCTCGCCGCGGCGGCGGATGCGGCGCACTTGAAGAAGCACAATGCCGTGCTGTTCGCCGCCGATGCGGGCGACTTGGCCGGTGCGACGTTCCTGGTGGTCGACCAGAATGGCGTCGCCGGCTATCAGGCGAACGTCGACATGGTGTTCCGTCTTGTCGGCGCCGTGAACCTCGCCAATCTCGACGTAAGCGACTTCATCTGAACGTGCCGAACAGTCAGACTTGACGGCAACCCGATTGGTGGGTTGTGAGTGCGCTTGCAGCGCACCATGCCAACTTCACGCGCCCTGCACATTGCGTCATAGTCCGCGCGCGGCCGCGAAGCCGCTGCACAAGCTCAGGAATTCGGGATGCAGAACCTCGAAGGCAAGGTCGCGTTCATCACCGGCGGCGGCTCGGGTGTGGCTTTCGGGCAGGCGCGCGTCTTTGCCGAGGAAGCCGGAATGAAGGTGGTGATCGCCGACATTCGGCAGGATCATCTCGACCAGGCGATGGCGCATTTCAAGACCAAGAACGTGCCGGTGCACGCCATCAAGCTCGACATCACCGACCGCGAAGCCTACGCGCGCGCCGCCGACGAAACCGAAAAGGTCTTCGGCCCGGTCGATCTGTTGTGCAACACCGCGGGCGTTAGCCAGTTCGGCCCCATCGAGGCCGCGACCTATGACGACTGGGACTGGCAGATCGACGTCAACCTCAAGGGCATGATCAACGGCGTACAGACGTTCATGCCGCGCATGATCAAGCGCGGGCAGGGCGGGCACATCGTCAATACGTCGTCGATGTCGGCGTTCGTGGCGCTGCCGAACACTGGCATCTATTGCACCACGAAGTACGCAGTGCGCGGCTATTCCGAGGGTCTGCGGCTGGAACTCGAAAAGTACAACATCGGGGTATCGATCCTGTGTCCCGGCGGCGTCAACACCAACATCCATGAATCGGTGCTGTCGCGGCCCAAGCGTTACGGCGAGACCGGATATTACTGGGAAGACAAGGAAGTCTTCGCGCGGCTGAAATCAGTGATCGAGTCCGGCATCGAACCCGTCGATCTCGCGCGCATCGTTCGCACCGCCGTCGAGAAGAACGAATTCTGGGTGTTGCCCTATCCGGAATTCGTGCCGACGCTGGAAAGATACAACGAAAAGGTCATCGCTGCGCTGAAGCAGCACGAAGATGATCCGGATTATCAGCGCCGCAAGAAACTCAACCGTCCGATGCCGGGTGCACCCGGACGCGAACCACCGGGAAAGCGTTCATGACAAAGAGCCTCGAAGACAAGATCAAGGAAGCGAAATCGCCGGTCGACATGCTGCGCAATGCGCAGACGGGACCGAACGTTTATCCCGGCGTGCAGCCCGAATATACGAACTGGCGCGACGAACAGATCGCCTGGCAGAAGACGGCGGTCCTGTTCAATCAGTCGTACCACATGGCCGACCTGGCGGTGGAGGGCCCCGACGCGGCGAAAATGCTGTCGTATCTCGCTTACAACAGCTTCAAGGGGTTCGTGCCCGACCGCGCCAAGCAATTCGCGCCGGTGAATCACGACGGCTACATTATCGGCGACGTGATCATGTTCTATCTCGGCGAGAACAAATTCAATCTCGTCGGCCGCGCGCCCGCGATCAACTGGGTGCAGTTCCACGCCGCGACCGGCGGCTATGACGTGAAGGTGGAGCTGGATCAGCGCACCGCGTTGCGCAGCGACGGCAGGCGCAAGGTCTATCGCTATCAAATACAGGGACCGAACGCGATGCAGGTCATCGCCAAGGCCATCGGCAAGACGCCGGACGACCTGAAGTTCTTCCACATGACCCACGTCACCATCGGCGGCAAACAGGTGAACGCGCTGCGTCACGGCATGTCGGGCCAGCCGGGCTGGGAGTTGTTCGGACCGTGGGACGATCGCGATGCGGTGCACAGCGCACTGGTTGAGGCGGGACGCGATTTCGGCATGCGGCTCGTTGGCGGCCGGGCCTATTCGACGAACGCACTCGAGTCGGGCTGGATTCCGTCGCCGCTGCCGGCGGTCTACTCCGGCGACAAGATGAAGCCCTTTCGCGAATGGTCGAGCGCGCAGAGTTACGAAGGCATGGCGTCGCTCGGCGGCAGCTTCATCTCGAACAATATCGAAGACTACTATCTGACGCCGTGGGACATCGGCTATGGCGGCTTCATCAAGTTCGATCACGACTTTATCGGCCGCGAGGCGCTGGAGAAGAAGGCGAACGGACCGCACCGCAAGAAGGTAACGCTGGCGCTCGACAACGACGACGTTTCGCGCACCATCGCGGGCATGTTCAAGAAGAAGGACCGGCCGAAATATTGGGATTGGCCGTCGGCGGTTTACTGCATGCATCTCTACGATCAGGTGCTGGCGAACGGCAAGCCTGCGGGCATCTCGACCTGGATCGGGTACAGCGCGAACGAAGGACGTGCGCTGTCGCTCGCGATCCTCGATGCCGAACATGCCGAGCCCGGCGAGGAAGTGACGCTGGTGTGGGGCGAACCCGACGGCGGCACGAAGAAGCCAACGGTCGAGCCGCACGTGCAGACGGAAATCCGCGCGATCGTCAGTCCGGTGCCTTACGTCGAGACAGTGCGGAAGGCGTACGCGCCGCCCGGCGGCTGGCGCGCGCAGGCGTAGGCTTCATCGCTTCAAGGGGAGGTAACGGTGGCGGACGAGACCTTCGATTTCATCGTCGTGGGCGCGGGCAGCGCCGGGTGCGTTCTTGCCAACCGCCTGTCTGAGGACAGGCGCAACGACGTGCTGGTTCTGGAAGCGGGCGGCGACGACAGGCCGTTCCGCAATCCGAAGCAGTTCTGGTCGAACATGATGATCCACACGCCGATCGGCTTCGGGAAGACGCTGAACGACAAGCGCGTGAACTGGTTGTACGAAACCGAGGTCGACGAGGGTTCCGGCGGCCGCCGCCACAAATGGCCGAAGGGCAAGGTTCTGGGCGGATCGTCGTCGATCAACGGACTCCTTTATATACGCGGCCAGTGCGCGGATTATGACGGCTGGCGGCAGATGGGATGCGAGGGCTGGTCTTATTCCGACGTGCTTCCTTACTTCCGCCGCGCCGAACATCAGGAACGTGGCGAAGACGAGTGGCACGGCACAGGCGGGCCCCTGAACATTTCCGACATCACTGAGCAGCATCCCGTTTCCGCGGCGCTTTACGAGGCCGCAGTGGAGGCCGGCATACCACCGTCGCGCGACGTCAACTGCAACGAACAGGAAGGCGTCAGCTGGTTTCAGCTTTTCATCAAGAACGGCAAGCGTCATTCGGCGGCGGTGGGTTACCTGCATCCGGTGATGAACAGGCCGAACCTGTTCGTGAAGACGGAAGCGCAGACCACGAAAATCCTGTTCGAAGGCAAACGCGCCGTCGGCGTCGAATACAATTGGGGAGGCCAGAAACACATAGCGCGCGCGCGACGTGAAGTGGTTCTTGCCGCCGGCGCGGTTGCCTCGCCGCAGTTGCTGGAGGTGTCCGGCATCGGCCGCGGCGACGTGCTGCAGCGGAACGGCATTCCGGTGCTTCAAGAACTAAAGGGCGTCGGCGAGAACTTGCAGGACCACTACATGGTCGGCTGCCAGTGGCGCGTGAAAAAGGAATACGCCACCGTCAACGAACTCTCGCACGGCATGCGGTTCTGGAAGGAACTGTTCAAGTACTGCACGTCACGCAAGGGCCTTCTGACGTTCGCGGTTGCGCACGTCGCCGCCTTCTGCAAGTCGCGGCCCGAGCTCGCGACGCCCGACCTTCAGTTCCACATGATGGCGGCGTCGATGGACCTCGAGATCCTCGGAAAACAACAGGCGCTGGTTCTGGAAAAGGTGCCGGGCCTGACATGCACGCCTTGCCAGGTGCGCCCGGAGTCGCGCGGCCACATTCACATCAAGTCCTCGGACGCGACAGTGTACCCGAGCATCGTTCCCAATTACCTCGCTGACACGATCGATCAGGACGCGGCAATCGCCGGGCTGAAATGGGCGCGCAAGATCATGACGCAGCCGGCGATCACGAAATATCTGGAACAGGTTGGCGATCCGTTCGGCGATACGCGCGAGAGCATGCTCGGTTACGCCAAGGTCGCCGGGGCCACGCTCTATCACGCGGTCGGTACCTGCAAGATGGGCCACGATCCGATGGCGGTCGTCGATCCTCAGCTGCGCGTGCATGGCGTCGAAAGTCTTCGCGTCGTCGATGCCTCGATCATGCCGCGCATCACGTCGGGCAATACGAATGCGCCGACGGTGATGATCGGAGAAAAGGGCGCTGACATGATCCTGGGCAAACAGATGGCCGCCGCGGCGTGACCGCGATCAGGGTGACTGCATGACGATCGACTCGCCGGCCGAAGCCAACGTCCTGCCTGGTGCGCACACCTCGAAGGGCGCGCCGTGGCCGAGCGCGGGACGCGCCTGGTACGCGGCGATCATCTGCGCGCTCGCCTTGATGATCAACTTTCTCGATCGTACGATGCTCGCGCTGCTGGTGCCCTTCATCAAGGCGGACTTCGCGCTCAGCGATTTTCAGATGAGTCTCCTCATCGGCTTCGCTTTCATCCTGATCTACGTGTTCCTGATGTTTCCTGTCGCGCGCTATGCCGACATCGGCAAACGGCGCAGCATCATCGGCGTCGGCATCGGATTGTGGAGCCTCGCAACGGCGATCTGCGGCATCGCGCAGAATTTCTGGCAGGTCTTCGCCTGCCGCGTGATGACCGGCGTGGGCGAGGCGTGCAGCGGGCCGGCCACGTTCTCGCTCCTCGGCGACTATTTCCCGCGCGAAAAACTCGCGCGCGCGATCGCGGTGATGAACTTCGGCTTCATGATCGGCACCGGCACCGCGCTGTTGGTCGGCGGAGTTCTAATCGGCTTCCTGATGAGCCGTCCGCCGCTGGTGCTTCCATTTGTCGGTGAACTGCGCGTTTGGCAATCAGCCTTCCTGCTGGTGGGCATCCCGGGCCTGATCGTCGCCGCGCTGCTGTGGACGGTGCGCGAGCCCGTTCGCCGCGGACGGCTTATGAAAGATTCACGGCCGCAATCGGTCCCGCTTGGCGAGGTCGTACGCTTCATCTTCGACAACCGCCGGGTCTACGGACCGATGCTGCTCGGTCTCGCCTTTAACGCGGTGCATGCGATCGGTGTGCTCAACTGGGCGCCGACATTCTTCATGCGCACCTACCATTGGGACATAGGCTGGATCGCTACGATTTCCGGCCTGACGCTCATTCTGGTGTGGCCGCTCGGCGCGGTCTTCGGAAGCTGGCTCTCCGAACGCTTCCAGAAAATGGGCTACGACGACGCCAATCTGCGCGTCTGCGTACTGGCCATTTTCCTGCTCGTGCCCGGCCAAATCGCTTTCCCCCTGATGCCGACTGCGGAACTGTCGTTCACGATCAATGCGATCAACGGCTTCATCGCCGCTTGGGTTCTCGGGCCACAGAATGCCGCGATCCAGGTCGTGACACCTAACGAGCTGCGCGGTCAGATCAGTGCGTTGGGCATCTTCATCATCAATGTTGTCGGCTACGGGCTCGGTCCCATCTTCCTCACCTTCGTCACGGTGGCGGTGTTCGGCTCAGAACAGGCGCTGGGCTACGGCATGTCGCTGGTTGCGGCGGTGCTTGGACCGATCGCCGCGATCACCATCTGGTGGGGGATGAAGGACTACGCCACGGCGCTCCGGCGCGCGCGGGAGAAGTGGTGATGGAAGACCTGAACGGGAAGACTGCCTTCGTCACCGGCGGTGCCAGCGGCATCGGGCTCGGCATCGTCAAGGCGTTGTTGGGTGCCGGTGCGAACATCGTAGTCGCCGACATAAGGAGGGATCACCTCGACGCCGCTGTGGAGGAACTGAACGCCGGCAAACGCGTGCATCCGATCCAGCTCGACGTCACCGACCGGGCGCAATACGCCAAGGTGGCGGACGAAGCCGAGCGCGTATTCGGCAAGATCCATATCCTCGTCAACAATGCTGGCATCGGCCTCGCCGGCCCGGCGAAGCTGGCGACATACGACGACTGGGATTGGGTCCTCGGCGTCGATCTCGGCGGCGTGGTCAACGGAGTTGTCACGATCCTGCCGCGCCTCCTCAGGCACGGCGAGGGTGGTCATATCGTTTCGACAGCATCGATGTCGGGCATCATGCCGAACCTGATGACCATCCAGTATTCGGTGGCCAAGGCCGGCGTGATCACGATGTGCGAGGTGCTGCGTGGCGAGCTTGCGGCCGAGAACGTGGGCGTGTCGGCGTTCTGCCCCGGCCCCGTGCGCACGCAGATTTCCAAGAGCGGCGAGACGCGGCCCGAAACGCTGGCGAACACCGGCTATGCCGAAACCGATCGCCGCCGCGCCGCCAACCTGAACGCCGCCTTATGGATGGACCCGGCCGAGGTCGGCGAGATCGTGCTCGACGGCATCCGCAAGAACCATCTCTACATCTTCACACACTCAGAATTCGGCGCGGGGATTAAGGAACGCTGCGATGCCATCATGGCCGCAGTGCCCGACAAGCCAATGAATCCCGAATTCATGGCGGCGGTGCCGTTTCTCCTGCACAATCCTATCTTCACGGAGAAGCGCCGATGAAAATCGCGCTCATCGGTGCCACGGGAAAGATCGGCAGCAAGGTTCTGCACGAACTGGAAACACGCGGGCACATCGTCACCGCGATCTCGCGCCACGCCGAAGGCGCCGCCGAGGCGCAGGCGCGTATCCCTTGTGACGGCAACGATTCCGCGAAACTCGCGCAATGCCTGAAAGGTCACGATGCGGTCGTGGCTTCCGTGCCCTTCGCGCCGGGGTTATCCGAGCACATCATGGCAGCGGTGAAACAGGCAGGCGTAAAGCGCTTCGTCGTTGTCGGCGGCGCCGGATCGCTTGAGATTGCGCCGGGCAAGACGCTGAAGGAGACACTGAACCTTCCCGAGGCCATCATGAAATTTCTCGATGAGGCCGCGGCGACGTTGGGCCGGCTGCGCGCCGAGCCGTCGCTGGACTGGACGTTCTTTTCGCCCGCGGCCGAGATCGGGCCCGGCGAACGCACGGGACACTTCCGCCTGGGTGGCGATCAGCTCGTGAAGGACGCCGACGGAAAGAGCCGCATTTCCTACGACGACTACGCAATCGCACTGGTCGACGAACTGGAACGGCCGCAACATGTGCGCCGGCGGTTCACCGCCGCCTACTGACTCTCAGGGAGGCCCCAATGGGCAAAGTTCGGTTCGGAATCTTCATGCCGCCGTTCCATTCGCCGGCAACGCAGAATGCGACGTCTTCGCTCGCGCGCGATGTCGAGACAATCCGGCTTCTCGACGATCTCGGCTACGACGAAGCCTGGGTCGGCGAGCACCACTCGGGCGGCACAGAGATCATCTCCGAACCGATCCAGTTCATGTGCCATGTCGGTGCGCTGACGAAGAACATCAAATTGGGCGCTGGTGTGGTGTCGGTGCCGTATCATAACCCCCTCTGGGTCGCGAACCGTATCATCCTCGCCGATCATCTGTTGCGTGGGCGCGTGATGCTGGGCTTCGGGCCCGGCTCGCTGCCGACCGACGCCACCATGATCGGGCTTGAGCCGAAGGAACTCAGGCCGTCGCTCGACCGCGATGCCGGCGTCATCATCGACCTGATCAAGGGCAAGACCGTCACCAAGAAGACCGAGCGCTACAATCTGGTCGACGCGGCGTGCCAGCTCGCACCGTATTCCGATCCCTGTTTCGACATCGCGGTGGCGGCGTCAACGTCGCCTGCGGGTTCCATGCTCGCCGGCCGCCACGGCCTCGGCCTTTTGTCCCTCGGTGCGTTGATGCGCGAGGATATGAACCTGATGCATCTGCACTGGAACCGGGCGGAAGCCGAAGCCGAAAAACACGGTCAAAAGGTCGACCGCAAGGATTGGCGTCTCGTCGGCTTCATGCATCTTGCCGAAACCAAAAAGCAGGCCATGGAAGACGTGAAGTATGGTCTGCCGGCCTTCGTCCGATACACGCAAAATGTACTCGCGCTGCCGACGCTCAGGGTCAGCGGTCAAAGCTGGGAAGAACACCTCGCCTGGTTCACCGAGGGCGGCGCCGCCATAATCGGCACGCCCGACGACGCTATCGCCCATATCAAGAAGGTGGAAGAACAATCGGGTGGCTTTGGCTGCTACCTGATGGTCGCCACCGACTTCGCCAATTGGGAAGCGACCAAGCGCCACTACGAACTGTTCGCGCGGCACGTCGTCCCGCACTTTCAGGACTCACAGAAGCGCCTGCTTGCGTCCGAGAACTACGCCATCAGCCGTCACGCTGAACTCGACGCAAAGAATGGCGCCGCGATCCAGTCCTGGACCGACCAGCACGCGGTCGGGGCTGGCAAGAACGTGGGTACTGGCGCCTTCGGCGAGCGCTGAGCGGGCACGAATATTTCGCGCTGGCATCAACGGGCGCGGTCACGCGTTAACGTCCCCATCGGCGTCCCACATTTCGCGCAACGCAATCGTGCCGACAGCGAAAGTACCGCCAACCCGCGGGCAGGCCGTTAATTTTTCCGTGTCCCCGCTGCAACACACGGCGCACCGCGTGCTTTTGTTTGCGGTACAGCCGATTCGCACCACTTACGAATCGCGCCTTCGGTGGTACCCTTTTCTGGTTCGCACTCGTGCGTTCGCGCGGGCGCGAGCGATTGGCGTGCAAAGCGCCGGATCTGGTGACGGCCGTTAGGTCGTCAACGCAGGAGGGGGATTATGACAGTACGCAGCCGAATTACGTCTCGTCTGACGGCAGGGACGTCGCTCGTATTCGCCGCGGCCGTGTTGGCCACGGGGGCCGGAACAGCAGCCGCGCAGGAATCATCGACCGGCATCGAAACCGTCGTCGTAAGCGCTCAATTTACAGAGACGAATCTTCAGGCCACCCCACTCGCGATCACCGCGATCACCGGTGCCGAGATCTCGGATCGCGGCCTTACCAACATCACCGAACTGGCGCAGACCATGCCCAACGTGCGCTTCACGATGGGCGGCTCGGCCTTCGGCAACATTACGCAGGCGTCGATCCGCGGCATCGGCCAGGGCGACTTCAACTTCGCCTTCGAGCCGGGCGTGGGCATGTACATCGACGACGTCTACTACGCGACGATGTTCGGCACGGTGTTCGACCTTCTCGACGTGGAACGCGTGGAAGCAGTGCGCGGTCCGTCGGGCACGCTGTTCGGCAAGAACTCGATCGGCGGCGCGGTGCGCATGCTGTCGCGCAAGCCGCAGGGCGACAACACCGGTTATCTCGAAATTACCTACGGCGACTTCGACCGCATCGACGTCCGCGGCACGGCCGACGTCTCGATCATCGAAGACAGGCTGGCGATGCGCGTAACGGCGGTATCGAAGCAACGTGAAGGCTACCAGGAGGTGGTGGACTTTGCCTGCCGCTTCCCCGGTCTCGCCGGAACGCTGCCGTCTCACGCGTCGGGCAAAACCTGCGTCGTCGACCATCACGGTGGCGAAGACGCCCGCGCAGCGCGTGTGGCGTTCCGCGCGGTTATTTCGCCTCAGGCGGAACTGAACATCGCGGCGCATGTGATGCACGACAACTCACCGATCCAGGCGGACACGCTGCTGGCCGCCGACCTCGGTCCGATTGCGGCACCGGACGGCATTTTCGTGAACGACTTCAACGGCGGCTTCCACCAGATTCCCTATTCAGACGTGGCCGGCTCCGGTTGCGTCCTCTGCGGCTTCTGGAACGACCGCGTGAATATTCCGACCTACGGTATTCCGTGGGACACGCGGTTCTTCGCCAAGGACATCTACACGACGTACGCGACTTACGAGAGTTTCGACGGCGTGCGCGAACCGCAACGCCGCACGGTGAACTCGTGGGGCACGCATGCGAACCTGGACTGGGACCTCAGCGACAACCTGCACTTCAAGAACATCATCGCGTACCAGTACTACCAGGGTAACATCTCGCACGACGCAGACGGGTCGCCCTTGTCGATCCAGATCGCGAATTCGACCGTCAGCAACTGGCAGTGGACGGAAGAGGCGCGGTTCACCGGCACCTTGTTCGACCGGCTCGACTGGACACTGGGCGCCTTCTACCTCGAATCGCGCGGCACGCTGCACGGGCCGGTTCTCCTAGACCTGTTCGCGGCCGATCCGGCACCTTATGGCGACGGCTGCCCGGGTTCGCCGGCGACCTGCCCGCCAGTGCCGCCTCTGCGCTTCGGCCAGAACGACACCATCGATATCGAAAGCTGGTCGGCCTACATCCACGGCGTTTTCAAGGTCACGGACGTGTGGAACGTGTTCGGCGGCTATCGCTACTCGCACGACAAGAAGAGCTATCTGTTTGATCACTCGAAGCCCGTTGCCGGCGTTCCGGCCAGCGGTTTCTTCGCGATCACCACTCCGGCCGTCTCGTCCGATCCGCGCAATGACTATCGTGTCGGCACGGACTTTCACATCACGCCGGACCACATGATCTATGCGCAGATCTCGACGGGCTATCGCGCGGGCGGCATCAACCCGCGTCCGTTCAGCCCGGCGCAGTTGACCACTTTCGGTCCGGAACAGGCGACCGCGTATGAAATCGGCGCCAAGACCGATTGGTGGGATCACCGGCTGCGCGCGAACCTGTCGTTGTTCTACACCGACTATAAGGATCGCATCATCAACCAGCAGATCCTCGACAACTCGGGCCTGCCGTTCACCGGACCGATCAACCTCGGTACGGCGACGGTTAAGGGCGGCGAACTCGAGATCACCTTTGCACCGATCGAAAAGCTGCTGATCAGCTTCGACTACGGATGGATGGACATCGAGCTTGATCCGCAGGCGGGTGCACCAGCCGGCTTCATCGACGGCTGCACCGGACCTCCGCATTGCGCAGCGCCGGTTGCCGGCACGATCCGCAAGGGTTCGATTACGCCGGGTATCCCGGAGACCACGATGAACGCGAGCATCCAGTACACCTTCGGCGGTGGCGACTGGGGTTCGCTGACGCCGCGGCTCGACTGGACGTATTGGTCGCGGGTCTACGGCGACAACATCAACTCACGCATTGCCTCCACCGATCCGCAGGACCTGTTCAACGCGCGGATCACGTGGGATGCGCCGGTGGGCGACTGGTCGGTGGCTTTCCAGGTCACCAACCTGGCGGACGAGGAGTACTTCGTGAACAAGTTCACGCTGCTTCCGTTCGCGCTGGGCACCCTGGAAGGTCAGCCCGCGGCACCGCAGCAATGGGCGATCATCGTGCGCAAGACGTTCTAGGCGCACGCATCATCGAATGGGCGAGGGCCGCGGGATCCGCGGCCCTTTTCCTTTGTGGGCCAGTTGGTATGTTGCACTGACAATCTCGCGCGCGCAACGCGCGACAACGCAGGTGGGACACGCCATGGATGCCGAAGCCAGAATCGCCGCGCTTGAAGCCCGCGTAGGCACGCTCGAGGACGAGAGCGCGATCCGAAAGGTGCAGTACACCTACGGCTATCTGATCGACAAATGCATGTACAACGAGGTCGTCGATCTGTTTTCCCAGTCCGGCGAAGTGCGATTCATGGGCGGCATCTATAAGGGGAAGGCTGGTGTCAGCCGCCTCTATATCGAGCGTTTCCAGAAAAATTTCACGGCCGGCAACAACGGACCGATCTTCGGCTTCCTCCTCGATCATCCGCAGCTTCAAATGGTGATCGACGTCGCGCCCGACCGGAAGACAGCCAAGGTGCGCGGCCGTTCCTTGATGCAGGCGGGTGTCCACGAAA
>JADMIO011216335.1_pt1 | contig 53624 bp, 45 predicted proteins | sample 8958161 | NCBI WGS metagenome assembly JADMIO01 (sample SAMN16585339, study PRJNA669376) | soil metagenome | isolation source: Crop rotation soil | place: USA: Cullars Rotation, Alabama | collected 2011 | reverse complement strand
GCGACAACTTGTCCACGTGGAATTCTAAGCTTAGGATCCCAATGTGCTGGAAAGACATTTCGGCCACTCGCTGCGGCGTGTCCTGCAAGCCTTCGCGATTTACGTCTTCCCCGATGCCTTCGAGGATCAAACGCACGCCGCGGGCGATGCGCTCGAGATCCGGTTCAGCCGAGGCCCGGGCTTTGGGTGTCTTCGCCTTGATGTTGGTAACTTTCGTAGCCATTTTTAGGATTTTAAGTCGCGCATTCTTTGATACGCGTTGCGCGCGACGTCCTGCACTTCGCGCAACGCAACGCCAGCATTTGCCGCAGCGGCACGGCATTGCTCAAACTCGGGCATTGCCTTCAATTCATTGTTAATGTGAGCAACTTTAACATCAATTGGTCCGAATTGCGTCTCGACCCTGACGGTTTCTCGCGGTAATGCGCGGCGGCGCACTTCATAGCTGCGCGCGCCGATGGTAGTGGTCTCGTGAAACAATAGCTCCAGAAACTTTTCGCGATCGGCCGGCCGGCAGAGAATGGAAAGCATCTGGGCCGGACGATTCTTCTTCATCTGTACCTGAGTAAAGTAGCAATCAAGCGCCCCCCGCTCGAACGCGCGGTCCATGACATGGCTGAACAACTGCGGCGACATGTCATCGATGTTGGTTTCGATCATGAGCAGCATTTCGTCGGTGGCCGCTTCCGTGCTGTCAGCCTCGCCGACAAAGACGCGCAACGCATTGGGAAAACCTTTTGGATTGCGTGTGCCTGCGCCGTAACCACTGGAGGTGATTTTCATCGGTGGCATGGCTGCAAATTGATTGCAAACCGTTGCGATGATTGCCGCGCCCGTTGGCGTCACGAACTCGCCTTCAATATCTCCCGCGTAGATGGGTTTGTCCCTCAGCAATTCCGCCACGGCGGGAGGCGGAATTGGGAATCGCCCGTGTGCCATGTCGGTCATGCCAAAACCCACGCGCAAAGGAGATGAAACAAATTGCTGAATTCCCAGCAAATCAAATCCGATGGCTGCGCCGCAGATGTCGATGATCGCATCTACTGCCCCTACTTCGTGAAAATGAATCTTTTCAATGGGCTGATTGTGAACTCGGCCCTCGGCCTCGGCCAGGCGTGAAAAAATGAGCGCCGCGCGTTCTTTGACGCTGACGTTTAAGCTCGAGTCATAAATGATCTTCAGAATGTCACCCAGGTGACGGTGAGCATGTTCATGGGCTGCTTGGACTTTGGCGTAAGTCGAACTGATTCCTGAACGATCAACTTGGGCAAAGTCTATTTGCCAGCCCTCGACACGCAGCCCTTGCAACTGTTCCACGAGCGCGCGTGGGTCTGCACCGGCACCGACCAGGGCGCCGAGAATCATGTTGCCACTCGCTCCTGCGAAACAATCGAAGTAAAGGGTTTTCATTTTTTTGACCGGCCGCTGAGTTGAGCATCACCAGGTCTGGTGTAATTTCGTGGTTCTGGTTTAGTGCAAATTCGTGGTTACGAACCTACGTAACTCCGAACCAAACACGAAATAAGACACACGAAGATATACGAACCGTACCTACCTCATGAGTCGACTTGAAATAGCATTGGCAGAATCTCTCCGGCTTTTCCCGTCAACATTTCATCACAGATTTCAGACAGCGGTTCGCTCAGGGTTGACTTCGACCACGTAGGCTCCGGCGGCTCGCGCGATTTCCGGAATTGCGGCGGCCGGATAAACGACGGCCGACGTCCCTACCACAAAACAAAGCTCGCAATGCTGCGCTTCCGCGGCCGCTCTTTCGAATGCGCCCGGCGGCAGCATCTCACCGAATAAGACGACATCCGGACGCAGGTGCCCGCCGCAGTCGATGCAGACAGGCAAATCATGATCAATTCCTGGATCAGTTAATTGATGCCGCGCCCCACAATCAAAACAGCGCGCGCGCCAGATGCTGCCGTGCAGTTCAATCACCTCGTGTGATCCGGCTGCCTGATGCAGTCCATCGATGTTCTGCGTCACCAGGGTGAAGTGCTCAAACTGATCTTGCCATTCGGCGATGGCGCGATGCGCCGGGTTCGGTTTCAGCGCGGCGAGCAGCCCGCGCCGGTAATTGAACCATTCCCACACCGCCGGCAAATCCCGCTCAAGCATTCCGGCCGAGGAGATCACCTCGAATGGCATGCCCCTCCAAACTGCGGTGTTGCCGCCACCACGAAACGTGGGCACGCCGGACTCGGCAGACACGCCCGCGCCGGTAAGCACCAGCACACTTTTCACCGTGCTCAGGAGTTCCGACAGTCGCGGCGAGATCACCGATTCCGTAACCGAATTCATTATGAAAGTGGATGGTAACAAGCCCGGGCAGAACTCGCAATTTCGCGATTCCTCATGGTTTCAATACAATAGCCGTTTCTGTCAGAAGCCCGACCGTTAGGTAGGGCAACCCTGCAAACTGCGCCCTCGCCCACGCTCAGGCTTCTGAAGAAAACTCCAAACCGTGAATCTAATCGAACTCCAAAACAACCTGAGACAACAGCTGCGCGATGTTGCGCGCGAGCTCTTCGATATCGAACTCGGTCAAATCGCCGCTGAAGTGCCACCGCGAACTGAACTTGGCGATCTGGCTTTTCCGGTCGCATTCGAGCTGGCCAAGCAAATTAAGCAAAAGACGGGCGAAAAGCGCGCCCCGCGATCGATCGCTGAGGCCATTAAGAGCCGGCTCGAATCGATTGAAGCCGTGGCCCGCGTGGAGGTGGCCGGCGCAGGTTACCTGAATCTCTTTTTTGATCGCGCCCGAGTGATGCGCGAGCTGGCGCAGGTAGTTCCCGTCCCCGCAGCCGGGGAGCGGCCGGCGATGTCGCCCACCTCTTCCCCGACCCCTCTCCGCGCGCGGACAGGGGAGAATGCGCTGGAAGCCCGCAAGTTGATGGTCGAACACACCAGCATCAATCCAAACAAAGCCGCGCATATCGGCCATGTGCGCAACTCAGTCATCGGCGACACCTTTGTAAACATCCTGCGAGCGGCCAGCAATCGCGTCGAGGTGCAGAACTATATCGACAACACCGGCGTGCAGGTGGCGGACGTGGTAGTAGGTTTCATGCACATTGAAAACATGGACCTCGTTGAGATCCAGGCGCTCGATCTATCGCTGCCAGACGAGAAGCCGTTCGATTACTACTGCTGGGACCTTTACACCCGGGTCGGATTGTTCTACCGCGACGGAAAAGCCGAAGGCGAACAAAATCCCGAGAAACTGAAACTACGGGCTGAGGTGCTGCACGCCATCGAGGCCGGCAACAATCCGACCGCCGAGCTGGCGGATTATGTGGCGACGCGAAACGTTGAACAAATTCTTGACACCATGGAGCGCCTCGGCATTCGTTACGATCTGCTGGCGCGCGAATCGGAAATCCTGCATTTACATTTCTGGGAGCGGGCGTTCCAGCTGATGAAGGAACGCGGCACAATTCATTTCGCAGCGGAAGGGCGTAACCGCGGCTGCTGGGTCATGCCCTTCGAGTCGCATACAGGGACTGAGGAACACGATTCCGACAAAATCATCGTGCGATCCAACGGTACCGTGACCTACACCGGCAAAGATATCGCCTATCAATTGTGGAAGTTGGGCCAACTGGGACTGGATTTTAATTACAAACCGTTCCGTTCCTACGCGGATGGACACGCAACCTGGGTGACGACAGCCGAACCCAACGCCGAAACTCAGCCGGAAGTGCCACGGCCGTATTTTGGCGGAGGCGAAATTGTCTACAACGTGATCGATTCACGCCAGTCTTACCCGCAGGAGATCGTCCGTAAAGGCGTAGCCGCCATTGTTCCCGATCTCGGGGAGCAAGCCAGCGTGCATCTCTCGTACGAGATGGTGGCCCTGTCGCCGACGGCCTGTGAAGAACTCGGAATTCAGTTGAGTGATGAAGACCGCAAGCGGCCCTACATCGAGATGAGTGGCCGCAAGGGTCTGGGCGTCAAGGCGGACGATCTGATTAACCGCCTAGAGTCGGAAGCCCTGGCGGAAGTGCAGTCGCGTCATCCTGAATTGCTGGAACTCCAACAAAAACAGACGGCGCATGCGATTGCGGTTGGCGCGCTACGGTATTTCCTTTTGAAGTTCACTCGAAATTCGGTAATTGCTTTCGATTTCAAAGAGGCGCTGTCGTTTGAAGGCGAAACGGGGCCTTACTGCCAGTACGCAGCGGTCCGGGCAAATTCCATTTTTCGAAAGCTTGAAAATGAGGTCAGGACCGGGAGCGGTAGCGGCCGGGTTCACTCCGCTGAGGACATCTCGACCATCCTCCGCGGTGAAACCGGCGACGAGATCTGGTCGCTGCTAATGCTCGCGGCCCGGCTGGATGAAGCAAATGCCCAGGCGGCGTCGAGCGCCGAACCGGCAGTGCTGGCAAAATATGCTTTCAATCTGGCCAGAAGCTTCAATCTCTTTTATCACCGCCATCGCATCATCGCTGAAGAGAACGAAGTGAAGCGGACGGTGCTGGTCGACGTCGCCGATTACGCGCGGAGGCAATTGATTGCGGCGTTGGCAACGCTGGGGATAGCAGTGCCGGATAGAATGTGAGATTTTAGGAATGATGAAGTCTTTTTGCTTTGCCGTGCTGGTGATGTTGGTTGGCGTTCCGCAGGTTCTCGCGCAGAAACAGCAATCAGACCGTGAAGCAGACGAGTATAGGGGTCGAGTCAAAACGGTTGGCACTGACAGTGTCAAGCTGCGTTTTGAAAACAATGAATGGGTCGAAGACTCACGCCGCCACGAAGCGGTAGTGGAATACGATCGCGCCGGCAACCGCCATAAGCAGACTCTCTACGATTACCAAGGCAATCTGTCCCTTGTGCGGTCGTTTCGTTTTATTGACGGAGAGAGAGTCTCAATCGACGAAGACATGCGGACGGATCACATAATCACGATGGGGGGAACCTTTTCCTCGAAACCGAGGGACGAGCGTTTCACCTACAAATACAAGTACAAATATGATTCCAAGGGCCGGCGATTGGAGGAATCCTGGTATAACAACGACGGGTCTTTATGGTTGCGATATGTGAGTGTTTACGATCAAGCGGGCAATGAGGTTCAATGGTTGCGCTATGCATCAACCGGGGAACTAAACGGCCGCCGGATTTCCACGTATGACTCAAACGGCCGAGTGAAGGAAGAGTCATGGTTTGGCCCGAGGGGCGAATTATCTGAGAGGTGGTCCTATACTTACGAGACCGATTCAATTGGGAATTGGATCAAGAGAAAAGACTACAAGTGGGGAGAGGTGGGTGGCAAAGAGGCCTTCCAACCGTATAAGATTACTTATCGTCGGATCACATACTTCTAAGATTCTAAAGAAATGTTAATTGTCATGAAAGCCGACGCCACCGAAGCGCAAGTTGCGCACGTGTGTGACGTCATCACTGAACTCGGTTTCAAACCACATGCAATGCCGGGCGCAACTCGCACGGCCATCGGAATCACCGGGAACCAGGGCGCGGTGGATCCCAGCCGCTTTGAGAATTTACCGGGCGTCAGCGAAGCGATCCGCGTCAGCAAGCCTTACAAACTGATCAGTCTGGATCTGCGTCCCGAAAAAACCATTGTGCGCGTCGGTGATGCCACGATCGGCGGAGACGAGCTGGCGATTATTGCCGGACCATGCGCCATCGAAAGCCGGGCGCAGGCCTTTGCCGTGGCCGAAGCTGTGAGGCGCAGCGGCGCTCGCTTCTTTCGCGGCGGCGCCTTCAAACCGCGCACCTCGCCTTATGCATTTCAGGGATTAGGCGAAGAAGGTTTGAAGATTCTGGCTGAAGTTCGCGAGACCTACGGTCTTAAGATTGTCACCGAAGCGCTGGATGAAGCCGGAGTCGACCTGGTTGAGAAGTATGCCGATGTAATTCAAATCGGCGCCCGCAACATGCAGAATTTTACGCTGCTGAGACGCGCAGGTAAGTCTCGGGTGCCCGTTTTGTTGAAACGTGGTCTGTCAGCGACGCTGGATGAATGGCTGCTGGCGGCCGAATACATCATGTCTGAAGGCAACTATAACGTCGTGCTTTGCGAGCGCGGCGTGCGCACGTTTGCGCAGCACACACGCAATACACTCGATCTCGCTTCGATTCCCGCCGTGCGGAGAATTTCACATCTGCCGGTGATCGTCGATCCATCTCATGGGACCGGCAAGAACTACATGGTTATCCCACTTGCCTGTGCCGGTGTAGCCGTAGGCGCTGATGGCTTGATCGTCGAGGTTCACGATCAACCTGAGAAGGCGCTTTCGGATGGCGCCCAGGCTTTAACGCTGGAGCAATACGAACAGCTGGTCCAGGAAGTGAAACCGATTCACGAAGTAGTAGCGCCGCAACCGGCTTCAGTGTAATCGTGGCCCGGGCTTCCCGCCCGTGAGCTCACGCGCAAGATGCGCGTGCCACTCTACTTAAAGTTCCCGCTGATAATCTCAGCCAGGTCCTTCGCGAAAACCGAACGTGGGATCACCCGATCAAAGCCGGCCTCGACGGCCTTACGTTGTAAGTCCGTCTGCACGTGAGCAAAGAACCCGAGTAGTGGAACGCCGGTCGTGGCAGCTTCCGCTTTGATTTTTCGCGCCAGTTCGAAAGGGTCGACCTTCAGCGCGTTGAGGTCGCAAATAATCAAGGCCGTCTCATCGGATCGCGCGGCCGCAAAAGCGGCCTCGGTGCTGCGCGGAAAGTTGACCGACACTCCGGCCTGCTCTGCGGTGCCGCGAATCTTCGAAGCAAAGAAAATGTCGTCAACGACGGCGATTACTTGTCTAGCCATAACGGTGTCAGAAGCCCGAGCGTGAGCGAGGGCAACTTTTGTAAGTCAGATCAGCGGGCAGTTTTTCTTCTAATATGCAAGACTTTCCGCCGGCGTTGCCCTCGCTTACGCTCGGGCTTCTGACTCCTTTGCAATTCCAATCCAGTTCGCGGCAATATGCGTCCCGTGACTGCGGCGCAAACTGATTTCTCTATAGGACAGGATCAGCGTATTGAGTTTGGAAACCAGATTGTACTCCAGTCCTTCGAAGCGCGGTCAAAAATTATTATCGCTTCCTACAATATTCGTTATGCCGTCGGCAGCCATCTAATTTCCTCAGGTTTATTGCGAAAAGTCGGGTATAACTTTCCTCGGCCGCGGCCCGACGCGGTGGCCCGGAACGTTAGACTGGCGGCTAAAGCCTTTTCTGACAACGCGCTGCTGCCGCCGCCCGACATTCTCGCGCTGCAGGAAGCAGACAAAGGTACCGGTCGCGCCGGCGCCCAGCATGTCGCCGCGGGCTTGGCTGAGGCAATGGGATTGCCGTATGTGCACGTGGGTGCGGGCCTGCCGAGCGGGCGAAAACCGGTGCAGCGTGAGTGGTGGCTCGATTTTGAAGAACAGATTGGATTGAACGACCAGGGGGACACCGGGGTCGCTTTGCTCAGCCGCTTGCCCTTGTCCGAGATTGAGCGCATCGATTTGCCCTGGCATGACTGCCCCTGGAGGCCGCGACTGGCAATGGCGGCGAACGTTACCCTGGGAAAGAGGACGTTGCGGCTCTTTAATGTGCACATCGATCCGCATGGACCTCTGGACAATCAACATCAGCAAACCGAGACCGTGCTAAAAGCGGCCGAGCAATATCCCGAGCCCAGGGTTATCCTGGGCGACTTCAATACGCTTTCAAAGACGAAGGCGGTGGAGATCAAAAAGTTGCTTGAGGCCAGCGGTTACACCACTCCCTTTCCGGTGAACCTGGCGACCTGGCGCGGCGCAGGTCTCAGATTTCATGCTGATTGGATCTTTGTGCGCGGTGTGCGCGTCAGTCGCTGGGGTGTGGCCCGGCCGCTCAGCGTCTCAGATCACTGGCCGATCTGGGCTGAGATAGAACCTTAAGTTTCAGTTTCAAAGTTTCAAGTTTCAAGTGTCTGTTTTCTAGAATTGAATTTTGGACTCTGGAATCAGGAACTTGAAACCTGGAACTTGAAACCTGAAACTTGAAATTTAAGATTTGTGAAGATTACTAGTCGAGATAATTCCCTGCTCCGCCGTGCTCGTGACGTTCGCGACGGCAAAAATGAAGATCTCATCTTCATCGAAGGCTTCCGCCTGTGCGAAGAGGCGCTGCAATCCGATCTTGAGATTGACTTGCTTGTTTATTCCGATCAATTGGCGCGAAAGACGCGCGCGGTCAAACTTATTTCAGCACTCGAGGGAAAGGCTAAAAAGACCGCCATCGTAAGCGAGAAACTGCTGGACTCGATCGCCTCTACCAAGACTCCCCAGGGAATCGTGATGCTGGCCAAGCGTCCCGCTTGCAGCATGAAAGCTTTCGCAGCCCGTCAAACTGAGCCCCCGCTGCTGGTAATCATGCACGGCACCAACAACCCGGTGAATACCGGCGCCATTCTGAGAACCGCCGAAGCCGCCGGCGTGACCGGCGTGATTACGACACCCGGAACGGCCAATCCTGTTTCCGCGAAATCTTTGCGAGGCTCGATGGGTTCGGCTTTTCGTTTGCCGATCTGGAGTGGTGTTGAATTCCATAAGGCCGTTGCCTGGTGCCGCGATCGAAATATCCAGACGGTGTGCGCCGATGCGCACGCTTGCCCGTCTTACACTGAAATTGATTGGCGGAAAGGAAGCGCATTGATTCTCGGACCGGAGTCGGCAGGTTTGACTGCCGAAGAAATCGACATCGCATCCGTGGGTGTACGGATTCCAATGAAGGGAGCCACGGAAAGTCTGAATGTCGCCGTCGCCGCCGGAATCATCCTGTTTGAAGCGAGCCGGCAGCGGAGCTGAGGATGGCACGATCGTCTCGTGCGTGAGCCCAGGTGCAGGATGCGCGTGCCACAATTGCCACTCTTCGGCTAAAATAGGCGAGCACTAATAACTGGATTCCAGAAGCTCGCTGAACTCGAACTATCGCAAGCTCGTATTTTGAGTTATGGCAGACGAACCAAACAATACTCCTAAGAACAGGCGACAGACGGTCTTGCCGGAGCGCGTGATGCGACGCGTGCTGGAAGGCGTCGGCGACGTGGTTGACCGGAAGCTCGGACGAACTCCGGACGTGCCCGGCGGCCACACTACAGATCAGATCATTTTGCGGATGAACCGAAACATTGACGGCAAAGTCCGCGATGAAAAAGGCAAAGGCCGGCTCGCGCCTCATGTCCTCAAGATGAAGATTGAGTGGGGCACACACTCAGAGACTCCGGCCGACGTCACCAAGCGGCTCGAACAGGAGCTGCTCGCGGCAGCCATTGATCATATCAATGACAACCGTTATCGCACGCTCGCCCCGGTCGAAATCGAAACCGAAGTGGACATCTTCACCAAGGGCATTACCGTTGAGCCGTCGTTCGGTGAGTTCGAAGAGGAACTGCAACGGCGCGATCTCGAGAAGAAGCTCGGCACGCCGATCAAAGCGCGCGACGAAAAGGCCGATGTGCCCATGGTTGCCCGCATCACCTTGCCCGAAGGATCCAGAGAGGTTGAGCTGGTTTTGGTGGCCGGTGGGCGGCGAATAAATGTCGGCCGCGGAACCGACAGTGATCTTCATTTGAATCATGCCAGCGTCTCGAAAACTCATGCTGCACTAAAGATGGACGCCGGCCAGAACCTGTACGTTGCCGATACCGGCTCGACGAACGGTACCCATATCAATGGTGCGCGCATCGCTTACGGCGAAGCTCGTCCGATCCATGAAGGTGATGTGGTCGCATTTGGTGAGGTGGAGGTCCGTTTTCGCAGAATCAATCCATGACATCGCTAGCGCTGCTTTTCTTTCAAACACCGACACCCACACCTGCTGCTCCGCCGGAGAAACTTCCGGCGTGGCTGACGCTGGTCTATTTGATCGGCATCGCCGTGGTGGGTTTGGCGTTACTGCTCTCGTTGTTGCGCTCGTGGCTGTCCCGCAAGCCCAGGGCGCCTACCGCACCCGCGAGCCTGCCAAAGGATCTGCAGAAACGATTGGGGGCCACCTCGACCAACCGCGGACTGCGAGCGTGGCGCTGGTTGTTCGCGCTGGCCGCGATCTTTGTTTTTAGTTTTCACGTTTACTGGGCGCGCTATGCCGCGGATCGGAATCCGAAGTTTCAGGAGCTGAGTTACAAGGATCTGCGCAACCGGCGTCTTTCCGAATCAACTTTGCGCGGCTGGATCTATGATCGCAAAGGCCGGCCACTCGCTTATTACAAAAAGAACAGCACTGGTGAGATCGAACGCGAGTACCCGCTTGATTCCGCGTTGGCCCATATCTTTGGCACCGATCGCGGCGAGCCGGGCCTGGAGCGCGCCCTGTTCGGCGCAGATGCGGGCGCGGTCCCGGAAGTCTGGCAGATCATCAAGGGCCAGACCGTCGAACAAAAGCTCAATAAGGACTACAAGCTCACCATCGATCAAGATCTGCAACAGGCTGTAGTTGAACAACTCAAAGGCAACAAGGGCGCCGTCGTAATGTTTAATCCGCAGACGGGTGAAGTGCTGGCGATGTACAGCAATCCGTCCTACAGCCTCAAGGCAGTTGAGGACGAAGCGGCGTGGATCAAACTCGATAACGATCGAAACCAGCGACCGATGTTGAACCGCGCCTTAAACGAGTATTACGTGCCCGGTTCGACGTTTAAGACGCTGATGATGTACACGGCGTTTCGCAATAACATGCAGGCCACGCGCTTCACCACCAGTGGCGGTTTCTCGCCGCCCGGTTGCGGCCGCACCATCACGGACGACAATGGTGGTTGCGAAGCGTGCGGAAATATCGGCATTGACTCAGCGTTCCAGCATTCCAGCAATATTTACTTTTCTTACCTTGGCACTTTGATGGGCGGCATCAAGATTCATGACACCGCTAAGCTGGTGGGGCTCGGTGCTTATGACACTCTTAGCGGCGAGGGACAGGGACGTCGTGAACCAGAAATTTGGAACGCCAGCTCTCAGGCGATTAAGAACGCTCTGGCGCCTACCGAGTCATGGCTCAAGGCTGGTCCGAAGTCGACGCGGTGCGAGTTGATGTACGAAGGTTACGGTCAGGGCTATGCGTCGCAGATGACACCTTTTCAGATGGCCATGATCGTTTCGGTCGCTGCCAACCTTGACGGCCGTTTGATGAAGCCAAAGATTGAGCTGGATCGACAGCCGGAGGTCCTCAATCAGGTGCTCACTCGCGACCAGGGCGCCGAGATTCGTCGCATCATGAATATGGTCACTGAAGGTGGCACTGCGAACAGCGCCATGGCCCCGGTTAAGGCTGCCGGAATCAGAAGCGGCGGCAAGACCGGAACGGCGCAAAAACAGGTGCCGGTCATCGATCCCAAAACCGGAGAGCCACAGAAACGCACCGTGACCGAACGCGACTTCAAAGGCAAAGTCATTCGCGTTTACGAAGAGATCGTCATGCACGATAAGCTGCGCAGCGACGCCTGGTATCTTAGTTTCGCGCCTTTGGATAAGCCGGTGATGGCTATGGCCGTGCTGCTCGAAGGTCCGGGTCCGGGCATCAGTTTCTACGGCGGCAAGAATGCCGGACCGGTAGCAGCCCAATTGATTCTCAAAGCGAAATCGCTCGGTTATTTCGGTGGTGGCACGCAGACGCAAGCGGCTCCGCCTCAACAGCGCCGGCGGAACAGATAAGCTGAGTTTGATATGCGGAATCGCCTCTCATCACATCTACTAATCCTGATCATCCTGTTGGGGATCGAGATCGTCGGCTATTACGCGATCCGTCGCGCCGCGATGATTCGCGGGTATGACACTTCGGTGGTTGGCGCTATTCGCGATTTGATGTTGTATGCGCCGATTATCATCATGGCGATCTGGATCTCGGCCTTCAAGAAATTCAGGGGCAATTGGGTGCTCTTCACCACCGCGATCCTGCTTTACTCAGTCGGCATGCTGGTGCAGTACCGGCTTTACAGCGATCCCGAATACAACGCCCGAAACAAATCGGCGGCGCGGCAAGAAAAGACCGATACGCTGCGCATGCGTTACATCAACGAGAATTACGATACGGCTAAACGCCAGATGATGGGTTTGCCCGCGACTCCACCGCCGAAGGATCAGGAAGCGCCGGTGAAAGAATCCGGATACACGCTCGGCAATGCGCTGACCTCGAGTTACACATGGATTCCCGTATTTTCGCTGGCCGCCTTCGCGCTGGCGTACTCACTTTGTGTTAATGATCGTTTTCTGTCCTGGATCCAAAGAAATAGTTTCATCGTGGTGTTGCTGACCTTGATTCCCCTGGGAATTGCGATTGTCAGCTCGAGCGCCGGTAAGGCGGTGGGTAATACGACACCCTGGGAGCCGGCCAAAGTTCCCTTCCTGCTCGGGTTCGCCGGCATTCTCACGGCGCGATACAAGGATCTGGCGCGGACTTACTGGGGCATCCCGCGGGCACGGGACATCGTTCCTTTGATCGTGATGGCGGTGATTCCGTTCATTCCGTTTTTCGCGCTCAAAGACTTTGGCCAGATGCTGATCTTCAGCGGCGCCTACGCGACCCTTTATCTGGTGGCAGTGCGCCGTTGGCCGCAGTTGCTGGTCTTCGTGGGTTCGGTGGCACTGGTCATTTCAATTCTGGTTATCGGGGCGCTGCCGCAGAATACTCAGGAAAAATTTCCATTGCTTCCGACCATCGCGCGGCCGATTCAGAAGGTGTTGCCGTCGCGCATTCAACAGCGGTTCCATTTGTGGCTGGACGGCTTCGATCCGCCGTCACCTGAAGTGGCCTGGTGGAAGCCGGAATACGAAGAGGCGCTGTCGAAGGACCCTCGCATGAAAGAGCTCGCCGCGCAGAGCGAGGCGATGAAACGCAGCGTCAACACCGATATCTGGTTCGACAAGCTTGCTTTCCAGCCCGCCCAGGCGATCTTCGGGATCGCGTCAGGCAAAACCACCGGGCGCGGATTGGGCCTGGGGTTTCCGGAAGTAATTCCAATTGCGGATTCGGACTATGTCTATGCCGCGATTGCCGAAGAAATGGGCCTGGTGGGCGGTGCGCTGGTAGTCCTCGCAGTAATAATTTTTGTGATTGCCGGTGTTCGCACTTCAATCGAAGCGCGTGATATGTTTACCAAGTTATGCGCCGCCGGCTTGACGGCTTTCGTGGGAATTCAGGCTCTGGTAAATATCGGCGGAATCACCCGCGCGTTGCCGATGACCGGAATCACCCTGCCCTTCGTCAGCCATGGTGGCTTTAGTCTGATTACCAGCTTTGCCATGCTGGGGATGCTAATGGCGTTTTCACATTTGAACGCACAAGATGCTCGCGCGGTTGTGAAGCTCAGCCGCGAACCCGAAAGTTCGATCCCTCTGGAGGCAGTCGAATGAGCGCTCCGTCGCCAGCTAACCCAATCAATGTTGCTTCAATTTCGGATCGCGGCCTCAGCGATAAGCGCCCGCTGAACGAGGATTCGTACCTGGCGGACGGCGACCGCTGTATTTTCGTTGTGGCCGACGGCGTGGGCGGAGCGGACGCCGGTGAGATAGCTTCCCAGACGGCCGTTGACGTTCTGAACGACGCCTTCCGCGAAAAAGTAACCGACGGCGAAGATGTCGAAGACCGGATGGAATTGGCGATTCAACGCGCCAACAGCTCGATCCATCAGATGGCAGCTGAAAATCCTCGCTTCTCCATGATGGCAACGACCGTCGTGGCTCTGCATCTCGACGGTCATCGCGCCACCATTGGACACGTCGGAGATTCGCGCCTCTATCGCGTCACGCCGGACGGAAAGCTTCATCGCGAAACCGAAGACCACTCCGTCGTGGAAGAAGAAGTGCGCGCCGGGCGCATGACTCCCGAGCAGGCGGCCAACCATCCCAGCAAGAATGTAATCAGCCGCGCGCTCGGCGCTGAAGACTCCGTCGAAGCCGACATGAAAGTTATCGAGGTCGAGGATGGAAGCGCATTTCTACTGTGCACCGACGGCATCACCCGCCACCTGAACGACAGTGAGATTCGTGAAGTGCTCACCAGCGGCCGGGCCCCGAATGATTTATGCGAAGAGATGAAGCGGCGCTGCTACCAGCGCGGCGCTGAAGACAATCTGACCGCGGTCGTAGTCCAGGTTGGCACACCTAAATTCGAAGCGGCATACGATCCGGAGGCTGAGCGCACTATCTCTTTCGACAGCTTCGAAGCGCCCACCGAGATTCCTCCCAGCCCGGAAGATACAGTGGAAACTAAGCTGACGCCGGCCTCGCGGATAGCATTTCCGGCTACCGCTACCGCCGCTCAGGTGCAACCGGTGGCAAGCGCGGCGGTCGAAAATCGTCGTGGCAGCGGCCTACTGAAGTTTCTTCTCTTCCTGCTCGTGATCGCCCTAATCGGTGGAGCGTTCTATGGGGGCATGACTTATCAACGGCAGAAAATGTCTCGCGCGGTCGTCGATCCCGTGCCGCAACCGAGCCCGACACCGAGCGAGAACCCTTTGGCCGCCCAACGGGCTGCCGTCGATGCCGACCCGGCGAAATGGCTTGCTGAAAGTTCCCTGAAAAACCCAAAACCTCTCGAGTCAACGGATCCACAATTCCTCTACCTCTATGGCCGCGCCTCGATGCTCACGGGCAAACACGCTGATGCGGTGCCTGCTTTCGAACTCGCGCTAAAGAATATTCGTTCTGACAATAAGGCGAGTATGCCGCTGGACGCCGAGGTTAAGCTGGCGCGCGCGGCGGCCACCCTGAAAATGACGAAGCAAACGGCGCCCCGATCACAGGCGATGTCGATGGCTGAAGACGAAGCGATTCGCGTTCTCGATGAGACCCTCGGAGTTAAGACCGAGTCCCCGCCTAAGCAGTAGCTCACGTTCGATGACGGAATTAAAACTTCTTCAGTGCAGGCTGGACACTCGTTACGACATCGAAGAGTGCCTCGGCCGGGGCAGCTATGCGGAAATCTATATGGCGCGTGATTTGGGCGCCACCAATGAAGAGTTCTTCAAAGTCGTCATCAAAGCGCTCAATGTCCTGCTGCAGGGGTATCAGGATCCTGATCTGGAGCGCACCCTTATCCAGAATTTTCAAAACGAGGCCATTGCTCTCGATCGGGTTCGCCACGCCAACATTATCAGCCGGCTGGGACATGGGACCGCGCTCGATCTGAACGGAACGGCGTTCCATTACCTGGTGCTGGAATATCTTGGCGGCGGCGACATGTCGAAGCTTTGCCGCGAACAACCGTTGACCCTGGAACGCGCCGTATTTTACCTGGAGCAGGTTTGTGCCGGTCTGGCCCACGCTCATGAATGCGGAGTGATTCATCGTGATATCAAGCCGCAGAATCTTTTGTTGACGGCGGATCGCGAGATCGTAAAGATCGCCGACTTTGGAGTAGCGCGTTTGGAAGCCGGCGATGGCGCCATCACGCGGGTAGGCACCAACATCTATGCGCCGCCCGAGCACAGTCCGCTGGTCCAGACCACACAACTGGATACGGGTGCGTTGGGTTCGGCCCAGTTGACCCCCGCCGCCGACATTTATTCACTGGCAAAGACCGCTTACACCCTGATTTGCGGTGTCTCGCCGCGGGCCTTCTCGCATCAGCCGATTACCGAATTGCCGGCGCCAATCTCTACTCGCTCGTGGGCCCCTTCCCTGCTGCGCGTGCTTGAGCGCGCTACGCGTGACCGTCCCTCGCAACGTTATCAAACGGTGCAGGACTTCTGGGACGATCTGAATGACGTCACGATGCCGGTAACTCAGCCGCTTGCCGCAGCGACGCCACTGCCACGCCGCGTAAGCTCTGAATTGAATTTAGAGCCGGAGGTCCTGACGCTGGCGGCGCCGCCACGACCTCGGTTCGAGACGTCGCGTGAATTGAAGGAACATAACGTTTCCGGAAACGGTGTGGCTCGGCCCAAGATCGTGGTGCCGATTGCCGGCGCGCAGGTCTCAGGACTTGCACGCGAATTCGCCGTTGGCGAGGCAGGACGCGTGACCGTCCCGGTCGGCCAAAACCGTGTGGCCGAGCGTCCGGCTGCAACTATGGTGGCCGCCAAGTCGCGAAAACGGGGCCGCGACTTCGTCGTTGGGCTCATTCTTGTGTTATGTTTCGCTGGTTTGCTGGCTGCGACCGGGGCGTATGTTCGTTCTTTGATTCGAAAACGCCTTAGTCCCCCGCCCCAAACCACCGCGACCGATGTGGGGCGGCAGGCGGTCACCACAACTGATGTAAACTTGCGGTCGGGACCGAATTCGCGCACGGACATCATCGGGTTGGCCGAATCGGGTTCGCGCGTGCAGGTCCTGACAATCGGCAGCAACAACAACTGGTATGAAGTCCAGGTGCTGCAACACTCGCGGACCAAGGACGATCCGGCGTCCTCCGATCGCGGCTGGGTAAATCGAAATTTTTTGAAATTTGACTGAATCAGTCAGTTGTTCGTCGTCAGTAGTCAGTTGGACTTGAACTTTGGTTTTGGGTCTTTGATTTCTATTATGGGCTGGCCTTTAATCAACTTTAGAATTCAGAGACCTAACACCGAAATCCAACTGACTGACTACTGACTACTGACAACGGACTGCTGACAACTGACCACTGACTCACATGGGCCTGATTGAATCAATTCGACGCTGGATCGACGGCGAAACTGCTGACGACATTCTGGAAGAGGCCGAGGAGCACTCGCGGCCCCGGCGGCAATGGGAAGAATTCCTGGTGAAGATTGCGCGCGAGGTCGAAGCCTGCATGCAGCGCGAGATGTTCACACCGCCCGGCGGTCCGACCTATATCCCACGCGAATATATCGTCTATCTGAGCAATGATGATGATCGCGATTGGCAGGGCGACAAACGCCGCGGCCTGGAGCAGGGCTTGTTCCATGTGTTGTCGGAGCGCTCGCGTGAGTTGGCTGGCTCAGTTCAGTTGCAAACCAAGTCTTTTGCCATCGAACTGCGGGTTGACGGCACTCTCAACAAGGGAGAGTTCCGGGTGCAGCCGGTTTGGGACGAAACTGAAACGGGTCACACGATGGTGACGGCCCGCCCAGCGACGACTACCAGTGGTCCGCCGCCAACCTTCTCGCCGGACACTGCCGGCGCGCCGGAAACGGAAGATACCGGCGCCGGATCGAGCGAAGGCGAAATCACAGTGGTGCGGCCTCGCGTCACTGAGCTCTATTCCATCGAACTGTGGCGCGAAGGCGTGCGCCAATCAGTCGTAAAAATCACCCAGGCCGAAATCACCATTGGCCGCGGATCGCGAACTGTTGCCGTAGACCTGCCCTTGAAAGGCGATCCCGAAATCAGCCGCGTCCACGCGACACTGATGTTCGATGATCAAGGCCGCTATTGGGTGACATCGAAAGGCCGCAACCCTACCTTAGTCTCGGGCCGAGAAATTCCGCGCGAGCAACGCACCCAAGTGCAGCCGGATGAGAAGATTGGGATTTGCAGTTTTACGTTGAGAATTCAGCCGAAGTAGGGCTCTGGGCTTCAATTACTTGCTCACGACGACCGGCAGTTGAATGAAACTCTCCTTGCCCGACGTGTGATAAACACGTTGGGTCGCCTTCTGAAAATCCTTCGGCTTGGCCCAGAAGATATTTGGCACAAACTTCTGCGGGTTGCGATCGTAGAGCGGAAACCAGCTCGACTGAATCTGGATCATGGTGCGGTGTCCCGGCAGAAACACGTGATTCATGGTCGGCAACGTCCACTTGTAAAGCAATGGCTCGTTAGGGGTGATTGCTTTCGCGGTTTCAAAACCTTCCCTGTACCGTCCACGAAAAATGTCCATCGCCACCGCAAGTTGATATCCGCCCAGCTTAGGGTCGGGCGCCGTTTCGGCGGGATAAACATCGATCACTTTAACTACCCAGTCTGAGTCTGTCCCGCTTGTCGAAGCGATGAGGTTCACGATCGGCTGGCCGGAAACTTTCACCGCGTCCGTCAGGACATCGGTCGTGTAAGCCAGTACATCCTGACGGCCGGCAAAATCGCGCTGATCGTCGACCAGCCAGCACGCCCATTGCGCGCAAGTGTCGTAACCCGCCGTCGGCACGGGACGGATGCGATTTGTGACCGGCTTCGCCGGATCGGAAATGTATTCGTCATACGGATGAGGATCGACCGGCGCGGGCCTGTCCGGCGGATCCAGATGGAACCCAAACGCCAGCTTGCCTCCACTGAAGAGTGTGAGCTGCATCGGCTTAACCGTGGCCTGTGCGCCTCCGCTGGGCCACGAATCATATCGGCGCCACTCGTTCGTCCCCGTCTCAAACGCTGTCACCGGCGCTACGTCCATTTTGGGCGCATCGTCTTTCAAATAATGATCGAGAAACGGCCGCAGGATCTTCTGGCGAAAATAGAGCGCCGTGTCACTGCCGAATTTGATAGCGCCGAGCGACGAGCCATCGGCAATCTCCTGCCCGTGATGCCAGGGGCCAATCACAAGAAAAACGCGGTCGTTGTTTGTGTCCTTCGGCTCGATCGCTTTGTACACCGCCGGCGCGCCGTAGATGTCTTCCTGGTCCCAAAGGCTATGCACCAACATGACGGGAACTTTCAAAGGCTCTTTCGCCAGCAGTTTATCGACGGCCTGCTGTTGCCAGAACGAATCGTAGGCAGGATGGTCGAGAATCTTTCGCCAGAATCCTGTCTGTTCCAGACCGCGCTGCCGGCCCAACTCACCGGCCGAGCCCGCCTGCATGTACATGTCATAGTCGTCAAAATGCGTTGTCCACCATTTGTAATCGTTACTGCGCGAGCCGTCCTGCTCGTAAATGTAAGGCAGGTTCTGCTCGCGAAACGCGCCGTTATGAAACCAGTCGTCGCCCATCCAGCCGTCAACCATGGGATTCATCGGCACCGAAACCTTGAGCGCCGGATGCGGATTCACTAAAGCCATCAACGGCAAAAACCCGTCATAAGAAATCCCGAGAATCCCCACCTTGCCGTTACTTTCCTTAACGTTCTTCACCAGCCAATCGATCGTATCGTAGGTATCGGTCGCATGATCGACCTTGGTTGGATTGAGGGGTCCCCGCAGCGGCCGGTTCATCACATAGTCCCCCTCCGACCCATACTTTCCGCGCACGTCCTGCACGACACGAATGTACCCACCTTCGACAATCACTTCGAGCGCGTTGTCATACCCGTTAAGGATTGGTCCCAAGTGTGAGCTCGCCGCATGACTCGTTAGTTCAGACGCGCTGTAAGGCGTGCGAGTCAACAACATCGGCGCATGCTGCTTCGAATCGATCACGCTCTTTGGCACAATGATGACGGTATGGAGCTTGACGCCGTCGCGCATCGGAATCATCACGTCGCGGCGGTCGTATTCGAAGTTACGGTTCGTGGGCTTGAAGTCCTCGGGAGATTCAGAGGGAAGTGTTTGCGCAACCATATGAAAGGCCGACGACACGCTCATAAAGCTAAGTGCGGCGCAGAACGCGAGTGTGCGTGTCCAATGTTTGTTCATCACCAATATCCTTGTGCTATAACAGTACACGAGGCGCGACAGACTAAACTACTGTGGAAGTAGTTTGGTCCAACTGTAATTCCCTTTGAGGTTGGTCAATCATTAAGGAATCAAGATGTTTCTTTGGACGATTGCCTTTAAAGAAGACCCGATCACTGTAAGGCTCCTGGCGTTTCGACATCTCCTGCCGCTCAAGTTCCACGGCGTCTCGAATTAGCTTGCGCGCCTGAGGGTAAAGAGCACCAATCTTCGCCTCGTTCGAAAGCTCCAAGTTTATCTCTTTCAAATCGGCTAGTTTTCGAAGCAAATACAAAATGTAGTAGGACGAGTGCAGAACGAACGAGGTTTCGAAGTAAATTGTCGGATCTTTTACGATCTCACTCCAAGCGTGCTTTCTTTCAGTCTCTATTCGTTCAAACAGGGAAAGTGGCAGCAATACACTGTCAGCTGTAACACTGTCGTTAAATACATCTTCGTACTTGTCGCCAAAAATTAACCGCTTATTGTCTTTGGCCTCCGCAGGTAGGCCATTAAAGAAGGACATTAAGACTTGACCGGCTTTTTCTGCATCGATTCGCCTGCTTCGCTGCTTATCCTGATGCTGGCCTTTTTTTCGTTCGTAGTAAAAGTCCCTTGCCAGCAGCTCGCGTTCCAGTTTCTTTTGTACCCAATCGTTCGATCGTATATCTCTACTCTTCACCGGATTTTGACTGTTTGTGTACTCGGCAATGCTGGTGCTAATGCCTTGGTTCGTCGTTTGATAAATCCGACAAAGAATCTCCATGTCTTCGAACTTTTCGGGATTCTCTTGAAATGCTTCAAAGAGCGCGTGAATCGTCTGACCCCCGTTTACAACTTGAATGTCGTCAATCTGAATAATTGGACCCCGTTGGCCCTTGGGATATTCAAAATGACTGCATGTTAGGGTGATTCCATTGTTGTAAAAGAAGAACCGATGGCTCTCCTCACCTAATGCCGTTGTCTTTATATTTCGGTTTATACGACTACGCTGCTTAAGGTAAATCCGAACGTTATCCTCAAAAGCATCTTCGAGAAGCTGCTTACCTTCGAGAGCCGCAAAATCCTCCAAGTCAACCCGACTTCTAAGATCTTCGTCGTCAATTACTAATCGAATCAAATCGCGAGCATCGAGTTCCACAACAAGGGCTCTTATATCGCCACCTGATTTTTCGAACAGGTTTTTGTCTACTGCCTTGACCCGCCCATTCACAATCTGGCGTCCTTTGTGTGTGAGCTTCTCAACAAGGGCTGGCATCAGATGGTATTCAGGCGAAATAAACGTGTATTTTGCGAGTTCTCTTTCGAAGCGTTGCTTTTCATTCTTTTCAAACGGATGGTAGTAGTTTGAAGCGATGTGTATGACAAATTTCGGATTTTCCGATTGAAATAGTGTCCAAATCTCCTGCACCTTGGAAAACAGAATCGGGTTCACGTGGTCTCGCAGAGCTTCGTCCTTCTGCAAAACGCTCGCCAGAAATCCTAAAATCTTATCGATTTCGCTGGCGGGAAAAAACTTGTTCGAATTCTCAAATTGCTCCGTGTATTTGAAATTGAAGATGTGTACCGTGCTCGGCGCTTCCGCCGTTTCCGCACTATCTATGTAAATGGCATCGACTCCGCGATCGTGCCCAGACGGCTGTGAAGTACTCTGGAGATACGATGAATCTGTAATCGAATCCTCTATCTCGTCGATCTGGAGACCTAAAATTAAGTCCAGCGCAAAGAAGCAGAAACCAAAACTGGCATTTTGGAGTCCGTTTTCGTTGCGAAACTTCTCGACGTACGTCCTAATAAGAGAAAAATCCTGTAGAGAAGGAGTTGAGCCTATTTTCGAGTTCTGATCCACTTCGTTCAGTCTCCATTCCAACCGTATTCCACTTAAAACGCTCGGCGCACATCCTAGTCGCGTAGCGGACGAATGACAAATAGCACCGATTCGACGGCGGGATTGCGCAGCGTTTTAGATGGTCAGTCCGGGAAATCCCGACGTGTCGGGATGAACCTCGCCATCACATCGACGCCACGATATCTTCGTGGACGATGTGCACGTTGAAAGCGGGCGATTCAATAGCCGGAGCCGACGGCACCCGATCGCGGGATCCCCAAATCGACGCGATCTTGTAAGATTGAAGAATCCATAGCAATCAACGCGTCACTACCATCTGCGTAAGCAGAATGATCAGGGTGCGCTTTGCATAATGGGAAGTTCCCTTTATTCCATTCGCTGACGCGAATGGTACTGACTTCATCGCATAGCGCTCTGAGTCTCGTTCCGCGAGGCGTTGCGGCTTTGGCGGCAGCACAATGTCGAGAGCCTTTGGCATTCCGGGGGCATCTCTAGAAATATGCGGCGAGGGCCAGCCTCGGGTGGATCTAAATAATTACGGCCCGGTCACGCAGAGCCTTACCGCAGTGGTGCGTCCGCTGAGCCGCTGCTTTTGGAGTTTCGCGTCTGGCGGCTTTTCGCATGGGCCTTGAAGGCGAACTCCAGAAGAGAACATCCAAAGCGCCGTCGAGGCCGGCGCACTCCGAATTGCGCCGAGACACCCGCGCTCCCGGCGAAAACCGCGCAATCCTCAGCTTGTCTTTCTTAGGATCCAATTCGACATCGCGCGCTGGTGCTGCACGACCACAGTCTTAAATGGCTCCAGCCACTGACCGCCGAGCGACTCCGTTTCTCGCAAAAGCATTTCTTCATCGACGAGAAACCGTTCGCTGCCATCGGGCAAGTGATAGCGCCGTCCTTCCAATGGTCTGATTCCGTCGATGCCGACGGTTGAGGCCAGGCGCGCGAAGAAAATTCCGCCCGGCTTGAGGACTCTCCACATTTCGCGGACCATTTGGTCCCAGTGGTTTTCATCGCGGGCGAAATGCAGGACCGCGCTGCTCAGCACTACGTCAAAAGTTGCATCGGCGAACGACATTTGCTCAACCGCTTCAATCCGGAAGTTTTCGGCGGGAAGATTCGGCGCCAGCGCGCCAGCCAGAGAGCGAATTTCGGCAATCGCAGCCGGGGACTGGTCAACGCCGGAAACGTCAAAGCCGGTTTTAAAAAAGTAAGTAAGGTTGCGGCCTCCACCACAGCCGGCGTCCAGCAATTTCATTTCGGAGGTGATGCGGCCTTTCAAAAGGAGATCGAACAAATAAATGTCGATGCCACCGAACCATTCGCGTAAATTCATCATGTGGGTTTTTAGCAACCTTACGTCAGCCGATATGAGGAAGGCCAGCGCGCTCGGCTCCCTGCTGCTGATTTCCCACCCAACGCAATCAGCCGATTGCTCAGCAAAAAGCGGATCTCGGAACACTGCGGCGGGCGATGATGAAATAAGTGTTAGGATAGAACATCAATTTATTCAACGAGGTGAAAACGATGGCATGGGACGGCGATGCTTTGGCCGGACAAATGGAAGAAATATTTGAGCGACAACAGTCAGTCGCAGATGCACGGGCAGTCAGGGGCAGCTCAACTCCTAACGAGCGCGCTCGCAGCGCGCAATTTGAATCGATGCGAATTTCGCGCTCGCGCATCATGACGCAGCTCAACGGGGCCACCAACCCGTCACACCGGGCGGTACTCGAGCGCGCGCTGAAATCGATAACCGACCAGATGGCCGAGGATGAAGCGCGAACCTAGAGCGAGAAGTAGCGCTTAACTTGCGCTCGGTTCGCAAACCCGGCAAGTTTCGCTACCCGCGCGCAATCACGTGGTTCTTAATTATTAGCTGAGGCGGCGATGGCGGTACCGTCGAACTCGACCAGCAGCTGATTCAGCAAAGGAGTGACGTTTTCCACGTGGTCGTAATTGCGGTTGATTAAGTTCAATAAGCGCCGTTCTTTTTTTCCTTCGATTTCTTTCAGGAACGCGCGACTGAAGGCGCACACCACGGCCGGATCGAACTGGGTCCCGGTATTGGCGCGAAAGTCTTCCAGCACATCTTCGAGCGGCAGCTTTTTCCGGTAAGGCCGGTCCGTAGTCATCGCATCGAATGAATCAGCCAGGGTTACGATGCGAGCGCCAGTCGGAATCTCTTCGCCCTTCAAACCGTCCGGATATCCGTTGCCGTCCATGCGTTCGTGATGATAACGGGCCATCAGCGGAATCTCAGCGTAAGGATGATTGATGCGCGCGAGAATTTCATAGCCGGCGGCAGGATGGCGGCTCATCTCTTTCGAATCCTTGGCGCTGAAGCGTTCCGGTGAGTTGATCACGCTGAGGTCGACAATTAGTTTCCCGATGTCGTGCAGGTAACCGGCGATGGTGATGCCTTCGACCTCATCGTCGTTCCAGCCCATCTCGCGCGCGATTACTTCGCTGTACTTGCCGACGCGCACCGAGTGTCCCTGGGTGTAGCGGTCCTTGATGTCAATGGCCGCGGCGAACGCGTGCACCGTCTCTCTATAAATTTTTCGCAAACCATCGTAAAGCTGTTGATTCTCTTCAGCTTTGCGTTTCACTTCAGCCAGCAAATGGTGGCTGTTAATGCCCACGGCGATGTGGCGTGCGAGCGCGCTCAGGGTTTGCAAATCTTCTTCGGTGAATTTCTCGCCGCTAGCTTTCTCGCCGAGCAGCACCAGTCCAATCAATCTCTCATGAACCACCAGAGGCAACAGGAGCTGCAGCTCGGAGGCAGCGAATGGCGGATGCTCTTCCATGAAACGATCTGCTTCTGAGGTCGCTTGCTTGAGCGTCAGAGAGGTCCCGATTTGGGCCAGCCGCTGCGCTTCCTCACGCGCAATGTCGAGCTTGATGTCGGGCAGGTCCAGTCCCCGTGCCGAGATGATGCGCAGCGTGTCGCTCTGCCGGTGGTATTGGGCCACGGCGCCGCGCCGAATCGCGATCGAGCCCAGTAAGAGATGAAAAGACGATCGCAGCATCTCCTCAAAATCTGAGGTGTTGGCAATCTCCTGCCCCAGATCAGCCAGGGCCGCAAAGGTGTGAAGTAATCGTTGGTTGTCAGTGTCCATTTGGTAAATTCGTGTCAGAAGCTCGACCGTGAGGGAGGGCAACGTAGCGTTAACTCAACTTTGGCCCGCAGCGCAGCATGCCCTTCCTTACGGCCGGGCTTCTGCCACTTCATCCGCTGGCCCTTCCGGCTTGCCTGGATTCTGTCCCGGGCTCAATCCACGACAAAGCTTCCTGTTCATCGGTCGCGATCTGCACATGGCGCGTCAATCCCAGCATCTCGAACAGGTTGGCGGTGTGGTTATTGACGTCGGAAAAGATCAGCATCGCCGTGCTTTGTTCGGCCGCATCGATCACTCCCACCAGAATCGAAACGCCGATACTGTTAACCAATTCCGTGTCGCGAAAATTAATGATTAATGCGCGACGGCCCGAATCAAGCTGCCGCCGGCATTCGCGTTCTATCCGTTCGCCGCTTAGTTTATTGAGGTAATCGCTCGCGTAAATGATGGCTGCGTCGCCTACCTGGCGCGCTGGTACAGTTGTTTCCCCGGAAAATTCTGACATGCTTCAGTAAGGCCCCCTTCTTACTGTGGCGCAAGCTGTCAGCTTGCGCGCGCGCAAATTAACAATTTGCGCTACCTTATGTACTTCGTCATTCGTAATTGGGTGCCGTCGTCAACGCGTTCGAAGACGACTTCATCCATCAAAGTCCTGATCAATTTCAAGCCCCAGCCACGACGGCTCTTGCCGTTCTCTGCCGGCCCGGTCGCATCGATCTCCTGACCGTTTTGACCTAATTGCGCGGGAACTACTCCGCGGCTTGAAACAATGACGACTAATTTATCATCTTCCAACATGAAGCGCTGATAAATTTTCCGATCCGGACTCAGGCTGTGCTCGGCTGCGTTGATACATGCTTCAACCAGAGCCGTCTTGATCTGATTAATCGCTTCGGGACGGAAGTTCGCGCGCCGGGCGATCTGCTCCGCCGTGTTCGCCGCAATTAACTCCGTGTCCTCGCCCATCGGGATCACCATTTCGTATTCGTCACCACGATGGCTCGCTCCGGCAGCGGGCTCCGCTTTAATGCGCGCGGTGAGCAGTTCCGCCTGCTGGCGGCTGGAACCAAATGCCCCTCGCTCCTTGAGCAGCTCGCCGGCAGTGTCAGAAAAACCTTCCGGGGTGACCAGCCAAATTCGCGTTTGGGCAAATCCGCAGTCGCGTGCGAGCGCTGCTAATCGATCACACCACTCTTCGGTCAGCTCGCGGCTGGCTTCAAGTTTCGAGTCGAGCTCAGCGGCCAACCAGACGGTTTCATTGTCGTTAGTGTATTCAGCGGCTTCGAACCCGTGACCGATTACGCATCGATCCGGCTCGGCCGCAATTTCCGTTGAGTAAGCCGCCGCCGGCGCGACGTAAATGATTTGCGGCAATCGAATTAGCTCTGACTCAGCATCCAGACCCGCGTCGATGGCGACGATGTCCGCGCCTTTGTAAGCCGCTGCAAATTGATCGTAATGGAACAACGCGGCCGGCACACTCTGGCAATTGAATTGAGTCAGTATATCGCGCAGGCCGAGAGCTGATTCGCGACGGTACTTGCGCGCCATTGTCTGCGGCGCCCGCTTCAGCGTTTCCACCAAGGTCGTGGCCACAATCCTGGCCCGCGGCTCCGTCGCAACTTCTTCTCGATAGTGCACGCGCAGATAGTCCATCCAGACATCAGCCTCGTGATTGACTTCAATATGAGCGGCGCTGGAATTGACCAACTCGCACGCATGCAAAGCGTCAATCATGCGTTCAAAGTCCGGAGCGGGAGCTCCCAAGCGCTTTTTCCAGGCCCAAAGTGAAGCCTTGCGCGATTCACTGTCGGCGGATTCGTAAAGCACGCGCAGCAACGTACGTCGCGTCTGCCAATTGGGCGTCACCATTTCGAGCAGTCGATCGAAATGGCGTTTCAAGCGGCCGCCGAGCAATTCGTCCACATACAGCTTCTGGCATTCTAAAAAGCCGGTGAGATGGATCTTATTCTCGGCTGCGGCCGCGATAAATTCGCTGATAAAGAATGGACTGCCATTCAGTTGCTGGACAATCAGATCTCTGGTCGGCGCATTGGTTTCGATCTCATAGTGCCGCGCGCAGGCATCAACCAGCCGGTGCGCATCGTCGTCCGGCAGCCGCTCGAGGTGAATCAATTCCGCCGCGGGGCTGCCGGCCGTGGTATGGGCGAGACCTGCCACCACGCGCCTCAAACCCAAAAGCGTAAAATTGCTTTCTGTTTGCGTGAGCGCCTTAACCAGGTCCTCACCCAAAATCAGCTCTTCGCGGAAAGGACGCAGAGACATGCAATCGATCAAGGGATAGATTGCGCGGCCTTCTGTTTTTAACCGGTGCGGCAAACTGAAACAGAAGTCGACCAGCTCACGTTCGTTGCTTTGCTCGCGCCCGAAGCCTTCCAGCAGGTTACTGATTAATTCAAAGTCGCTTGGCAGCGCCAAATCCAACAGCTCATTAAGAGTCAGCGGGGCCTCGCACAGCGAAGGATCCACGCGACGGTAAGCGATGTATTGCTGCAGAAAGCTTTGAAACAACCTGCGGGCGGCGCTACTCGCGTTTTGTTCCTGGTGCGCAAAAGCAAAGTGCAGCGGGACGGGTTGACCGCGCCGCATGAACAAACGGTCGTATGCCTGGCGCAGCAGTTCTCCCGCGCCGGCTCCTGGGACCGCCTGAATAACCAGGCGGCGTGCCGTGTCAGCCCGGCCGGCGCGTTGCACAATTTCGCGCACCTCTGCATCTCTGCCGACAAATTCATCGGCGGTAACGCGGGCCATGATGGGACGTGAAGTCATTACTTATCGTGCGGCTGAACGCTGGCCTGGCGCGATCCCGACTGCGCGCCCTGATACGCATACGCGCGGTTCTTGCCGTGCCCTTTGGCGTGATAGAGAGCCCGATCGGCGGCGCGAATAATCGCTTCGGCCGAATCCAGTGCGGGCGAAAGAGTGGACAGCCCAATGCTGACAGTCACCCGCCCCAGCGGCTGAGTGCTGCCATGCGGAAACTGGGCATTCATAATTTCGCGCCGGATGCGGTCGGCAATGACGGCTGCTTCTTCGAGCGATGTTTGCGGCAGCAGAATCGAAAACTCCTCGCCACCATAACGCGATGCGACGTCTACTTTACGCAGCGCGGCTTTTAGCCTCTGTGCAGTTATCTCGAGTGCCCGGTCACCAGCCTGGTGGCCGTTGCGATCGTTATAGATCTTAAAATCATCGATATCGATCATCATAAAGCTGAGCGGGTAATTGTAACGCTTCGAGCGGCTCAACTCTTCAGTCAAACGCGCTTCGAGATACCGTCGATTATGCAGACCTGTCAGCGGATCGGTAATGGACATCAGTTGAAATTGATTTGCGCGCTGTTGCCACGCCGCCCGCTCGAGCGCCAGCGCGATTTGCGGCGCGACCAAATCGATTACGCTCAGGTCATGCAAATCATAAACTCCGCCGCCGATCTTATCGGCGAGGTTGAGCACGCCAAAACGACGATCGCCGATAGCGATCGGGTAACTGATAAAAGACTTCGTTTTATAACGGCGCTCAGGATCGCTGGCGCGTCCCAACTCATCAATGGTAGCTACCAGCGGGCGGTTTTCGCGCAACACCGTGCCGGCGATGCCCTGACCCAGGGCAATCGGCGCGACTTCATCAATGGGTGATGGAATGCCGCGCGCTGCCGTCATCGTCAACTGGTTCGCCGACGAATCGTACAACAGCAGCGAACCACGTTCAGCGCGCAGCAGATCCGCTGATCGCGCGACGATCGAATCGTAGGTATGGGCCGGTTCACTGGCGTCAATCTGTTCGGCAAATGTGCGAATAGAGTCCGCCAACTCGGCCGGATCATGATCCGGCAATACCACCACATCCTCAGGCTGAATCTCTATGGGTGGTTCAGGCGTCTCCGGCGCGTCCGTCGTTTGTTCAGCGGCCTCTGCCTCGGCAGTTGGTGTAAACCGCCGCGCCGCCTGCTCGACCCGCAGAGCGGCATGATCAAGAGTAGCTTCGTCGGCGAAGATCACATTCTGAAAGAGTTCGTCTGAGGACAATTCCCGAAGATCGCCAGTGCGAAAACGCTCGGCAGTTTCGCGATAGTCTGCGCCGCGCGCAAACGCCCGCCCTCCGATGACGGCCAGATCTTTACGCCCGGCCAAATCCAGCGGCATAGCAAAGCAATGCAAGCCGGCATGACAGCGATAGTGAGTAATCGTCTTTGCTTCCAGCGCGCGCGCGTGGGCCTGGCCACAAAAGGGATCGCAGAGCTTCACATGCTTTTTCGAAGATTGCAGCGTCGCACAGATCGAGTTGTTGCTCGAAATAGCCAACGCCGGCGGCTGATGTCCATCGACCAGCAACAAAGAGATTCCGGATGCCGCCGCCATGTCAGTCTGCACCTCTTCCCAGCCGGCGGGCGCACCCTCTTTGAGCTGCGGATTCCCTTCCGGACGCGAATCGTCAATCCGGGCGCGGCAATGTTGGGAACTCTTCACTGGCGATTCTCTGTAATGGGAGGGCTTGCCCCTGTCCGGTACCAATCTACGAATGGGCGGGACAAGCCCCGCCCTACATCTTCGCGTTGCGGCCTCAGAAACTCCGGTCTGGGCCACCTTCATAAATTCAACTCACATTGTGCGTAAACGACTAATAGGCCGAGGTTTTCACGCCTCCGCGCCCGCCTGAGAAGCTGCCAAACCCGGTGCGTCTCCCGGCGGCACGTGCTCAATTTCAGGTTGATCAGGACTGATGCGGATGCAGGCAGCAAAATGACCGGGCTTGATCTCAGCCAGCTTTGGCTCGATCTCGGCACAAGCGGCGATGGCAAAGGGGCAACGAGTATGAAAGCGACACCCTCGGGGAGGATTAATTGGTGAGGGGACATCGCCTTCGAGGACGATTCTTCGCCGTGCGGATTCAATTTTCGGATCCGGCACCGGCACAGCAGAAATGAGCGCCTTGGTGTACGGCATCAGCGGCGTTGCGTACACCAGTTTGGCCGGCGCCAACTCAACTACCTTGCCCAGGTACATCACGGCGATGCGATCTGAAACATGTCTGACGGCGCGCAGATCATGCGAGATGAAAAGATAAGTCAGATCCTTTTCCTGTCGCAGCCGGCTGAGCAGATTCATGATTTGGGCCTGAATCGAAACGTCCAGGGCTGATATAGGTTCATCTGCCACGATGAATTCCGGATCGACAGCCAGGGCCCGGGCAATGCCTATGCGTTGGCGTTGTCCACCTGAAAACTCGTGCGGATACCGCCGCTGGAAACGCGGATTCAGCCCAACCATTTCCAATAACTCTTGCACTCGCTGTCGCTTCTCGGCGCCGCTGGCCAGCTGAAACGTCTCAAGCGGCTCACCGATAATCTGGCTCACCGTCATGCGTGGATTCAGCGAGGCGTACGGATCCTGAAAGATCATTTGTAGATTGCGCCGTTGAGTCCGCATTTCCGATTTCGATAAACGGGCCAGATCCTGATTGCGAAAAACAATCTTGCCTGAGGTCGGGTCAATTAACCGCAGCACCGCCCTCCCCAGCGTGGTTTTGCCGCAGCCAGATTCGCCAACCAACCCGAGGGTCTCGCCCTTTTGAATATTCAACGACACGCCGTCAACCGCGCGCAGCAGCTGTTGACCACCCCCGAACAGCCGCCGTCCGCCCACCGGAAAATGGACCGCGAGGTCTTCGATCGAAATCAGTGGTTGATCGCTGGTCGTCATGACGTGGCAGGTGTCGCGTAAACTTCCCCGGCAAAATGGCAGAGCGAAAAATGGTCCGACTGCAATTGAACGAATGGCGGAAATTCACGCCGGCAGATCTCTTCGGCGCGCTCGCAGCGTGGCGCAAATGGACAACCCTCAGGCAAGTTCGCCAGATCGGGCGGTTGTCCTGGAATCTGGTGCAGACTTCCCTGCTCACTCGCCGGGTCGGGGACGGAACGCAACAGACCGCGCGTGTACGGATTTCCCGGACGCGCGAACAACTCGGCGGTCGGAGCCTGCTCAAATACCTTTCCGGCGTACATCACCACGACGTAGTCGGTCATGCCCGCGACGACGCCGAGGTCATGTGTGATCAAAATCACGGCCGCCCCGGTTTCGCCTTTCAGCCGTTTGATTAACTCAAGAATCTGGGCCTGGATCGTCACGTCCAGCGCCGTAGTCGGTTCATCCGCAATCAACAGCGATGGTTGGCACGACAAGGCCATCGCAATCATCACGCGCTGGCGCATGCCCCCAGAGAATTCATGCGGATATCCGTCGATCCGTTCCGCGGCGTCGGGAATGCCGACCTGCTCGAGCATTCTGATTGCGTGAGCGCGCGCCTCTTCTTTCGAGTGCCCCAGATGAATCTGCGTTACTTCCATCAATTGCCGGGAGATACGCATATACGGATTCAGCGAGGTCATCGGATCCTGAAAGATCATCGCCATCTGCTTACCGCGGAGGTCGCGCAGACCGGCGGGCGAGAGGGCTAACACGTCACGACCTTCGAACAATATGGATCCGGAAACGATTTTGCCCGGCGGTTCTGGGACCAAACGCATCAACGAAAGATTGGCAACTGTTTTGCCTGATCCGGATTCGCCCACAATGCCCAGCGTCTCGCCGCGGCTGAGATCGAAACTGATCCCGTCAACCGCCTTTACCGTGCCGTCTTCTGTTTCGAAGTACACGCGCAGGTCTTTGACGCTGAGAAGATTTGCATTGTTCTTCGGTTCAGCCATGCGCGTTTCAATCTCTTCTCATTTGCGGATCCAGGGCATCACGCAATCCATCGCCAACAAAATTCAGACAAAACAACATCAGCGCCATCGTCACCCCTGGAAAAATCAGCAACCACGGATAGACGGCGAGATGCTGCGCGCCTTCGGCCGCCAGACTGCCCCACGAAACTCGAGGCGGCCGCACACCTAGGCCTAAAAATGACAGAAACGCTTCGCTGAGCATGACCGTGGGAATCGTCAGCGTCGCGTAAACGATTACGGGACCCAGGGCGTTCGGCACCAGATGGCGAAAGATTATGCGCGGGGTCGAAACACCCGTCGCGCGCGCGGCCAGCACAAATTCCTGGTTCTTCAGCGACATGATCTGGCCCCGCACAATGCGGGCCATCGTCAGCCATGAGACCGCCCCGAGCGCGAAAAACAGTTGGGCCAATTGCGCGGTCGGCGTCTTCGCCGGTAACAGCGCCAGCAGAACGATCACGATGATCACATACGGCAGCGAGTACAGTACGTCGACGATGCGCATCATCAGATCATCGAGCTTTCCCCCGGCATAACCGGCAATCGCTCCATACGAGACGCCGATTACGAGGCTGACCAGTGTGGCAATCAAGGCCACCATCAGAGAGATTTGGCCGCCCGAAAGCACGCGCGCCAGAATGTCTCGACCGGCGATGTCCGTGCCCATCGGGTGCGCCCACGAAAACTTTCCGTCGGGACCGTGGAAGGGCGGGAAGGCTTTCAACAGCGCCGCATCGCGAGGCATTGAATCGTACGTGTAGCCGCTGGTCTTGCTAATGATGGTCGGTCCGATTAATGAACTCAGGGCCAACAGAAGAACCACCATCATGCCAAAAACAGCGAGCTTGTTTCGCAGCAGGCGCCGCCACGCATCGCGCCAAAGCGAAGTGCCATAAGCCGCGTGGCCAGTCACCAATTCGCTCACGTCTCGTTCCGCGACGGCGTACTCAGGCCCCACGTGAAGCTCGGCTTCGTTTGGTTCGCGGATGTTTTGATTTTGGTGCTCCGGCAACTGCTTTTCCTCAATATCGAATTCGCGGATCGATGAACGCGTAAGAAATGTCTACCAGCAGATTGAAAACCAGCACGGCAATCGCGATAAAGGCCACAATGCCGATGATCAGCGGCTCATCGCGATTGAAACATGCATTGATGAAGTAGTTGCCGAGACCCGGCAGGGCAAAGATCTTTTCGACCACCACCGTGCCGGTAATCAGAAAAGCGAGGGCCGGTCCGGAAAAAGAAACAACCGGCAACAGTCCCCCGCGCAGCGCATGACGCGTAATTACCTGCCGTTCGCTCAATCCTTTTGCGCGCGCCGTCCTGATGTAGTCTGAACGTAACACCTCAAGCATGCCCGAGCGGGTCAACCGCGCAATGTACGCAACATAAATCGCGGACAAAGTCAGCGCCGGCAACACCAGGCTTTTGCTGGCGAAACCATTCCACAACGCCGGCGGGAACCAAAACAAAGTCAGCGAAAACAGCAGCACCAAAAGCGGGCCCAGCACAAAATTAGGAATCGAAATGCCCAGCATGGCCACCGCCATACTCGCGTAATCGAGCCACGAATTCTGCTTCAGCGCCGCGAGTGTGCCCATCGTGATTCCGATCAAAAGGGCAATAATATAGGCGGTCAGTCCCAGCGAAGCAGAGACCGGCAGAGCCCGCATCAGAATCTGATTAACCGACTGACCTTCATACTTCAGCGAGGTACCAAAATCGAGGCGCGTTAGATTGCGCAGGACCTTTCCGTATTGGACATACCAGGGTTTATCCAAACCGTACTTGTCGCGGAGATTTTGCTCCACCGCCGGTGCCAGCTTCTTTTCGCCACTGTAAAAGTTTCCCGGCGCCAGGCGCACTAACGCCCAGGTGAGAGAGATAACTATAAACAGCATCGGGATGATGATGACTACGCGGCGAATTATGAAGCGAAGCATCTTTGGTTTGGTCCGGGGGCCTTAACTAGTATTCCCTCTCCGCGGGCGGGGAGAAAATCACGGCATAAATTCACGTCCTACGTTCTCTCGCGACTCACTTGCGTTCATCAAAAACGATCTTGTTCATGTTGGGAATTCCATAATCCCACTTGCTCTGGTCCCGCTCGATATAGACGGACTTCCACGAATACAGCGCAGCAGCATTTGGATACAGGCCCTTAACGTAAGGTTTCTTCATCTGCCGCGTCGTGCCTACCGTCAAAGGAATTACCGGTTGCGCATCGAGCAGGATTTGTTCGGCCTGGGCCAACAGCTGGTAACGACGTTGCGGTTCGATTGTCCGGTTGGCTTCGTCCAATAACGCAACGTATTTCGGATCATACCAACCCGTGGCATTTGCGCCCTTTGGCGTGTAGAAGATGCCGAGGAAGGTAAACGGATCCATAAAGTCCGCGCCCCAGCCGGTGCGCGAGACGCCCTTGTAATCCAAGTCGGTCTGGGCCTTAAAAAAAGTCTTGTTTTCCATCACGCGGATGGGAATCGTCACCCCGAGATTCTGCTTCCATTGCGCCTGAATGAACTCGGCATAAGGAATGTTGTTGCCGTCAGGATTGGTAATCAGCTCAATCTCGGTGGCGCCAAATTTCTTCGCATCGAAATTGCCGGACCCGTCGCGGTAACCCGCGTCCGCCAGCAAACGTTTGGCTTTGTCAGGATCGAACGGGTCGCCTTTCGGTTGTGGATATCCGGGAAAAATTCCGTCCGGAATCATTCCCGTCAACGGTTTTATATGACGCCAGTCCGCGAGCGCCTTCTTGTCCAGGGACATGTTCAAGGCCTTTCGCACTCGCACGTCCTGGGTCGGCCCCTTAGTTGTATTGAAGTTATAAAAATCGATGGCCGCTTCCGGCGCATCCATGAAATCTTTCAGCGGGCCAATCACGTCCAGCCAGGCAGCCGGGACCGTGTGGTTGTAAGTGGCATCAAGCTCTCCAGCTTTGTAAAGATTCAGCATCGTGGTGTTGTCGGAGAGCAGATAGAACACGATCTGATCGAGCCTGACGTTGGCGGCGTCCCAGTAATTAGGATTGCGCAGCACGACGATGCGATCGTAATGGTTCCACGAAGAGAGCTTGAAAGGACCGCTGGTCACGATATTGGCCGCATCAGTCCACGCGCTGCCGAAGCGTTCGATAGTTTTCTGGTGCAGCGCGCGGAAAAACTGGTGCGGCATCATGCTCAGGAAATAGGGCGCCGGCTGTGAGAGGGAAATGCGCAGCGTGTAATCATCGACGGCTTCAATGCCCACGTCATCAGCCTTAACCGGAACCAGTTGCTTGCCGGCGACGGCAGCCTTTAGGGCCTGATTCGCTTCAAGCGCAGCCTTGCGGGCTTTCTCTTTTCCCGGCAAAACTACGCGCAACGGCGTGTGCATCTGACGGTGGAAAGCAGAATCGGCGTCGGGCGTGGTCTCTGACGGATTCGGCGGATATTCAGCACTGACAGACTCTACCGTTTGCGAACTGAGCGGCGCTAGATCTTTAGCGCCCTCCGCCAAAAAATCTTTTTCGAGTAAAAAAGTTTTGGTTGCCGGATCCAGGACAAAAAAGCCGCTCTCGTTAAAGCCCTGGGCGTACTTGATTGGATAAGCCAGGTTCGCTGTGCGCGAGCCCGTTTCCGGCGCGAGGCCGCGGCGAATCGACCATACAAAATCACGCGCCGTGATGGGATCGCCATTTGAAAAGCGTCCGGTATGACGCAGATGAAAAACGAGCTCAGACCAATCCTTGTTTACTTCCCAGCGCTCGGCGAGTGCGGGGACCGGTTCGGTGGTCTGCGGATCGTATTCAGCCAAGCCTTCAAACATCGCCAGGCTGATACGCGCTTCATTTTGCTGTGAAGGAATCTGCGGGTCGAGTGATTCCGGTTCAGAGCCCGAGACAAAACGGAGAATGTTTCTACGAGGCGGAGATGTGGTGCCAAAGAAACTGCTGTTGTTGGCAGAGACGGCACAACCGGCAACCGTGACACATGCAAGCAACAGCGCAAGTGACTTTCGGCGGCGAGCGTGCGTTGTGAGCATAAGCGTTAACAGCAAACGGTCGCACTCAAGTACCCCGCAAACTTAACATGAGACTGCGTCGTCATCAATCAGTTATTTGGGCGGTCCGCTGAATGTCTCTTAGGTGAGGAAGGCGGGCTTGCCCCGCCAGTTGCTGTGTCAGATAAAAGCAAAGCGGGGGTAAACCGCCCTTCCTGACCCAAGAGGCATTCAAGGTTGGGCCGCACACTCGCGCTTTACACTCGCGCAAGTTCGCTTAACTGCTCATACACGCCTTCAACCTGCTTGTCGGTTTCCGCGTAATCGCCTGAAGTGTCAATGAGAAAATCCGCGTATTGTTTCTTTTCTTCCTGTGACATTTGCGCCGCGATCCTGGCATCTGCAGCCTCGCGCGATAACCCGTCGCGTTTCATCAACCGCGCCAATTGAATCTCAGGCCGGCAGTGCACCACGATTAGTTTATCGAGGCGCTGATAACCGCCTGATTCGATCATGAGTGCCGCGTCAATAATTGCGATCACGTTCGGATCCTCTTTGCCGAACTCTCTCAAGAGCGCGTCCTGCCGTGAAATGATTAATGGGTGGAGAATTGAATTGAGCTGCTTGCGCGACGGTTCATCGGCAAAGACGATCGCGCCCAACTTGGCGCGATCCAGCTGACCGGCTGCGGTGAGCACCTCAGCCCCGAAGTGCGCAACCACAGCCTTGAGTCCCTCGCTGCCCGGCGTGACCACGTCGCGGGCAATTTGATCAGCGTCAATAACTCGACAGCCGAGTTCTGCGAGTTGCCGGAGGACATGCGACTTCCCGACGGCAATCGATCCGGTGAGACCAACTTTCAACATAATGCGAAGCAAACCGGCAACTTGCGGCTACCGATCTCTGCGCCATCCGGCCGCTTGCGCCGTGTTTCGCATCAACATTGCGACGGTTAACAAGCCCACGCCGCCGGGGACTGGCGTACGCCGCCCGGCGACGCGATCGGCTTCCGCGGGATGCACATCTCCAACCAGCGTGTAGCCACGCTTTTCGATGGCTTCGATTCGTTTGGCTGCCTCACTGCCGAACACCGACGCAGCCTCGTCGTGATCCGTGATTTTGTTGACGCCGACATCGATTACGGTAGCGCCCGGCTTGATGTAATTGCCGCGGATAAACGCCGGTCTACCTATCGCCGCAACCAAAATATCTGCCTCGCGCGTGACTGCGGGCAAATCTCGGGTTTGCGAGTGGCAGATAGTTACCGTGGCATGTCTTTGCAACAGCAAGCTGGCCACTGGCCGGCCGACTATCTGGCTGCGCCCGACGATACAAGCATTCGCCCCCGCGATTTCGATGTTGTTTTGATCGAGCAGTTCGATGATTCCGGCGGGCGTGCACGGGACAAACCGTGGCCGTCCCATTGCCAGCAACCCGACATTATTCGGATGAAAAGCGTCAACGTCCTTGGCCGGATCGATAGCTTCGATAATTTGCTGGTCGTCGATATGGCGTGGCAGCGGCAACTGCACCAAAATTCCATCGACCGTGTCGCGCGCGTTCAGCTCATTAACTATCGCGAGTAACTCTGCGGTGGTCGTCGACGCACTGAGCTCCATTTTCTCAGAACTAATGCCGACGTCTGCGCACGCCTGGACTTTGTTGCGAACGTAAACGGCGGATGCCGGATCTTCACCCACGAGCACCGCAGCCAACGTTGGCGTGATGCCCTTCTCCCTCAATCGCCGGACGTCACGGGCCACCTGCTGCTTAATCGCCTCAGCGGTGCGCTTCCCTTCCAGTAACTGTGCGCGGGTTTGCTCAGTTGCCATCATTGCGCTCAATCGTAGCACAGAAAATCGGTGAGCAGTCTTGAGCGCCCCTTTTATGAATAGTTTGTTCTCTGGTTTATGGCTTTGCCTCCCCGATGCGAGGCAAGTCTTTGACTTGCCAAAACCCGCCTTCTCTTTTTCTGTTGATCTCTGACCGCAAATGCCGCGGCCGGAGACCGCCTAGATTTTTCAGACGTCACGGCCAGTAAGAGACTTGCCGCGCATCGCAGTGGCAGAGCCATCACTCATGGCCGCACGGGACTTGAGAACCGGACAACCAGCGATTACTCTAGCGCTCGCTAATAACCATTATGATCAAAATCAAGTCATTCCTTTTTGTTTCACTCCTGCTCTCGTTGGTGTTGATTAACTTTGGCTGCAGTCGGCGCGCCGCAAACGAGAAGCGCTATCCAATCAAAGGCAAAATCGTCGAAGTCAATAAGACTGATTCGACGGTGACGATCGAACATGGCGATATCCCAGGATACATGTCAGCCATGACCATGGAGTTCAAGCTGAAGAAGCGCGCCGATCTGGAAACCCTAAAACCCGGAGATCAAATCACCGGCAACGTTGTGGTTGATGACACGTCGACCTGGGTTGAGATAATTACCAGCGTCGAGGGCGGTGGCGTGTTAACACCGACCAGTGTGGTTCCCGGCGAGCCCAAACCGGGCGATGACATCCTCGATTTCGGTCTGGTCAACCAGGATGGACAGCGGATTCATCTGGCCCAGTACAAAGGCAAAGCGCTGGCGCTCACGTTTGTGTATACACGCTGCCCTCAACCCGACCAGTGCACCCTGATGAGTAATAACTTTGCGGCGATTGATAGTGAGTTGCAAAAACAACCGGATGCCTACGCCAGGACCCATCTGCTCACGATTAGTTTTGATCCTGACTATGACACCCCGAAAGTGATGCGCAGCTACGGTGCTTCGCACACCGAACGTTTTTCAGACGAGACTTTCCAGCACTGGGAATTTGCGACCGGCACCAAGGATGAGGTGAAAGGCGTGGCGCAGTTTTTTGGACTGCGGTATTACCTCGATCCGGAATCAGGCAACGAGCAAGTCATTCACTCGTTGCGCACCGCCGTGATCGGGCCGGACGGAAAGCTCTTCAAGCTTTATCGTGGAAACGAATGGAAGCCAGCCGAGATCGTTGCGGATCTGAAGACTCTTGCCGCGATGAAGTAAGCCGTAGTTGGTTCGGAGTTCCACCTTGAGGCGGTAACCGGTAAGCGCACCGCCTGAAAGGCGGAACTCCAAACTATCACCAAATTTCACATCGTTGCTCAGGCGGCCGTACCATGGGCTCGCCCGCTTTACATCCGTAAGCCGCCGCAAACTGCGGCATATTTGAGAGGGGCCCGTTGACCCGGAACCTTCCCAACGGATGCGGATCGGTAGCGCTTCGCAACCGAGCCGCTTCCGGACGAATGTTCTGCGACCATATCTGCGCCCAGCCCAAGAAGAAACGTTGCTCCGGCGTAAAGCCATTGATGTTCTTCGGACGTGGTTTTCCTGCCAGCGATTTCTGGTACGCGGCATAAGCCACGGTCAGTCCGCCGAGGTCCGCAACAGATTCACCCACAACCAGTTGGCCTTTTTGGTGCAGACCCGGCTCAACCTCAAACGAATCGAACTGCTTGACGACGCAGTCCGTGCGCGAAGTGAACTTCTTGTAATCATCAGGCGTCCACCACATCGCCAGGTTACCGTTAGCATCAAAGCGCGCGCCCTGATCGTCGAAGCCGTGCGTCATTTCATGACCAATGACTGCGCCGATGCCGCCATAGTTGAAGGCATCGTCCGCTTTGGGATCATAGAAAGGTGGTTGCAGGATGCCGGCCGGAAAAACGATCTCGTTGAACTGAGGATTGTAGTAGGCGTTCACCGTGGGCGGTGACATTCCCCATTCGGTCCGATCCACCGGCTTGCCAATCTTGCCGAGATTGCGGCTGAACTCGAATGCCCCCGCGTTCACAGCATTGTTGTAATAAGCGCCGCGCGTCACCCGCAGAGCTTCATAGTCACGCCACTTGTCGGGATAACCAATCTTACGTACATAAGCCTCCAATTTGGCGATGGCTTTCTTGCGCGTCTCGTCGGTCATCCAATTGAGCGAGGTCAGATCCTCGCGCAACGCGGCGATGAGGTTCGCGACCATAGTGCGGGCGCGCTCCTTGGCCTCGGGAGTGAAAGTCTTAGCAACGTAGAGCTGGCCCAGAGCCTCACCCAGAGCGCGATCGGTACTGCCGACGCAGCGCTTCCATCGCGGCAGCATCTCGGTGGTGCCCTGAAGATATTTGCCATTGAAGTTGAACGTTTCCTCGACGAACTTTGCAGACAGGCTACTCGAAGCAGCGTTCACGACATGCCAACGCAGGTAAACTTTCCAATCATCCAGCGGCGTGTCTTTCAATAATTTGCCGGCCGCTTTAAAGAAATCAGGCTGCCCGACATTGACCTTGCCAATTTCCGGCATGCCAATGTTTCGGAAGTAACGGCCCCAATCAATGTCCGGAGTCATCTCGAGCAATTGGATCTTGGTCATCGGATGATAATTAGCTTCCGGATTACGCCGTTGAATTCGCGTGACCGAATTTTGCGCCAATTTGGTCTCGAGGCTCATCACGGTAGCCGCTTCGCGCGCGGCGACATCCGGCGCATCACCCATCAGCACAAAGGTACGGGCGACATGTTTCTCATACTCTTCGCGCGTAGCCTTGTTCTTGGCGTCATCGCTCACGTAGTAATCGCGATCCGGCAAGCCGAGGCCGCCTTGCACCATTTGCGCGATAATCTGAGTTGAGTCTTTAAAGTCCTGGCTGGCGCCAAATCCGAACACGGCCGGAATCCGGTGCGCGTGGAGACTTGCGATTTCATCCTGAAGCGCGAGTTGATCTGAAATCTGAGCAATCCTCTGGAACTCAGGTTCGAGTGGCTTGATCCCTTCAGCTTCGATCTTTTGCTCGTCCATGCACGAGCCGTAATAATCGGCGATCTTCTGTTCGTTCCCCGGTTTTGCCTTGCCCTTCACCAATCCTTCGAGAATATCGTGAAGGACGCTGATGTTTTGTTCGTCCAGTTGGGTGAAACGGCCCCAGACCGAATACGCGCCGGGGATCGGGTTTTTAGCCATCCAGCCGCCGTTTGCAAACTGATTGAAGTCCTGACAAGCGTTTGCGTTGCGATCCAGATTCGAGAAGTCGAACCCGGCCACTACTGAATTCTGCGGCTTGTCTGTGGCATCCGTTTCGAAAGTGATCGGCGTCTCGGAGTTAAAAGCGGCCGTCGTGTTTCGGCTACGAATGAATGTCGTTGCGATAACGGCGAGTAAAATTACAAGAATGAGCGCACAACGATAGAACGGATTCATTGCAGAAACCTCCCAGCAAAGAAATTGAATTGACCTATTGAGGGAACAACCGAATGTTATGACTTGAAAAGGAAAAAGGCAAAGCTCATGAGCTATAGCGAGGCATGGCACGACCGAGAAGAAGTAAGCGCCGGTAGCGACCGGGTCGCACCTTAATGAGAATCGACACTAGACAAAAGCGTGACCCGGTCGCTACCGCTCGCGGTGGTGATGAAACCCGCGCCGGACCCTTCGTTGTGTTCTTGCAACCAGCCACTTCACTACGCAGATTCTTGAGCCGAGGTCAACTAATCCGACTTTCAGGTAGTGGGTAAGTTTCAGACAAGCCAAGAGAAACTCTGAACGAGTCCGCGGAGCGGACGGCGGCATAAAGCCCGGGGTGAGTGCAGCGAACCCCGGGAAAACGAAGCAAAGGAACTCCTGAGCCCGCGAGCGGGCGATGGCCTGTAGGTCAAATGTCGCGTCGAATTTGATCTCGCTTGCCGAGTTGGTGTCACGAATAATTTTGGCCAACAGCCGCCGTCCGCTTCGCGGAGTTCCATTGCTTTGACTAGTACCCGGGGTTCGCTGCGCTCACCCCGGGCTTTATGCCGCCGTCCGCTTCGCGGACTTACAGTGCTTTGGGGAGCAGTCTAGCCCTTTAATTTTTTGATTTCTTCGGTGAGCACCGGAACTGCTTCAAACAGATCGCCGACAATTCCATAGTCGGCAATGTCGAAGATTGGGGCTTCGGGATCTTTATTAATCGCGACGATGGTTTGGGAGTTCTTCATACCAACCAAGTGTTGGATAGCGCCTGAGATGCCGATGGCGACGTAAAGTTTCGGCGCGACGGTCTGTCCGGATGATCCGATCTGCCGATCAATGGGCAGCCATTCAGCATCACAAATCGGACGCGACGCCGCCAGGTCCCCACCCAGAACTTCAGCCAGCTTTTCAGCCATCGCCAAATTGTCCTTGCTCTTGATACCGCGGCCCACCGCCACGATAACGTCTGCTTTGGTCAAATCAACGGCTTGCTTGGCTTCCTGGAATGGCGGCTCCGGTTTCATGCGAACTTCGCCGATCTCGACGGTCGTAGACTCGACCGGCGCGCCACTTCCTTTCGCTGCCTGATCCCCCCGGAAAGCACCGGATTGGAACGTGACGAATACGGGCGCTTCAGCATCAGAGGTTACGTCTGCGTCCAGCTTGCCGAGAAAGATACGCCGCGTAAACGTGGGTTTGCGGCCTTCAACCCGCATGCGGATGCAGTCACCAATCAATCCTTTGCCAAAACGCGCCGCCACTTTCGGCGCAAAATCACGCGCCTGATAAGTGTGCGACATGATGATGTATTGCGGATTCGCGTTACGAACCACGTGCTCCAGTCCGGCGGAGTAAGCATCCGGTGTGTATTCCGCCAGCGACGCATGATCGGCACTGATCACTTTTTCCACATCATAAGCCGCGATCTCCTGCGCCAGGTTCGGTGCACCCAGCACGACCGCCGAGACCTTGTCGTTTGTTTCGCTCGCGAGGTTCTGCGCTGCGGCGATCGCTTCGAGCGAAGTCTTATTCAACGCTCCGTTTTTATGCTCGATGAATACCAGGATGCTCATTTCGGTGCGCACGCCTCCGGCGCGCTGTCTTTCCTTAACGCACGCCAGAGGCGTGCGTACCACATACTAAGGTCTGTGCTACTAAATTACGCGGGCTTCGGTCCGCAACTTCTCAGCCAATTCCACCGCGCCCTTTTTAGCATCGCCATCGCCGAGGAACTGCGTCTGCTTCGATTTTTGCGGCAGATAAATTTTTTCGATGCGCTGATGTGACGGTTTGCTGGTCAATTCCGCGTTTGGCGCGACTTCCCTAATCTCTTTCTTCTTGGCTGCCATAATGCCCTTCAGCGTCGCGTAACGAATCTGACTGATACCCGATTGAATTGTCAGCAGGGCAGGTTTGGGCATCGTGTACCACTGATACCAGCCGCTTTCCAGTTCTCTCTTGACGCGCAATTGCTCGGCTGTGGCATCGATCTCAATCACGATAGTGGCGTGCGGCAAGCCGAGAATTTCAGCCAGGATCACGCCGGTTTGCGCGTAACCATAGTCGTCGGATTGAAGTCCAGTCATCAACAGATCAGGATTTTCGTCGCGAATCGCTTCGGCCAAAACGCTGGCGGCCGCGAATGGTGACAAATGCACGACATTGTCGCCCAGGACATGAATCGCGCGGTCGGCGCCGCGGGCCAGAGCGTCCTTGATAACGCTTTTGGCTCGCTGCGGACCCATCGAGACCACGACTACTTCACCACTGCCAACCTTCTCCTTGATGCGCAGGGCTTCTTCGAGGGCGTAACCGTCCGATTCGTTGACTTCGAAAGACAGGTCGGCCTCCTCGATCCAGGTGGCTTCTTTATTGATTCGCAGGATCGCGTCCTTGTTTGCGACCTGCTTCATGAGGACAAGTATCTTCATTGGGTACGCACGCCGCCGGCGTGCTTGGTTTTTCAAGTAAGGCACGCCAGCGGCGTGGGTACCTATTCCTCAAATCGCTTGAATAGCAACGCCGCGTTCGTGCCGCCAAAGCCAAAACTGTTCGATAACGCGTAGTTTATCTTAGCTTCGCGCGCCTGGTTGGGGATGTAATCCAGATCACATTCAGGATCGGGCGTTACGTAGTTAATGGTTGGCAGCAGAATGTCCCGGTAGATCGATAAAACCGAGAACACGCCTTCAACTCCGCCGGCGGCGCCCAAAAGGTGCCCCGTCATCGACTTGGTTGAGCTAATTGCCATCTGCTTCGCATGCTCGCCGAAGGTTTTCTTAATGGCCATCGTCTCGAACTTGTCGTTGTAAGGCGTCGAGGTGCCGTGCGCGTTAATGTATTCAACCTGCTCGGGCTTTACCTTCGCATCGTCCAAAGCCTTTTTCATGACTCGCACTGCGCCCGAACCGCTCTGATCCGGCATGGTGATGTGAAAAGCATCGCCCGTCATGCCATAGCCGACCAGCTCAGCGTAAATACGGGCGCCCCGGCGGCGAGCGAATTCAAGTTCTTCCAGAATCATGATGCCCGCGCCTTCCCCGATGACGAACCCGTCGCGGTCCAGATCGAAAGGTCGAGACGCATGAACCGGATCATCATTACGCGTGGACAGCGCGCGCAGCGCCGCAAATCCCGCCACGCTCATCGGCGTGATCGCCGATTCAGCGCCGCCGCAAATCATGGCATCAGCATCGCCGCGTTGAATTATTTTGAAGCTGTCACCGATGGCGTGCGCGCCGGCGGAACACGCTGTGGCGGTCGCCGAATTTGGCCCTTTGGCGTTGTGGCGGATTGAGACCTGGCCTGATGCGAGGTTCACGATGGCCGACGGAATAAAGAAAGGCGACACTCGGCCCGGACCATCCTTCAGGAGTTTCTCGTGCTCGCGCTCGATGGCCCAGAAGTCGCCAATCCCGCTGCTGATAAACGTGCCTACCGACTCGGCAATGTCGTCGGTGATCTTAAGCTCGCTGTCGTTCACTGCCTCCTGCGAAGCGGCGACAGCATACTGAATAAAAGCGCCCATCTTGCGCGCTTCCTTCTTTTCGACATAGTTCAGCGGATCGAAGTCATTGACTTCGCAGGCGAACCGCACCGGGAACTTCTCGGCGTCAAATTTTTTGATGTAACCCGCGCCGCTGCGGCCTTCCGCGAGCGCGGTCCAGGTGGACTCGACTGAATTCCCGACGGGAGTAACCAGACCGAGACCAGTAACGACTACGCGACGATTCAAAGCGAAATCTCCATGTGAAAATGTAAGGGCAAGGCTTGTCCTTGCCCGCGTGCCTGACACATAGGTGATCGCGGGCAAGGACAAGCCCTGCCCCTACATCTCATTTTCCCTTGTGCTGGTCGATATAGTTGTACGCGTCGCGCACGCTCTGGATTTTTTCAGCATCCTCATCGGGAATCTCGATGCCGAATTCTTCCTCAAACCGCATTACCAGTTCAACGGTGTCGAGCGAATCAGCACCCAGGTCGTCGATAAACCGGGCATTAGGCGTAACCTCGTTCTCGTCGACGCCCAGCTCGTCAACAATGATCTGTTTTACTTTTTGCTCAATCTCTTGATCGGGCATTCGTTTGCTCCTCTGATTCAGAGTGACTTCAGTCTGTAACTCTGCTTAATTTTAGAAAACTCTACACAGACCAAAAGTCTGTGCCAACTAATTTGCCAGCGCTTCCCGCGCCGCGCGCAAACTCTCTTCATTCTCGACGTTTACGCACCGCACGTTGCGGTCGATCTGCCGTACTAAACCGCTTAAAACTTTTCCGGGTCCGATTTCTATGAAACTTTGTACACCGTGACCAATTAAAAATTCAACTGATTCGCGCCAACGGACCGGCTGTGATACCTGGCGCACCAGTGATTCCCGCGCCTGATCTCCCCGGTTGACTATTACGGCATCCACATTCGTTACCACGGGAACTTTTAGATCGTCAAACGCAACCTGCTGCAGATCGGCGGCGAGGCGATCCTGGGCCGGTTTCATAAGCGCGCAGTGAAATGGCGCGCTCACATTCAGCTTCAACGCCCGCTTGGCCCCGCGATCCTTCAGAATCACGATTGCGCGATCGATCGCCGCAGTGTCACCGGCAATCACGATCTGTCCCGGTGAATTAATATTAGCCGGGCTGCAAACCTGGCCCTGCGCCGCCTCTTCGCAACCGGACTTCACGGCTTCCGGGTCCAGACCGAGAATGGCCGCCATTGCGCCGGTGCCCACCGGCACGGCTTCCTGCATGTAACGCCCGCGGGCGCGAACGATCCTGACAGCATCCGCCAGTTGCAGCGCTCCGCCGGAAACCAAAGCCGAATACTCGCCCAAACTATGTCCGGCGACGAAATCAGGAGCCGGGAAACCTTCGCTCTCCATCGCGCGCAGCGTCGCCACGGAGGTGGCGAGAATTGCCGGCTGCGTATTCTCTGTCAGTTGCAACTGCTCCGCAGTGCCGTCGAAACACATCTCTGACAGCGAGAAGCCCAGCGCTTCATCAGCAGTTTCAAAGACCTGTCTGGCGCCTGCGAATTTTCCGGCCAGTTCCTTTCCCATCCCCGGGTACTGCGATCCCTGGCCGGGAAAAATATAAGCAATTGCCATCGTTGGGTACGCACGCCCCCGGTGCTGTATTAATGGAACACGCCAGAGGCGTGGTACCTACCACCGCATTACCAAGCTGCCCCAGGTGAAACCACCACCAAAGGATGCCATTAAGATCACATCATCTTTCTGGATTCGGTGAGCTTCCACACACTCATTCAGCCCAATCGGAATCGAGGCTGAAGAGGTGTTGCCATGTTGCGCGATATTCGAAAACACCTTTGACGAATCCACATTGAGCGCGTTCGACAACGCATCAGTGATTCTCTGATTGGCCTGGTGCGGAATGAACAGCGTGACATCGTCGGTGGTAAGCCCTGCCTCGCAAAGAACTTCGTGCGCGATCTCGGCCATCGAGCGCACCGCGACTTTAAAGACCTCATTGCCGCGCATCTTAAAAAAGTGGTCGCCGCGAGCGATGGTCTCGGCGGTAAACCCGCCGCGAGTCCCACCGCCCGGCGCATACAACTGAGGCTCGTAACGTCCATCCGATCGAATGCGCGCGGCCAGAATGCCGTGATCAGTATCGACCGGACCGATCACCGCTGCCCCTGCTCCGTCGCCAAACAGCACGCACGTCGAGCGGTCGGTATAATCGACATAACGCGTTAGTAACTCGGCTCCGATTACCAGCGCGTATTTGATCTGACCGCTGCGAATCATCGGACTGGCAATGGTCAACCCGTACAGGAAGCCAGAGCAGGCCGCCACGATATCCATAGCAGCTGCTTTATTCGCCCCCAGCTGCGCCTGAATGATGCAGGCCGTCGAGGGCAAAATCTGATCAGGTGTTACCGTGGCGCACAGGATTAGATCAATTTCATCGGCGTTGATACCGGCGCGCGCAATCGCTTCCTGCGCTGCTTGCGCGGCAAATTGCGACGTGCATTCGCCCGGCGCGGCTTTGCGCCGCTGTTTGATGCCGGTCCGGGTGGTGAACCATTCGTCGGTCGTATCGACGATCTTTTCGAGATCGGCGTTGGTGAGGATGCCTTCCGGATACGAGTGGCCGGTGCCCAGGATGCCTGCGTTGACGTTAGCCATTTGGCTCTTCTTCACCGGGTTACGCGTTTTGATCCACTTGAATTACTTCGCGACCTTTGTAATGACCGCACTTGGGACAAACGCGATGTGGCATGCGCGGCTCCTGGCAATTTGGACAGGTCGCGGTCTGCGGCACACGCAGCGCGTCATGCGCCCGGCGTTTGCCGGTGCGCGATTTCGAGTGACGACGTTTTGGATTTGGCATAGTTACTCCAGCTCTTAAATCTATTTTTGTAGAATTCTGATTGTTACGTTGATCTCCGTGCTCTGATCCGGATTCAAAGCATCGAGATCAAGGTACAACTCACAACGATAAATCCTTCAGTTTTTCCCACCGCGAATCGATCATCTTAGTCTCGCATTCGCAGCCATTTTCATTCCGATCAACCCCGCAAACCGGACACAGCCCCTGACAATCCGGCCGGCAAAGGACCTGCGTAGGCACCGCCAGCAGCACCTCTTCCTTAACCAGGTCGTCGAGTTCGATCCCCTGCCCGTCAAATGCCGCCAGATTCAAATCTTCCTGATCCAGCTCGTGCTGGACCTGATCGCGCCACGCGACCGCCGGGGCGAATCTTTCTGAAAAGACCACTTCGATCGGCAATTCGACCGGTTTCAAACAACGCGCACAGGGTGCGGAGAGCCTGGTTCGAAGGCTGCCATTCAGCTCGACCTCGCCGGCCTGTTTCCGGCGGGCCCGGCCCTCAACCTGCACCGGCTCAATCAACCGCAGCTCAGCTTCATCCAACGAAAGCTCCTGGTAGACTTCGGAGAACCGGCCCCTGGACTCTTCCAGTTTTTCAAGCTCTATCCTCATAGCTGAACCCCCTGCGCCTATAGATTGCGTCAGGGGGCCTCGCACAAAGTCGCTAATTATACTTGCGCCACTGGCACTTTCAAAATGCGCAACGGGCAGAAGCGCCAAATAATGTGACATCGGGCTTCCCGCGCGTGGCCTAGCGCGCAAGATGCGGGCGCCTCTATTCGTCGCACTCAACCACTGGTTGTCGCCTTACGTTTGATCTTGCGTGCCTTGCTCGACGCGCGCCGTGCGCCTGGCTTCCTGGGAGCGTCCAGCTTCTTACATTCGGCGCGCCATTTCGCCTCGAGCTGGCCATTGTCCACTACACCGCACTCGTTAAGAATCTCGATTAGACTTTTTACCAAAGCATGATTGCTGTAGGCCGTCTCTGACTGCCGCAGCAGCAGCTTTAGTCCCTGCTCGACCCGTTCAGCGAGCCGCGCCAAAGTGTTTTCCAGCATCGTCAGGCGTTCCAGCAGGTGCTCTTCGTGCGGCGTCGTGGCGGAAAGATCGACCCGCACCGACGGTGGCTGCACCACGATCATCAGCCGCGTGCCGCAACGTTGACAGAACTCTTGCCCGAGCGGATTTGCCGCGCGGCATTTCTGGCAAAAATGAGATATGGACCGTCGATGCATTTCTAATATTCGTAGAATCCGCGACCACTCTTGCGGCCCAGCCAGCCGGCATCCACGTAACGTTTCAATAAGGGACACGGCCGATATTTCGAATCGCCAAAGCCTTCATGTAACACGTTCATGATTGCCAGGCAAACATCCAGGCCGATGAAATCCGCCAGCGTCAGCGGGCCCATCGGGTGATTCATCCCGAGCTTCATGATTCCGTCGATGCTTTCACGAGATGCCACGCCTTCATACAAGGCGAAAATTGCCTCGTTGATCATCGGCATGAGGACCCGGTTGGAAATGAAACCCGGCGAGTCATGGCACTCCAGCGGAATCTTGCCTAACTTTTCGGTGAGCGCGTGGACTCTTGAATAAGTGTCGTCCGAGGTGGCGGCGCCGCGAATGATTTCCACCAGCTTCATGATCGGCACCGGGTTCATAAAGTGCATCCCGATTACTTTGTCCGGCCGGCTGGTTCCTGCGCCAAGCTTGGTAATTGAAATGGACGAGGTGTTCGAAGCCAGAATTGCTTCCGGTGCGATTACCGAGTCAAGCGATTGAAACACCTTTTGCTTTACGTTTAGATTTTCGGTTACAGCTTCAACCACAATCACCGCTGCGGCCAGATCGGCAACTTCCGTACTTGTTCTAATTCTGCCGATGATCGTTTTCTTTTCATCGAGGGCAAGACGTTCCTTGTCGACGTCACGCTGCAGACTTTTGTCGATAGCTTTCATCCCGCGAGCAAGGAATTCCTCACCCACGTCACACATCACCACTTCAAACCCGGAACGCGCGGCGACCTGGGCAATTCCATTGCCCATCGTGCCCGATCCCACAACTCCAAACAGTTCGCTCATATTTGTTCCGGAGTTCCGCCTTTAGGCGGAATCTACTGACTTAAGAATTACCGCCTGAAGGCGGAACTCCAAGCTATTTCAATCTATCAGCCAGATTCATTAGCGGTTGCGCACCGCGCATAGCTTCGGCCAACTCGCCTTCGGTGGTCGCTGACGCTTTGCCGCCGTACAAATCGGCGCCGGCGTGGCTGCGCAAAAACTTGATCGTGTAGATGCCGAGCGCCGTTCCAATCGGAATATTCACCAATGAAATTATCGCCAGCGGCACTGCGGACGTCTTCACCCAACGAGTCCGTTTGCGAAAGCCCACTCCCACCACCAATGGCAGCAAGCCGGCGATCATCATCAGCACCACAAACGCGATGACTGAAATGGCGATCCAAAAACCCGAGATCGAAACGGCATCGGAAACAGATAGCTTGATGACCAGTACCAGCAATAAAAGACCCAGCAAGGTCAGGCCATGCATTGCGCCGTAGATAAACCAGAGCGTGGCCAGAGTCTTATTGTGCTCTTCCGCCGTCATCAGCGTTCGACGGCCATCGCCACCGCGTTGCCACCGCCGAGACACAGCGCGGCGATCCCGCGGTGAGCGTCACGGCGCTTCAGCTCGTACAGCATGGTCGTCAGAATGCGCGAACCCGATTGACCAATAGCGTGACCTAACGCCACCGCCCCGCCATTTACGTTTACTCTTTCAGGATCGAGGTTGAGCTCGCGAATAATCGCGACCGCTTGCACGGCAAAGGCTTCGTTCAGTTCGATTAGATCGACATCAGCCAGCGACCATCCGGTCCTGGTCATCAATTTCTTAATGGCATCCACAGGCGCCATCATCACTAATTTAGGTTCGACCCCCGAAGTAGCCTGCGCAACGATCCGGGCCATCGGTTTGATACCCATTGAATTTGCGCGCTCCGCGGAAGTGACTACCAAAGCCGAAGCCCCATCGTTCACCCCGGGTGCGTTGCCGGCCGTTACGGTACCGTCCGACTTAAAAGCGGGCTTCAGTTTGCCGAGTGATTCAATCGAAGTGTCCTCGCGAACCGGCTCATCCGTATCGAAAGTCACCACCGCGCCTTTCCTTTGGGGAATTTCAACCGGAACGATTTCATCCTTGAACTTCCCTTCTCTGATCGCGGCCGCGGCTTTGCGGTGAGAATTCAGAGCGTATTCATCCTGCTCAGCGCGCGAGACGTTGAATCGCTCCGCAACGACCTCGCCCGTACAGCCCATGTGCTGATCGTCGAATGCGCACCAGAGGCCATCCTGAATCACAGTATCGAGCATCTGGCCATGACCTAGGCGATAACCTTCGCGGGCTTTCGGCACCAGGTAAGGCGCATTCGACATTGATTCCATGCCGCCGGCTACCACGATTTCAGTGTCGCCCAACTGAATACCCTGCGCGGCCATCATCACGGCTTTCAATCCCGAGCCACAGACCTTGTTTATTGTCACAGCTGATACGCCATTCGGTAATCCGCCGTGCAGCGCCGCCTGGCGCGCCGGGTTCTGTCCCAGGCCCGCTTGAATCACGCAGCCCATGATCACTTCATCGACGTCTTCAGGTTTTACGCCGGCGCGTTTGACTGCCTCGCGCACAACAATCGAACCGAGCTCGGTTGCTTTGAATCCTTTAAGAGCGCCCAGAAACTTTCCCACCGGGGTGCGTACAGCGCTGATAATAACTGCGGGTTTAATGTCTGACATTTTATTTTATTATTTATCCAGGAAAACTGTTTTAGGATGACGTTTGATACGAAACTGTGTCAAGCAAGGTGGGCATACGGTAGTGTCCTAGTTGAATTGTTCTCAGGGTCTCTGTGATTCCTCGGTGTCTCTCTGGTGCAATATCGCGCGAAAACATTCACTGAGGCCCAGGGAATTCACAGAGACACTGAGAGTTGAAATTAGGCTACTACCGGCATAACGTCGCGTGGGCGCGCACGCCATCGATGAACGAAGCGCGATTGAACCACTTCCATTCCAGTGCTAGACTCTCGTCTTGATTTCGAACCCCCTATTAACGAACTTACCTGACTAACTAAGCATGCAAGCTCTAATTCTGGCTGGCGGAAAAGGCACACGGCTGCGCCCGCTTACCGTCTATACCCCCAAACCAATCGTCCCCATCTGTAATCGGTCCTTTCTGCTTTACCAAATTGATACGTTGCGCCGCGCGGGAGTTACTGACATCACGCTGTCGCTTTCTTATCAACCTGAAAAGATCGAGCAGCAACTCGGTGATGGTTCGAATTTCGGTGTGAAGCTAAAGTACACCGTTGAACCGCAACCCATGGGAACGGCAGGCGCATACAAGTTTGCCGAAGATTTGATCCGCGAACCAACGGTGGTTTTCAACGGCGATATCCTGACGGATCTTGACCTCAAAACCGTGATTCGCCAGCACAAAGAGCGAAACGCGGTGGCCACGATTGTGCTGACACCGGTCGAAGATCCGAGCGCGTACGGCGTCGTCGAAACCGATGATGAAGGCCGTGTGCTTCGCTTTTTAGAAAAGCCCAAGCCCGAGGAAACGACTTGCCGCAACATCAACGCGGGCACTTATGTGCTGGAGCCGAGCGTGCTGGATCTGATTCCCAAGGGTGAGAATTATTCGTTTGAGTACGGGCTGTTTCCAAACCTGCTCAAATCAGGCAGCGCTTTCTTTGCCCATGTGCCAGCGCGCACATACTGGCTGGACATCGGCACACCCACTCGTTATCTGCAGGCGCACCACGATCTACTCGCAAATCGGGTCACTCGTTTTCACATGAAGGATCGCCGCGGCAATTTTGATTCGGCGACGCATTCTGAGATCGATGACCTTTCAATCATCGCCGATGACTGCACCATTAAGCCGGGCGTGCAGATCATCAACTCGGTGCTGGGCGGCGGTTGTTACATCGAGGAACGCGCGCGGATCGAGAACTCGGTCATCTGGAGTCATACACGCGTTGGTACGGCGGCAGAAGTAAAGGACGCGATCATTGGACGCGGTTGCCACATCGGGCGCTCCAGCCTGGTAGGCTCAGGCGCGGTGCTGGGTGACAAGACGTCTCTGACCGATTACACGCGGACCTGCGCTTGAGTCCAGGTGGCACTGGCTTCCCGCCCGTGGGCCCACGCGCAAGATGCGCGTGCCACTGCCGGTACTCTGACATTGAATTACAGGAAGGAACCGTAATGAACTTCGACTGCTTTCGCGCTTACGATATTCGGGGTGTATATCCCAGCGATCTTGATGAAGAAGCCTTTTATCGGATCGCTCAGGCTTACACCTATCTTTTCCATCCAAAAACTATGGTGGTGGGGATGGACGCGCGCGAGTCGGGACCATCGTTGAAGCAGGCGCTGACGGCGGGCTTCGTTGACGCCGGTGTGAATGTGGTCGATATCGGGGGCGTTACCACTGACATGCTGTACTACGCCGTGGGCGCGAACGAGGAGTATTCAGGTGGGATTGTCGTTTCAGCTTCGCACAATCCGAAGGAGTACAACGGCGCCAAAATGGTGCGTGAAAAGGCCGCCGCGATCTCGTCTGACACGGGATTGTTTCAAATTCGCGACCTGATTAAAGAGGACAAGGACAAAACCGTTGCCTCCGACACTAAAGGCACAGTCACCGAAAAGAACGTTCTCGAAGATTACGTCAATCATGTGATGCGCTTTGTCGATCGCGGTGTGATCAAGCCTTTCCACGTCATCGCCAATGCAAATTTTGGTTTTGTCGGCGAGGGTGTAGAAATGATCGCCGGCAAGCTCGGACTGAAATTAACGACCCTTAACTTTGAACCTGATGGAAGCTTTCCCAAGGGAACCCCGGATCCGATGCAGCCCGCCAATCGCGCTGAAACCGAAGGCTTGATGCGTCAGGAAAAATTTGATTTCGCGGCGATCTGGGATGCCGACGCCGATCGCTGCATGTTTCTTGACGAGAAAGGTGAGTTTATTTCCGGCGCCTATGTCACCGCGATGCTGGCCGACGTGCTGTTAACGAAACACGGCGGCGACAATAAGATTATTTTTGATCCGCGGGTGATCTGGCCCACGATCAAAGTGTGCGAACAACACGGAGCGCAGCCGATCATCTCGAAAAGCGGGCACGCCTTCATCAAAGATCGAATGCGAAAAGAGAATGCGATCTTCGCCGGCGAGATGAGCGCCCATTACTATTTTCGCGAAAACTTTTACGCCGATAACGGCGTGATTCCCTTCCTGCTGTTGCTCGAACACTTGTCGCGAACGGGCCAGCCGTTTTCCGAGGTGATGCAGCCGTACATGGCCGGTCATTTTATGTCGGGTGAGCTGAACTATCGCGTGAGCGACGCGAACCAGACTATTGAAGCGGTCAAAAAACGATATGCGACTGCCGGCCGGGAAGACCTGACTGACGGCTACTCGCTGAACACCGACGACTGGCGCTTCAACATTCGTCCTTCCAATACTGAACCGCTGCTGAGACTAAACATCGAAGCCCGTAAGCCCGGGCTGGTTGAGATGCTGCGGGCTGAGATTGAAGAAATTATCGGGACCACTCCTCACTAAGTATTTGGAGTGCGCGGGCAGAGCGAAGCGGCGACGGCCCTTTTGGATAGCAGATAGTTTTGGAATTCCGCCTTTAGGCGGTCGGCGCGTAAACGCGGAACTCCGAACGTAAAACGCGTACTCTGCCGCCGCCGCTCCATATTAGTCACCTCCGGCACAAGCATTGCCCATTCATTCCTCCGTTAACCCACATTTGCGCTGTGATTCAACGGCGCTGAAAACCATAGGAGGTACGAATAATGGGG
>JADMIO010548943.1_pt1 | contig 53626 bp, 57 predicted proteins | sample 8958161 | NCBI WGS metagenome assembly JADMIO01 (sample SAMN16585339, study PRJNA669376) | soil metagenome | isolation source: Crop rotation soil | place: USA: Cullars Rotation, Alabama | collected 2011 | reverse complement strand
TCGCGACAGCCGTGCCGCCGTTGTCGGTGACGACGTGCTTCTTGACCAGGATGGTTGGCGCAATGTCGTCGTTCGTGATCGTGCAGGTATAGCTCGAGCCCAATGCGGCACTGGCGATGATGCAGTTTGCAGAATCGGTCTCGGCGTAGCCCGCCGGTCCGCCTGATTCCGCGACGCTGTACGCCTTGCCCGCTTGGAGCGTGTACACCGTGCCCGCCTCGGAACCAGCGGCATTACCCGTGCCGGTGCCGCCGTTTGATGACGACACGGTGAGCGTCCAGTTGCTGGCGACAGCCGTGCCGCCGTTGTCGGCGACGACGTGCTTCTTGACCGTGAGGGTGGGAGCGATGTCGTCGTTGGTGATGGTGCAGGTATAGGTCGTACCAGCGACAACACTGGCGATGTTGCAGTCGGCCGAGTCGGTCTCGGCGTAGCCGGACGGCCCGCCGGACTCGGCCACGGAATAAGCCTTGCCGGTCTCGAGCGTGTAACTCGTCCCGGGCGACTCGGCGCCGTTGGCGCTGCCCGTGCCGGTGCCGCCGTTCGACGACGAGACGGTCAGCAGCCAGTTGTTCGCGGACGCGCTTCCGCCGTTGTCATTGATGACGTGCTTGATGACGACGAGGGTGGCCGATGAATCGCCGGCCAGCGTCCAATCGGAGAAGCCGGTGATACCGGTCTGCTTGACCCAGTTGTTCGTGGTGTCGCGCGTCGTGCTGACGCCAGTCGGATCCTGGTCGCCCCAGCTGCCGCTGAGCTTCCACAGGTGCAGCGACGACTCGCCGTTGCCATTGAGGTCGCTGTCGAGGTAGTGCAGCTGGATCGTCGCCGTGCCTGAGAACGTCGCGGATGGAGTGAGCGTGTACGTGCGCTTGATCGCGTTTGACTTGCCGGCGGGTGCGCTTTTGACGAGCTTGACGCTCAGTTGGCCGACGACCGAGACGGGCGACAGGTTGGCATGGCTGGCCGCTGTCGTCCCGTTGACGCCACGGACGATCGTGTAAGTGCGCGGGTTGGCCACGCCCGTGCGGGCCGTGACGAGCATCTGCTCGGTACCGATAACGATGACAAATGGCACGGTGGGCGGCGTGGCCGACTCAGTGACGGCGACCGACGTGGCAGCCGAGGTGATTCCGCCCGACTGGGTTCCGACTGATGAACTCGGGATACCACCGGTGTTTGTCGTGATGGCGGTGTTCGGGTTGCCGAACGCCGTCGGGGAGCCCAGCACGAGGTTGGCGCGCGCGACAGTGCCGACGACATCTGTCGTCCCTGATGCGGACGCGGACACCAGCATGCCCAGGACGTTCGCGCCACTAAGGAGGTCGCCGCTGTTCAGGGCCAGGACGCCGGACATGGTGGTCGAGGCAGAGAGCGTGAGATCGCCGCTCGTCTGGGCGACGGTCAGGCCGCCGATCTGGACGGGCAGCAGGGAGCCCGTGACCTGGCTCGCGCCATCGAATACCCAGTTCGTTGCCGGGTCAAACGATGTGCCGCCGGTGACATTGCCGTTGACGCCGGAGGCCGAAGCGATCTTCACGTTCGCGCCGGCTGCCGTGGCGAGCGCGCCAACACCGCTGGTCGTCGCGTTTGGCCCGATATCGATCGTGCCGCCGTTGGCGATGTTGTACGTGACGTTCGCCAGGGACTGGATCGCGAGAGTAGAAGTGCCTTGCAGGTTGAGGGTGCCACCGTTGCTGACAGAGCCGACGGTGCCGCCGTTGCCGCGCGAGGACGTCAGGGTCCCGGCAGTCATGGTGAGCGTTCCGCTGATCGCGACGTTGCCACCACCCGAGCCCGGGTTGGCCGTGATGTTGCCAGACGAGGTCAACGTGCCGTCGACGAGGATGTTTCCCCAAGACGACATCGTTCCGGCGTTAGTCGCGGTGGCGCCCGACGAGATCGTGACAGTAGAAGCCGCGCCGCCGCTGCCGGCGATGCTGCCCGCGGCCGTGACCGCGAGATTGGAGCCTGAGTTCATGGTCAGCGCTGGCGAGCTGTTAGGGAAGCTCAGCGCGCCGGCGACGTTGAGCGTGCCGCTGACGGTCATGGCTGTCGAGCCGGACGAAGAGGCCGCGTTGAGCGAGCCATTGATGTTGATCGTGCCGGTCGACCCGACGCTGATCGTTGGGCTACCCAGACTGGTCGTAAGCGTCTGCGACGGATTTATGGTCAAGATGCCGTCGACGACGAGCGCGCGCACTGACGCCGCGGCGGTGACCGTAACGGTGTGGCCGGCGCGAACGTTGACCTGGGTGGCGGAGCTCGTTGGCGCCAGGTTGGCGTTTGTCCAAGTGGTGCACGGCGAGGGCGCTGATTCCCATGTGTTTACGTCGTTCCAGTCGCCACTCTGCTTTGTGCGGAAACAGTCCGTGGCCGACGAGTCTTGGAAGAAGGTCACGGCCGTGCCGTTCGGGCCTACGGCCACTAGCTTGTGGATCATGTTGAAGTCGGCCTGGGTCATCGTCCAAGACGTGTCCTCGAACGTGCCGTCGTCGGCTGAAGTCGCCGTCCAGGTGCCGACGTAGTCGCCGGCGAACCCGTCGTTCGGGTCGGTCGGGTCGTCGCGATACAGGGTGAGCCGGATCTCGGAGTTTGCCGCCCAATTCGCACCGGACACGGTTACAACCGCGCCTGGCCAGTAGTCGTTCAGGTCGGTCGCGATCGTGGGAGCGCCCACAGGGGCAGGCGCGTCGGTGGGCGTTGGGATCGCCTCAGGCGTGGCGTCCGGCGTGGGCTCCGGTGTCGCGTCAGGGGTAGGCTCCGCCGCTGGCGGCGTCGTGGCGCCATCAGTCGCGGTGGGGGCAGGGCTCGCGGGTTCGTCGGCGAGGACGGCGATCGGGATCGCCAGGCTACCGATGAGCAGAATGATCTGAAGGACGGCCAGCAGCCGAACGACTGACGCCCCCTGGAAATGACGGTGCACGGTGCCCTCGCGACTTACTGACTGCGGGGCGAAGCTCAGTCACGAATGGCCGACAATCCCACGAATGCCAACCAAGCCGAGCCGCACGGAACGCGGTCATTTCATGCGGGCCTCTCTAAACCCGCTCCCCGGTACTTCTGGGGCACTCAAAAGTACCACCTTACATACTCATTTCACCTTTCAGATTCTGGGCGGCTGGTGCTCAGAGGCAACGCAATGACCGATTCGGCCGACCGATCCGCCCGCCAGCCCTCTGCACCGCACAGGCCTGCCAGCGCACGAGCACGGGTTGACGCGCCCGCATCCGATGCGGGGACGCCACCCAGCGCGACCGAGCTCGAGGCAATCGAGAGGGAGCGGACGGCGTGGGTGGCGCTGCTCGGGGCGAGCGTCGAGCGCGATGACGCCCTTGGCGTGACCTGGTCGACCCATCCGTCGCGCGGCGCCGGACTGAATTTCGCGTCCGTTGTGCGCTGGTCGCCCGCGGACGTCGCCGCGCGACTGGACGAGGTTGAGGCGCGCATGCGCGAGGCCGGTGCGTGGCCCCAGATCGTCGTCGCCGACGGGCTCAGCCAGCCGCTGGAACTCGTGGACCGTTTGCGCGAGGCGGGCTGGGTATGGCTCGGGACCGAACGGCTGATGTGGACACGCCACGCGTCCGTCGTGCCGCACCTCGACCCTGGCCTGCGCATCGAGGCCGTCACGCCCGCGACGGCGCTCGAGTGTGTCCGGCTCGAAACCGCCGCGTTCGGCCTTGACCCTGATCTCGTCGCGGAGTCAGCCGAGCTCCTGGGTCGCGCAGTCGTTTCCGGGGCGACGCGCGCGTTCCTGGTCCGGATTGCGGGCGAAGTGATCGCGTCGGCGCGGCTAGTGCCGGGCGAGGCGGGCAGCGGCATCGCATCACTCCACGCCGTTGGCGTAGCCGCAAAACACCGCCGGCGCGGCTACGGCCGGCTCATCACCGCGATCGCAACCCGAGCGGGCCTCGCGACGGGACACAAACTCGTGTGGCTGTCAGTCGACGGCGACAACGCGGGCGCGATCGAGATGTACCGCGGCCTGGCGTTCGACTTCACATTCGACTGGACGCGCTGGGCCGGCCCCGCGCGCCAGTGATCTAGCTCGCTTCCTCTTTGGCGCGGTCGCGCGACTGGGTGAAGTGGAAGGTCACCGAGAAGGTCGTTGACTGTCCGGCGCGCAATTTGAGTGGCCAGCGCTGGGTCAGGCACGAGCCCTGGTACACGCGTTCGAAGCCGGCTTCGGAGTTCGACACGGTCTCGACCGGGAACCATGCCTGGGCTGCCGCGGGCTGGGGCGCAACGCTGATGGCGACGCCTTCGTAGCGATTGCCGAAGGTCAAATCGACACCAGCCGCCACCGAGCCGGGCGAGTCGTGGCGGACTTCCTGGTCAGCCCAGGCGTAGAACGCCTCGGGATTCGCGCCACCACCAAGAAGATTGAGATTCGACTCGACCTCGATCAATCCAGCGAAGTCTGCTTGTGCAGTCACAACAACCACGACCTGCAGCTCTCCATCGGCGCGCTGGCCCTCGAGGAGGAATGCCTTGGTCACGTCCAGCCCACTGGCCGTGCGATTCATCTCGACGACGCGGTCGCGACGCGCACCGCGCGTAACCCAGGCGGCACTGACGAAATCGCCCAGTTCGATACCCCTGGCATCTAGGATCCGCACCAAGCCGCTGCGGCGCTCATGGTCGTCATAGACGAGGAACTTCGAGAGCCCGGCTTCTTTCGTCGTGAACCCCTCGTGGGGGCTGAGCGACGCACCTTCCCCCTTCTCAGCAGCGCCCGCGGCGGCGACAGCCTCGGCTTCCTTCAACTTCGCGTGGTAAGCCTCGGGTCGGCGGCGCATCACTGATGCGAGCGCGACGCGCGATGCGCGCAGATCCCATGAAGAAATGCCACCGCCTTCGGCCGGATCGACCAAGACGCTCTGGCCGGAAGTGCCAATCAACACTTCATCGCGTCCATCCAGGTCGTAATCCGCGACGCCACGCGCTGCCGCAGAACCCAGCGCCAGATCCTCCGCGGCGATCAGCTCAGCCAAGGTGGCCATGCGCATGTGGACGAGATAGATGCCCCCAAACAGGCCGTGCCAATAGCAGTCGTTCGATTGGCCGCGGTACAGGTGATCGAGCGCGCGGTCTCGAGCAGAGCCTTGAGGCATCGCCTCGACCAGCGCGGAGACGCGCAGCATCTGCTTGTGGAGGTCGTTGACCTCGCGGTAGCGCGCCGCAAAGTTGCGCCACATGCCGCCGCGCAGGAAGCGCGCCGCGGGTGACTCCTTTTCGACTGCGTCATGCAGCAGCTCTGCGAAGACGGGTCCCTCGTCGGGTGGCAGGACCCACTCGGTCATCTCGACATACGAAGCCGTCGGGACATAGATCCGACCGATCGGTGGGTGGCCTGCCATCCAGTCGGACGGTGTCACCGTGGTCAACCAGTCGGAGTTGTCTTTGAGGGCGGTGAAGCACTTGTCGACCCATTGGCCTTTGCCCCACGACAGCTCGTCCGTGCCCGGCCAACCACCGAACTTCTCGCCGTCGTCGCCCATCGTTCCCAGGCGATCGCCATCTTCAGTCGCTGCCGCTTTGAGGTACTCGATCAGCTCGGGCACGGGCCGCCAAGGGATCCGATAGCGCAGGCCCTTCTCCGTCCCGAATACGGTCAGCAGCCGGCCCTGATCGTCGGTTGTGTACGTGCCCCACATCGCGTCTTCGGGAACGGACGCGCTGCGCAAATGGTTGTCATCCAACACGGTGTATTCGTAGCCGGCATCGGCGAGCGCGGTGGGCAGCGACGGTTCCCAGACGCGCTCCGCCAGCCACGCGCCGCGCGGCGCGACACCAAATCGACGTTCAAGATCAGAACGCATCCGTACGAGCTGGCCGACGCGGTCGCGATCGGGCAGCGACGCGAGGATCGGCTCGAAATGACCGCCACCGACGATCTCGACCTGGCCGCGCGCGACCAGCGCCCGCAGGCGGTCCAGAAATTCCGGCTTGTTCGCGTCGAGCCACTCGAGCAGCGGCGCGGTGTAGTGCAGCGCCAGACGGACCTTGGGGTGACGTTCCAGCGCACCGACCATCGGCTCGTAGGCGCGCTCGTACACCTCGCCGATCACCCAGCCGAAGTTGCCCACCGGCTGGTGGTTGTGCAGGATGAGCGCGAGCGAGATGCGCGCCGTCATTGAGGCGCGCTGGCTAGGACGGTGAGCCGGAGCCGGCGGTCGCCGGTTCCTGCTGGGCGGCACCGTTTGCGGCCGCCGGCAGGTACAGCTGCTCGATGTACTCCTGGAGCATGCGGCTCGTCGAGAATTGCCACACGGTGGTGGCCATCGCCGCCTTCATTACTTCCAGCCAGCGCGTCGGCACGCCGTTCGCGTCGCGCTCGTAGTAGCGCGGCACGATCTCAGTCTCGAGCAGGCGATATAGGTCCTGCGCGTCCGCCCAGTCCTGGGCACCCTCGTCCGACGATGTCTGGCGCGAGCCGATCGCCCAACCGTTGCTGCCGTCGTAGCCCTCATCCCACCAACCATCGAGCACCGAGCAGTTGACGATGCCGTTCATGGCTGCCTTCATGCCGCTGGTGCCGCTGGCCTCGAGGGGCCGGCGCGGATTGTTGAGCCAGACGTCGACGCCACTGACGAGGTAGCGCCCGACGCGGATGTCGTAATCCTCGAGGACGAAGACCCGGTGGTCGAACTTGGGTGCGCGCGACTTGGTGAAGATGTCCTGGATGACGCGCTGACCGGGTCGGTCGGCCGGGTGGGCCTTGCCCGCGAACACGATCTGGACGGGTCGCTCGGCGTTGAGCAGGATGCGGGCCAGCCGCTCCTCGTCAGAAAAAATGAGGGACGCGCGCTTGTATGTCGCAAACCGTCGCGCGAAGCCAATAGTCAGGACGTCCGGATCAAGGGCCTCGCTCAGCTCCTCGAGGACCATGGGCGCCTCGCCGTGGCGGGCGAACTGACTCTGCAACCGCCTGCGGCAGAAGTAGGCGAGTTCCAGCTTCTGGCGGCGATGCGCTTCCCAGAGCTGGGCGTCCTTGAGTGTGGAGACGTCGTTCCAGAAGGGCTTGGCCTCGTCGAGGTTGTCGAGATCAGCGCCGAGCGTCTCGTACAACGCCCGCGCCGGGCCGCCGATCCACGACGGCGGATGGACGCCGTTGGTGATGCCCAGGATTGGCTGGTCGAGCAGCGACGACCAGGTGCCGTTGGCGGTCTGCGCGTGGAGATGTGACACGGCGTTCGCGCCATTCGTGGTGCGCAGCGAGAAGGCCGTCATGTCGAACTGGTTCGCATCTCCATCAGTCCCGCGGCCGCGCTCGATGACGCGCTCCAGATCCAGTCCGCTGTCTGCTACTAAAGGCGCGGCCAGGCGGCGCACCAGACCCGCATCGAAGCGCTCGTTACCGGCCGACACCGGCGTGTGGATCGTGAACACGGCGTTGCGCTTGACGCGCTCCAGCGCCTCGTCTTGAGAGGCGCCGCCGACCATCAGCTCGCGCGTCCGCTCGACGAGCATGAACGCGCTATGGCCCTCGTTTAGATGCCACGCGCGCGGCTGGATGCCCAGGGCGCGCAGTGCGCGCGTGCCGCCAACGCCCAGGACCATCTCCTGGTGGAGGCGCATCTCGCGCCCGCGGACATACAGGATGTGGGTGATCGGTCGGTCGGCTTCGTCGTTGTCGGGAATGTCCGTGTCCAGCAGGAGCAGCGGCACTCGGCCAACTTCGGCCAACCAGACCGCGCACCAGATGGTCCGGCCGGGCATCTCCACGCCGACGCGCAACGGCCCGCCATCCTCGCCGGCAACGCGCTTCAGCGGCAGCAGACGCGGATCGAAGTCCGGATAGGCGTGTTCCTGGTGGCCGTCGGCATCGATGGTCTGGCGGAAATAGCCGTGGCGATAGAAGAGCCCGACACCGACGAAGGGGATGGCCATATCGCTGGCCGCTTTCAGGTGATCTCCGGCGAGGACGCCCAGGCCACCCGAGTAGATGCCGAGCGATTCATGCAGGCCGTACTCCGCGCAGAAGTACGCGACGGGTCCGTCGAGCTGGCCGCCGTGCTCGCGATCGAACCAGTGGCCCGCACCGTTGGCCATGTAGCGGTCGAACTGGTCGAGCAGGGTTCGGTACTCGGCCATCAAGTCGACGTCGTCGAGGATCTCCGACCAGTCGCGCTGGACCTGGACGAGCGGCACGGGGTTGCGGTAGCGCAACCATGAGCCCACGTCGATGCGCCGGAACAAGACGCGCACCCGCGGGTGCCACATCCAGTAATGGTTGTAGGCCAGGCGGTTCAGCCCGTCGAGCTGAGGTGGGAGTCGGACGCCCTGCGGGGGCAGGGTCGGAATGCTGATCGTGTGAGGCACGGGAGGGAGATGCTAGCGCACGGCTCGCCGGTCGGTAAACCGGTTCAGCGAACGTGATTTGAGCGTGATTTCGGGAATTCGCCGCTAGCATCGGCGAGTTATGCACATTGCGATGGTCGCTTCCGAGTGCGAGCCGTACGCCAAGACCGGTGGCCTGGCGGACGTGGTTGATGCGCTCTCCCGGGCGCTGGGTCAGCTGGGCCACGAGGTCGACGTCTACCTGCCGATGTACCGCGGCATTGCCATGCCTGAGGGCGCGCAGCACCTCGAATTGGACGTGCCGATGGGCACGGGCATCGTTCACGTCGCGCTGCACAGCGCGCACGTTCGTGGCTACAACCTGCGCCTCGTCGAGCACGGTTATTCGTTCGACCGACCCGACTACTACGTGGTCGAGCCCGGCGTTGGGCCGGACTATCCCGACAACGGCTGGCGATTCACGTTGTTGGGCCGCGCGGCGTTGGAGGCGATGCGCGTCGAAGGTCGCGCTGCCGATGTCCTCCACGGTCACGACTGGGAGGCCTCACCGGCGATCCTCTCGCTGGTCCACCGTTATCGCGCGTTGCCTGAGTTCGCGAACGTCAAAACGGTCCTGACGTGCCACAACCTGGCATACCACGGCTGGGTCCCGGGCTCGGAGGCCGCCCTTCAACTTGACCTGCCGGACTTCATCGTTGATCGCGATGCCGTGGACCTGCTGCGCGAAGGACTCATAGCCGCGGACCTGGCGACGACCGTCAGCCCGACGTTCGCGCGGGAGTCACTCGACGGCGGGGTGGGCGCGGGCGTTGACGACATCCTGCGCGACGGTGCCGCCCACGGCCGATATCTCGGGATCATCAACGGGCTCGACAACGACGTCTGGAACCCGGAGACGGACGCCGACCTGCCCGCCACCTTTTCTGCGAACAACCTGCTTGGCAAGCGCGCCTGTCGGGCGCACCTGAGCGCGGAGCTCGGGCTCGATCCGGATGGGCCGATCCTGGCGATGGTCAGCAGGCTCGATGCCCAGAAGGGCTTCGACCTGTTGGCGGCGGCAACGCCGGACATCCTTGATCTGGGCGCGCGCATCTGCGTGCTTGGCACCGGCGACAAGCGGTTGGTCGGTGAGCTCCAGTGGCTGGCGAGCCAGAGCCCCGGCCGATTGGCTGTGGTCGACCGGTTCGATCGGGCCCTCGCACGGCGCATCTACGCCGGCGCAGACTCGTTCCTGATGCCATCCCTCTTCGAGCCGTGCGGCCAGAGCCAGATGATTGCGATGCGCTACGGCACGCCACCCATCGTGCGCTTCACCGGCGGCCTGGTCGATACCGTTATCGATGCCGACGAGTACCCCGACACCGGCAATGGCTTTGGGTTTGGCCCGGCAGAACCGTGGTCGTTGGTTGAAGCCGTGGGCCGCGCGCTTGCTGCGTACGTAGAACCAGATCGTTGGTCGGCCATCGTTCAGAACGCCATGGCGGCTGATTTCTCGTGGCGCGGCCCCGCGCAGGAGTACGTGGCCGCCTATCAGGCGCTGACCGCCTAGATGCGCGCGGCCATCGCTTTCGCGCTGGCACTCGCCGTTGTCGGTGGGGGCGTGCCTTCGGTCGCGGTTGCAACAAGCTCAGTGGTGGGCGACTTCCGCGTAGTCGGCAGCCCGTTCACCTCGAACGCAGTGAGCACGCGCCACAAAGCGGGCTTCCGCTTGACGCTGATCCAGGCAGCCAAGGTGACGCTCACCATCGAGCAGCCGGGCGGCGCGCTGGTCAAGACGATCGTCACTGCGAAGCCCCTGGCAGCGGGCAAGTACAAGTGGTCGTGGGCCGGGCGGCGCAGCGACGGCACGTATGCCCCTGACGGCGACTACATCGCTCATCTAGTTGTGACAGGCAACTCTGGGGCCGAGCAAAGGACGGCGCCGGTACGCAAGGGAATGCCGCCCATCTATCCCGCGAACCCGGGCGCCATCACGGTGCTCATCAATCCGGGTCACGGCGGACCGCTACTGGGCGCCCACTACAAGGACGTGTTCGAGAAAAACCTCAACCTGGATATCGGTCTGCGTTTGCGGCGCTTGCTCGAGGCGGCGGGTATCAACGTCGTCATGACGCGGACCACAGATGTCCACATCCCCGACCCCGAGTGGGACGTGAACGGCGACGGCATCATCGGCCCGACAACCTCTGGCGGCGATGACTGGGATGGGCTCGCCTACCGACTCGATATCGGCAACGAGGCCAGAGCGGACGTCCACATCTTCAACCACAACAACGGCTCGGGCACGAAGTCCACGCGCTACACCGAAACGTTCACGGGGATGGCCCGAAGCTGGACCCCGGAAGGTGTCACCCTGGCCACCGATGTGCAAGCTGCGCAGATCGCCCAACTCGACACTTTCCGCAGCAGCACGTACTGGCCAATCGACAGGGGAGTTGTTGACGGGAAGCGCTACTACACCCTGTCGCCGTACACCCTGTCCGGCCCGGAGGTCGAGCCCCGCCCTGCACTGCAGCCGACGATCCTGACCGAGTCGCTCTTCGTGAGCAACCCAGTCGAACGCGCGCTGCTCGTTCAGGGCAAGGTGCGCGAGGCGATCGCGATCGGCATGTATCTCGGGCTGCGCGACTATTTCGCGACGCGCGACTACGGCATCCGTTACTCGCTCGTCAGCGGGCCGACGGATACCGCCGCCGGCGGACCGGCCGACTACCAGGTGGCGCTGACCAACACCGCCAACCTGACTTCCGCGGGTTGGCAGCTCCAGCTGCACAGCGTCACCGCAGTCGCGTTCTACGACGGCTCCGACAACATCGGCGACCTGATGGGCGCCGTCGCCATTCCGGATGGTTTGCTGCCGGGGCAGTCGGTCACGCTCACGGTCCACGGCACTGCGCCGTCATCTGCGGGAGCGTGGCTGGTCAAAGGCGACGTGTTCATCGGTGGGGTTAATCGGCCGTATCTGTCCCAGCGCGGGGTCGTCGCGATACAGGTACCGTTGACCACCGAACCGTAATTCGGGAGAGAGATGGGACTGCTCGACGGCAAAAAGGCGCTGATCTTCGGCGTCGCCAATGACCATTCGATCGCGTGGGGCATCGCCCAGGCACTGCACGCCCAGGGCGCGACGCTGGGCTTCTCGTCGATCGAGATGCTCATCGAGAAGCGCGTGCGGCCGCTTGCCGATTCACTTGGCGCGACCTTCGTTGAGCCGTGCGACGTCCAGAAGGACGAGGACATCGACCGCGTCTTCGCGCGCTGGCAGAAAGAGCAGGGCGACCTCGACATCCTTGTCCACGCCCTGGCGTTCGCCAAGCGCGAGGACCTCGACGGGCGCTTCGTCGACACGTCGCGCGAAGGTTTCATGCTCGCCCTCGACGTGAGCGCCTATTCCATGGTCGCGCTGGCGCGCGGTGCCGCGCCACTCATGCCCAACGGCGGCTCGATGATGACGCTCTCGTATTACGGCGCGGAGAAGGTCGTCGCCAACTACAACGTGATGGGCGTCGCCAAGTCCGCGCTCGAGTCGTCCGTGCGCTACCTCGCCGCCGACCTGGGGCCGCAGAACATCCGCGTCAACGCGATTTCTGCCGGGCCAATTCGCACGCTCGCCGCGAGTGGCATCGCCGGCTTCAAGTCGATGTACGGCAAGTTCAAGGACATCGCGCCGATGCGCCAGAACATCTCGATCGACGACGTTGGCGGCACTGCCGTCTACCTCGCCAGCGACCTGTCGCGCAATGTGACCGGTGAAACCGTTTACGTCGATGGCGGCTTCAACGTGCTCGGGGTGCCGCTGCCCGAAGAGGCATGATCTTCGGCAGGCGCATCCCGGCACTCGGACCGCGCGGCGAGGGCTGGGTCGCGCTCCAGCTCCTGTTGATCGCCGCCGTCGTCGTCGCATCTCGGTCGGCCGCTGGCAGTCTGGTCACGCCACCCGTCGTTAACGTCGCCGGGGGTCTTCTCATGACCGCCGGACTGGTTGTGGTGGTCGTCGGCGCCCTCAACCTCTCGGGCTCGTTCTCCATCATGCCAAGGCCACCTGCGGGCGCCCAACTGGTGACTCACGGCCTATACCGCTATGTCCGAAACCCGATCTACTCCGGAGTCATTGCAACGACGTTTGGCCTGGGATTGGGTTGGGGATCGTGGCCGGCGCTGCTGCTGAGCGGAGTCCTCGCCGGCGTCCTGGATTTGAAGACTCGGCGCGAGGAAGTGTTCTTGCGCGAGCGTTTCCCTGGTTACGCGGCCTACGCGGCGCGCACAAGGAAGTTCATTCCGGGTCTGTACTGATCTCCGGGTTCGTACTGATCTCCCTGCTCAGGGACATCGCCCCGATGGACGCCCACTCGCGCGGTCGCGCGGCTGCGGGGCGCCACTCAACGTCGGCGTCGGGAACATCGATGCGCCCGTCGTACAGCGCGTCGAAGGTGTCGCCGTCGATGCGCTCCTGCTGCACCAGGTAGACGCCGATCTTTCTCAGTTGATCCACGTGGTCGATCAGCGTCTGGCGCGCCGTGGCGTACGCCTCGTCGAGGATGGCCGCGGTCGCGCGCGTGGCTGCCCCCTGTAGCTCACTGGGCAGGCTGGCATTGCGTTTGGCGGCGAACAGCGACAGCGCGCCGCGACCGGTCTCATCCTTGCTCTTGGGGTCGCGGCCCATGCCCCAGCGATTGACCATCGACGTGGCGATCTCGGTCGCCTTCTCGAAGTCGTTGGCGGCGCCGGGCGTGACTTCGTGGAACAGCAGTTCCTCTGCCGCCCGGCCACCCATCAGGGCGACGAGGCGCGCACGCAGGTCCGACTCGGCCGGTAGGTCATTGTCTTCCTGCGACGACACGGTCACCCCCAGCGCGTCACCGTGGGCAAAGAGAGAGATCTCCTCGACGCGTCGCGAGTCACCATGGACCTTGCCGCAGATCGCGTGACCGACCTCGTGGGCCGCGATGATCGCCCGGTCGCGCTCGTTCATCGATCGGCGCCGGCCCGTGCCAACGGCGACCTTCAACCAGCCCGCGTGAATATCGTCGTTGTCGACGCTGGCCGACCCGCGCCGCGCGGCCATGATCGCGGCCTCGTTCAGCAGATCAGCGAGCTGCGCGCCCGAAAAGCCGTACGTCTTGCGCGCGAGAGCGTCCAGGTCGACCTGGGCTCCCAAAGGCTTGCCGCGCGCGTGAACCCTGAGGATCTCGAGCCGGCCGCCGACATCAGGCAGGCCGACGTGGACCTTGCGGCTGAAACGACCGGGACGCAGCAGCGCCTCATCAAGGATGTCGAGCCGGTTCGTGGCCGCGATCACGACGATCTCACCGGAAGTGCCGAAGCCGTCGAGCTCGACGAGCAATTGGTTGAGCGTCTGCTCGCGCTCTTCGTGCGAGTTCTGGCCGCCGCGTGCCTTGCCGATCGCGTCGAACTCGTCAATGAATATGACCGCCTTGCCGAGCTTCCTCGCGTGGCCGAACAGGTCGCGCACGCGCCGCGCGCCGACGCCCACGTACTTCTCGACGAAGTCGGAGCCGGATGCGTGCAGGAAGGGCACGCCAGCTTCAGTTGCGACGGCCCGCGCGAGCATGGTCTTGCCCGTTCCCGGCGGGCCGTAAAGCAGGATGCCGCGCGGCACTTTGGCGCCGAGCGTTTTGAAACGATCCGGGTGGCGCAGGAATTCGATGGGCTCGGCGAGCTCGAGCTTCGCCTCTTCGCAGCCCGCGACATCCGTCAGGCGGACGAGGCCGCTTGATCCAGAGGGTGCCGGACGGTCGATGGCCGGGCTACCGACTGGCCCGGTTGGGGGCAAGGGCTGGGCGGTCGGCATGATTGTCGAGAAGCGCGTAGATCGACGGTTGAGGACGGGTATCCGGTCGCGCGACGTGTACAGGAATGCGACCCCGACCACCGCCAGCAGCAGGAGCATCGCCAGGCTCACGATTGTCTGAAGCGGGTTCGACGCCGCCGTCGCGCCGGACCGCTCGCCGACCGCCGCGAGGGCAGTCGCACTCAGCTTGTCGCCGTAGCCCAGTGTTTGGAGGGCGGCCGCCTGGTCACCGATCGAGCCGCTGCCGGTGATCGCCACGAACTGGTCGTTGTGGAGCTGTGCCACGAGCACTCGCGCGCCTGACGCGCCCGCTCCGACCGTTACTTCCTTGACGTCACCCGCGTCGATGCGCGCCGCAACGTCGAGCAGCGACCAACGCTCGGTGGACGTTGCCGTGGGCAGGTTGGCGGGGACGGTTCGAGCGGGGTTGGCCGCCAGCCACGCACCGCCTGCGACGGCCGCGACCAGGATCAGTCCCGCGACGAGCCACGCGCGCGGATGTGCGTCAAACCGGTTTCTTGCCCTGAGCCAGAGAATGCGCAACTGTCACTGCCCCCAATCGAGTGGGCTGGCCAGTGACGGATCGCCTCTACCGCCTGCCCCCGCGATGCGGCTGCAATGTTACTACTCAGCACTGATAGGGCGTTGCAACAAAAGTCCTGCCAGCAGAGCCTGATCGCGGGCGTCGCTCAAGGCGTTGTGAGTCTGTTCGAACTGCACGTCGAGCCGTTCCGAGATGTGCACCTTGCGCGTTTCCTCCCACCGGCCCACGCCCATCCGCCCCATGTAGAGGCTCTTGAGGTCCAGCGCGCTGATGCCAAACGGGTTGCGGCCGAGGTAGCGCCAGAAGTAGTCCGCGACAAACATCCAGTCGAACGGCGCGTTAAAACCGACGAACACCGGCCAACCGCCGCCGGCCACCTTGCCCACCCATGCCTCGAGCTGCTGCATCGCCTCGGTCGGTTCCAGGCCCTTGGCGGCGAGATAGTCGGCGGACAGCCCATGCACCCGTTGGGCTTCGTCCGACCAGGGCCAGTCGGGCAGGGGTTTCAGCTCGAGGTAGATGCCCGCAGTCGGATCCGCCACCAGGCAGGCGCCGACTGACAGGAGGCTGCCCGTGCTCGGGCTGTCACCTGAGGTCTCCACGTCGACGCTGATCAGCACTTCCTCGTTCACAGGTGGAATGGTGACATCTCGCCCGCTCTTGGACGCCTGCTGTCCACATGGTTATCCCCAGCCCGGCAGGGTTCGTGGATAACGTCGGCCGAAATTAGAGAAGTTGTTGATGGGTTCTATTGAACGGCCTGCGATGCGTTCGTAATCTCTTGTCAGCCCGAAGGGGCCAGACGGAAATCGGACCGAAGAGATCGGGGCGCAAGCCCAAGAGCTACGGACCCCGACCCAGGAAGACGCGGACCCGGGACTCGCTCCCGTGGACCAGCGAAGCGGGACTTGCGCAAGAGGCCCGCCGTCGAACAGCCGAGGGGCTCGTCCCCACGGCAGGCGGACTACCTGGCACCGATGGTCACTTCGGGTCTTTCCTTGCCCGCCACACCGTGGCGCAGGCCCCTGGGCCGCGCTAGCGGAGCGCGGCGAGGATGTGGGCGAAGATGTCCCGGGCGCTGACGATGCCGGTCACGTGACCGTCCGCGACAAGCGGGATGTGGCGGAATCCGCCGACGGCCATCTTGTGGATCGCCACCGCCACCGAGTCATCTGCCCGCAAGACGACCGGATCGCTCGTCATCAGGTCGGCCACGCCGACGCCCTCGAGCGTTGAGCCGAGCTTCAGCAAGAGATCGCGCTCGCTCAGGATGCCGCGCAACTTGCCGTCAGCGTCTTCGACCAAGAGGCAGCCCACATTCGCGGCCTGCATCTGGCGAACGGCGTCAGCCGCGCTCGCTGATGGCGCGATGGTCAGCGGCGTGTGGTGCTTGACTGCTGCGAGCGGCACATCGACCAGGTTCGCCTCAAAAGTGCTCGACGGCTCCGGAATGTCCGCGGTCCGCAGGTCCGCTCCACAATTCGCGCACTCGTCCTCGCCCTGGATGTTGTCGAAGCCACAGACGGGGCAGATCACTGCTTCACCACCCCGCTCATCGAGCCAGTTACTCGACCGTCCAGGTTTCGCCGGCGAGGATCAGCTTGTTCAGATCGCCCGCACCCTGCCGCGTGATCGCGTCCTCGATCTGACCAACGACGAGCTGGTCGTGCGTGGGCCGGCTGATATCGCGCACAACGCCCACCGGAACGGGGAAGTCGGGGTACCACATGCGCGACAGCATGTAGGCGAGGTAGGGATCGTCAGAGTGCGCGTCGTGGACGAGAAGGTCTGCCTCGGTCACGCCGTTCTCGCCGATGGTCACGACCTCAGGATGGAGGCCGCGCAGACGAATGCCCTTGTCGCGATCCTTGCCGAAAATCATGGGCTTGCCGTGCTCCAGGACGAGCATCCTGTCGTCGCGCACGTCGCGCTCGGTGAAGTCGCGGTAGGCGCCGTCATTGAAGATGTTGCAGTTCTGGAGGACCTCCACGAAGGCCGAGCCCTTGTGATGGCCGGCAGCCTCGAGCGTCGTCTGCAGGTGCTCCGTATGCGTGTCCACGGACCTGGCGACGAACGACGCCTCCGCCGCGAGGGCGATCGACAGTGGCTGAACCGGGTAGTCAACAGTGCCCAGCGGCGACGACTTGGTCTTCTTGCCGAGCTCCGAGGTTGGCGACGCCTGGCCCTTGGTCAGGCCGTAGATGCGGTTGTTGAACATGATCACTTTGATGTCGACGTTGCGCCGCATCGAATGCAGGATGTGGTTGCCGCCGATTGACAGCGCATCGCCGTCGCCGGTGATGACCCACACCATCAGTGCTGGGTTGGCCAGCTTCAGGCCGGTCGCCAGCGTGGGCGCGCGGCCATGGATCGAGTGGAAGCCGTACGTGTTCATGTAGTACGGCAGCCGGCCCGAGCAGCCGATGCCGCTGACGAACACGATGTTCTCGCGCGGCACACCGAAGTCGGGCATGGTCTTCTGGGTCTGGGCGAGGATCGAATAGTCGCCGCAGCCCGGGCACCAGCGCACTTCCTGGTCGGAGACAAAGTCCTTGCGGGTGAGCTGGAGCGTTTCGAGCACGCGCGCGTTGTCTGGGCTCAAAGCGGCGCCAGTGCCGTTGCCGTTCGTGCCATTGCCATTGCCGTTGATGTCGGTCATTACGCCAGTCCTCCGCCAGCGCTCGGGCTGGGCGTGTGGTCGGCGGGGAACTCCACGTCCTCGACCGGCTTGTCGCTCAGCAAAGCCTCGACCGCCTGCTTGATCTCGATGATTCGGTACGGCTTGCCGCGCACTTTGTTGAGGCCCTTCACATCGATCAGGAACTTCGCGCGGAGCAACATCGACAGCTGGCCGAGGTTGACCTCGGGCACGAGCACGTGCTTGAAGCCGCGCAGTACCTGTTCGGTGTTGTCAGGCATTGGGTTCAGATGGCGCAGGTGGGCGTGGCTGACTGCCCAGCCCTCGGCCTGCAGGCGTTCGACGGCGCTCCTGATGGAGCCGTAAGTCGAGCCCCAGCCCACTACCAGCACGTCGCCCGTCTCCTTACCGAAGACTGACAGCGGCGGAATGTCGTCGGAGATGCCCGCAATCTTGGCGTTGCGCAGCATCGTCATCTTGTGGTGGTTTTCAGGGTCGTACGAGACGTTGCCGGTGATGTCGGCTTTCTCAAGCCCGCCGATGCGATGCTCGAGCCCGGGCGTGCCCGGCACGGCCCACGGGCGGGCGAGCGTGTCGGGATCGCGGTTGTACGGCTGGAACGTGGCCCTGTCCGTGTGGTTCTTGACAGACATGTCCTTGAGGGCGGACAGGTCCGGCACGCGCCACGGCTCGGAGCCGTTCGCGAGGAAGCCGTCTGACAGGTACATGACCGGTGTCATGTACTTGAGCGCGAGGCGCGCGGCCTCGATGGCGTAGTCGAAGCACTCGGCTGGTGTCGCCGGGGCGACGATGGGCACCGGCGATTCGCCGTTGCGACCGAACATCGCCATGAGCAGATCGGTCTGTTCAGTCTTGGTGGGCATGCCCGTCGACGGTCCGGCGCGCTGAACGTCGACCACGACGAGTGGCAGCTCGACCATGACCGCCAGGTTCATCGCCTCGCTCTTGAGGGCGATGCCAGGCCCTGAGGACGCGGTCAGCGCGAGCGCGCCGCCGTAAGCGGCCCCGATCGCCGAGCCGATCGCCGCAATCTCGTCTTCCGCCTGGAAGGTCTTGACGCCGAAGTTCTTGTAGCTCGCCAGCTGATGCAGGATGTCACTTGCTGGAGTGATCGGATAGGAGCCATAAACCAGCTCGCGCTGCGCCAGCTTGGACGCGACGACGAAGCCCAGGGCGGTGGCCTCGTTGCCGGTGATGTTGCGATAGGTGCCGGGCGCGAGCTTGGCGGGCGCCACGCGGTAGGTCGTGTGGAACATCTCGGTCGTCTCGCCGAACGCGTAGCCCGCCTTCAGGGCACGCATGTTCGCCTCGGCGATGACCGGCTTATTGGCGAACTTGCTCTCGATCCAGCGCAGCGTGGGATCCATGCTGCGCTCGTAGAGCCAGAACATGATGCCCAGGGCAAAGAAGTTCTTCGTCAGGTCGACCTGCTTCGAAGTGAGATCGAGGCCTTCGGCAGAACGGGTGTTGAGCGTGCTGATCGGGACTTCGAAGACGTTGTACTGCTTGAGCGAGCCGTCCTGCAGGGGGTTGGTCTCGTAGCCCGCCTTCTTCAGGTTGTTGGCGTTGAACGCGTCGCTGTTGACGATCAAGGCGCCGCCCGCGGGCAACTCGCCGATATTCGTGCGCAGCGCCGCCGGGTTCATGGCCACGAGCACGTCGGGCGCGTCACCCGGGGTGTAGATCTCGGCGGAAGAAAAGCTGATCTGGAAGCCGGAGACGCCGGGGAGTGAGCCGGCTGGCGCGCGGATCTCCGCGGGGAAGTCGGGCAGAGTCGAAATGTCGTTGCCGAAGACAGCGGCGGTTCGCGTGAATTGCGAACCAGTCAGCTGCATGCCGTCGCCGGAGTCACCGGCGAAGCGGATGGTGACGCGCTCGAGTTCCTGGACTTCGACGTCCTTGTGTTCAGTGGTTTCGGTTGTCATGCCCCCTCGGGCGCCTCCATCGTTTGGTGCGGTCTAGGCGGTAGGTTAAGGATTTCCTGTGGGAAGGCCTCGGCGACATACTCGAGCAGGTCCTGCTGTCGGAGCATTCCGACTACCCGGCCCGACCCATCCACCAGCGGCAGGTTGCGGTAATGGCCTCTTTCCATTGCCTGCATTGCTTCGAGCAACGGCGCGTCGGCATCGAGCGACTGCGGGTCGCGCGTCATGAAATCGCCGACTGGCCTGTTGTTATCGACGCTCTGCCCGAGGACGCGCGTGAGCACGTCACGTTCGGTCAGGATGCCGGCCAGTTTGCCGTCGTCGATCACCAGCAGGGCATCGCCGCCACCCGCGCGCATCACGCCCAGGGCCTGACCGAGAGTCGCGCTTGATGTGACGCTGACCGGCTCGTGCTCCGCTACGGCACGCACTTTTTCGTTGCGCAAATCAAGCCGGCTCATGCCGGCCGTCGTGCGTCCGACGCTCTTGGTCTGTGCGGTGCCGTCCACGCGGCTGGTGCGCCTCCAATGGGCTGATCGAGATTAAGCACCGATTTTACGCTCGGATGAAATGCACGCCACCTACCCGAGTTTTCGTGGATGTTGCGTCTCGCGCAGCACCATGGTCACGCAAGCGGCCAGCCGTGCTCTGACCGCACTGTGAGCAGGGAGGAACTTCTCACATGGGTAATGAGCAGCAGAACGAAGGCAAGTGGGATCAGGCCAAGGGCAACATCAAGGAGACCGTCGGCGACGCGACCAATAACGAGCGCATGGAGCGCGAAGGCCAGTACGACCAGGCCAAGGGTCACGTCAAGGAAGGCCTCGGCGATGTCCGCGAGGGCATTGATCGAGCGGCCAACGACGCCGACCGCGCCACAGACGACTACAACCGCAACCGCTAGCAATCAGGCGGCTGGAGCCGCCGACAAATGAATTAGCTCGGTCTAACCGACTGAGTGAACGGGGGGACCGGGTCGCCGAAAGGCGGCCCGGCTCTTCATTTTCTGGGCTAGCGGCGTGAACCGAAGACCAGCGACACGTAGTAGAGGAACGTCAACAGCGCCGTCAGGGCGGCGGCGACGTACGTCCAACCCGCGGCGCGCAAGACCGAGCGGGCGCCATCAGCGCGTTCGCCGGTAAGGCCGAGCGGCTCGACATACGCCAGGGCGCGACGGCTGGCACCGAACTCCACCGGCAGCGTCACGAACGTGAACACCACAGCAGCGGCAAAGAAGACCAGTCCCGCGACGGCGAGGCCGGTCAACTTGAGGATCACGCCAATGATCACGAGCCACGGCGCAAGGGTCGAGCCGATGCTCGCGACGGGCACGATCAGCTGGCGCAGCGCCATCTGGGGATCGCCGCTTCGGTGTTGCGCGGCGTGGCCGACTTCATGGGCAATGACCGCGACCGAGGCCACGCTCAGATGGGGTCGTGCGTCCGCGTAACCAGGCGCCCAACCGGCGCCCTGCGCAGACACTGCCTGGCTGACGCGCAACACCTTCGAGCGCGGGTCATAGTGATCGGTCAACTGGCCCGGCACGGGCTCGATGCGGACGTCGGTCAGGCCCTGCGAATTCAGGAGATAACGCGCGAAGTCGAACGCATTCATGGAGATACCGCTATCAACCTGGCTCCACCTGGAGTAGGTCGAGCGGACCCGATATGCCGCCCACAGCGACAGCCCGATCGTCGGCAGCATGACGAGCAGGACGTAGGGAAGGAATCCCCCACCCAGAAAAGGCACTGAACTAGACCTCCAGACTCACCGATCACCGACCGGTGTCTTTCCACGCTACTCCGGCGAGGCCGCGAGTGCTTGCGGCAGCGTGCCCGCGGACCGCAGCTGCGGCAGCTTCGCGAGCGTGTCAGACACTTCGCCTGCGGACGCCAACACGACCCAACCCCGCCGCGCGCCGGTCTCATCGGCGGCCCGCGCCGTGGGCCAGAACACGTGGAGATCGTTGAGTCCCGGGTTGTTGGCGAAGAGCGGCAGGATCAGCGCCTTGCCCGGGCCATAGTCGTCGTAGAAGTAGCCGTCGTCGCCGTCGACGCGGAAGTCGTCGATGAGCGCTGCGAAGCTCGTCCAACCGCGGCGGATCGCGGCCAGCTCGTCGAGTAGCGGCAGGTCGTGCAGCCAGTGCGCGTCGAGATAGAAGAAGACCGGCTCGTCATGCCACGCGGCCTGGTCGACGCGCAGCTGCTCGAGAACGGCCGGTGACTTGCCCAGGAACTGGTGCACCTGGGGGAACTTGCCCAACCGGCCCTGCGAATAGCGGTAGTAGCTCGGGTTGACTTCGATCGTTGCAATCGGTGCCTTGGTCAACGTGGTCAGGTGGCGCGTCGTCAGCGCCCGGTACGTGCCGGTCTCGATGACCGTGCCAAAGGGAATTGCCGCAAACATTGCCGCGACGGCAGCCGTGCGCTGCTTCATGCCGTTGAAGGGCCCGGTGATGCGCGAAATGAGTGGCGCCGGCAGCCGCTGAAGGTGGCCGCCCACAGACGCTGGAACGTGTTCGAACAGGCCGCGCACGAAGTGCCCGACACGCGCGATGGGGCCGCGCGGCGTGCTTTGGGAGGCGGTGTCAGTCACGGCGCCGGATAGTACCTGTACGTCGTCCACTCTGGCGCGCGGCAGGGTGAGCGGCTAGGCTCTCCGCTCCACCGCGTGCAGGGGAGCGCTCGACATTCACGGGGAGGCGTCACGCATGTTTGGTTCCATCGGCCGCAGCTGGGAGCTCACCAAGGGCAGCTTCCGCGTGCTTCGTGCGGACAAGGAGCTGCTCATCTTTCCGCTGATCTCCGGCATTGTGCTGCTGGTCGTGTCCATCAGCTTCGTGATTCCGTTCATCGCGCTCGGAGGCATCACCAGCGCCCAGAACGGCCAGACAAACATCGCTTCCTACGTGCTCGCGTTCATCTTCTACGTCGTCTCGTACACGATCACGTTCTTCTTCCAGACCGCGCTCGTCGGCGCGGCACTCATCCGCCTCGATGGCGGCGACCCGACCATCGGCGACGGCCTGCGCATCGCCTTCGCGCGACTGCCCAAGATCATCGGCTACGCGATCATCGCGGCGACCGTGGGCATGATCCTGCGCTTCATCAGCGAACGCGCCGGCTTCGTCGGTCAGATCCTGTCGGGCATCCTCGGCTTTGCCTGGACCATCGCCGCCTTCCTCGTTGTGCCGGTGCTCGTTGTCGAGAACGTTGGTCCCGTGGCGGCGGTCAAGCGCAGCACGGCACTGCTCAAGCAGACCTGGGGCGAGCGCATCGTCGGCAACGTTGGTATCGGGCTGGTGGTCGGCCTGCTGACGTTCCTTGTGATCTTTGCCGGCGGCGCGCTGGCCTTCGTCCTGTTCCAGCAGTCGGTGACGTTGGGCATTGCGGCGGTGGCGGTGTTGGTCGTCCTCGTGATCATCATCGCGCTGATCGGCTCGGCCCTGTCGGGCATCTTCACCGCGAGCATCTATCGCTTCGTCACGAAGGGCGACGGTGGTCCCATGTTCAACAACCAGGTTCTGTCAACGGCCTTCCGCCAGAAGTAGCTTGGGCGGGTGAGACTTGAACGTTGTCTTCCTATCGCCGCACTTTCCGCCGAACTGGTTCCGGTTCGCGGTCGCGCTGCGCGATGTAGGAGCCAATACGCTCGGCATCGCCGACGTCCTCTTTGAGCAGCTCAACCCCGAGTTGCAGGCCGCGCTCGACGACTACTACGGTGTTCCCGACCTGGGCGACTACGACCAGCTGACGCGCGCCCTGGGCTGGTTCACCCACCGCCACGGCCATATTGATCGGATCGACTCGCTCAACGAGCACTGGCTCGAGACCGAAGCGGCGCTCCGCACCGACTTCAACATCCCCGGCATCAACTCGGCCACGATCGGCGCGATCAAGCGCAAGTCCGTGATGAAACAGCGCTTCATCGACGCGGGTTTGACTCCGGGACGGGGTCGGGTGTGTCCGGATGAGGCTGACCTGCGCGCCTTTGTCGCCGAAGTCGGCTTCCCGGTCGTGGCCAAGCCCGACGTGGGCGTCGGCGCCGCGCGCACTTACAAGATCGAGAACGAAGCCGAGCTGGCGGCCTACCTGGCCGATAAACCTGCCACCGACTACATCGTCGAGGAGTTCATCAAGGGCGAGTTGGTGACCTACGACGGCATGACCGGCCGAAACGGCGAGATCCTCTTCGATTCGACCTTCCACTACTCGATGGGCGTGATGGAAGTCGTCAACTCCCAGCTCGACATCTATTACTGGATGCCGCGCGTGATCCCCGCCGACATCCAGGAAGTTGGCCGCGCCATGGCGCGCGCCTTTGACCTGAGGGAGCGGCCGTTCCACTTCGAGATCTTCCGGACCGAATCCGGGACGCTCATCCCACTTGAAGTCAACATGCGCCCGCCCGGCGGCTGGACTGTCGACATGTGGAACTACGCCAACGACTTCGACTTCTACCGCGAATGGGCCAACGTCGTCGTCCACGGCAACTTCGAAGCAACGGCCGCGCGGCCGTACGTCGTGCTGTACGCGTCGCGGCGCAATGGCCGGCCGTACGTCTTGAGCCACGAGGAGGTGCTCGCCGAGTTTGGCGACCTGATCGTCCACGAGTCGCGCATGGAGCGCGTGCTGGCGAGCGCCATGGGTGACCACGGCTACGTGCTGCGCAGCCCCGATCTCGAGCCACTCGTCGAGGCGGCCAAGCGCATCCACGAAGTGCATACGGTTGAGGGTGTCGAGGAGCCGCAGGCTGTCGAGCAGGCCCCGTCCGCTGTCGAGCAGCCGCCCGCTGTCGCCCAGGCGGCCGAGTAGGCCGATGCGCGTCGAGAACAAGCGCTGGTTCAGCGGCAACCTGGGCCACGACATGGAATTGACGTTGTTCGGCCACGCGGGCAAGCCCCTGATCTGCTTTCCGTCCTACAACGGCCGCATGTCCGACTGGGCGTCGTTCGGCATGGTCGATTGCGTTGGTGACCTCATCGAAGCCGGTCGACTGACGATGGTCGTTGTCGACGGCATCGACTGGCAGAGTTGGACCAACAAGGACGCGCCACCGGAAGCGCGAGCGCGCCGCCACAACGACTACTACCGCTACATCACTGATGAAGTCGTGCCGCTGGCGCGGGCCGAGACGGGCCATGACGGCGTCTGGGCGACCGGGGCGAGCATGGGCGGGTTTCATGCCGCGAACTTCTTCTTCCGCCGCCCGGATCTGTTCGACGGCGTGATCGCATTGAGCGGCGTCTACCAGCCCAGCCACTTCATGGGCGGCTTCGTCAACGATGACGTCTACTTCAACTCGCCCCTCTATTACTTGCCCAACCTGAGCGACCCGTGGCACATGGACCTGTATCGCCGCGCGCGGATCATCTTTTGCGTCGGTCAGGGCGCCTGGGAGCAGGAAGCGCTGCCCGATACCAGGGCCATGGACGAGGTCCTGAAGCGCAAGGGCATACCGGCGCTGTTCGACTACTGGGGGACCGATGTCGAGCATCACTGGTACTGGTGGCAGAAGATGCTTCGCCACCACTTGGGGGTACTCTGGTCGGGCTAATGCGCCCCATCACCTTCTTTCTCGCTGCTCTTTTCGCTGTCGCCTGTGGCTCAACCGCGCAGGTTGTGACCAGCCCGACGCCGGCTCCGAGCACTGTGCCCACACCCGCTCCGACTGACGTCTTGACGCTCCCGCCCAGCGCCGCGCCGACGCCGGTCGGGTCGCGCACGCCGATTCCGCTGACCACGCCCACGCCCGTCGGCCTGGGCACGCCCACGCCCACTGATGCAGTCACTCCCGCACCGACCAGCGGCGCCACCAGCGGCCCGGGCGGCGCGCCATTTGGGCCATTTGCGAAGCTCGACTCCTTTCCGGCAAGCGACGCATTCGAGGTGAGCGACGTCAGCGTCACGCCGGGTGGCTTCATTGCCGTGGGCTTCGGCGGCTTGAACGGCGACGACTACTACGGTCTTCGCCAGGGCATCGTCTGGACAAGCGTGGATGGCCAAAACTGGATCGAGTCGGTCGATCCGAGCCTCGTCAACGTGACGCCGTCGTACGTGATCAGCAAGGGCAGCGACCTGTTCATGGCGGGCGAGCTTGCCACATGCTCGCCGCTCGCAGAAAACTGCACGGACGTGCCCCAGGCCGGCAACGGCATCTGGAAATCCACCAACGGCGGCGCGTGGCAGCTGCTGCCGCAGAACCCGGACATGCAGCAGGGCTACCTCGACAACATGTTCCTCGCCGGCGATCGGATCGTGGTCTACGGCGGCGCCGGTGACGGGGAGACGACGACTGTGTGGATGAGCCAGGACGGCGCGACCTGGACGAGCACCACTGATCTGGGCGGGATGGACCCGGTGACCTCGATGGCCGTCGGTCCGTCAGGCTTCAGCGCATTCGGCACGATCTTCGATGACGCCGCGTTCGACGTCGTCCTCGTCGCGACGACGTCAACTGACGGCGTGCATTTCACCGCCGCTCAGGCGCCTCAGATGGACGGGTCGGGCATCGATGCGCTCGCGGCCGGTCCGAGCGGCATGGCCGGTGTCGGCTATCACACGTCGCCCGCATTCGACATCGCCGGTGTCGCCGTTCACTCGAGCGACGGCCTGAATTGGACGCAGAGCACGAACACCGACGGCAGCTTCGCCAACAGCGGTCTGCAGACGATCCACGCGCTCGTCGGCGGCGGCTACGTGTCGCTCGGATACACGCCGCGCAATGACGAGCTCAACCTGGAGGACGGCGATGCGTGGTTCAGTGCCGACGGCGTCGACTGGAAGCTGATCGGACGCCTCGACGGGGCCTTCAGCATGCTCAATACATCGGAGCTCGGCCTCACGGGCGTGGTCGTTTTCGCTTCGGAGCAGACGGATCTTGGCGACGATTCCGTTGGCAGCGTGATCCACGCCTGGTTCGCGCCCCTCGCCTCACTACACGGCTGACCGCAAGGGGAGGCCGCGTAGCAGCAGCCCGCAGGCGTCGCTGCGGACGTACGCAGGTTCGCGGGCGCACCACAGGGCTCTCCCAGCGAGTTCCCAGCCGCGCAACCTAAAACATCGAGCATGTACCAGCTCCCACTACCGACCGACCGTTCGCCGGTCCCGCCGACCTACTCCTCTTCCGCCCCGCTTACACCTCCCCCCGCACCGATCCTGAATCCTCCGACCGAAAAGTCGGGACCGACTTTCCGCACCCTTCTCGCCGTCGCCACTCTGTCCGCCGTCCTGGGTAGTGGGCTGACCTTCGGCATGGTGTCGGCAATCGGTGGTGGTGCCCTGATCGCAGTCACGCCGACGCAGACGTCCGCGCCGACCGCCGCGCAACCCGCCTCGTCCACGAATCAGGTGACCGATCTGACCGGCGTGGTGGCCAATGCGCGTGAGTCCGTCGTCACCATCACCGCGTCGGGCATTTCGACGCGCAACCCGTTCTCACCGTTCGACGTGCCGGCGACGGGCGTCGGGTCGGGCATCGTCGTATCGACGAACGGTCTGATCCTGACCAATTACCACGTGGTCGAGGGCGCCCAGGCGCTTTCAGTGGCCACTGCCGACAACCAGACGCTCGACGCGACTGTCGTCTCGACTGATGAGAAGCATGACCTGGCAGTCATCCGTGCGACCGGTGGAACGTTGACCGCAGCGACGCTGGGCGACTCGAGCCAGCTGTTGGTCGGCCAGACGGTCCTCGCCATCGGCAGCCCGCTGGGCGAGTTCACCGAGACCGTCACCAGGGGCATCGTGTCGGCGCTCGATCGGGCGATCACCGTGAGCGATCAGGCCAACGGTTCCTCGAAGGACCTCGCCGGTCTCATCCAGACCGACGCCGCGATCAACCCCGGCAACAGCGGTGGACCGCTTATCAACGAGCGCGGTGAAGTGGTCGGCATCAACAGTGCGGTGTCGCAGCAGGCCGAGGGCATCGGCTTCGCGATCCCGATCAACGCGGCCAAGGACCTGATCGGCAAGGCGACCGCGTCAGTCGCGTGAAACGCCGCAGGCGTTCCATGTAGCGCTTCCAAAGGGGCCGCACGGCTAACGTGCGGCCTCGTGGCAATCATTGCTGGCCTGATCGGGATGCTCGGCCGGTTCGCCGGCCAGGTGCTGAACACAACTCTCGGCTGGGCAACACTGCTGTTGTTCGGCAAGGTTCCCGCAAAGCGCCAATCGCTTCTGCTGGTGATCGTCTTCGGATCGCTGATCTCGATGGCGTTGCTCGTCGGAGTGTTGTGGCCCCCTGTTGGCGATCTCATCGTGTCGGCCGTGCCGCGGCCCGACTTCATACCCGAGTCGTGGATACGGCTCGCCATGGTGGCTGGCGCGGTGCTATTGCCGCTGTTCGTTGGCCTGGCGGCGGTATTTGTCGCTTCGAAGCGCGACAAATCATTGCTGGGCAATGTGGTCGCGGTGCTGCGCGGCTACCCGTTCGCGTTCGTCTTGACGCTGATGCTGGCATTGCTTGCCCTTGTTGGCACGTGGCGCAAGCTCAAGAGCCTCGCCCACCGCTGGACCGACGCCCACGTCCCGATCGTGGTCAAGCCCGGTGGCTACGACGCGGTATTGGCCGACCTGGTGAATGGCCTCCGACAGGCCGGCCTGGAAGTTCAGCCAACTGATGCGGGCATCCTTCTGTCCGGTCCGCCCAAGCTGCTCGATCTCATCGCCGGACGGAGTCTGGGCGAGCTCGTGCCCGACCGACTCATGATCCTGCGCGGCCGTGACCTGGAGGTCCTGGTCTACCCCTCCGACCTCGCGATTTCGGGCACGCCGGCGCTCCTGGCGCGGGCACGAGCCGCCTTGGCGGTGCGTGTCTCAGACGCGCCGGCGTATCTCACGACATCGGCTGAGGCGCAGCATGTGGAGGACGAGATCCGCGCCATCCGCAGGGTGGCCGGATCGAGACCCTACGCCCAGGTCCTGGCTGCGTTGCACCAGATCGACGTGCAGCTGGCCACCCTCGCGGTCGACTACGACGAATGGGAAGTGCTCTACCGCGAGCGGCTCCAGGCCGAGCAGGAGCTCGATGACGGGCAGATGTTCGAAGACGAGGAACCGTCGCCTCGCAGCGCGCGCTCCGAACTGGCACTGGGTGCTCTGGGCTTGGGCCTGATCGCGCTCGATCTTGGTGTGGCGATCGGCGATCGGCTGCGGCCACCGGTGATGCGGCCCGAGTAAGTGGAGCGGGAGACGAGACTCGAACTCGCGACATCCAGCTTGGAAGGCTAGCGCTCTGCCAACTGAGCTACTCCCGCGCGCCCAGATCATAGCGGCGGACCAGAGCGCGACCGGTGTTATGCGCCGGGCGCATGATGCGTCCGGCGAAGCCCTCAAATCCCCTGAGGCCAAGCCCAGGACGGTCATTTCATGCGGCGCGCGCATGATCCGGCGCCTGAGGGGCTCATTCGGGGTAGGTGTCGGTCGTCCGTCGGACGAGTCATGCGTTGGGTGCATAAGTGCGAGAGGGGCCCATCGGCATCTGCGAGCGGGCCGGATTGCCCTACGCGTCAGGTGGGCATGAGGCGCAGCCTGCGCAGATACGACGCGGACCTCGCGCCGACAAGGAGCGGGAGGTGCTCCGATGACTCACGTTCTTGTTGTCCACCATGATCAGGACATGGCCGACCAGCAGGTCGAGTGGCTGCGCCGCGCGGGTTATGACGTCGAGCAGTGCGCGGGACCGCAGTACGGTGCCTGCCCGATCTTGCGCGGCCAGCCCTGCTACGCCACGAGCCACACCGACGTCATGGTCTACGACGTCTGGGCGACTGGCGACACGGCCAGCCAGAAGCAGCTCATCGAGCGGCTGCGTGACGTGCACCCGCAGATCCCCATCGTGCTGACGGCACCCGGGGTCGAGTTCGACTGGGTCGAGACCGATGGAACGCACGGGGTTGTCGCCCTCGAAGGCGCCCTGAGCTCAAAGATACTGAACCTGGCGATCGTGAAGGCGCTGGCGTCAGTGGGGCGCGAGCCCGACTGACCGACTGAGCCCGCGGACGATCAATCCAGCCGGATTACCAGACCCTCATCGGCGGCTAGATCGCGCCCTTCGAAAGGGCCGCGACGTTGCGGGTCGAGCGTCGACATAAGGATCGTGCCGCGCAGCGAACTGGCGGCTGCTGGCAGCGCGGCGGGCTTATCGCCCAGGTTCAGACAGACAAGGAAGCGTCGCTCGCCGGGCGCCACCTCCGCGCGAATGTAGGCCAGGGCAGTGCCGGCGTGGCCCAGATCCGTCCACGTACCCACATTCAGCGCCGGCTCGGCGCGCCGCAGTTCCAGCAAAGAGCGCACCAGGGCGAGCATCGAGGTCGGCTCGTCGCGCTGCGTAGCGACGTCGATTCCGGCTGGCTGGCCCATCGGCAGCCATGGCGTACCGGTCGTGAAACCGCCCAGCTCGGACGCGTCCCAGCGCATCGGCGTGCGCTCGTCGTCGCGTGTGTCGCCGCCGCGCAACCCCTGTGGGTCGCGCCACTGCGACCGCGGAATCTCGACGTCGAACATGCCGATCTCGTCGCCGTAGTACAGCGTCGGCGTGCCGCGCAGTGTCAGCAGCAACATCTGCGCGACTCGTGCCTGGCGCTCCCCGATGCGCGACACAACGCGATGTCGATCGTGGTTACCCAGCACCCAGTTCGGCCACGCCTTCGCGGGCATCGCCGCCTCGTAGTCGCCGACCGCTTTGCACACGGTCTCGGCGGTCCATTCCTCGAGCTCGAGCAGCCCAAAGTTGAACGGCAGGTGCAGCTCATCGAGCTCCGTGCCGTAGAACGTCACCAGCTCGGTCGGTGGCAGCCAGATCTCACCGATGAGCACCTTGTCGTCGAACTCGTTGGCGACCGCCCGTAATTCGCGCATCAGTGGGTGGATTGCAGGCTCCTGGCCCCAAGCAAGGTGTTCGTCGGGGTGGTCGGGCGTAGCCAGCTCCGGTCCCTTCGCGAGCAGGTTCACAACGTCGACTCGGAAGCCGTCTACGCCACGCCTGAACCAAAAGCGCATGACGTCGAGCATGGCCGTGCGCACTGCTGCATTGGTCCAGTCGAGGTCGGGCTGCTCCCTCAGGAATGAGTGGAAGTAGTACTGGCCCGTGGGCTCGTCCCATTCCCATGCCGAACCGAGGAAGAGGCTCTGGAACTTGTTGGGCGGCCCGCCGCCCGGTGCCGGGTCGCGCCATATGTACCAATCCCTGTGCTCGGAATCGCGCGATGAGCGCGAATCGACAAACCAGGGATGTGCCGACGATGTGTGGTTGGGCACGAAGTCGAGCAGCAGGCGCATGCCGCGCCGGTGCATGTCGGCAATCAGCTCGTCCAGATCCGACAACGTCCCAAACAGTGGATCCACGTCGCGGTAATCGGCCACGTCGTAGCCAAAGTCGGCCATGGGCGAGCGAAAGATGGGTGAGATCCAGCAGGCATCCACGCCCAACCATTCGAGGTAGTCGAGACGGCCGAGGATGCCCGCCAGATCGCCGACGCCGTCGCCGTTCGTGTCCTGGAACGAGCGCGGGTAGATCTGGTAGATGGCGCCGCGTTGCCACCAGTGGGTCACAGGATGCTGCTCAACAGCGGGCCGTGCAGCGAGCCGCTGCAACGTGATTGTGAGCCGCGCGAAATGGCCCCGATGTCACCGCTGCAACCGCTCGCCCGCGACTCTTGAGACGGCCCGACCGCCGTGTGGGGCCGGAAAGGGAAACATCCAATGACTGATGAAGATCGCGATGTGGTCGTGGTCGATGATGGGGGCAGCAGCGTTGCTTCGTTGCTCGGCATCATTCTGGCCATCGTCGTCGTCCTGGCTATCGTTTGGTTCTTCTTCCTGAGCGGCAATCAGGCATCGCCGTCGGACATCAACATCCAGGTCCAGCCGAGCTAGCGCGCCGGCCCAGTAGCTCGAGTCCTTATCGGGGCGGTACCGCGAGTCACTCGTGGGCCGCCTCGAATGCTATGGCGGTGGTGATCCCGAAAGCCATGTGCGGGACGACATCGCTGACCCAGTCGGTCGCGCTCCAGTCGCGCGGTTGGGTCAGGCCCAGGCGCGTCGCCGGATAATCCGACGCCGCCATCGCTGCGGCCCCCAAGGCAGCTCCCGCGAGCCAGGCGGGTGGCTTGGGCAAGACCAATCGAATGATGCCGTAGGCGACGCCGATGCCGATCCCGTTGGCCATGCCCAGTAGCGCACCGATTGCCTCGGTCCGATTGGCAACGGCCTCAGACCCGTCATCGTCACCCAGGTCGCCCGCGTCGTCCGCATCCAATTCGAACTCGTCATCGCCGACATCGTCGTCCGGCTCGAACTCGAGCGGCACGCCCAACTCGTCGGCCAGTTTGCCCGCGACCCGTGCCGGCATATCGCTGGCGGCGCGGCCGCGGATCAGCATGTCCAGATAGCCCGCGGCGTTGAGTGCCACAACACCGGCGGCACCGGCGATCGCTCCGGCGAGGATCCTGTTGGCCATGCCTATAGCGTAGCCGTGTGAGCGCCGCCGGCCATCCACTCTCGAGCGTCGACATTTCATTCGCGCCCGTGGTCGACCTCGTCGCGAGCCTGGCGCCCATGGGCAGGGCAGGCGACGACCTTATCGATCGATTCGACGGACGGCTTGCGCTGCGCACGCTGCGGTTGGCCGCGACTGAGCGCGTGGTGCCCTACGCCGCGGAAGTCACCGGCTCGGCCGACTCACCGGCGATGACCGTTCGGTTTGGAACCGACCATGCCGGGCTGGCCGACTCGATCGCCGCGGCCGTCAGGGCGACTCTGTTGACCAACCGCGCGGCATTGGCCGATTTGGCTGCCACCGATGTTGCGGTCGCGCGCCTATGGCAGCGTTTCCCTGGCATCGTGCCGATTCTTTACCGCGATCCCTTCACGGCGATGATCCGTTCGATCAGCGCACAACAGGTCAACCTGCGTTGGGCTGCGACGGTCCGTGCCCGGCTCGCGGCGCGCTACGGGACGCGCCATGTTGTGGGCGAGCACGAGGTCTGGACACTCGAGCCTGAGGCGCTCGCCGACGCGCGCCTCGGGGATCTGCGCGCACTGCAGCTGACGACGGCCAAGGCGCGGAGCGTGATCGAAGTGGCGCGGGCCGCGCAGGCCGGCGAATTACGGCTGGACCAGCTGGACGCGCTGGATGACGACCAGCTCATCGCTCACCTGTCCGGCCTGCGCGGCATCGGCCGCTGGAGCGCCGAGTGGTTCCTGGCACGGACGCTGGGCCGGCCGCGCGTCGTCGCCGGGGATCTGGGCGTGCGCAAGGCGATTGCACGGCTATACGAGATGCCGCAGATGCCGAGCGAGCTCGAGGTCCGTCGGGCGACGGCCCATTGGGGAGCGGCCGCCACGCATGCCCAGGCGCTGGCGCTGCACGACCTGGCACAACCCTGACAACGGGTCTGTTTAGGAGTCGCTCTCCATGGCCGTGATCTTGTCCACGCGACGTTCGTGGCGGCCGCCCTGGAACTCGCCATTCATGAACGCATCGACACATGCCAGCGCCACTTCGCTGCCGATGATCCGCGCACCCATCGCGAGCACGTTGGCGTCGTTGTGCTCGCGCCCCAACAGCGCCACGACGGGGTTTTCAGCCTCAACACAGCGAATGCCGCGCACCTTGTTCGCGACGATCTGCTCGCCCGTGCCGCTACCGCCGAGGACGATGCCGCGGTCGCACTCGCCGTTCGCGACGGCGCGTGCCGCCGGGGCGATCACATCGGGATAGTCGACCGGAGTCGGATCGTTCACGCCGAAGTCAACCACCTCGTGCCCGTTTGCCGTCAGCCAGTCCTCAATGGGTGCCTTCAGGGGCAAACCGGCGTGGTCGGTGGCGATCGCTACGCGCATTCGTAAACCGTATACCTCCGCAGCGACGTCTCACGGCTGCTGCTGCGCAGCGGCTGCCCGCGGTCCGCGGGTTACGGGCCGTGTTCGCCGGGTGCCCGTTGGGCCTGCCGCTCTTTGTCAGCGTCTTCGTGTTCGGGACCCTTCGGGCTGGCCATGGCCTCGACCCGGGCTTCCTCGGCTGCCGCGAATGCCTCCAGGATCCATTTCACGATCTGGTCGGTGTCGTCGGTGATGCGCAGAAGCTTGAGGTCGTCGGGCGCGATCATTTTTTCCGCGGCCACTGGATCCGCCAGCCAGTCGAGGAAACCCTGCCAGTAGTCGGCCCCGTAAAGGATCACCGGGAAGTGGTCGATCTTGCCGGTCTGGACGAGGGTCAGCGCCTCGGTCAGCTCATCGAGCGTGCCGAAGCCACCGGGGAAGATCACGAATGCCTGCGCGTACTTCACGAACATGGTCTTGCGCGCGAAGAAGTAGCGGAAGTTGAGTACGAGATTGCACCACTTGTTGACCGCCTGCTCGTGGGGCAGCTCGATGCCCAGCCCGACCGACACGCCACCTGCCTTCGAAGCGCCCCGGTTGGCCGCCTCCATGACGCCCGGTCCGCCACCGGTGATCACGGTGATGCCCTGTCTGGCGAGCTTGCTCGCGAGGTCTTCGGCGGCGAGCGCATAGTGGTGGCTCTGGTGGGTGCGTGCCGATCCAAAGATCGTCACTGCAGAGCCGAGCTCCGCCAGCGAATCGAAGCCCTCGACGAACTCGCCCATGATCCGCAACGCACGCCAGGCGTCGGTGTCCTGGAAGCTGCTGTCGGCATATGGCGCGCGACGAAGAAGCTTGCGGTCCTCAGTTGGCTTGCCATGCGGCCGGCGCGCCTGGCTTACCGGCTCCCCATGGTCAGACACGCGTCACCACTCGTCGCAGAATAGACGCATGGCAATTGAGATTGATCCAGTGTGTGGCATGGAAGTAGATACGGAAAAGTCGCAGCTCAGCCTCGACCATGACGGCAAAACGTACTGGTTCTGTGGCCGCGGCTGCATGCTCGATTTCCAGGAAGATCCCGACAAGTACACCGACCCGAACTACCAGCCCGAGGGCATGTAACCGCCAAGTTCGGCCGGTCTGGGCGGAGGACGCCCCCGGCTCGTCCGCCGCTTCGCTGCGAGAGGGTCGCTGCGCTCCGTCTCACCGGACTCGCCGAGCGTGTCCTGCGGCCCGCCGGCGTCAGGGCTAAATGCCCAGGACCGTGCCGCTGGCCTCGATCAGGTAAGAGCCGTCGCGCTGGGGCACGAGCATCAGCGTGATCCCGGTGCAGACGCTGCACCTCAAGACGATCCCGGGGCCAGTCATGTCGTAGACGCGCATCGTGCCGACCTGGGCCTTGTTGCCGCAGTGGCCGCATTCGCTCATGCGGGCGGTCATGTCAGTGCCGTAGATCTCCTCGAGGAGGCCGGCGACGGCGTTCGCGTCAAGCGTCAGGGCTTCGTCGGCCAAGTCGGTCATTTCTATGCTCCCGAAGGTCCAAAGCGCTCAGTCCGCACCTGGCTCGGCGCGAGACCCAGTGCAACCAGGCTGGTGGCGGCGACTTCGACGAGCGGCGTCGGGCCGCACGCGAAGACGTTTGGGCTAGAACCGGCAGTGGCGAGGACCTCGCCGAGCATCTGTTGATCGATGCGGCGCGCGTAGCCCGTCCAGCCCGCGGGTTGCTGGCGCGTCAGGGTGTGGATGACGCGCAGGCCGTCATTGCGCGCGACGAGCGATTCGAGCTCCGCGCTATAGATGATGTCCGCGGCCGTCTTCGACGAATACAGCAGCGTGCACGGCGCGCTCGAGCCGATGCGTGCCCGGTGGCGAATGATCGACATCAGCGGCACGATGCCGGAACCGCCCGCGACCAGCATTAACGGTCCGGCCATGGAACCGTCCCAGACGAAATAGCCGCCGATCGGGCCCCGCACCTCGAAGCGATCGCCCACCACCACTTCGTCGTGCAGAAAGGGCGAGACCTCACCACCTTCGACGCGTTCGACTGTCAGGTCGAGCGTCGCGCCGTTGCCCGGAGCAGATGCGATCGAGTACGAGCGCTGCGCCTGGTACCCGTCCGCGGCAGTCAGGCGAATGTCGATGTGTTGGCCCGGTTTGTAGTCGGCCAGGCCGGGAACCTCGAGCGAGATCGTGCGGACGTGGCCCGTTTCATCCTTGAGTGCCGCGACCGTCGCGACCTGCCACGCGATCCCCGCCATCAGTCGCCGTTGTAGCGCTCTTCACGCCATTGGTCGCCGCGATTGTGGTAGCCGAAGCCTTCCCAGAAACCGGGCGCGTCTTTCTCGACGATGCGCAGGCCGCGGATCCACTTGGCGCTCTTCCAGAAATAGCGATTGGGCACGACCAGCCGCGCCGGACCGCCGTGCTCAGGCGCAAGCGGCGCGCCGTCGTAGCCGAACGCCACGAAGGCCTGGTCGTTGAGCACGTCGGCAATCGGCAGGTTGGTCGTGTAGCCGCCGTCGCAGAAGGCGATCACGAATGCGGCCTTGGGGTCAAGCTGCACTGCGCCGAGGAGGGTGTCGACGCTCACGCCGTGCCATTTCATGTCGAGGTGCGTCCATTTGGTGACACATGAAATGTCGACCACGTAGTCGCGCGACGGCAGCGCCTGGAACTGCGCCCACGACCATTCGACCGGCTGCGCCACCAGGCCTTCGATGCGCAATGACCACTTGTCGAGCGGCGTGCGGGGCGTGGGGCCGGCCGAGAGAACGGGGAAGTCCGTCGTCAGGTATTGGCCGGGCGGCGTGCGATTGCCACGCTCAGCAGGCGTCCGGCGGCCGACGAAACCACGGGTGACGAGTGGGTCGCTCACAGTCTGGTGAGGTTACGCCGGGTGTTGCCCGAACGCGACACCTCGTTGCACCACGCTTGACGGGGGCTCTATATTCCGGCCGATCCGGGCTGCCATAGGGAGGGAGCGCGGGGAGAGGGAAAACTCGTAACGGTCGGAGGCTTTTTCTAGGGTGTACACGGATCGCTCGATCACCTGCCTGGATTGTGGGCAGGAATTCACTTTCACTGCGGGTGAGCAGGAGTTCTACGCCCAGCGCGGCTTCACGGAGCCGCCCAAGCGTTGTCCATCGGACCGCGCACTGCGCAAGGCGCAGCGATCCGGCGGCGGCGCAGGCAATGGCGGCGATCGCTATAGCGCCTCGTCCTACGACGGCGGCTACTCGTCATCGTTCGCTGGCGCACCGGCGGGTTACTCGAGTGGCGGCGGCTATCGCGAGCGGCGGCCACGCGAGCTCTTCGAGGCGGTTTGCGCCGACTGCGGCAAGACCGCGAGCGTGCCGTTCCGGCCGACCGGCAACAAGCCGGTCTACTGCAGCGACTGCTTCCAGAACCACCGCTAAATCTTTCGTTCCTGGCAGGGCGCGCTTATCCACAGCGCGCCCTTTTGTTTGGCCCTGGCGAGTAAGGGATCGATAAGGCGCTCTGGCTAAGGTCCGACTTGGCCGGGAGATCCCGACCACTCGACCTTCACCAAGGCGTCTATCGGGAGAGCCAATGTCCCTAGTGCTCGCGCGTCTGCTTCTGCCTGCCGTGGTCATCACTTTGATCGTAGCCATCGTGTTGATCACGTACCTCGTCCTGACCGGCGAACCGGCGGATGAGCGTCTCCTGGGTCCATTTCGCTGGAACGGGATGGGCGCCAAGGTCGCCTAAAGTCAGCGGGTGACTCAGAGCCCGCCGGTTTCGCGTCTGCCCGTCGTCTTCCTCGCCGTCTTCATGGCGGTCGCCATCGGGCTCGTGCTGTATTTCGCGAGCGCCAACAGCGTGCCCGTCGCATCGCCACCGATAGGATCGCCCGGCACCTCGGCGGCGCCCCGGCCGGTGACTGTGATCATGCGCGACTATCACTTCGACCCGACCCCGCTCCACCTGTATGGGGGCGAGACCATCGCACTGACCGTCGTGAATGCCGGCATGGTCGAGCACGAGCTTGTCCTGGGCGACGCGGCTGTCCAGAGCGCGTGGGCGCAAGCAGATTTGGCAGCGACCCCAGCCGCGCCCTTCGCCACGGCGCCGCCGGCGAGCGCGCCCCCCGGCACCGGTGGGGTGCGGGTCTTGCTCCAATCCGGCGGCCAGGCGACCGTTATCTACACCGTCCCCAACGAAAAGCTGCTTCTGCTATGCAACCTGCCTGGTCACCAGGAGCGCGGCATGATCGGCGAGGTCGTGCTCGAGGTTCGCTAAGATGGCGCTCCAATCTTGAGCAGGAGACCCAATCGTTGACCTACGTGATCGCTGAGCCGTGTATCGACGTCATCGATCAATCGTGCGTGTCCGTTTGCCCTGTCGACTGCATCCACTTCGACCAGGGCACCGATCGGATGCTCTACATCGACCCGGACGAGTGCATCGACTGCGGCGCCTGCGAGCCGGAATGCCCGGTCAACGCCATCTTCCCCGAGGACTCGCTTCCGGGTGAATGGGCGAAGTTCACCGAGCTCAACGCGCGCTGGTTCAAGGACAAGGCGTCGGCCCGAGCAACCGTCGACGAGTGGAAGCCGCCCGCCTGATCTGACTCAGGAGCGGGCGAAGATCGCTCCTGCAATCCGTTTCAGACTCGGTCTCGTCCCCACCAGCAGTACGGTCGCGCGGAAGATTCGGCCTGAGACGAACACGGCCAACAATCCGAACGCGAGCTGCGAGATGAGCGAGATGCCCACGAGCACCCACGGTGGCGAGGGCGAGACAGCGAGCACCTCGAAGATTGCCGACGGCGCTGTCAGCGGCAAAACGGATAGCAGCCAGACGATGGGCGATGACGTGTCGCGCAGGAACCAGGTCAACATCACGATCGGGATGATCGCCGGCAGCACGATGAAGCTCGATAGCTGCTGCGCTTCACGCTGACCGGAGGCGATGGCGCCGATGGCGGCAAATACCGCACCGTACGTCAGGTAGCCCACCAGGTAGAAGACAAGGGTCATGACGAGCGTTGTCGGCGCGATAGCGACATCGATTGACAGCTGCTGGCTGACGAGCGGCAGGGCGACGAACGCGGTGACAAGCCAGATCAGGATCTGGGTGAGCCCCGCGGCCCCCAACCCCAGGATCTTGCCCGCCATCAGCGGTAGCGCCGGGACCGAGCTCAGCAGGATCTCGACGACGCGCGTCTCCTTCTCCTCGTTCACCGACTGGAGCAGGTAGCCGCTGGTGATGAAGATGCCCAGGAAGAAGATCAGCGTGAACACGTACGGCAGCAGGAACAGGGCCGCGATGTCCCCCTCTGACACGGGTGATCCATCCGGTGTGACCGGGTCGTAGACGATCGGCGAGAGCAGCTCGCCCAGTGTCGAATCAGGCAGGCCAGCGTCGCGCAGCAGCGAGACGCGCAAGAGCAACGTCACCTGACCCTGCTGGTTGGACGAACCGACCATCAGGTTGAGCGGGTGCGTCTCGGCCTGCGGCAGCTGAACCTGGGTGACGTTAGGCGGCGTCGGCCAGGTCGCGGGCACGACGTAGTAGGTGTCGACCTCACCGGCGCGCAACCTCGATTCGGCGTCGCTCCGCGAAACGAGCTGGACGTTCGGCGTCAATTGCGGGTCCGGCTGCAAGGCGAGCGATGACTCGTTGACGACAAGCACGGGTTCGTTCGTGGGCGGCGTCGCGCTAGCTGCGGCAAAACCGGAGATGAGCATCAGTGTCGCCATGCCGAGCGGCAGGAGCAAAGTGGCAATGAGAAAGCCGCGGCGGCGCACGGTGCGCAGGTAGTCGCGCCGCGCGACGAGCAGAACGAGCCGCAGGAAAGTGGCGTTCATGCGACGGCCTTCGCTCGTTCGTCGCCGGCGACGGCGCGCACGAAGATCTCGGACAGATTGGGCGCTTCGACGGCAAACCGCTCAACCTCAGCGGAACTGTCGCCCAGCTCGCGGAACAGGTCCTGCGCGCTGGCGCCGTCGCGCAGCAGGTAGCGCACCGAACCGTCGAAGGGGGTGGCATGGCTGGCTGCCTTCAGCTGATCAGTGTCAGTCGGTAGTTGCCTGCCCACCACCTCGACCGCGCCGTCCGAGAATGCGCGGCGCACATCCTGGACCTTGCCGTAAAGCACGCGCCGGCCGTCGTTGATGAGCAGGATGCGATCGCACAGGGTCTGCGCGTCTTCCATGTCGTGTGTGCTCATCACGACGGCCGCGCCGCGGTTGCGCTGCTCGACGAGCAGGTTCTTCAGGGTCGTCGCATTGACGGGGTCGAGCCCCTGGAACGGCTCATCGACAATCAGCAGGTCGGGCGAATTTATGATCGTGGCAATGAGCTGCGCCTTCTGGTGCATGCCGCGCGACAGCTCGCCGGCCTTCTTGGTGAGCGAGTCACCGAGGCCGAACTCAACGAGCAGGTCCTTCGCCTTGGCTCGCGCCGCGGACTGCGATAGGCCGCGCAAGGCGCCGAAGTACGCCAGCGTGTCCAGCACTGGCACGTCGCGGTAAAGGCCGCGGTCCTCGGGCAGGTATCCGGTGCGCGTCTGGTGTTCCACGCCGGGCGCCATGCCGAAGACGCGAATGCCGCCCCGGTCGGGCCGGATGATGTCGAGGATCATGCGCATCGTCGTTGTCTTGCCGGCGCCGTTTGGCCCGAGGAAACCAAGCACCTCGCCCGGGCGAACGTCGAACGACAGGTCGGCCACAACGTCCGTCGAGCCGAAGCGTTTCCACACACCGTCGACGACGACCGGCAGCGCTCCGGCTGGGGAACCCGCGGGCGTGGACTCCTCAGTCACGCGCTCAGGCTAGCGATTCGCACCCACCGCGCCGAAAGTGCCAATCGACCTATCCTGCAGTCCATGCGTATCGTTTCGCTCCTGCCGTCAGCGACCGAGATCGTGTGCGCGCTGGGCCTGCGCGACGAGTTGGTTGGGCGGACGCACGAATGTGACTTCCCCGCTGATGTTTCCGACATTCCGGTCATGACCTCCGACCTGGGCGCCGTGCCCAATGCCACCAGCCGCGAAATCAACGATCGCGTCGCCCACTCGATCCACGGCGGATCGTCGATCTACGCGCTTGACCTGGCTGCGCTGGAGGCGGCCGACGCCGACCTTATCCTCACGCAGGAGCTGTGCTCGGTCTGCGCCGTTTCGTACCGCGAGGTGAGCGACGCGGTTCGGCGGCTGGATTCAGACGCCACGGTGGTCAGCCTCGAACCGACGTCCATTGAAGGCATCCTCAACACGATCTCGACCGTGGGCGCAATGGCCGAGGCCGAGGATGAAGCCGTGGGCCTGGTTGAGATGCTGCGCGAGCGACTGGCGCGTATCGAGAACCGGGTATTGGAGCGGCGGCTGGCCGGCATCGCGCCGCGCCGCGTTGTCTGTCTCGAGTGGCTCGACCCACCGTTCGCGAGCGGCCACTGGGTGCCGGAACAGGTCAGACGCGCCGGTGGCTGGGAACTGCTTGGCGCGATGGGCCAGCCGGCGCGTGAGACGACATGGATGGACGTGCGCGACGTCGAGCCGGAACAGCTGCTGTTGATGCCGTGCGGCTTTGACGCGCCGCGCACCGCGGACGAGTGGCTGCGCGGCGGTGCCAGCCGGCCCGAATGGATCGATGGCCTGGCCGCAATCAGGGACGGTCAGATATACGCCCTCAACGGCTCGGCATATTTCAGCCGACCGGGACCGCGCGTCGTGGATGGCATCGCCCTTCTGGCCGAGCTTTTCGACCCGGGTGAGTTCACCGATGAGATGCCCAGCGACGGCTGGCTGCCGGTCGAGGTCACGGCTTGACGGCGGAGCGGCCGGCGTTTCAGCGTGAATTCAACTGCCTGTGGTGCGGCCGGCCGTACACGACCCGCGCCGACACTGACCTGGAGGGCTACGCCCAACTTTGTCCCGACTGCGTCGGCCGCGCAGGCGAGAACGAGTTCCTGAGATACCGACTGAAGGAAGGCCTCCGACTACGAGCAGAAGCCGAGGGCGGAAAGTCGGTGGCTACAGCGGTAGCTCCGGCGCGCACCGCCGACGAGGAGCTCAAGGTCTACTACGCCGCGCGCGCGGGTGAGTACGACGACTGGTTCCTGCGCAGGGGCCGCTACTCGCGCGGGGCCATTGCCGACACGGCGTGGGCCGCTGACCTGGATCAGGCGACGCTTTGGCTGGACGCCCAGAAGCTCCGCGGTGAGATCGTCGAGCTCGCCGCCGGCACCGGCTGGTGGTCGCCGCTCCTCGCCCAGAAGGCGACGACCCTCTGGCTCTACGACATCAACGAGCAGCCGCTCGAGTTCGCGCGGCAGCGGCTGGTCGCGCACAATCTCGCGGCGCACATCCACACCCGCGACGCGTGGGCCGAACCGGATCGCCAGGTCGACGGGCTCTTCTGTGGCTTCTGGCTCAGCCACGTGCCGCGCCATCGGCTTGCGGACTTTCTTGCCCTTTGCCGGCGCTGGCTCAAGCCTGGAGGTCGGATGGCCTTCATCGATTCGCGCCTGGATCCTGAATCCAGCGCCGTCAACCATCCGCGGCCCGAAAACGACATGAGCGTCCGCAAGCTCGACGACGGCCAGACGTTCAACATCGTCAAGGTCTATTGGCAGCCCGAAGAGCTCGAGACGGCCCTGCTCGCGGCTGGCTTCGCCAGCGCCAAGGTCACGACAACGCCGCGTTTCTTCTTGATGGGCGAGGCGACCGCAGGTTGAGCCGATGTTCATTGTTAGGGCGACGCAACCCAGTCCCACTACCGCAACGGGTTCGCGCAAAGGGTCATGGTCCATCCTTCACCTTGGTGGCGCCTACCCTCTTCATCAACCCCAGAACAGACGGCGCATTCGTTGAGTTGGTGGAGAAAGAGGCCGCAGCAGCCACAAGCCCTGAAGAACTTCGCTCGCGTCTCGCACGCGCCTACCCTGAAGTATCCGTGCGGCAACGTTCACTCGAGGGCGAGCGAGCCGAGATCTGGTACGTGTATAGGAATGGCCGCTGGGTTGCGGACTAACCGCTGGGGGGTGGGAGGACAGTCGTGTCAGACGAGGTTCGTGACGATATTCGGACAACGAGCGTCGAGATAACGGCCGACGCCGAGCAATTGGCGCGCATTGAGCGCCGGAAGCTCGACCCGGCTGCGAGCGACGCAGATCTGCAGCGTCTAGCCGCCAAGGCGGAGGAACTGGCGCGCGGCCTGGCCGAAAAGGCGCGCATCGAGAAGAAGCTCGTGGACCAGGTGGCGGAGAGCTAGTTAGGCGTAGGAAAGCGGCATTCGACGGTCATGCCAGCAAGGTGAGCACCGTGCGTCAGTGGCGGCTGACGACCTTTCTGCTTGTCGCCAACCTTGCATTCTGGGTTGGCGTGCTTGTCCTGTTTTTGATTGCGCCGCAACCTACGCCGAGCACACCTCCACTCACCGACGATTGCTGTTCGTCGCTAGGGCCGCTTATGGTGGTCGTCCTGGGGGTGGTTTCTTCGCTCATCCTGGGCCTCGCCTGGATCATCGCCCGCCTACTTCGACACCCGCGCTTTCCGCGGCTCTAAACTCCGGCCGATGCCGCTCACGAAGTCGACGATCGCCACCGTTGGATCGGGCGTAATGGCCGAGGCGATGATCGCTGGACTTTTGCGTGGCAAGCAGGTCCCCGCGAACAGGATCATCGCCACACATCCGCGCGCGGACAGGCGCAGCGAGTTGATCAGCTCCTATGGCATCAACACGGTCGAAGACAACGTCGCCGCTGTCGAAAAGGCCGACGTCATCGTTCTCGCCATCAAGCCGCAGATGCTCGCCAAGGTCGGACGCGAGATTGCGCCGGCGCTCAAGCGCGGCAAGCTGGTGATCAGCATCATCGCCGGCGCGACGACCGCGGCCCTGAAGAACGCGCTCAAACATGACCAGATCGTGCGCTCGATGCCGAACACGCCCGCGCAGCTAGGTCGCGGCATCACCGTCTGGTACCCGACACCCAAAGTGACTGCCGCCCAGAAGGACCAGGCCCGGGTCCTACTCGGCAGCCTGGGTAATCAACTCGAGGTCGACGATGAGAAATACGTCGCCATGGCCACGGCGGTCAGTGGCACTGGCCCGACTTACGTGTTCTTGGTGATGGAGGCGCTTATCGACGCTGCGGTGCACCTAGGCTTCTCGCGCCACGTCGCCCATGATCTCGTCATCGAAACCCTTGAGGGCAGCACCCTCTTCGCGAAGTCGAGCGGCATGCACCCCGCCCAGCTGCGCAACATGGTCACTTCGCCCGGCGGCACGAGCGCTGCGGCGCTGCATGAGCTCGAGTCGGGCCGACTACGAACCGTTCTCTCCGAAGCCGTTTGGGCTGCCTACCGGCGCACGGAGGAGCTCGGCCGCACGCTCGAGAGCGACACGGCCAAGACACCCCCGGCCAGGGAGTGAGTGTGCCGACTGGTCGGCTACATCAGGCCAGATGACCCTGCTGGCAATAAGTCAGACGCTGCTCTCATGACGGTGCTGTGATGCGCGTCGAGCTTCTCGCCACGTTGGATTGCCCGCACGTCGATCGCGCCGACGAAATCGCGCGCGAGGCACTTGCCAACAACGGCCACACGCCGCTGATCGAGCGGGTGTATGTCAGCGACCTGGACACCGCCGCCGGTCTTGGCTTCCACGGCTCGCCCACGTTACGCATTGACGGGCGCGATGTTGCGCCGCCGCCCATCGACGTGCCGATCAATCTGGGCTGCCGGCTTTATCGCCAGGAGGACGGGTCGCTTTCAGGCGTAATTCCCGCGCCCGTGATCAAGGCTGAAGTCGAGCGACGCGAGGATGAGCTGGCGGCCATCGAGGCCGCGAAGCTCCACCCGCGCGACCTACCCGCCAGGATCTCGAAAGGTTTCTTTCTGTGGGCGTCACACCGCAGGTTTCTGGGTCGGCTGGCGACGGCGTTCCCGCTCACGCGCCGCATGGTCCGCCGCTTCGTCCCCGGCGAGCGCCTCGACGATGCCCTGGCCACACTGGAAAGCCTGCGCGAGCAGAACATGCGCTGGACCGTGGATGTCCTGGGTGAGAGCGTCGCCTCCACGGCCGACGCTACTGCCGCCGCCGATCGCTACATCCAGACGCTCGATGCCCTGGCGACGCGCGGCCTGGAGGCCAACGTCAGCGTCAAGCTGACCCAGATGGGGCTCGATATCGATCGCGATTTCTGCCTGACGAACGTAGGTCGGATCGTGGCCAAAGCGCGCGAGATCGGTGCCTTCGTTCGCATCGACATGGAAGACCACACCAAGACCTCGAAGACGCTCGAGATCGTGCGCGAGCTGCGCGCCGGCTATCCCGAGGTGGGCTGCGTCATCCAGTCATACCTGCGCCGGTCCGCGGCGGATATCGAAGACATGATCGCCGAGCGGATACGGGTCCGGCTGTGCAAGGGCGCGTACGACGAGCCGGCAACGGTCGCGTTCAGGACGCGAGAAGAGGTCGATCGCTCGTACATCGAGCTGATGGAGCGATTGCTGGTCGACGGCACCTATCCCGCCTTGGCGACGCACGACGACCACCTCATCGATCACGCCCTGGAGTTCGTCCGAGAGAACGGCATTCCGCCGGAGCGCTACGAGTTCCAGATGCTCTACGGCGTGCGGCGCGACCTGCACGAGCGGCTCGTTGCCCTCGGCCAGACCGTGCGCATCTACGTGCCTTACGGCTCGCAGTGGTACCCGTACTACATGCGCCGTTTGGGCGAGCGCCCGCAGAACGTGATCTCCATCGTGGTCAGCGTCTTGAGCGAGGGTCGCGGCAAGAAAGCCGCTTGACAGTTGTCCGCGGCAGTGCCAATACTACGCCGCACGTAGTACGGAGCGCGTAGTAGTGGCCGACCAGCAATCAGCGACCGACCCGGGTCTTCTGCTCATGATCAGCCTCGCAAGCGGCGCCAAGCACGGCCATGCGATGCTCCTTGATGTGGAGCGCTTTGCCGGCGTGCGGCTGGGGCCGGGCACCCTCTATGGCGCCCTCTCCCGACTGGAAACGGCCGGCCAGGTCGAGGCGCTGCCCGAGGAAGGCAGGCGTCGACCGTACCGACTCACCGACGACGGGCGCCGCTTCCTAGGCGACCGCCTGGCAACGTTGAACAGGGCCGTTTCCACCGGCCTGGCGCGGGTTGAAGCGTGATCTCGCTGCTGCTTCGCCTCTATCCCCGGACGTGGCGCGAGCGCTACGGCACAGAGCTGCGCAGCCTCGTCGAGGACACCGGCTTGACTGCCGGCGCGGCCGTGGACCTGACGCGCGGCGCCATCAACGAATGGGCGGTCGCGGCGCGCGACGCGCTGAACGGAGGAACCATGATGGTCATCGGACCTGCCTACCGACACCCCCGGCCGTGGGCGCTCATCGGCCTGGTGCTGCTGGCACCGACTCTCCTCTTCACCCTGCTCTCCATGCTGACCTACCAGTTCGGCCTGACGGGTCTGGCGAGCGTCATGGATCCGGTCAACGCGTGGCTCAACGGCCAGCGGGTACTCGACCTGATCCTCGTCGCGCTGCCCGGGATCGCGCTGCTCGTCGCGGCCGCGCCACTCATCAGGGTTGAGCTGCGCAACGCGACGGACGGCCGCGAGGCGGTATTCGGCCTGCGTCTGAAAGCGTTCAACGTGCTCGTGGTGCTGTTGGCGCTTTTGATCGGTGGCCTGCTCGTGGGCCACATCGTGTTCGAGAACGTGCTGCAGGTGGGCGCCTAAACCGCGAGTCGATCCTCGATTTCCCAGGCGTGGTCGAGCGCGTGCCACGCCGAGCGGCGCACCGCGTAGGGCGCCGGCCAGCGCTTGCCGCCACGCGGCCCAACGTCGGGTAACTTGCCGGCGGCGCGGTCCGCCAACACGGTCTCGAACTCGCGTTTCGTGTCGGCCCACGGCGCGCCTTCGCGCCACTTGCCGCCGATCGCCTCGATGTACGCAGCCTGCGCGTCGGCGACGTGCGCCACCATCTTGTCCAGCGTCCGTCCGCCACCGCGCGGTCCGGACGGGCCGAGCTCCTTGCCTCGTGCCGCGGACGCGGCCTTGTCGAAGGTGTCCCAGGTCGCACGCAGCAGCGCAACGAGTTTCTTGAGCTGTGCCGTGCTGACTGGGGCACGGTCCAATTCGGGCACGACGCCGGGCGCGCCAAAGTCAGTCGTGTTGTTCCCCTTGAGCCGCTCAACGATTTCCATTGACGCGCGCGTCAGCGGACCGAACTCCGCAACCGGGACATCGACCGCGGCCGCATACCGCTTGGCATAGGCGAGCAGCGCATCGAGCGCTTCATCCTCCGACTTTCCGCCTCTGGCCCAACCCGGCCAGTCGACTGCCGACGCGAAGGTCTTCTTGGCACCCACTTCCAGGTACACCTTCATCGGCGCGGGCGAGCTTTCAGACCAGCGCTTCGAGCTGGTCGGCGTGCTCCTCCAGGTGATCGAGGGTGAAGGTGTTGACGATCTGGGGCACCGTCATCTCGCCCCGCCGCGCGTGCATGCCGATTGCCGCCCATTGCTCCGGCGTCATGTTGTTCAGGTACTCGCGCGTCATCTGGATGGCCGCCTGGACCTGCTGCATCATGTTCGGGATCGAACCGCTGGCACCGGCCATGATCGCGCCGACTCGCGCCGGATCTTCCTTCGTCCGGCCGAACGGAACCGGGCTCCCGCCATAGGCGCTGATGACGTTGGCCAGCTGCTGCTGCCAGTAGGGCACGAACTCGGCCATGTGCGCCCACACCTGCTGGCCGTTCCATTGCTCGGTGGCGCCGGGATCGGGCTGCGTCAGCCCGGTTGGTGTCGCGCCGGCGAGAGCTGAGATGCGTTGCTCGGCGCTATCGAGGCGCTTGAGGATCTCGTCCTTGTCAGGCCAGGTGGGCTGGGTCGGGTCGGTCATGTGTGAGATCTCCGGTTCAGTCGGGGAAGGCTTCAGGTCCGCGCTCGGACAGCTCGCGCGCGTTCTCGCCGCTGTTCTCAGGGGGCAGCCACGAATAGGGGTAGTTGGCGTCCTCGAGCTCGGCCGCTTCCCTGGTCAGCCAGAGCGGGTGGAAGGTGTCCACCATGACCGCCAGCTCCTCGGTCGCTTCCTTGCCGATCGACGCCTCGACGGTGCCCGGATGCGGGCCATGCGGGATGCCCGCGGGATGGACGGTGAACGACGAGATCTCCACGCCGCGGCGGCTCATGAAGTTGCCGGCCACGTAGTAGATGACCTCGTCGGAGTTGATGTTCGAGTGGTTGTACGGCGCCGGGATCGCCAGCGGGTGGTAATCGAACTTGCGCGGCACGAACGAGCACACGACATAGTTGCGACCCTGGAACGTCTGATGCACAGGCGGCGGCTGATGGACCCGGCCGGTGATGGGCTGGAAGTCGCCGATATTGAAGCGGAAGGGGAACAGATAGCCGTCCCAGCCGACGACGTCGAACGGGTGATGCTTGTAGTGATAGGCGGTGACCATGTTGCGCGCCTTGACGTTGATCACGAAGTCGCCCGTGCTGGCGTTGGGCGCGACGAACTCAGGCGCGTGCAGGTCGCGCTGCGAGTAGGGCGAGTGCTCGAGGAGCTGGCCGTAGTAGTTGTGATAGCGCTTGGGCGCGACGATCTCGGACGGGGACTCGACGTACAGGATGCGGTGGTCTGAGCCCTTGTCCTGATTCAGCCGATATGTGGTGCCGATCGGGATGACGATGTAGTCGCCAGGTCCGTAGGCGATGTTCCCAAAAACGCTCTCGAACGTGCCTGAGCCCTCGTGGAAGAAGAGCATCTCGTCCGCGTCGCCGTTGCGATAGAAGAGCCCGTCCGGCATGTCTTGCGCCGGGCGGATGATGCCCATCACGACGTCGCTGTTGAAGAACAGCGGGTAGCGCCCTTGCGAGACATCCCCTCGAGGTTTCAGACCGGCCGAGTTAACCAGCCGGTGATGATGCCAGCCGTCGTCGGCCTTCTCGAGCTTGACGGGGCCGACCTTCTCGATCTTGTGTGTCTGTGTGGGAGGCACGAGGTGGTACAGCAGGCTCGAGCGCCCGGTGAAGCCTTCGACGCCGAAGAGCTCTTCTGCGTAGAGCGACCCATCCGCCGCGCGGTGCTGGGTGTGGCGCTGACGGGGAATGCTGCCGCGGCTTACATAGAACATCGCGAATCAGTCTACCGAGGCGCTCAGCGCGCTTCGAGCGTGAGTGTCCAGTCCTCACACAGTGCGGCCTGGCCGTTGCCCTGCGGCTCGTTGAACGGGCCATACGGACTGGCGACGAACTTGTATGTGCCGCGCGGGAAGAACGCCTTTTCGCCGGACGCACTACCTGACCCGCCTGAGTCGAGGGTCCAACCGCTGAAGGTGAAGTGACCAAGGCTGTCAACGCTTCGCCAGTCTCCGTTCCAGCGGGACTCCACCGCGCCCACGACTGTGCTGCACAGCTTGTTGCCGGCATGGACCTCCTGGCTCGCGACGTAATCACCAACGAGTAGGTAGCTCTGATCCAGGTCGGCGCTGGTGACGGTTATCAGGGTCTCGCGGTCGGTCAGGTCGGTAGTCGGCGTTGGCTGTGGCGTCCCGGCTGGCGTTGCGGCGGGAGTCGGCGTGGCCGTGGTCATAACAACGTGGACTGTTGCGCTGGGCGGAACTGGCGTTGGACTTGCGCACGCGGCCAGGAGCATGACAACCGCCGCGAGTCGCATGATCACGGCCATTATGCGCGGCGCTCGACGATGGGTGACGAGAGCTCGCCCAGCCGCTCGACCTTCATAGTGACGCGATCACCGGGAAGGAGGTACCGACCGAACCCCGAATCGTCTTTGACCTCCAGCAGGCAGCAGCCACCGACCGTCCCGGAGCCGATGACGTCGCCGGGGATGAGGCGAACGTCAGCCGAGGCGCGTTCGATCATTGCGCCGAATGAATGGTGGATCGCGCCCAGGTTGCCGCGGCTGACGACCTGGCCGTTGACCTCCGCGCTGCAGGCGAGGTCGTAGGCGCGGCCACTGCGCTTGTCGGCGAGCTCATCCGGAGTGACCAGCCACGGTCCGAAGGTCGTGGCGAAGTCCTTGCCCTTCGCCGGCCCCAGGCGAACCGCGGTTTCGTCGCGCTGCAGGTCGCGCGCCGACCAGTCGTTCATGATCATGAAACCGCCGATCGCCTCTTCGCCGCGCTCCGCGGAAAGGTTCTTGACGGGTGTGTCGATCAGCGCCGCGATCTCGAGCTCGTAGTCGAGCTCCTGTGAGGAATCGGGTGGCCAAACGGCGTCTTCCGGGCCACGGATCTCGGACAGGTTGCTGAAGTAGAAGATCGGTAGGCGGAACCACGCCTCCGGGATCTCCTGGCCGCGGCGCGACCAGATCGTGCTCACGTGCTGTTCGAAGGCGTAGAAGTCACGAACGCTGGTGGGGCGGAGAATCGGTGACCCAAACGCCAGGTCGGAGGCGTCCGCAACAGCATCGTCGTCAGAGGACGCGGGACCGGCAACGTCGATGATCTCGCTCAAGGCCGCGACCCGCAGGCCACGCGCCAGGATCTCGTCGAGCGTCGTGAGCGGCTGGCGGAAGAGAACGTCGTTATGGGCCAGCCGCTCATCGCGTGCCACCGCGCGGCGCCGAGCGACTTCGAGATCGAGCCACTGCCGGCCGTCCTGGTCAAGGGCGGCCATGAGTCGGAACGGCGCGCCGGCCGGTGCGTTGCGCTCGCGCGCGTGGGCAATCTTCACGATGACGGAGTGTCGCTCAGGAGGGCGGCTCCGTGCCAGAGGCGTCCGTTCCACCCACTGCGCGCCAAACGAGCGTGGCGGTCCGCGCCGGCCAATCGGCATCGATGGCGCCCGACAGATGCGCGACATACGCCGCACCAATGGCCACGCCCACCGCACCGGCAATGTCGGCATCACTGTCGATGCGGCTCAACGACTGGGCGTGGCTCAGGATGTCGGTCATGCGCTGGCGGCGCGGCGCCAGGACGTGTTCGCGGAAGCACGCGCGCGCGTCCTCTGGCGCCTGGCGCGACAGCATCGCGCCGGCCATACCGACGCCAGCGTCTGCGTCGGCTTCGATCCACAAAGTCAGCTCATGCTCGAGATCCGCGCGCGGATCTGCGGACAGACAAACCACGGCGCGATTGCCGGCGACGCGGATCGCGTCACCGATCAGCTTCTCCTTGGTCGGCCAGCGGCGATAGAGCGCCTGGCGGGTTGTGCCCGCCTCTTCGGCGATGGCGGAATACGACAGACCCGCGAAACCGCGCTCGGCGAGGTGGCGGTTGGTGATGCCCAGTACGCGCGCGTCGATGGTGTCGTCGCGCCGCCGTCCGCGGCAGCCGGGGGTCTTGTCAATTACCATACGATGCTGTATTGTATTGGAAATCGCAGGGAAAGCAAGGCGCTTTCGCACACAGGGACGGGAAACTGAACGAATGTCGGACTGGAACAACAAGATCATCGAAGAGTTTCGGGCCAAGGGTGGCCGCGGCGTGGGTCCTTTCGGTGACCAGCTGGCCCTCCTGACGACCCGCGGCGCCAAGTCTGGCCGCGCGCATACGACCCCACTCGCCTTCCACCGCGACGGCGATCGCTACGTCGTGATTGCGTCGATGGGCGGCGCGCCGAAGCATCCTGCCTGGTATCACAACCTCTTGAGCAATCCCGACGCTGAGCTCGAGGTCGGCAACGAGAAGTTCCTCGTTCATGCGACCCCTGTCGCCAGCGGACCTGAGCGTGACCGACTCTACGCCCAGCAGGCAGCGATCATGCCCGGCTTCCTCGAGTACGAGAAGAAGACCACGCGCGTTATTCCGGCGGTCGTGCTGGAGCGCGTCGAGGACACCGCCGCGGCCGCATAGCCGCACAACCAGATCATTTCCCAAGGCCAGGACGCCGGCGCACCGCTCTTGCGGGCGCCGGCGTTTTGATTCCTGCCAATCAGCCGGTGCTAGTGGCAGGTGCCGGAACCCGAGTCGGTGAAGCTCCCCTGGGTGGCGATGAACTGCCAGTCGTAGCCGCTCGGCCCCAGGTCGAGGCGCAGCACGCCGTGAGTGTCCGCATTGCGCACCTCGCTCGCGGCCAACGGCGACGAAGCGAACGAATACAACGGCGCTCCGCCCGTCCCGACAACCCATTGCCGTAGGCCACCGGCGACGGGGTTGCCGTCCGGATCAGTCGGTGCAAATCGCTCGTAATCGTGGTCGTGGCCGGTCAACACGATCTCTGCGCCCTTGTTGAAAAGCAGCTTGAAGACGGGCGCCATGCGGTCGGATGAACCGTGTTCTGCCCCAGATGAAAAGCGCGGCCGGTGCCAGATTGCGAGCGCGCACTTGGTCGGGTTGTTGACCAGATCCGCGCGCAACCAGCGGTATTGGCGGATGTAGCACCTGGTGCCGCGGGCGCATTCGCTGGTCAATGCATACACGCGCCACGAGCCGGCATAGAACTTGTAGTAGCCGCGTCCGGCCGGGCCGGCCTGACTGCCGAAGTAGCCGAAATAGCCCTCAGCGTGCGGATTGTTGTAATAGTCGTGGTTGCCCGGCACGGGCCGTGTCCGTGACTTGAATGCGCCCCACGTCGGGTCATAGCAGTCGGCGTACCAATTGGCCGAGCCATCGGGATAGACGTTGTCACCCGCAGTGAAAGCCACGTTGGTCGACCGCTCGGCGAGGACGCTGCTGACGACGGCAGCGGTAGCCGAATCGGCCGTGTACGAGCCACACACGGCGATGTCGCCAGCGCCTACCAGCGTGACTACGCCGCTCCCCACCGATACGCCGCTCCCCAGGGAAACGGCGCGGGCGGCGTGAGCCGGGATCGGCAGGGTCAACAGCAGCGCGGCAGCAGCAATCGCCACGCGCACACCGATCGGGAAGCGCGGCCTCATGTTCCACATTGTGCGAGTGCCCCACTCGATCGAGTAGGGCACTTTCGGGCTAGTAGGGCGAAGTCGTAGGCGTGTCGTCGAACACGACCCGGCCGTCGGAGCGGATCAAATACCAGATCGCGAATGCGCCGTTGCCTTTGGCATCACCGGCATTCACGTCCTGGCTGAAGTGGTACAGGGGGTAGTTGTGAAACTTGAGCTGCATTCCGCCTTCAGGGCGAGCGACTGTGCTGAAGTCGGACCTGTTCAAGCCGGCACCGACCGCGAACTCGCCGTCGACCGTGTAAGGCTCCCACGTCTGGGTGCACTCATCGACGCACGTCCGCTCTGTGTTTTCGTCCCAGTTGCTGTAAAGCGAATAGCCATTGGCGTCGACGATGATCTGGCCGAAGCCTGAATCCGCGACCTTGACGACGACCGGTGGTGCCGGGGTTGCCGTGGGTACCGGCGCGGGCGATGGGGTCGCCGCACCAGACGCGCATCCAAGAATCAGGACACCCACGAACAGAACTCCCAAGCGCAACTTCATTGCCCTCTCCCTCTTTGGCCTACCCCCGGTTTGCTTATTCGCAGCAACGTCGTTTCCGGATCAGGGATTGGTTTCGTCGTCCCTGTTTTCGACCGTTTCCGGGGGCGCGGCCGAAGACGCCACAACCGGCGGGGCGGCAGCGGGCGCGGTTGCCGGCACATGCACCGGTTCAACGGGCAGCGGGGCGCGGATGAAGCCCAGGCCGCGCCACGCGAGCCAGATGCCCAGGACCGCGACGAGGAAGCCGTTGAGCGGATGCAGCGCGGCAAGGCTGGTCGAATTGAGATGCACGATTGCCGACTGGACGATCATCAGCAGGAGTAACAGCGCACTGGCGGCGACCATTCGGCGGCTGAGTCGGGCCGCGAACGACAGCACCAGTTGCACCAGCGCAACGAGGATGATTACGAAGCCGACTGCCTGGTGGGTGCTGAAGTCATTTGTCCCGCCCAATTGCGCGACGGCTGCCCCGGCCAGATAGACCTGCACCACCGTGAGTGCCACGAAGACCCAGGCGAGCAACGCGAACGCGATGCGCGCCAGGCGGACGTTCGACATCTGGTAGCTCCCTCCCTCTCTCTACAGATTCCCCCGCCTGTTACAGGTTTCCGCGCAGCGCCTGCTCCCGCTCGATCGCCTCGAACAATGCCTTGAAGTTGCCCACGCCGAAGCCGCGCGAGCCGTGCCGCTCGATGATCTCGAAGAAGAAAGTCGGCCGATCCTGGACCGGTCGCGTGAAGATCTGGAGGAGGTAGCCCTCCTCGTCGCGGTCGGCCTCGATGCCCAGCTCCTCGAGCACGTCGATCGGCACGCCCACATCGCCGACGCGCTCGGGCAGCGCCGCGTAGTACTCGTGCGGCATGCCCAAGAATTCGACGCCGTTTTCTCTGAGCTGGCGCACCGTGCCGACGATGTCTTCGGTGCGCAGCGCGACATGCTGTGTGCCGGCATCGAGATACCAGTCGAGGAACTCCTGGATCTGGCTCTTCTTCTTGCCGCTTGCCGGCTCATTGATCGGGAACTTGATGCGGCCGTTGCCGTTGGTCATGACCTTGCTCATCAGCGCCGAGTACTCGGTGTGGATGACCTTGTCGTCGTAGTGGATGAGCTGGCTGAAGCCGAACGTGTCGCGGTAGTAGTCGACGAATCTCTTTCCAGCACAGTGGGATCCGAAGCTTGGAATTCACGTGACTTGAAGTCG
>JADMIO011000747.1_pt1 | contig 53639 bp, 49 predicted proteins | sample 8958161 | NCBI WGS metagenome assembly JADMIO01 (sample SAMN16585339, study PRJNA669376) | soil metagenome | isolation source: Crop rotation soil | place: USA: Cullars Rotation, Alabama | collected 2011 | reverse complement strand
CGCGACAACTTGTCCACGTGGAATTCTAAGCTTAGGATCCCAATGTGCTGGAAAGATTTAGTCACGACAATTTTTTTCGTTCGTTCTTTCATCAGTGCAATAGCTTCTTCCCTGCTGGAAAAAGTATTGTCAATATTTACAAGGTTATCAGCAAGTTTGTTATAGTTTTTTGTCATCAGCCAGATAAAAATATGCAGGTAGTGCACACTATCAAATACAAATGATTTCTTTTCAGCAAACTCGCTTCTCATTTTCAAAAACTCCTCCGGTATTTCTGTATAGTGCATACCCGGACGCAGATGGTGTACTGTGTGGTAGCCATCATTCCAGCACATGTGGTTGTATTTGGTATTGATGCAATTGATAGCGCTGGTAAAATTATCTTCTGTATTATTTTTATCAATAAAGGAATGCTGGGCCCAGTTGCCGAGCATCATTACTACTCTTGCAAACACAAAAGGTATAATGAAAATCCAGAGAGTCGCATGTAAATTTACAAAGCACATGCCCACACAAAAAGCATAGAAGGCCAGTTCTCCGTAAGTAAGGCGCATGTATAATTTTTTTCTTTTCCGGTTGAATAGGTACATAAAAGTATCTACAAAGCCCATTACCAAAAACCGACCTACATATTTCAGAAAATTTGGAAGGCTGTCTCTTTGATACTTCATGGTGCTGCTTGCATCATCTTCCTGGTTGTTTTCTACATGGTGCATGGCCATGTGGTGAACAAAGTAAGTTTCGGGGGTATGACCAAAAAAAGGACATACAAACCAGATGGTATAATGATATAGCCAGGTATAGTCTTTCTTGAATAGTTTACGGTGACTGATACAATGCAACATCAGTCCGAAACGACCCTTAAAATACATTTGCGAAAAGTAGAAATAGGGGATATAGGCCAACCACCAATACCAGCCTTGTAAAAGTGGGGTATATAAAATAATAGCCACAGGAATCACAAAAATATTGATGGCTGTTAACAGGTGAATAAATGGAAGATCCCTTTTATCATTGATATAATTCAGCCAAAATTTCTCGTAACGGGTAAATTCTTTTGGTTCTGTATATACAGGGTCAGTAAGTGCTTTCAGTGCCTTCATTAAATGGTATTCTTTTTTTCTTACAACCGGCGGGCAAGTCTTTAAACACAGTTTTCAACTGATGCTGAGAATAGCTGGTGGTAGAATGGCGTGAAATTAAGGTTTTCCAGCTAAATAAAGCCTGATCCTCCTTACCGGTTATGCATAAACGGTTGGAAGTCAGGCTTTGTTACACAAGAATCACTTTATTTTTGGCAAGAAATTGTACTGGTTATTTCTTTTCAACTTTCCTCACCTTAGTATTACCCCCTCCATCAAGGGTAAGGTCTACAGGCTTATTGGTTTGCCAGGCACCTCTTGTAAAGTCGGGAATATCTACCGTTCTCGATTTTTTGGCTACTGATCTTCCACTAAGCGGAAGAATACAACTCCACGAAGCCGCGTCGTATACATCCTGATCAAGAGGTAGGCCATTGCGCAGGCAATCGATCAACCTCCAATCCATAATAAAGTCCATTCCACCATGTCCGCCTACTTCTTTAGCGATAGTGCCGATATGGTTTACTATCGGCGGAGAATATTTTTTATACAAATCATCCAGCTCTTCTTTTTTTATCCAGCTATGACCAAATGCAATCCTTTCTGGTCCCGGATATTTTTGTGCCACACCTTTTGTGCCACTTAGTAAATGCAAACGGCTATATGGACGAAGTGATGAAACATCATGCTGCAGCATGATTGTTTTGCCTTTGTTCGTTTTAACGATCGTCGTATTCATATTTCCCCGGTATGGCTTATTGGTGAACTCTGTAAAGAATGGATCTTTTGCTGCCATTTCATTGGCAAGGCTTTTCAGGGTAAAATCATTACTGCTCATACTTACCATATGATCCATTTTGTCACCACGGTTAATGTTCAGGCATTGTGCGATGGGGCCAAGGCCATGCGTGGGATAAAGATTACCATTGTGCTGAAAATTTTGTTTTAACCTCCACATATCAGCGTAGGCATTTTTATTAAAGAGCCAGGATTTACTAAGGTCATGGATATAAGCACCTTCAGCATGGATCAGTTCACCAAACATTCCATTGCGGGCCATGGTTAGTGTAAGTAGCTCAAAGAAATCATAACAACAATTTTCCAGCATCATACAATGCTTCTTTGTTTTTTCTGAAGTTTCCACGAGTTCCCAGCAATCGTCAATTGTTAATCCTGCATTTACCTCAGTCGCCGCATGTTTATCATTCTTCATAGCATGCAGGGCTATTGGTGCATGCAGATGCCAGGGAGTGGGTGTATACACCAGATCAATGTCATTGCTTTCACACAAAGCTTTCCACCCATCCTCACCGCTGAATTCTTTGGCCTTGGGTCGTCCCATTTTTTCCAGCGTCTTTTGCGATTTGGCAACACGGTCAGGATATTTATCACATAGCGCTACTATTTCCAACCCATCAATATAACTTAAGCGTTCTACAGCTTCAGATCCCCGTTGCCCCAAACCAATAACACCTACCCGAACGGTTTGAATTTTCGGAGCGGCATATCCACTCATATTAAATCGTTGTCCATTGCTTTCCATATGGGATGAACGATCCATCTGTTCATCACTACTCGCCACTACTTTGGCAAAAGAAGGTATACCTGTAGCCAGCACGCCACTGCCAACAGCCAGGTTACGAAGAAAATTTCTACGATTGGTACTCATGTGTAAAAATCATTTAGGTTAATTGCAGGTTTCAAAAGGAAAAGGTACAATAATGCGGTGGTTTAAATTAGGGCAAACGATTGATCAGATTTACTGAACCATACTTCGTAGACAACTAACTTTTTTGGGACTTAGTGAGAGTATAGCCTTAATGACCTATTAACCTAGAGGCATAGACAAATCAGAGTATTTTAAACAAAAGGGTACAAAAAAATGTAGAGGCTATGTTCCCAACTCTTTATCTCATTTCCACTCTTAAACACTTAGCTTACTCATCCAGCAACCCCGGCCTTCTCATTTTGGTACGAAGCACAGATTGTTCGTGACGCCATTCTTCTATCAGCTTATGATTTCCGCCCATGAGTATGGCAGGCACTTTCCACCCCCGAAAATCTTCAGGTCTTGTATAAACAGGGGGTGCCAGCAAATTATCCTGGAAAGAATCAGTAAGGGCAGAAGTTTCATCACCCAATACTCCGGGAAGTAATCGCCCAATTGCGTCCACCAAAATAGCAGCCGGTAGTTCACCACCACTCAATACATAGTCACCGATAGAAATTTCTTTGGTAACAAAATGTTCTCTTATTCTTTCATCGATGCCTTTGTAATGACCGCAGATAAACAATAGATTTTTTTTCAGCGATAAACTATTCGCCATTTTCTGGTTCAGCAATTCACCATCGGGAGTAAGAAAAATTACTTCATCAAATTTTTTATGGATGGATAATTCTTCAATGGCTTTTGCGAGAGGCTCACACATCATCAGCATGCCTGCGCCGCCACCAAACTGGTAATCGTCAACCATGCCATATTCGTTCACAGCCCACTTGCGGAGTTGGTGAACTTCTACTGTAAGCAATCCTTTTTCCTGGGCCCTTTTCATAATGCTATGAGCAAAGGGGCTTTCTAATAATTCAGGCAAAACGGTGAGGATATCAATATGCATGACACAAAGATAACCAGCAATTAATTGCAGGAAACAGTAACTATTGATCTGCCCTCATTTACTTTCCGATCTGTTGCTACTACCTGTATTTTGTAATAAATTCCCGACACGGCGGTGATACTTTGATTGAAGTTAAGGGTGGCCGCCGCAGGAAATATATGTGCATCCATTAAAAGTACACCAGTGCTGATATTGGTTACATGTATATGTACTTCGGCTATGTATTCGTTATCTGTAACCGTACCACTGATTGGAATTGATTGGCCTTGAGTAAAAGTCCTGCCGTCCATTGGATTGTGGAGTGTAATGAATGGTGAGGTTGTATCAGTTTTATCCTTAGCCTTGGAGCAGGATGAACCTGAAAGAAGAAAGGAAAAAAATAGTAAAAAAACTACTGTTTTCATGAAGAGTAAACCTACATTTTTTTTACTCATCTAAAAACTCACCTAAATCCCGTCTTTCCTTCTTGGTAGGGCGGCCGATTTTGCTTGGCCGTTTGCCGGTATTGAAACTGGCGGCCTGGTATTTCAATCTTTCCAATTCTTCTTCGGGAGTAATATCCAAATAGTATTTTATAGCTTCCTCATATTTTACACGGGTGTGTAAAAGGCCAATTACTTTTATTCTCCATTTTTTCCCTTCAGTTCTTACATCGTACACATCTCCCAAATGCACATTTTTTCCGGGCTTAGCCTGTTCTTCCTGGTATTTTACTTTGCCACCGTTGCAGGCAGTAGTAGCAAGGCTTCTCGTTTTAAACAAACGAATTGCCCAGAGGTATTTATCGAGACGGAGTTTTTCTTTATCGATCATACAACAAAATTAAAAAAACCTCACCCATTTCGAGTGAGGTTCTGATTTAAAAACTTCTCTGCGTCTCCGCATCTCTGCGGCTATCTTTTCTATGCTTCTGCAAAAAACTTATGGAAATAAGGAATCGTTTCTATTCCCTTATAATAATTCTCAATATTATATTTTTCATTCGGGCTATGCAGGTTGTCGTTATCCAAACCAAAACCCATGAAAATTATTTTGATGCCTAATTCTTTTTCGAGGATTGAACAGATAGGAATACTGCCCCCGCCACGAACAGGAATAGGTGCTTTGCCAAAAGTAGTTTCCACTGCTTTCGAAGCAGCTTTGTATCCTTTGCTATCAATTGGTGTCATATAAGGTTCACCACCATGATGCAGCTCTGCTTTTACGTCAACTGATTTTGGAGCAATAGATTTAAAGTAAGCCAACAGCTTCTCTGTTATCTTATCTGACGATTGATTAGGTACTAATCTTGCAGAAATTTTTGCAAAGGCTTTTGATGGCAATACTGTTTTTGCACCCTCGCCGGTGTAACCACCCCAGATTCCATTTACTTCAATCGTAGGCCGGATACCTGTTCTTTCATAAGTGCTGTATCCTTTTTCTCCCCACAATTCTTTTACTCCGAGTTCATCCATATATTCTTTTTCGTCGTAAGGAGCTTTATTGATCAATGCTCTTTCTTCCGGCCCTGCAACAACCACATCATCATAAAATCCAGGAATAGTAATATGATTGTTTTCGTCATGACAGCTTGCTATCATCTGAGCAAGGATCGTTATCGGGTTTGCAACAGCACCGCCATAGGTTCCACTGTGTAAATCTCTGTTAGCACCTGTTACTTCCACCTGTATATAGCTCAATCCACGAACTCCTGTATCCAGCGAAGGGTTTTCCATGCTCAGCATAGAGCTATCGCTTATTAAAATCACATCTGCTTTTAATAGCTCTTTATTGGCCGCCACAAATTTTCCCAGGTTAGGAGAACCAACTTCTTCTTCGCCTTCAATCAGGAATTTGATATTAGTTGTCATGGTATTTGTCTTCACCAATGTTTCCAAGGCCTTTACATGCATATAAAATTGTCCTTTGTCGTCTGCACTTCCTCTTGCAAAAACTTTTCCATCAACGATGGTTGGTTCAAATGGAGGGTTTGTCCATAGTTCCAATGGCTCCGCAGGCTGCACATCGTAATGGCCATACACCAGCACTGTTGGTTTTGCCGCATCGATTATTTTTTCACCATACACAACAGGATGACCATCTGTTGCCATCACTTCAGCTGTAGCGCAACCAGCTTCCAGCATACTTTTCTTTACAGCCTCAGCACATTTCTGCATGTCAGCCTTGTGTTCACTTTTTGCACTTACTGAAGGAATGCGGAGCAGGTCCAGCATTTCATTCAAAAAACGGTCTTTATTTTTTTCCTGGTAATCTTTCCAAACTTGTGACATAATAAATAGATTTTAGGGACGACGAAGATAGGGGAGTTTCTAATTTCTGGTCATTGGTTTTGGGCTGATATGGCTAATTTCTATATAAAGGGTGAAAACCAGATTTAGAGCAAATTTAGTTTCAACAAGGAGTTTATGAGTAGGTGAGATTCAGAGAAATTTCCTCGGGGCCTCTGAAATCCGCTGTCAATCTGTGAATTTATTCGGCCTTCTTCTTTTTATTATGCCTTGTAGTAAACTCGCTAGTGGTTTCTTTCATCTGTGAAGTAACAGCTTTGCTCACCATTTTACTACCATATCTATCTTTAATATCATCCACAGCTTTAAACAGTTTTAGCTTTTCAACATTGTTATCAAACAGGCTCATTTGCATGGTTATCGGAATGAACTGGCTAAAGCGAACACCCAGCAAGCGAACAGGTCTTTTCTTTTGATAAGATTTGGTGAAGAGGTCTTTCACCTTTGCAATAAGTACATCATCCAGTGCAGTGTAATCTACTGTTTCCTGCCTGGAAGTGGTTTCAAAATCCGAGTAGCGGATCTTAACAGTAACACAGCCAGTCAATTTTTCATCTTCTCTTAATGAATAGGCTGTTTTCTCTGTGAGCCTTACTAATTCTTTATGCAGAAATTCAACATCTGTGTAATCAGTGTCAAAAGTATTTTCATGGCTCATACTTTTTTGTTCCCAATCAGTGGTTATTTCGGCACTGCCGATACCATGAGCTTTATGCCATAGGCTTTCGCCCCATTTGCCAGCAATCCTTTCTAAATGTTCTATTGGTGTTTTGGCAATGTCTTCAATTGTATAAATACCATAGCTTTTTAAATGCTGTTCGGTTTGTTTACCTACTCCATTTATTTTTTCAATACCCATTGGCCATAGGAATTCTTTTTCTTTTCCATGAGGTATTTCTAAAAAGCCATTTGGTTTTGCTTCATTAGTAGCCATCTTGGCAATAAATCTTGCAGAGGCTAAACCACAGGAAATAGGTAAACCTGTTTCACTTGTTATCAGTGCACGTAAATCCTTTGCATACTGACTTACCCCAAAGAATTTATCCATCCCCGTTAGATCAATGTAAAACTCGTCAATACTTGCTTTTTCAAACAAGGGGACTTTCGATGCAATAATTTCTGTCACCCATCTTGAATAGCGGCTGTAATCGCTGCGGCTGCTGTTGGTAACAATGGCATGGGGACAAAGTTGCATGGCTTTCTTCATTGGCATAGCAGAGTGTATACCAAACTTACGGGCTTCATAACTACACGCGGCCACAACCCCCCGTTCATAGCCACCTACCAAAACAGGTTTGCCTTTAAGCGAAGGATTATTTAATATTTCAACAGAAACAAAAAAACTGTCGAGGTCGAAATGGGCGATATGTCGTTTTTGGTCAGACATCATTCAAAGGTAATACAAGTCAGAAAGACGGAAAGTCAGGAAAACTCCTCGAATAGCGAAAGGTTTCTTTTTGACGTCCGGTCTTTTTGACTTCGGGCTTCTCTCTTATATTTGATTATGAATCTTGAATGGCTTAAAACCGGAATCGGTCCGTTGAAAGACTTACTTACCTTTTTAACCAAAGAGGGAAAGACGAATGATGTATTGAAAAAGCAACTCATCCGTGAGTTGCGCAACAACCTGAATATTTTTCATAATGGCTTTTTGAACGGTATATCGGCAGATGTAATGATTGACATGCTGAGTAACGATATCATTAAGAAAGGAGTGGAAAGTAATTTTAAATTCAACAAATTAAAACCTGGCAGCATTGAACCTTATCATGTATTTGACGACCGCAATAAAAAATACATCGGCTGGGAGGCTGAAAAGCTAGTTGAAAAGATAGACGAGAAGATTGAAGAGCTAAAGAACATTAAGAAGATGAATGGAAATAGCGTGGAGAAAGTAAAGAACAATGTATCGCTTATGCTGAGCAATCTTTATTACAGGATGAAATTACTGGCAGATTTTATAAAGGGACCGAAATAATGCAGTCGATAGTCAACGGTCAATAGCCCTAGTGGTTTACTATAGCACGGTATCTCCTTATTGATTTTAGATTTGAAAATAATAGTGGCTTTAAATTCTAACTCTTCTGTCAACTGTTTATCGACTGCCGACTACAAATAAATTTCCAGCAACCCATCTGGCAATTCAACGAGCACTTCCTTCTTTGTATGATTTACTTTTTTCAAGGTTTCTTCATGCAGAGGTATTAGTACTTCTTTTCCCTTTATTTCAAGGCGACAAAGTAATTGATGCGGCTGTTCAATTAGTTCAAGTATTTCGCCAAGTGGTTCGTTGTTGTCGATAATAGTATAACCAAGCAAACTAGCCGGTGCCGATTTGGAAGCAAACTTTTTGAAATCGGTTTCCGGTACCCAAATAATTTTCTGCGTTAATTTTATTGCAGCTTCTCTTGAGTTAACGCCTTCCAGTTTTAAATATATTTCTGATTCGTTTTTAATCTTGGCCGATTCAATAAACCACGGCAAAAAGGAATTTTTCTTATCCTCTACAAAAATTGCCTGCAAACCTTTCAATGATGTTTTCTTTCCCAACTCATGTTTGAGGAGCAATTCACCGGTGAGGCCATGAACGGCTACCAGCTTTCCTATTTTAAAATATTCCATACTGTTTATAAAACTAATTGCTGCGAATTTACGCTAATGCTTTCTAGTGAGTTCCGATGTTAGCGGAGTAATGCAAATTGCTCTTCTGTGGCGGAACAAAAAAAATCCCGGCTTTAAAACCGGGATTCATGAACTTTCAGGATGAAGCGTATTTATTATGCTTCGCCGCCGTTGCTTTCAGTCCTTTCAGGTCTGCGACCTGGCATAGGACGTCTTGCTCTTTTGTTACGGGCAGCATCTTCCTGGCGTTTTTTGATCTGAGCTTCATGTTCAGAACTCCATGCGGTAAATTTTTCCATGGCAGTAGCATCATCAAACAAGCCTAAGCCCACACCACGGAGCAAATGCTTAAGATACAACACTCCTTTAAAGCTAAGGATGCGGCGAACGGTGTCTGTTGGTGTAGCACCTTTGTTCAACCACTCCAATGCCTTCTGACGATCCAGCTGAATAGTAGCAGGAACAGTCAATGGATTGTAAGTACCTAATTTTTGAATGAATTTACCATCGCGGGGTGCACGTGAGTCGGCTATAACGATGAAGTAGAAGGGTCTCTTTTTGGACCCATGTCTCTGAAGACGGATTTTGGCTGACATTAAATAGAAATTTAACGTTGTTAAACAATAATTGTTAGATCCGGTAAAAACCGGACGGCGAAGATAGTATATGATCTGCAAGAATATCGAATATTGAACAAGGAATTTCTAAGAAAGAAGTCAATTCTGAGTTCTTAAACGGCTGTTGGCCTTCGCCATGCACTATTCCTTGTTCGTTTGCTCAATATTCCTACCTCTTCATCCCGGGCATCATCTTACCCAACATGCTCATTTTGTTCATGTTCTTCATCATATCCCGCATTTGCTCAAATTGTTTCATAAAGGCATTTAGCTCGGCAAGGTCTTTACCGGCGCCTTTGGCTATTCTTTTTTTGCGGTTAGCGTCTATCAGGTCTGGGTTGCTTCTTTCTTCGGGTGTCATAGAATTAATCATCGCTTCTATGCCTTTAAAGGAATCGTTATTGATGTCTACATCTTTCAATTTATTGCCTACACCGGGTATCATTCCCAGCATATCCTTCATGTCGCCCATCTTCTTAATCTGCTCCAGCTGGGTTTTGAAGTCGGCAAAGTCAAATTTATTCTTACGGATTTTTGCTTCCAGCTTCTTGGCTTCTGCTTCACTGAATTGCTCCTGTGCTCTTTCTACCAGCGAGGTAATATCTCCCATACCGAGGATACGTTGTGCCATCCTTTCCGGGTAGAAAATATCCAGGGTATCCATCTTTTCACCGCTGCTGGTAAATTTGATGGGCTTGTTAACTGTGTATTTGATGGAAAGGGCAGCACCACCTCTTGTATCGCCATCAAGTTTGGTAAGTACCACACCTGTAAAGTCAAGGCGATCGTTGAAGGCTTTGGCAGTATTTACTGCATCCTGACCAGTCATACTATCTACCACAAACAAAATCTCCTGGGGATTTACGGCAGCTTTTACATCAGCTACTTCTTTCATCATTACTTCATCCACCGCAAGACGACCCGCAGTATCTATGATGAGTACATTTTTGTTTTTGCTACGGGCTTCTTTCACTGCGTTGCGGGCGATGTCAACCGCATCTTTATTTTCAAGCTCTATATGGACATCTACACCAATCTGCTCGCCCAGTACTCTCAGCTGTTCCATCGCCGCAGGGCGATAAATATCTGCCGCTACCAGCATGGGAGAAAGACCTTTTTTCGTCTTTAAAAAATGCGCCAGTTTACCACTGAACGTTGTTTTACCACTACCTTGTAAACCTGCGATCAGGATAATAGCAGGATTGCCTTTGGAATTGAAAGCGGCTTCCTGTCCGCCCATCAACTCTACCAACTCGTCCTTCACAATCTTTGTCATCAACTGTCCGGGAGAAATAGCATTGATTACCTTTTCCCCAGTTGCTTTTTCCTTTACTTTATCGGTAAACTCTTTGGCTATTTTAAAATTCACATCCGCATCTACCAATGCACGGCGGATTTCCTTTACGGTTGTTGCAATATTCAGGTCGGTAATACGGCCTTGTCCTTTCAGGTTCTTAAAGGCACTTTCGAGTTTCTCTTGCAAAGAATTAAACATAATTCACAATTTTTCAGTTTCTCCAAGGAGAAGTTAATTACTTAGCTGCAGTACTACTATCAGCTGTGATTGCGTCGCCCACTTGTGCGACATGAACACGGATGAGCAAATTGCATTACTCCGGTTCTTTTTCGGAAGCGCCATTTTCCGGCATTCCCAAAAACAAAAAGTGAACATCAAAATGTTCACTTTTTAACGAGATGCAAATATAAAGTAAGTGTAGAGTTTTATTCCAGTGTAATCTGTTTTAATTTATGTTTATGATCCAAGGTATGATCTCAACAAATTCGACTTGTTATTCGCCCTTAATTTGGTAATGGCCTTATCTTTTATCTGTCTTACCCTTTCCCTTGTCAGGTGAAAACGTTCGCCTATGTCTTCTAAGCTCATAGGATGGTCAACACCAATACCAAAGAAAAAGCAGATAACTTCCTTTTGACGTTCAGTAAGTGTCCTTAAAGAGCGGTTTATTTCAGTTCTCAGTGATTCGTTATGAACCAGTTCGCCATCTGTTTTTTCAGCATTCGGGTTCTCCATTACATCCAGCAGGGTGCCATCTTCGCCTTCCGACATGGGATTATCCATGCTTACATGGCGGGATGATATGTTGAGGGTAGCTGATACTTCTTCAATATCCATTTCCAGCAGGTCAGCAATTTCTTCGGCAGAAGGTTCTCTTTCAAACTGCTGTTCCAGCAGCGAAAAAGCCTTTTGGACACGGTTTGTAAGCCCCACTTTGTTGAGCGGTAAGCGTACAATTCGGGATTGCTCCGCTAAGGACTGTAAAATACTCTGGCGTATCCACCAAACGGCATAAGAAATGAATTTGAAACCACGGGTTTCATCAAAACGCTGGGCTGCTTTAATCAGGCCCACATTTCCTTCATTAATCAGGTCAGGGAGGGATAAACCCTGGTTTTGATACTGTTTAGCAACAGACACTACAAAACGAAGGTTGGCCTTGGTCAATCGATCCAATGCCCGCTGATCACCTTGCTTTATAAGTGTGGCTAATTTTACTTCCTCTTCCGAAGAAATGAGTTCGACCTTGCCGATCTCTTGCAGATACTTTTCAAGGCTTTGAGATTCACGATTCGTAATAGACTTCGTGATCTTGAGTTGGCGCATGCTCATAGGTATGTTTTAAAATGGTGTATTTAAAGGGTTAAGAATAAAAAGTTTTTATAACCTTATTACTCTAAAAATACCCACCACAGGTTCTACAGGTTGTTCGGAACTATTTGAACGTCAGAGCAATTTAACTTAATCGCTAATATGATCCAAATAAATTTTGACAAACCCTTAACGGTTTACCGGCATATTTATTTTACTGCTAGCCGGTTTGTTTTGGGGAAATAAGAAAAATATCGAAAAAATACTTGGAGGAACCATTTATTTTTTATTATTGCACCTGTCGCTATGTTTTTGGCGTAAAGAAGAATGAGTAAACAATTATACACCTTAGAATTTCCGGTTCGCTGTTCGCCTTCTATTTTATATGATTTTCTTTCCACCCCGGCTGGCTTGGGAGAGTGGTTTGCAGAAAAAGTAGATGAAAGAGATAATGTATTTTATTTTGGTTGGAGCGGTGCTTTTGAAAAGGCTGAGTTAGTAGAAAGTGAGGAAGATAAATTCGTCCGCTTTCATTGGCTTACTGCTCCCAAAGAAGAGTATTTTGAATTTAGTATCGACAAATCCGAAATTACCAATCAGACCATCCTGGTAATTAAAGATTTTGCAGAGAAAAAAGATATTAAAGATCAGAGCAGGCTTTGGGACTACCAGGTAAAAGAGCTTTTTCACCGGCTTGGAAATTAATCGGCCAGCATTTCTATTATTTCCCTGAAATGATTGGATAATATATCTGTGGCATCATCCCATTGGTGTAAGGATATTTTTATGGCCAGTTTAATAAATGGCTCTTCCCGGATGTTTTTTTCTATTGCTGTTTTATTTTCCTGCGTCAATAAGGTGTAATTACCTGCTTCAAAATCGTGTTGCCATTGGGATTCATTGATGCAATAGAAAACTCCTTTTTCTACAAGCATGGGATAGGCAACAATAATTTTTTCCTGGAAAGCTTTTTTATAATTACCGGATAGGTGAAGGGTAGTGCTGAAAAAATGCCCCCACCAAAACATAGTTCGTATAGCGAAAATATCAGGTCCTTTAAAAATTCTTGGATAATCGAGTATCAGGTAAGGAAGGCCTTTATAATTTTCCCCCTTAGAAATTTTCGGAGAAAGGGTTAATTCATCATCGTCAAAAAATAATTGAGGGTGATGCAGGTAATTTTCCTGCTTCTCCTGTAATTCTAATAGGAGGTGTTTTGCTTTCTCTAATATTTCGTTCTTTGTTAAAATAAAATCAGCATTGGTAACGAGTTCTGTCTCCTTTGCTGAAAGCCTTATTTTTGCCTGACTCATACATTAAAGATAAGTGTTCAAAAAATTAGATAAACTTATAATCAAGGCCTTTATCGGCCCATTTATCGCCACGTTTTTTATTACGTTGCTGGTATTGATTATGCAATTCTTCTGGTTGTATATCGATGACTTTGTTGGTAAGGGACTCGGTGTTAATGTAATTTTTGAATTTATACTTTACCAGAGTGCCGTGCTGGTCCCGCTGGCATTACCGCTGGCTGTATTGCTGTCTTCGCTGATGACTTTTGGAAATCTTGGGGAGAGTTTTGAACTGGTGGCCATCAAATCTGCCGGCATATCATTACTGAGATTTATGCGACCGCTCTTTTTTGTCAGTTTATTAATATCCGGTGTTGCATTTATATTTTCTAATAATGTTATTCCTGTTGCCAACCTTAAATCAAGAACACTGCTGGCAGATATTGTTTGGTCCAAACCAGCGTTCGATTTAAAAGAAGGTGTTTTTTATGATAAGATATCTGGCTTCTCCATTAAGATTGGAAAGAAGGAAGCCAATGATAGTGTAATAACTGATGTAATTGTGTACGAACAGGGAAACCAGTTGCAGGATAATTTTATGGTTGCCAAAAGCGGTATCATGCGGGTTACACCGGATAAACGTTTTATGGAGTTTAACCTGAAAGATGGCTGGCGTTACCAGGAAAGAGGCAATTTGTCCGATAGCAAAAATTCAGAATTTGTTCGAATAGGCTTTAAGGAATACAAGAAAAAATTTGACCTGAGTACATTGGGCTTCAACAACCGTACTAATGATAGTGTAAATAAGAATAACGAGAAAATGTACACCATGCGGCAATTGAATAAAGCTATTGACTCGCTTAGTAAAGAAAATAACCAGATGCGTGAACAAATTGAAAGAGATATTTTAATTCAATTCAAGTTTGCCAAATTTCTTGATACTGCATGGGCTAAAGAAAAAATTAAGGATAGTGTTAATGGTAAAAAAGTAAAAAGGTTCAGCGATTTCCTGCCAGATTCGGCAAAAGCCAATGTGGAGCAGAATGTAAAAAATATTGCCAATTCTGTGCGCATCAGTGCAGAATCATTAAATACTTCACTAAAAGACAGGGAGAGAAACCTGCGCAAACATCAAATTGAGTGGCATAGAAAAATAGCATTATCTCTGGCCTGCCTGGTTTTATTCCTGATTGGTGCACCGTTAGGCTCAATAATTCGAAAAGGAGGATTAGGTACACCATTGATATTTGCGATTATTTTCTTTATGGTATTTTATTTCTCCAGTACTACCGGCGAAAAATTTGCCAAAGAAAATACGATGTCTCCTTTTGCAGGCATGTGGTTAGCTACTTTCGTGCTGGTGCCTATCGGGTTATTTCTTACTTATAAAGCCATGAGGGATTCTCAGTTGTTTAATAAAGACGTGTATAAAAAAGCAGCCAGGTATATTGGTAGTTTTTTTGGAAGAAAGAAAGCATCTTTATGAGGAGTTACGAATTTTACTTTATGAGTTTCGAGTTGGGCGTGTTGGTTTAAAGGCGCTTTGGAGTATTCAGGATACCAGCAAAATGTTGAATAGCCATATGCAGGTTAATCGCGAAGCAACCACAGCCGATAGTAGCAATGCAGGTGGTAACTAAATAAAAAACATAAACACACGTCCAATTTGAAAGCAGCACAACAAAATTTAAAAGTTCAGAAATGGGTGGCTGTAATTTCTGTGCTGCTGCTGGCGGTAAAATTTATCGCTTATTATTCAACGTCTTCTGTTTCTATTCTTACCGATGCTTTGGAAAGCATCGTAAATGTTTCTGCAGGCTTTATTGGTTTATACAGTTTGTATGTGGCAGCTATGCCCAGTGATATGAACCATCCATATGGTCATGGCAAAGCAGAATTTATTTCGGCCAGCATAGAGGGAACCATGATTGTAATAGCCGGGGTAGTTATTTTATACAAGGCTATTCAAAATCTTATTCACCCAGGCGAAATTCATAAACTGGACTATGGAATTATATTGGTGGCGATTTCAGCGCTGATAAATTTTATTGTCGGTTATTATTGTTTACGGGTGGGCAAAAAAAATAATTCCGAAGCTTTGATAGCAAGTGGAAAACATTTGCAATCTGATACATGGTCAACTGTGGGAATTATTATTGGCTTGTTGTTGCTTTATTTTACAGGATATAAATGGATTGACAGTGTAGTAGCAATTGGTTTCGGATTAATCATTATGTATACCGGCTATAAAATCCTGCGCCGCTCCATTGCCGGAATTATGGATGAAGCGGATGTCCAATTGCTGACAAGAATGGTACAGCTGCTGAACGCCAACCGTAAAGAAAATTGGGTTGACTTACACAACCTTCGGGTTATAAAATATGGAACCGTACTGCATGTGGACTGTCACCTTACCGTTCCATGGTATATAAACGTAAATGAAGCCCACAAAGAAATTGATGCACTGGGTGAACTGATTGAAAAAGAGTTTGGCGAATCCTTTGAAATGTTTGTGCATTCCGATGGCTGCCTGCCTTTTCAATGCAAAATTTGCAATAAAGCTGATTGTAACGTAAGGCAGCATAATTTTGTACAGCGGGTGCCCTGGACCCTGGAGAATATTTCAAAAAATAAAAAACACGAACTGACATGAAGATAGTTACCCATTGGAAGAAGAACCATGAATTTGAAAGCAAGCAGGAACACAATAGTATACAGCTCGATGGCGATAAGAAAAATGGATTTGGCCCTAAAGCATTACTGTTGGCTGGTTTGGCAGGCTGTTCAGGTATTGATGTGGTGGACATCCTGGAGAAAAAGAAAGTTAAATTCTCTCATTTTACAATACATGTGGAAGCCGACCAAACCGAAGAGCACCCTAAAGTGTTTAAAGATATACTGGTTACTTACAAGATGAAGACCGATGCGGAAAACGAAATAAAAGTGAGAAAGGCTATTGAATTGTCGCTGGATAAGTATTGCGGGGTATCAGCCATGCTAAAGAAAAATTCGCCGGTGAATTACGAATTAGTCATTGAATAAAGTATATTTAATTTATGCTGTCAAAAAAATCGCAATATGCTTTTAAGGCGCTGACATACCTCAGCGAAAAATTTAATGAAGGCCCTGTGCTTATCTCAGAAATTGCAGCAAAAAAGAAAATACCTATCAAATTCCTGGAGAGCATCCTGCTGGAATTAAAGAAAGCTGATATACTTGACAGTAAAAAAGGCAAAGGCGGCGGCTATTTCCTTAAACAGAAGCCGGAAAAAGTAAAAGTATCTACTGTCATTCGTTTGATAAACGGGCCCATAGCTATGTTACCTTGTGTAAGTCTCTATTTTTACGAGCGTTGTAAGAATTGCAATGAAAAACATTGTGGCCTTCACGACATGATGATACAGGTGCGGGATGCCACTTTAGGCATTGTGGAGAACCGCACTTTAAAAGACCTTGTTGTCTGATTCGACCTCATTTACTACCAACGATTGTTCGGTTAAAATCTTTCATAATTATAAGTCCATAGACTTGGTAGGGTATTTTTAATACTGTATTTTTGTCTTTTATTAAAGTCTACTAAAATTATATACTATGTCATTACATTTAGGGGATAAAGCTCCCAACTTCAAAGCACAAACTTCTGTTGGCGAAATCGATCTTTATGAATATTTAGGTGATGGTTGGGGCGTTCTGTTTTCACATCCTGCTGATTACACACCCGTATGTACAACAGAGTTGGGAAGAACAGCATTATTGGCAGAAGAATTTGCAAAACGTAATGTAAAAGTATTGGCTGTAAGTGTGGATGGATTAGAAAGACATGCTGGGTGGATAAAAGACATTAACGAAACACAAAATTGTAATGTGGATTTCCCGATTATCGCTGATGAAGACAGGACAGTTGCTACACTGTATGACATGATACACCCCAATGCATCTGCAACCGCTACAGTTCGTTCTTTGTTTATTATCGGTCCTGATAAAGCAATTAAATTATTTATTACTTACCCAGCTTCTACCGGAAGAAATTTCTTTGAAGTATTGAGAGTAATTGATTCACTGCAATTAACAGCTAACCACAGTGTAGCTACACCTGCCAATTGGAATCATGGCGAAGATGTAATTGTAGTACCGGCAGTATCAACCGAAGATGCAATCAAAAAATTTCCGAAAGGAGTAAAAGTTGTTAAACCTTATCTGCGATATACACCGCAGCCGAACTTATAATAGATGTTGACGAAAGAACAAATACAACAAATAGAACAAAGTTCCTTGCCGGGTGCCATACAGCTTGTTGCTGATATGTTTCCCGGCAAAGTTGTCTTTTCATCATCCCTTGGACAGGAAGACCAGGTGATAACAGATGCTATCGGGAAAAACAAAATCCCTGTTGGAGTATTTACATTGGATACAGGCCGATTGTTTTATGAAACCTATGAGCTGATTGAAAAGACAAATGCACGATATAGGATGAACATGAAAATCTATTTTCCTGATGCCTCAGATGTAGAAACATTTGTCTCCGCAAAAGGAATGAATAGCTTTTATGAGTCTGTAGAAAACAGGAAAGCTTGTTGTTACATCAGAAAAGTAAAACCATTAAACCGTGCATTGGAAGGTGCCGCAGTTTGGATTACTGGTTTAAGGGCTGAACAATCGGACAATAGAAAAGATATGCCGATGATAGAGTGGGATGCGGAAAGAAACTTGTACAAATTCAATCCGCTTATCAACTGGAGTTACGATGAAATGATTACGTACATCAACGAAAATAATGTACCGTACAACACCCTGCACGATAAAGGTTTTATCAGCATTGGTTGTGCACCTTGCACAAGGGCTATTGAGCCGGGCGAAGATGCCCGTGCCGGTCGTTGGTGGTGGGAAGCCAGTCAGAAGGAATGTGGATTGCACGCAACGAAGTAGAAAAATTATTTTACCAGCGACATTAACACAGATGAATGTCTCTTGCGTCGTACACTTCAACTGCACATCATTGGTCCACGCGTTAACAACGATATTAAAGAAAGAATAGAGGTTACTGATTACAAAATTTTATTATGAGCAACTATCATTTAGACTATTTACAGGAACTCGAAGCAGAAAGTATTCACATCTTTCGTGAAGTGGCGGCGCAGTTTGAAAAACCTGCCTTACTATTCAGTGGTGGAAAAGATTCTATTACCCTGGTGCATTTAGCGAAGAAAGCGTTCGCACCTGGAAAAATTCCTTTTCCATTGGTGCACATCGATACGGGTCACAACTTTCCCGAAGCATTGGAATACCGTGATTGGCTGGCGAACGAAGTAGGTGCAACGCTGATTGTAAGAAAAGTGGAAGACACTATCAAAGCAAAAAACCTGACTGAGCCGAAGGGGAAATTTCCAAGCCGTAACTGGTTACAGACATATACCTTGTTAGATACCATCGAAGAATTCAAATTCGATGCCTGTATAGGTGGGGCAAGAAGGGACGAGGAAAAAGCAAGAGCTAAAGAAAGAATATTTTCTGTAAGAGATGAGTTTGGTCAATGGAACCCGAAGCTTCAGCGTCCGGAATTATGGAGCACTTTCAATGGAAGAATTCATAAAGGAGAGAATGTTCGCTGCTTTCCTATCAGCAACTGGACAGAACTCGACATCTGGAATTATATACGCCAGGAAAATATTGGCTTGCCTTCGATTTACTTTGCTCATGACAGGGAAGTAATAGAACATGAAGGACAACTGGTAGCAATGAGTGAATACGTGCAGCCATCAGCTGAAGATAAAATTGTTACAAAAAGGGTTCGCTATAGAACGGTGGGGGATATGACTTGTACCGCAGCTGTAGAATCTACCGCATCCAATCTGGATGAAGTAATAACTGAAATCATAGCAACAAAAATCAGCGAAAGAGGTGAAACGAGAATTGATGATAAGGTAACGGAAGCGGCGATGGAAGACAGGAAGAAGAACGGATATTTTTAAATCAACAAAGCCCCAATGAGGCGGAATATCTTAAACCCAAAGCTGGTAACAAAAAATAATTACAAAATAGTTGAAAATGGATTTACTACGATTTATAACAGCAGGAAGTGTGGATGATGGCAAAAGCACATTAATTGGCCGTTTACTGTACGACAGTAAGAATATTCTGATAGACCAATTAGAAGCATTGGAAAAATCTACCAAGAACCGTACAGATGGTTCGGTTGATTTAGCCTTGCTGACTGATGGCCTGCGTGCCGAAAGGGAACAAGGAATTACGATTGATGTGGCATACCGTTATTTCACTACTCCGAAAAGAAAATTCATTATTGCTGATGCGCCCGGTCATGTGCAATACACGAGAAATATGATTACCGGCGCATCCAATGCAAGCTTGATAATTATCCTGGTAGATGCAAGACAAGGTGTGGTAGAACAAACACGCCGTCACTCAATTATTGCATCGTTACTGAAGATTCCACACATCGTAGTGGCGATCAATAAAATGGATTTGGTAGAATACTCGCAGGATGTTTACAACAATATCGTGATTGATTATGCCGAAGTGGCAAAGCAATTAGGATTGAAAGATGTGACCTATATACCAATGAGTGCTTTGAACGGCGATAACATCGTTGATAAATCTGAAAAAATTGATTGGTATGAAGGAAAGCCTTTGCTGGAGTTCCTGGAAGATGTGAAGTTGGACAATGATATTAATTATACGGATGCAAGGTTCCAGGTGCAATATGTTATTCGTCCGCAAACAGAAGATCTGCACGACTATCGTGGTTATGCCGGAAAAATAATAAGTGGGGTTTATAAGAAAGGTGATAAAGTACAGGTATTACCTGCAGGACATGAAACAACTATTGCCAAACTGGAAGTAGGAGGAGTAGAAGTTGAAGAAGCATTTGCACCACAACCAGTAGTAATACAACTAACAGAAGATATTGACATCAGCCGCGGAGATACTATTGCAAAAGCTGATAATCTACCAAAGACTGGAAATGAACTGGAAGTATTGTTATGCTGGTTGGATGATAAGCCACTTCAACCGGGCAATAAATACTATTTGCAGCACAACAGCAGACTGGTCAGGTCAGTTGTACGATCAGTAGAGTATAAATTAGATGTAAACACATTGCAGCAACAACCTGTGGAAGGAGGTGTTAAGTTAAATGAAGTGGTGAAAGCGGTTATTAAAACTGCTTCTCCATTAGTGTATGATTCTTATGATACAATAAATATAAATGGCAGTGCCATATTAATTGACGAAACAAGCAACAGCACAGTAGCGGCGGTATTGTTTCAATAAATGAAAATAACATGTCAGTGAACAAAGGAAAAGTGATATTGGCCGGTGCTGGTCCGGGAGATGCGGAACTCATTACGGTGAAGTTGCAACGCTGCCTTAGTGAAGCTGATGTGATTATTACTGACCGTTTAGTAAATCCTGATATTATTTCATTGAATGCAAAGAAAGGTGCAGTAATTGTTTATGCAGGAAAGCAGGGGTATAATGATGCATCTGTATCACAGATAGAAATAAATCAACTCATAATTGAGCATGCAACTGAAGGAAAATTAGTATTGCGATTGAAAGGTGGTGATGTCGCATTCTTTAGTAATGTGCTGGATGAGTTGCAAACAGTTGTGGAAACCGGAATCGAATTCGAAATTATTCCTGGAATAACGGCTGCGGCAGGAGCATCTGCCTATGCAGGCATACCACTTACTGCAAGAGGATTCTCACAGGGAGTGCAGTTGCTTACGTTTAATCCCAACAGTTATTACAGTTCAGAAAAATGGAAAAGCCTCGCTCACAATAATGACACGCTGGTGTTTTACATGGCGGCTAAGAATATAACAGACTTGGCTGAATTGCTGTTGCGTTACACACGCAGGGCACAAACCCCATTGGCTGTTATTGAGCAGGCAACGACCGTCCACCAGCAGGTGCATATAACAACATTGCAAAACTGTGCTGAAGATTTCAAGAACAAACAATTCAGTTCCCCTTCTTTGGTAATCGTTGGTGATGTGGTAACCCTGCACAAACAATTTAATTGGTTTGGCAGTAACCAGCCAACCGGAAGTGTTTTTAATGAATTGGCAATAAAATAAAGGATATGCTGGCGCAAGAAAGACTAAAACAACTAAACGACTTAATCAATACTTCCACCAAGGATGAATTGATTTGGATAAATGGCTACCTGAACGGGCTGGTGAAGGATGGCAATGGTCATGCTGCAGCAACCACCAATGGAAATGGCCATGCGGGACCCACAACGGTTAAAAAAATTACATTGGCATTTGGGACGGAAACCGGCAATGCAAAAAAACTCGCAACACAATTGGCATCCATAGCCAAGAAGAAAGGTGTAAATGCAAAACTCACCGATCTCAGCCAATACAGAATTACGGACTTAGCAAAAGAAGAGTATTTCTTTGTTGTTATTAGTACCCAAGGCGAAGGTGAGCCACCGATACCTGCAAAAAAATTCTATGATTATATACACGACAATGAACTGTCACTGCCAAATATTAAATATAGTGTGCTGGCATTAGGAGATACTTCTTACCCAATGTTTTGTAAAACCGGTGAAGACGTTGATGCACGGTTTCAAAAGTTTGGAGGAAAGAGAGTAGTCGAGTTACAAAAATGTGATGTTGATTACGAGGAAGATGCTTTGGCCTGGTTCGATAAAGTGTTGTCAACCGTAGAAGCACATGAAGCTGTTGCACATGTAGATGGGCCCGCACCTGCTAAATTGACTAAAGCCAATACCAAGAAGTATTATAAAGGAACTATTCTCACAAATATTAATTTGAACGATAGAGGATCCGACAAACAAACATATCATATAGAAATAGCAACTGATGAAGCTATTGAGTATGTACCGGGTGACGCTATTGGTATATTTCCGAAGAACAGGTTTGATGTGGTTGAAAAGATTATCACTTTAACAGGAGCGGATGCAAACGCTGAAGTAGTAACAGCCAAAGTGACTGCCTCAATAAGGGAATTGCTGACCAATCACCTGAACATTTGCTACCTGCTTACATCCGCAGTTAAAAAATATGCAGCCATTATTCAGCAGGAAATTCCTGATACAAGAATGGATTTGGTGGACTTACTGAGAATTTATCCGGTAAAGAATGCAGAACAATTTATTGAAGTAATAAAAATATTGTCCCCTATTGCGCCAAGACTTTATTCCATTGCCTCTGCACCAGCAGCGCAGGAAACTGAAGTGCATATCATTGTAGCAAGAAACCGTTTCCTCGCACAGGATGAACAGAAATTTGGTTTGTGCAGCGACTTCCTGGGCGATCAGCCAAATGGAACGGCTATCTCTTTTTATGTTCATAAGAACAGGGCTTTCAGATTGCCCGCACCGGAGAAAGATATTATCATGATTGGTCCGGGTACTGGTATAGCACCAATGCGTTCTTTCTTAATTGAAAGAGATGCAACTGGGGCCAGCGGCCGTAACTGGCTTTTCTTTGGAGAGCAACATTTTATCACCGACTTTTTATACCAGACAGAAATACAGAACTATGTACAAACAGGTGTGCTGAATAAATTAGACCTCGCCTTTTCAAGAGATCAACAGGAAAAAATTTATGTCCAGCACAGAATGTTGCAACAGGCAAAAGAATTATATCAATGGATAGAAGGCGGTGCATTTATTTACATCAGTGGTACAAAAGATTCGATGGGAAAAGATGTAGAAGCGGTGTTATTACAGATCATATCAGAACAGGGAAATAAAACGGCAGAAGAGGCAAAAAAATATTTGGATGCATTGAAGGATGCGAGCAGGTACGATAAGGATGTTTATTAGATAATCGCGAATAGAAAATAGCGAATAGGGAAGAACGGTTGAGTCAAGGCATGCCTAGTCTGGCGAACAGAACCCCAATGGGGTTCAGTTAAAAAATTGATTTGAAAGGGTGACGAAAAGTTGGGGTATTACAATATGGTCATCTGTATTAATATCGCTGAAGTGTGACTCTCCTCACTTCTTTCACTGGAAGAAATGATTGCGAGCTATTCTGCGACCGAAAGGGACGATGACAAACTAAAAATAAAATGAGTACAAAAAATAATCTATCACCTGTAGAAAGAATTAAAAAAGCCAGTGATGGTTTGCGCGGAACTTTAAAAGAAAGTTTACAGGATGATATAACAGGGGCATTAAGGGAAGATGATCAGTCACTGATAAAATTTCATGGATTATACCAGCAGGACGATCGTGACAGAAGAGAAGAGCGCAGTAATAAGAAACTGGAGTGGTTGTATTCTTATATGATTCGCTTAAGGTTACCCGGTGGATTTCTTACTCCGGAGCAATGGATTGGTTTGCACCATGTAGCAGGTGAACATTCAACCGGTACTATAAAAATTACGACCCGTCAAACTGTACAGTTGCATGGAATTTTAAAATCGCATATCAAACCAACGATACAATCCTTCAATACACTCCATTTAGATTCTATAGCTGCCTGTGGCGATGTAAACAGGAATGTGACCTGCTCTGCCCATCCAGATGAATCACCCATTCATGCAGAAATTTTTGAATATGCCGATAAACTAAGTGTAATGGCCTTGCCGAAGACAAGAGCTTATTACGATATATGGCTCGATGAAGAAATGATTGCAGATAAGAAAGAAGACGATCCTTTGTACCAGGACAGGTACCTGCCAAGAAAATTTAAAATCGGCATCGCCATTCCTCCGAATAACGATATCGATGTACTGACGAACGATGTAGGATTGATTGCGATAATAGAAAATGAAAAACTGGTTGGTTTTAATATTGCAGCAGGCGGTGGCCTTAGTGCCACACATGGCAATGCCAATACATATCCAAGATTGGCTACAGTCCTTGGTTTTGTAAGAGGAGAGGAGAATGTACTGAAAGCAGTTTATGAAATCATGACTATTCAAAGAGATCATGGCAACAGGAGTGATAGAAAATTGGCAAGGTTAAAGTACACCATCGATAAATTAGGTGTAGAGCCATTCAAAGAAGAGCTCGAAAAACGTTGTGGTTTTAAATTAGAAGAAACAAAAACTTACAGCTTCACCTCAAGAAAAGATCATTACGGCTGGAAACAAAATCACCAGGGCAATTGGTATTATACTGTATTTGTTGAAAATGGAAGAGTGCTGGACGATGATAAGGCTCCATTAAAAACTGCCTTGCTTGAAATTGCTACTACTGGAAAAGCGAATTTCCGTTTTACCGGAAATCAGAATGTAATACTTGCAGATATAAAACCGGGAGATAAAGATGCAATTGAAGGTTTATTGCAGCAGTTTGGAATTCTAAATCATACTGAACAGGCAGGTGCAGTAAGAAAAAATGCCATGGCCTGTGTAGCATTCAATACTTGTCCATTGGCTTTAGCCGAAGCACAACGTTATTTACCTACGCTGATTTCAAAAATAGAACCAGTATTAGAAAAGTATAATCTGCAAAACGATGAGATAGTTCTGCGAATGACAGGCTGCCCCAATGGTTGCGGCCGATCTCCCGCAGCCGAAATTGGCTTTATAGGCACAGCCTATGGCGAATACAATTTACATATCGGAGGCGATAGAATTGGAGAAAGGCTGAATACAAAATACAAAGACAGCCTCAACGAAGATCAGTTACTGGAAACACTGGATGGACTATTTGAAACATTCAGTAAAGAAAGAAATAACAATGAAACCTTCGGCGATTTTGCTAACCGTAAATGGGTAGTAGCGGAAAAGGAATTGCAAACGCATTAAAGCAAAAATGCCGGGGGAAATATCAAAAGTCAACAGCGCAGAGGTTTTAATTTTGATTTTTGATTTTTTTTTATGCATTTTTATTCTGGCCTGCTCGAAATTTCTGTAAGCTTTTTTTTATCCAATACGCCAATTGTTTTTCCAGAAAGTTTTATCAGTTTCTCATCCGCTAATTCGTTGAGTACACGAAATACTGTTTCGTAAGTAGCGCCGGTGTACGATGCTAAGTCCTGTTTAGTAAGAATAAGATCGATGTAGCCGTCAGGTATTGCGCCGAATTTTTCCTGCAAAGTCAGAAGGGCCAAAGCCACACGTCCCTTCACTGGCATATGGGCAAGGTTGCGCATCTTCTTTTCAGAAACTTTCAGCTCTTCAGCAAAGAACATCATCAACTGGTATAAAAAGTCCTGGTTAACCTTTAAGGAAGCGAGAAAAAAATCCATCTCAATAAAACAAACTGTACTAGGTTCCATCGCAGTTGCCGATACTGGATATAAGCTATCATTACCCAGTCCCCGATGACCGACTATATCACCCTTCTTTGCAAAGCGAACAATCAATTCTTTTTCGCCCCATTTCTTATGCACTTTCACGGCGCCTTCATACACAAAGTACACACCGGTTACTTTTTCTCCTTCAGTAATAAAGGCCTCGCCTTTTTTCACATGCAATGTTTGCCGGTTTGTATCAATGGCGGGCAACCATTCTTTTAAACAAAGTTTACAAAAGGAACAGCTTTTAAGGTCGCAATCGTTTTTTGATTTCTTCATAAAGGCATTTATACCAATTACACGGTTTTATTACAATTTGTTTACCGGCTCCCGTAGTTTGACCATCTATTGTTAGGTTGCAAGATTGCACAACATTTACAAGAATGGACAAATTGCACTTCCGTGCATTTTCTGGTTGATTTTTTTCATTCGGGAATAATTAGCCAAAATAATAGTTATATTAAACATAATTGTAATATAAATATTATTGCACGTATATATAATAATTCCAATTGGTTGTTTTATGACACCAATTCTTTATACCCCAAGCTCAGAGTGAAACAAATTTGTGTAAAAATATTAAAATCAATATAATATAAGCATTTTATCAGTAAAATATGTTTCAATAAATTTAAAATGAGAGCGAGTAGGCAAAACAAATAATCACATTAAATGTTAAAATATGTTTAATTAATTTTAGTTTTCAAATAAATTTATTCCTATATTTATTATATAAATCATATTTTATAACACTTTTACAGGAAGCAGAGGTAAAAATTATTAAATACAATTTATTTTAATATAACGATTCCTTGCCATGCTACAGAATAATTAATGACTTTAAATTCTATTAGCATGAAGATTGTAATTGTCGGTAACGGCATGGTTGGCTACAAGTTTTGCGAAAAACTATTAGCTAAAGATAATTCCGCCGCCTTTAATATCACCGTATTTGGCGAAGAGGTTCGTCCCGCTTACGATCGGGTGCACCTTAGCGAATATTTCGCCGGTAAATCTGCCGAAGATCTTACCATGGCTCCTGCCAGCTGGTATGCAGAAAATAATATTACACTACATCTTGCCGATCCCATCGCACAAATAAACCGTGAATAAAAACCGTTGACTCACATAATGGACTTACTGTTTCTTACGACGTGCTAATACTGGCAACAGGTTCCGCTGCATTTGTTCCTCCCATTCCTGGCACAGAAAAGAATGGTGTATTTATATACAGAACAATTGAAGATCTGGAACTAATGACATCCTATGCAAAAAAAGCAAAGAAAGGTGCTGTTATTGGTGGCGGCTTGTTAGGATTAGAAGCGGCCAAGGCAATGATCGATCTGGGTGTTACTGATACATCAGTTATTGAATTTGCACCCCGGCTTATGCCCCGCCAGATTGATGAGGTTGGAAGCAACCTGTTAAAAGGAAAATTAGAGAACCTCGGATTAAAGATCCTCACCAATACCAACACTTCAGAAATACTGGGGGAAGATCATATCACCGGAATGCAGTTTGCTGACGATACAAAAATTGATGTAGACATGCTCGTTATTTCTGCAGGGATTAAACCAAGAGATGAATTAGCAAAATTATCCGGCCTGCAGGTAGGCCACCGCGGCGGAATTGTAGTGAATAATAAATTACAAACAACTGATAATAATATTTATGCCATTGGTGAATGTGCGCTACATGAAGGTATGATTTATGGTTTGGTTGCTCCCGGCTATGAAATGGCACAGGTAGTAGTAGATAATTTATTGGGAGCAGACAAAACATTTACCGGCTACGACATGAGCACCAAATTAAAACTCATTGGTGTAGATGTTGCTTCCTTTGGCGATCCATTTATAACTGGCAATGGTATAAAAACAATTGCAATCAATGATAACAACAAAGGTGTTTACAAACGTATTAATATCAGTGAAGATGGTAAGGAATTACTAGGTGGTATATTGGTTGGTGATGCAGAGCAGTATAATATGCTGTTGCAAACGTGCAAGAATAAAATTGTGTTACCTCCAAACCCTGAAGATGTAATCTTAGGTAGCAGGGGTGGAGAGGCTGAAGGTGGTTCTGGGGTTACCGGATTACCAGATGAGGCATTGATTTGCAGTTGCGAAGCTGTAACTAAAGGAATGATTTGTGATAGCGTAACAAAAGACGGCTGCGAAAACGTAGAAGCGATAAAAAAATGTACAAAAGCAGGAACGGGATGTGGTGGTTGTGTGCCGATGCTAAAAGACCTGATGGTCCACACTATGAAGAGCCAGGGCAAACTGATAAGAAATGTTCTGTGCGAACATTTTAATTACAGCCGACAGGAATTATTTGATCTGGTAAAAATTAATAAATTAAAAACTTACGAAGATGTATTAAACATGTTTGGCAAAGGGGATGGTTGTGAATTATGCAAACCACCAGTTGTATCAATTCTTGCCAGCTTGTGGAATGAAATAATATTAAAGAAAGGTAATGCCACTGCACAGGATAGTAATGATCGCTTTCTTGCTAATATACAAAAAGGGGGAACTTATTCTGTTGTACCAAGAATTCCGGGAGGAGAAGTTACTCCGGAGAAATTAATTGCTATAGGGCAGGTAGCTCTGAAATATAATCTTTATACAAAAATCACCGGTGGACAGCGGATTGATTTGTTTGGCGCACACCTCAGCGATTTACCAAACATCTGGGAAGAATTAATTGATGCTGGCTTTGAAAGCGGCCACGCTTATGGAAAAAGTTTACGTACAGTAAAAAGTTGTGTGGGTAGCACCTGGTGCCGTTTTGGATTGCACGATAGTGTAAGCTTTGCAATAAAAATTGAAGAACGTTACAGGGGACTTCGTTCACCACACAAATTGAAAGGTGGCGTAAGTGGTTGCATCCGAGAATGTGCCGAAGCGCAAAGTAAAGATTTTGGCATCATCGCTACGGAGAAAGGTTGGAACCTGTATGTATGTGGTAATGGAGGAAGTAAGCCACAGCATGCATTGCTATTTGCAACTGATATTGATGAGGAAACATGTATTAAATACCTGGATCGTTTCTTAATGTTTTATGTAAAGACAGCCGATCCCCTTACCCGTACCGCCCCATGGTTAAATAAAATGGAGGGAGGCATTGAATATTTACGAAGTGTAGTGATTGAGGATGCACTTGGTATGAATGCACAATGGGAAGCAGATATGGAAAAACATGTTGCTAGTTATGAATGCGAATGGAAGGCTGCTATTGAAACACCCGAGTTAAGAAAAAGATTCAGCCATTTTGTAAATGCACCGGAAGAAAAAGATCCTTCAGTGAAGTTTGAAGAGATGAGAGAGCAGAAAAGAGCAAGTGAATGGAAGTAAAAAAAATGAATTGCCATATCAATACATAATAAAATCCTAACTGAAGACCAGAGTTCCTGCACGATTGTTTGCCTTTTTTTCGAAGCCATTATTTTATTAACGATTGCCCGCCCGACCAAAGGGTCGGACGGGCTTGCTTTAACTATTAGCAACAGGTAAACTATTATCAACATGATGACACTGGAAAAAACTTTGACATGGTTTTACGCATGTCTTGCAGAAGATGTTCCCGAAAATGGTGGGGTATGTGTAAAGTACCAGGAGCAGCAAATTGCCTTGTTTCATTTTACAAGACGCAACGAATGGTATGCAACACAAAATGAATGCCCACATCGCCAGCAAATGGCACTCAGCCGAGGCATGATCGGTTCCCAAAGTGAAGAGCCTAAAGTAGCTTGCCCATTTCACAAGCGAACCTTTTCTTTAAAAACCGGTGAGTGTTTGAATGGTGATGAATGCGCTATAAAAATATATCCGGTTAAAGTGGAAGAAGGAAAAGTATTTATTGGAGTGGAGAATTAAAAATAATATCAGGATAAATAACTCATTCAGTGCAATATGCTGAATAAAATTAATCCAGCTGAAGAATGCGAAGCAAGGGACGATGAAAGTAGCAATGCAACTGGAAACAAAATTAATACTGCCGAGATAAAATAAAAACCCCGACTCGAAATGGAAGCTCCGGCCGGGGAATAGATTCTAAATTGACTAACAACCTAAAACCAAAACAAAAGTATGAAGAAACTAAGTATCAACACCATTTGCCTTGTATTGACAGTTTTTTCGTTTAGTTCAATCAATGCGCAAACTCCTCCCAAAACAAAAGCAACCGTAGTTGCCTGGGATGGAATGATTGTAGCCGGTTATGTAAATGATGGAGGCTTTATAAATTTTGGGGGTCCGAGTTTGAAATTGATTAAGAAGCCTTGGATTTTCGGAATTGGAATTCTGCCTTCAGTACGAATTAAGGAAGATGCAGTCGCTGCGGGTGCGAAGAAAAATTCTATTATAATGCCTACTGCGGGGTTTGGTTTTACAATGGTATATAAACACCTGGTGGTGCAGTTGCCATTCTACTATAATGCTAAGACGGCTGCCAGTGATGGTAAATGGCACGCGGGATTTGGCATTGGTTACAAATTATAGAAGACGAAAAACAAATTTTTACAATTCAAACTTTTTAATATGTCATCAATCAATAATCAACCACTTACAAAACTCAACATATTTTCCGGCAAGGGAATTCAAATGAGAACCTTCCATATTACTTGGCTAACTTTTTTCGTTTGTTTTTTTGGATGGTTTGGCCTGGCACCATTAATGCCAACTATTAAGGAAGATTTGCATTTAGATAAGGGACAAATCGGAAACATTATTATCGCTTCGGTTTCTGCCACAATCATTGCCCGTTTGTTAATTGGGAAGTTATGTGATACCTGGGGCCCGAGAAAAACTTATACAGCATTATTGCTGATTGGTGCTATACCAGTAATGTGTGTTGGCTTGGCAAAAGATTATACATCGTTCTTATTATTTCGTTTGGCAATCAGTATCGTTGGTGCATCTTTCGTTATTACGCAGTTTCATACATCGCAAATGTTTGCTGCTAATATAAAAGGTACAGCCAATGCTGTTGCTGGTGGCTGGGGTAATCTTGGTGGCGGTATCACCAATATGGTGATGCCATTAATTTTTGCAGCCATTGTCGGATTTGGATTTACTAAACAAGAATCATGGAGATATGCCATGATAGTGCCGGGTGTGCTAATGCTGGTTATGGCTTTTTTCTATTACCACTATACAAAAGATACACCTGCAGGCAACTATGACGAGATTGGAAAAACAAAAGCCCTTAAAACAAAAACAGATTATTCCATTTTAAAAGATTGGAGAATATGGGCTTTGTCGCTGGCTTATGCTGTTTGTTTTGGTATGGAAATTACATTTGATAATGTGGCAGCATTACATTTTGTACAGGAATATAAACTTAGCCAGAGCAGTGCGGGTTTTTGGGCTGGTATGTTTGGCTTTATGAACATTTTTGCCCGTGCACTCGGTGGCATATTTGCAGATAAAGTAGGAAGAAAATTTGGACTAAGGGGCAAAGGACTTTTACTGGCTGGTGTTTTATTGCTGGAAGGTTTTGGATTATTGATGTTTGCTAAATCTGGATCATTTGGGATGGCTATATTCTCCATGATATCTTTTGCATTATTTCTTAAGATGGCAAACGGTGCTACATATGCTATTACGCCATTTATAAATGAAAAGAACGGCGGCCTTGTAGCAGGTATAGTAGGTGCAGGTGGTAACCTTGGTGGTATGATGTTTGGCTTTTTATTCAAAAGCAAAAGTATTACTTATCTCGAAGCATTCAGGTATATCGGCATCATTGCCATTGTGGTATCACTTATTATTTTATTTACGCGTTTTGCAAAGACAGATAAGGTTTCTGAAATTAAATCATCACCAGCTATAGCCTAGTGAATGGAATAAACAAAATATCATCACCAACCGGTTTTGCAACCACCTGCTGCTATTGCGGAGTAGGTTGTGGTATTATTGTTAGTAAAGATGAGCAGGGTCGCATCAGTGTGGAAGGAGACAAGAATCACCCTGTGAATAAAGGCATGCTTTGTTCAAAAGGAATGAACCTGCACTATACAGTAAATGACAGAACTGATAGATTGTTATATCCTGAAATGCGATATAGTAAAAATCAACCGCGTCAAAGAGTGAGCTGGGATACCGCACTGGAAAGAACAGCCGCAGTATTTAAAACATTTATTGATAAGTATGGTCCGGACTCTGTGGCATTTTATGCAAGTGGTCAATGTCTTACCGAAGAATATTATGTGATCAATAAATTGATAAAAGGATTTATTGGCAGTAACAATATTGACACCAATTCAAGACTCTGTATGAGTAGTGCAGTGGTTGGATATAAAATGAGCCTGGGTGAGGACAGTGTGCCGGTTAGTTATGATGATCTAGAAATATGTGATACAATTTTTGTGGCAGGCGCCAATCCTGCATGGTGTCATCCGATTTTGTGGAGAAGGGTAGAAGCGGCAAGAGAAAAAAATCCTGATTTGAAAATCATTGTTAGTGATCCACGCAAAACACAAAGCTGCTCGATGGCCGATGTGCATTTGCAATTAAATCCCGGGACAGATGTTACACTTCATCATGCTATCGGCAGATGCCTGATTGAAGAAGGGCAGATTGATTTTGATTTCATTAATGATCATACAAACGGCTTTGATAAATACAGGGAAACTGTTTTTGAAAGAACAATAGAAGAGGCCGCCGCTATTTGCGGAATTGCGGAAAGCGATATTCGGCTTGCTGCTTTATATATTGGCAATGCCAAAGGTTTTATTACCATGTGGACGATGGGCCTTAACCAGAGTGTGATTGGAGTAAACAAAAATCTTTCACTCATCAATCTCAATTTAATAACCGGGCATATTGGTAAGCCCGGTTCCGGTCCCTTTTCGTTAACAGGCCAACCGAACGCAATGGGAGGACGGGAAGTTGGCGGCTTATCAAATTTACTGCCAGCACATAGAGACTTAACGAACGAAGCTGATCGGAACGAAGTTGAAAAATTCTGGCAGGTGCCTTTGGGAACTATTCAACCAAAGCCGGGTTTAACCGCTACTGAAATGTTTGATGCATTAAATGATGGTAGACTGAAAGCTATTTGGATACTTTGCACTAATCCACTGATAAGTATGCCCGATGTAAGAATAGCAGAAGCAGGATTGAAAAAGGCAAAATTTGTAGTGGTGCAAGATGTTAGCAGCAAATTGGAAACACTGAAATATGCAGATGTAGTATTACCCGCCGCAGCATGGACAGAGAAAGAAGGTGTGATGACCAATGCCGGTCGCTATATTTCACATCTTTCAAAAATTAACGATGCACCCGGGGAAGCTTTACCCGATGCAGAAATTATTTGCCGCTTTGCAAAGAAGATGGGCTATCATGGATTTGAGTATAAAAATTTTTCAGAAATATATGCAGAACATGCAGCATTAACTTCAGGAACAAATATTGATATCAGTGGATTGAGTTATGACATATTGAAAGAGAAGCGAAGTGTACAATGGCCATTTACGAAAGATATGAGTAGCCATGTTTCTCAGGGTGGGGAATACAAAGGAACTCCTAGACTATTTACGGATAAGCAATTTTTCACTCCATCCCGCAAAGCAAATATCCATTTCTTTCCTGATTCGAACCAAAGTGAGCAACCGGATGAAACACATCCACTGATTCTTACTACCGGAAGAATAAGAGATCAGTGGCACACCATGAGTAAAACAGGCAAAGTAAATAAACTGAAACAGCATATCAGTGAATCTTTTTTGGAAATACATCCTGATGATGCAACTGCTAGAAAAATAAAAGATGGTGAATTGGTAGAAGTTTTTAATTCAAGAGGCAATGTAAGAGTGAAGGCAAAATTTTCCCTTGATATTAAAAAAGGAGTTTGCTTTCTTCCAATGCATTGGGGCAAAGTGTTGAACAGCGATTTAAACCGTGCCAATAATCTTACTAACAACCTGGTAGATCCAAAAAGTAAAGAACCGGATTTTAAGTTTTCAGCCGTTCAGGTATGGGCATATAAGAAGCCACACCAGAAAATAATTGTGATAGGTGCAGGGGCGGGAGCTTGTGGGTTTGTAAAAAGTTACCGCTCATTAAATACGGTGGATGAGATTACAATTTTCAGCAAAGAGAATTTCCCATTCTATAACAGGGTATTACTGCCGGACTATATCAGTGGCGTCTTACCATGGAATAACCTGGTAAAAATGACGGATGCTGAAGAAAACGATTACAAAATAAAAATGCACCGTGGCATAAGCATTGAACATATTGACAGGAATAATAAAGTAGTTACTGATAGCAATGGCAATGAACATTCATATGACGTTTTATTAATGGCTACCGGCAGCCGTGCTGCCATGCTGCGGGATGTGCCTTCACTTCAAGGAATTTTTACCATGCGCAGCCGCATGGACGCTGACAGTTTTAAAGATCATGTGGATCCTGCAAAAGGAAAAGTAATTATTGTTGGCGGAGGATTGTTGGGCATTGAGTTGGCCGCATCATTACGTGAGGTAAATGTAGAAGTGACTATTGTGCAACGTATTTCCAGATTAATGGATCGTCAGCTCGATCCATTAGGTAGTCAGCTACTTCATGAAGAACTAACAATCAAAGGTGTTGATATTTATTATAATGATGAGATAGAACGTTTTCTTGGTGAGCAGCAGGTTACAGGTATACGTTTAAAAAGTGGTTTATTAATTGAAGCACAGGCCATTGTTATTGCAATTGGAACAGCTCCTAATATTGAGATTGCAAAAAATGCGGGTATAGATTGCAAACGTGGTGTTGTGGTAGATGATTATCTGCAAACAAATGATCCTTCAATCTTTGCAATCGGAGAAATTGCAGAGTTCAAAGGGTTTTTATACGGAATTACTGCAGCAGCGGAGCAACAGGCGGAAATTGTAGCGCGATATCTCAATGGCGATATTTCAAAATATTACACTGGGTCTTTGTTGATGAATATTTTAAAAATGCATGGAACTGAACTTTGTTCCATGGGCGATGTAGAATGTCCTGATGATCCTGCCTACGAAGAAGTGGTGTTTATTGATAAAGCAAAACGGTATTATAAAAAATGTATTATTCATAATGATCGGCTGGTTGGTGCGATACTGATTGGGGATAAAAGCGAGTTCCTGGAATTTCGGAACCTGATAGAAAATAAAATGGAGCTGAGCGAAAAGCGGTTACAATTGCTACGTTCGGGTAAAACGGTTGAACCTGTTATAGGAAAATTGGTATGCAGTTGTAACAATGTTGGCGAAGGCAACCTGTTGAATAAAATTAAAGAAGGATGCAAGGACCATTTGCAGCTTTGCCAACTTACAGGTGCGGGTATGGGTTGTGGTAGTTGCAGGCCGGAAGTAAAAGCAATTTTAGATGCGCAGGTAAATGTGCTGAAAAAGGAAGATGTAATAGTAGTGTAGTGAATTAACTTTGTAAATAACAACATTACTATTAGGAGATATGATTGCCATTGAAAATTAGTTCGCAACCATATCTTCATACAAATTCGAAAAGTACTAATTCGGATTAACAATGATTAAACATGTAATAAAAATGGACAGTTCAGAGTTTCATGGACTAAGAAATATAGAATACTTCGACTTTGAAGAAGATTTTATAGAAGAGGGTGTTCGTTGCATTCCAATGATAGTTCGGTTTAAAATGGACGCAGCAGGTATTAAGCTAAAGCTTTCTGAATGGAGTAAGTTTAAAAAAGAAGACAGAATTGAATTGGCAATAAAAAAATGTGGGAATAGGGAAGAAGCAACAGCATACAATGAATATCTGGCAGACTTAATAAGAAAATATTCCAACAGCGAAGCAACTGTTATGTCTGTTAATACTTTTCCTGCATGGGCAAACATTGAAGAAGTTCCAGAACTATTGCAGGACAAAGCAAAAGAGTTTGGTTGGGAAATAACAATAGAGCAATGGAGTGGGCTTACTAACCTACAGCGGTTTGCCTTGACAAAACTGTACAGGCCCGGCCACGAGAATAAAAACTTTCCCAAAGCAATGAAGGAGTTTGGGATTGTTACTGAATAGCGATATGCAGTTGAAGTTTGGATTTCATCTTCTTCCACTGGGGAAAGAGTGCGAACTAATCTGCGATGCAAGGCAAGATGATAGTAACAATGCAGTTGACTAAATAAATATAAATCGAATTGAATTATTCATCTGTTATAAAAATCAATTTCTGCGGAGGAATAATTTCTCCTGGTGACTTGTATAATATTCTCATTGCCATTGGCAAGGCGGGTGTTATTCAGGTTCGGTTTGGTCTGCGTCAGCAACTATTGATTGATACGGATGCTTTGGGCGCAACTATCATTAAAAAGGAGTTGGCTGCTTTGGATATTATTTATGAGTATGATTCTGACGAATATCCGAATGTGGTGAGTTCTTATCCGGCAGAAGAAGTTTTTATTACCAACACATGGCTTGGGGAAGGAGTATATAAAGATATTTTTGATTTGCTTGATTATCGGCCACGGTTGAAGATAAATGTGAGTGACAGCAACCAGAGCTTCACACCTTTACTTACAGGAAATATTAATTGGGTGGCCTCGCCAACAGCGCAACACTTCTGGCATTTGTTTGTACGTTTTCCCAAAACAAATGTGATATATGAATGGAAAGATATGGTGTACACCAATGATGTGGCCCGTATGTCAAAACAGATTGAAACATTGATATTTGAAAACAAGGAAAAGTTTTATGACAACAAAGAAGTAAAAGGGGACGAGTTGTACGAGTTGATACAACGGGAAACATATATAACAAAGCCAGCAGATATAGCATTAAAACTTCCTGCTTTCAATCTACCTTATTATGAGGGATTAAATAAGTACAATAATAAATACTGGTTGGGTATTTACCGAAGAGACGAAATGTTCGATTTAGAGTTTCTGAAAGAGATGTGTATGCTTTGCCTGCAAACTAAAATAGGGTTGCTTTGCTCTACACCGTGGAAATCTATAATTGTAAAAGGGATAGAAGAAAAAGATAAACAGGACTGGAATATTTTATTGGCCAAATACCAGGTGAATGTTCGTCACGCTGCTAATGAATTAAATTTCCAGGTAGAAGACAACAGTAAAGAAGCGGTGACAATAAAAAGTTATCTTGTAAAATATCTTAGTCGTGATGATATAAGAACTTTCGGTGTGTGCATCGGCATTAAAACAAGAATGAAAAGCGAAGTATTCAGCAGTGTGCTGATAAGAAAGCGGCCGCTGATTTCTATTGGAAAGTGGGGCTTTTTTCATCTATATGATATTCTGATTGCAAAAGATTTTAATCCTAATGAAAGAACAGGCGTTGTATTCAGCAAAAGCAATCTGAAGATCTGGTTACCCGAACAAATGCGGAGAGCCATACTTTCATTTTATCAGCACCAGGCAAAAGTGCTGAAGGCACCTGAAAGAAAACAGCCGAGAAAAGAAACAATAACAACCGAAAAGAAAAATGAATTTGTGTACCAGTGCGGAGATTGCATGACGGTGTATGATGAAGTGGCAGGTGAACCGGATAATAATATTTTTCCTGCTACATTGTTTGCCCAGTTACCGGAAACATATACCTGCCCGATGTGCGAAGCTTCGAAAGAGAATTTTGAAAAAGTAGAAAAAAACAAACTGGGATTACAATCCGTTTAGTTCAGCATGCGCATTAAAATTCCGGAAGCTTTTCTTTTTGTCGTCAGTTAGTGGAATTTGGTGAGTGTTGATATGGTCAAGCATATACTTCATACTATGTTTTGGCAATTGATTGGATTGATATAGTTGTAGTATAGGTGCCAACCCCGATGCTTTGTAAATTCCGCAAAGTGGTTCTGGTTCACCAGCATTACTATAAACAATTGCATCGGCATTGGTATGTTGTTGATAATTATTTATAAGTTCTTTGAGTAGTTCATTTTCCATCAATGGCATATCGCAGGCCAGCAATAAAAAATCTTCGGCAGGATGTTGAAGGTGAACACTAAGCAACCCGGCGAGCGGGCCTTTAATTTGCAACGAATCATTATCAGTTATTAATTGCTCTGCAGAAAAGATGGAAGCATAGTCTTCATACTGATTTTTATTCACAGAGATTACAACCGGTATCAGCAACTCAGCTAATTTATCAACGGCTGTCTGTGCCCATGTATTTGCATGCAATTTCAAGAGGCCTTTATCAGTCCCCATCCTGGTGCTTTGTCCGCCGCAAAGTATTACACCTATCATTTTATTGTTGATGATGTGGTTTGGTATCAGAATGTCCGAGACTTCTACCAGGTGCAGCAACATCTCTTACTAATTGTTTAAGCTCTTTTATTTCAGGAAATCCACCATATTCTTTTCGGTCAAAAATTTTCTTACCATCAATCGTAATATGAAAGACGCCACTTACTTCGCTTGGTTGCAAGGTTACCGCCTTTAAGTCTTCACTAAAAGTAGTCAGCAGTTCCTGCGCCATATAGGCAGCTCTTAACAGCCATCCACATTTGGGGCAATATTCAATAGTAACAGTTGGTTTCATCTTATTGGTTTGTGTAGCTAAAGTTCGGGAATATTATGTTATCAGCTGCTTTACTACTACCAGCTGAGGTTGCGAGTTATACTGCAAGACATTAACAAAGTTGAGCATATGCGTCTACCCTTACCAATATCAACAGTTTAGAAATGCCAGAACTCTGACACTAGACTCCAGGCCAACCTCTCAAGACTCAAGACTGACTACTGTTAGTGCGGTATAAATAATTACCTCAATTAGTCTACCAAAACGGTAGGAATTGGGTAAATTTGCCTCTTAATTGTAATGTGAATTTTGAATATGTTTAGCTACGAAAAATATCTCTCCGATAAAATTCAGCAACTCAAAGTAGCTGGTTCTTATCGTTATTTCCTGGAAGTTAATAAAAGTGCTCAACACTTTCCGCAGTTTCATTATACCAATGCGGAAGGAGTTCAACGTTCTGCCATCAACTGGTGCAGCAATGATTATTTGTGCATGAGTACCAACGAAGAGGTAATTGCCAAACTTGCTTTCGTCACACATCGTAGCGGTACAGGCAGCAGCGGGACAAGAAATATCTCCGGCACTACTATTTATCATAAAGAATTAGAAACAACGTTGGCAGAATGGCATAAAAAAGAAGCAGCATTAGTTTTTAATGGTGCTTATGCAGCTAATGTCACTACTTTACAAACACTTGGTAAAAACATCCCTGGCCTTATTTTTATTTCTGATGAACGCAATCATGCCTCAATCATTGAAGGCATCCGTGGGTGCAAGAATGAGAAGAAAATTTTCAGGCATAACGATACAACACATCTTCAGGAAATATTGGCAGCTCTTCCTGCTGAGCAACCCAAGTTGGTTGTATTTGAATCAGTCTATTCCATGTACGGTACTATTTCTCCGGTGAAAGAAATTGCAGCCCTGGCAAAAAAGTATAATGCACTCACTTATATCGACGAAGTACACGGTGTAGGATTGTATGGAGATTCCGGTGCGGGAATTTTAGAACAAGAAGGTTTACAAAATGAAATTGATATTGTGAATGGCACATTATCAAAAGCCATCGGGGTGTACGGAGGTTACATCGCTGCATCAGCTACTATGGTCGATTTCATCCGTAGTTATGGGAGTGGTTTTATTTTCACTACCTCTTTACCACCGGCAGTATGCAGTGCGGCTAATAAAAGTATTCAGTTGATACAGGTAAATAAAGAATACCGTAAAAGTTTTCATAGCAATGTCCTTTTGCTTCGACAGGCATTAACAGAAAATGGGATTGTGTTCAACCCAAATAATTCTCATATTACCAGTGTTCCGCAAAAAGGAGCTGATCATTGTCGCCAGGTGGCAAACGATTTATTGTTGCAGCAGGGAGTGTATTTGCAGCCAATCAATTTTCCTACTGTACCAGTTGGTGAGGAATGTTTACGTATCATCATCACAGCCCGCCATCAACCAAAACATATTAATCATCTTGCATTTAGTTTGAATAAAATAATTAATGGAAACAATCAGGCTCATAGGACGGAGTTCGAAACTATCCCTCTTGCAACTGGAGAAAGTGAAGCATAAAATAGCTGAAGCTTTTCCCGATGTAAAGGTGGAAATAATAGCAAGGAGCAGCCGTGGAGATGCCTTGCAGGATATTCCTTTGCAAACAGTAGAAGGCAGTGATTTCTTCACGCAGGATATATTTGATGCCCTCCAAAATAATGAAGCCGATATTGCTGTTCATTCATTAAAGGATATGAGTAGTGAACATTTTTTTGGCAGCAACCAATTTGCTGTTATTGATCGAGATGACACAAGAGATGTCGCCATCTTCAACAAAGACATTGAAACTAAATTAAAGAACGGAGACAAAATAGTCATTGGTACCTGCTCACCACGCCGGGAAGAAATGGCGATTGGCTTTTTGCAAAAAGCATTACCTCAATTAAGTGAAACCTTTAAAGTAGAAACAAAAATTATCCGTGGTAATGTAGATACAAGATTAAGAAAGCTGGATGCTGGTGATTACGATGGAATTATTTTAGCCACTGCGGGAATAAATCGTTTGTTGGCGGCTTGCGCATTCCCTACTGATGCTGAAAACCCCTCCGGCGATTGCGTAGTAGTAAAGAATCTATTAAAAGATAAAAAGCTAATGGTACTTCCTCTCATCGAGTGTGTTCCTGCACCCTGCCAGGGAGCCATTGTAGCAGAAGCAAACCCACTCAATAAAAAAGCTGTTGAAGTTCTGAAGGCAATCAACATTAGCGAATTAATGAATGATTGCGTTCAGGAGAAGAAAACGGCTATTCAGTATGGTATTGGTTGCTTGCAGCGCTTTGGGGTTACCACTATCTGCTATGGGAATAAGAAACTTATTTATGCAGCAGGCAAAGACAGTAACGAAAACACGTTCACGAAATGGATTGGCTTGCCAGAAGTAGAAGTATGGGAAAAAAATATTTTCAGCACGACTAGTTTCATGGGAAGTTTCTTTGAATATAGGTACAACCAGGAAGAGCCTCCAATTAATGAAAGCATTGTTTATATCGCCAATTATAAAGCAGTAGAAAGCAAAACTCTCCTTCAGCAGTTACAAACTAAGCATATATGGGCTTCAGGAACAAAAACTTGGTTGGAGTTGGCGAAGAAAGGACTGTGGGTAGAAGGCGGTGCTGATGCTTTTGGATTGGAATCATTAATCACCGCATGGCAAATGCCAATGCTCAGCATTGTAAAGGAAGAAGTTGCTGTACTTACGAATAATACATCAGTGGCTACATGGAAAAAAAAAGGATGGAAAGTGTATGGCACATATTCCACCAGTGAAAAAGAATCACCAGAAGTGGAAGAGCAAATTAAACAAGCCGATATTATTTTCTGGACAAGCTTTCGTCAGTATGCTCAATATAAAAATGTAGTAGGAGAAAACGTTCAGCATATTTGTTCATACGGAGAAACAGCGGAGCAATTTATCGCAGCAGGAATAAACCCTGTTGTATTTCCAAACATTAAAGCTTTTCAGCAATGGAGACAAACTTCCATCCACTTAACCAGCGCCGGTTAAGAACGGATACACATATCAGGGAATTGACGGCTTCTGTAAGGTTGTCGCATAAAAGTTTTATTCAACCACTATTCGTTGATGAGACTATTGATACACCAAGAGCGGTGAACGGATTGAATGGTGTAAAGGTTGACACTGCCGAATCAATACTCGAAACTATCGGAAGCGATTTAAATAATGGAACCAGTAAGTTTTTGTTATTCCCTGTTCCTGCCCAGAAGAAAGAAAATAGTTTTGATTTTTCTTTTGCCGCCAATACAATCAAAAAAATAAAGCAAACTTTTGGAAATGATGTATGGATAGCAGCCGATGTTTGTCTCTGCAGCTATACCAATCACGGCCATTGCGGAATTTTAAATCATGATCATTCACAACTGCTCAATAGTAAAACGGTGGATGTGCTGGCACAATATTCTACTATCCTGGCCAATGCGGGCGCAGATTGTATTGCACCGAGTGATATGATGGATGGTCGCATTGCCGCAATTCGAAATAGTCTCGATGCCTTGGGTTTTGAAACCGTAAGTATCATGAGTTATGCGGCTAAATTCAGTTCACAGTTTTATGGCCCGTTTCGTGATGCCTGTCACTCATCGCCGAATACCCACGGATTAAAGAATAGAAAATCATACCAGTTATCGCCTTTCAATATTAATGATGCATTGGCTTGCGCCTTGCGTGATGAAAAGGAAGGCGCGGATATTTTGATGGTAAAACCTGCAGCGTTATATACTGATGTTATAGCTAAAGTGAAGCAGCAAACATTAAAGCCAGTTGCAGCTTATCATGTAAGCGGCGAATATGCGGCTATCGAAGCCCTGGCTGAAAAGGATTTGGTAAACCGTGAGGCGGCGCATCTAGAAGTATGGGCTGCATTGCAGCGGAGTGGTGCAGATATAATCATTTCTTATGCGTCACGGTATGCGAAGGAGTGGATTGAAAATATAATATATTAAAAATAATATTTAGTCAGTTGCATTACTACTAATTGCTGTGGTTGCAATCGAAGAATAGATTGAGAACCACGCTTGTACGATATTAACACAGATGAACAGATTGCAATGAGCTGCCTAATATGGCAAAACACTTTTTTAGTAAAACTCACAACTGTAAGTATTCCATTAAAACCTAATTCAAATCAATAATAATAATTAAAGTCTATTAATTTGGTAGACTAGATTTATACCCTATTTTTGCCAGAATGCGTTCATAGGCTCACCCAATTTATATGTCGGAGATACCAGTAGTAAATAAAAATCAATTGTTTCCCGTTTTTCTTAAACTGGAAAACCTCCAGGTATTGCTAGTGGGTGCCGGTAATGTGGGGTTGGAGAAATTGCATGCGCTTCTCGCCAATTCAGCGGAAGCTAAAGTTACCATCGTTGCACCTGAAGTTAAAGAAGAAGTGAAGCGACTTGTATGGAAACATCCAACATGTATCATTTTTCAGAAAGAATTTGAGGAAGCTGATTTGGACGATAAGGAATTAGTAATCTTGGCAACAGATAACAAGTCCTTACATGAAAAGATAAGACCATTGGCAAAACAAAGAGGTTTATTGGTGAATGTTGCTGATACACCTGATCTCTGCGATTTTTACCTGGGCAGCATTGTGCAGAAGGGGAATCTTAAAATTGCCATTTCTACCAATGGCAAATCGCCTACTGCTGCCAAGCGTATTAAAGAAGTATTGCATGATGCATTGCCCGGTGAACTGGATGATGTGATTGAAAACCTGCACACCGTTCGAAACAAACTAAATGGAAATTTTGAGAATAAAGTCAAAAAGCTAAATGCAATTACCAAAGTATTAATTGATAAGGATAATATTAATGGCGAACGTCGTTGGAGAAAAGTAGCAACTTATTCACTCATTGCTTTTGCCTTTATGTTAATTGGGCATTTTATTTTTTCCTATCTGCCTTTCAGAGAAATGGCAGATGATACAGTTGCCTGGTACAAAACATTAGATAAGAATTTTCATTGGATGGTACTCGCCGGCTTTTTAGCTCAAATGGTGGATGGGGCTACAAGTATGGGGTATGGAGTTACCAGTTCGATTGTATTGCAAACGGCACAGATTAGCCCTGCGGCCATAAGCGCAGGCATACATACAGCGGAAATGTTTACCAGCGGTGCATCTGGCTATAGTCATTATAAATTCGGTAATGTAAATAAGAAGCTTTTTAAAGCGTTGGTAATACCCGGCATTATCGGTGCTGTATTAGGAGCTCTGCTTCTTGTAAAATTTGATGATACGCATATCAAATACCTGCGTCCGGCAATGGCTATTTATACATTGATTTTAGGTATAAAAATTTTCAGCAATGCTTTCCGTTCAAATGGAAAGAAGAAATTTAAACGTTATAGTTGGTTGGCCGGTGCTGGTGGATTTCTTGATTCATTTGGTGGTGGAGGATGGGGACCTATTGTTACTTCAACTTTAATAACAAAGGGCAGAACACCGAAATATGTAATTGGCTCGGTAAGTCTTACTGAGTTTTTTGTAACACTGGCTAGTGCATTTACATTTTTTACACTTATAGGTGTACAAAACTGGCAGATAATATTAGCTCTTGTTATAGGGGGAGTTATTGCCGCACCGATTGCTGCTAGATTGGCAGGTAAGTTACCCAAAAAGACTTCCTTTATTCTTTTAGGTACGGTGGTGGTTTTATGGAGTATAAGAATATTGGCGAAAGCTCTCTAAATATTTTTTAAAATTAAAGTCTATAAATTTGGTAGAGTAATCAAACGAATTTATGTTTGTGCAATAATTAATGAGCCGCCCTTTTAAACTTCGATGCTTAGCCAGCCTTTAATGTATTTTCTGATATATATCAGAGGGTATTTGTTTAATGGAAAGACTTCCGCTGAAGAGTGGCTCTAATCCTTTCTTCCATTGGAAAAAATGATTGCGAACTATCAGCCGCTGAGGATGTAACAATTTTGATGATAGTACTGCAGCTGGCAGAATAAAATTTAAGAACCTGGAATGAGAAATATACTTACCAACATCATGTACACTTACATAGCGGCGGATAGTCGATGTTGTTGTTGCTGACATTAATATATTTCAAAATTTTTTAATTAATTAGTCTATAAAAATAGTAGACTTATATTCTCAAAACAAAACCGAACAAAGCAATGAAACGTATTTTTTTAGTTCTCGCCTTTTTTTATCCTGTTCTTTTATTCGCCCAACTTACGGGTCGGGTGGTAAATGACAATAACGAAGGCATACCTTTTGCCAGTGTTTCCATTAAGACAAGCTCCAAAGGTATTGTTACAGATTCTTTAGGCCGATTTACATTAACTATTACACAAAAATTTCCGGTAATATTGGTTGTATCTTCTACTGGTTTTGTTACCCGTGAGTTTATTGTTAAAGAAAATAATCAGAATGATAATGTGTTAATTCAATTACAATCATTGTTTCAGAGAGACACGGTTGTAATTACATCCAGAAGACGTAAAGAGGTTTTGCAGGATGTTCCTATTCCAATTACCGTAATCGGTGGGAAACAAGTGGAAGATGCCGGGGCATTTAATGTGAACCGTGTGAAAGAACTTATTCCTTCTGTACAATTATATACATCTAATCCGCGTAATACCGGTGTTAATATACGTGGTTTGGGCTCTCCATTCGGTCTTACCAATGATGGTCTTGACCCCGGGGTTGGTATTTATGTAGATGGTGTATACTATGCACGTCCTGCGGCAGCTACTTTTGACTTTATTGATGTTGATCAGATTGAGGTTTTGCGTGGTCCGCAAGGAACACTTTATGGAAAAAACACTACTGCCGGTGCTATAAGTATCACATCACGCAAACCAAGCTTTAAACCTGGTGGAACTTTTGAAGTAAGCTACGGTAACTATGGCTACGTACAGGCTAAAACTTCTATCACAGGCCCAATCAGTAAAAAATTGGCTGCACGTTTTTCTTTCTCGGGCACACAACGTGATGGATTACTACAAAACGTACGTACACTAAAGAGAACAAACGATATTAATAATCTTGGCTTCCGTGGTCAGTTATTGTATAAAGTTTCTGAAAAGACAAGCATCACTGTAAGTGGCGATAATTCACGTCAGCGTCCTGATGGTTATGCCCAGGTGGTAGCTGGCGTAGCACCAACAAAACGTCCGGGTTACCGCCAGTTCGATTCTATCATTACAGCACTTAACTATCAACTGCCAAGCAGAAATGCATTTGATAGAAAAATTGACCATGACGTACCATGGAATTCAAATACAGATTTAGGTGGAGTATCATTAAACCTCGATAGCAAAATAGGTCCCGGTACATTTACTTCTACCACTGCATGGCGATATTGGAATTGGGATCCTTCCAACGACCGGGACTTTACAGGTTTGCAGGCGTTAGCAAAATCTCAAAACCCTGCTAAGCATAAAAACTGGTCACAGGAGTTTCGTTATGCAGGAGAATTCTCTTCTAATTTAAGTGGGGTGGTTGGTTTATTCTTTATCGACCAGGAAGTAAAAATTACCGGTACTGAAGAATCAGGAAAAGATCAATGGCGTTTCTCCCAAAGTTCAACAAGCAGCTTATGGCAAACACCAGGTCTGCTGAATGGTTATGGTATCAGTACAAATGCATCTATTAAATCAACCAGTGCTGCTGTATTTGCAAACGTTGATTGGAAAATAACTGATAAATTCCATGTATTGCCGGGTGTACGTTTCAACTATGATAAAAAAGATGTGGTGTACAATCGTGTTGCATATGGTGGTTTAGATACAGCTACCTACAGTGGTTCTTCTGCCAATAAAGCAACGCTGCAAGGCTTTAAGAATGGTGTTTATACAAGCCAGGCTTATACAGCCAATGCAGATGAAAATAATTTCACTTACCAGATAACTGTTGCCTATAAACCGGGTAAACGTACCAATGTTTTTGCAAGCTATTCTACCAGCTTTAAGCCGGTAGGCGTGAATGTAGCCGGGTTGCCAAATCTTTCCAATGGCAGGCCAGATAGTTCTGTAGCTGTTATAAAACCAGAAGAAGTTAAGAGTGTTCAGGTTGGTATTAAAACCACTTTGGTAGATAATTTCATTTTGAACCTGACCTATCATAATACAGATATTAAGAACTACCAGACTAATGTGCAATCAGCCCAATTGGGTGTTAATCGTGGTTATATAGCAAATGCTGAGAAAGTAAATGTAAATGGCCTTGAAATAGACGCCAATTACAGGGTCAATAGTCATTTTTCATTTACCGGTGCCTTGTCATATACGGATGCTAAATATGTCAAATTCACGAATGCACCGCTGCCTTTAGAAAACACTGGTTTAAAGACAAAAGTATCAAACCTGGATTCGGCATTTGTAGATATCTCGGGTGCTTCATTGCCTGGTATTTCTAAGTGGGCTGGTTCATTAGGGGGCGAGTTTGCAACACCTGTTGTGTTTTTAGGTAAGCCAAGTAATTTCTTTGTAGCAGCAGAAACTTTCTATCGTTCTTCTTTTTCTTCAGCAGCCACCCCATCTCCATACCTAAATGTTGATGGCTATACATTGGTGAATGGTAGAGTAGGATTTAAAGCAGCGAATGGTTTATCCGCTTATGTATGGGGACGTAATTTGTTCAATAAAAATTATTATGAACAATTATTAATTGCAGGTGGTAATGCCGGACAGATTGGTGCTGTTTTGGGCGACCAAAGAACATATGGTGTTACATTACGTTACTCGTTCTAAATCTTATAATTGAAAGTTCATTGAATAAAAAGAGTGTGCTAATTTAATTTGGATACTAACGCCATAAACACTGATGGTCGTCCCTTGCAATTAAAGATTAGTTCGCAAGGAATATCTTCCAGTATAAGATTTTGAGAGAGACGCTCTTGTACTGTATATTTTCATGGCATCTTTTCCGAGTGAAAATTTAAATAGTCTTTGCAAACCCATTAATTCTTTTTTCATAGCGCAAAGCATCGTTAGAGAGAACAGCGTCCCGATTCTTCGGGATGCTTTTATACCAGCCGTGTGACCGAGAGGATAGGTTAGTGGTCTCATAAACCATTTACGATGGTTCGAATCCATCCATGGCAGCGAATTCCATTTATGAGTTTTGAGTTCCGGGTTTCGAGTTCGGTTTGATGAACCTGGATTGTGTCTGACGTATCTCAGTTCGTCTGACAGTATGGGAAAATGTTCAATATTTAATGCTCAATTGCAATTTTTCAAGTTGGTGCGAACTCATGAGTGATCTTAATTGATAACAAACATCAGCCCTGTGGCCGAGAGGACAGGTAAAGGATTGCAAACCCTTCTACGTCGGTTCGATTCCGACCGGGGCGTCAAAATTATTTCTATCATTAAATTTTTGGTTATGATTCTTTCTTACCGTGAAATAAATGAAATAGTGTTGCCAACAATAATAGAAGGCTTGATTATTGACGGAAAAAACAACAAACCTGTTAGCTGGACACATGTATACGTCGAAAATAGCGAAGAAGAATCGCTCACCACTACCGAGGGGGAGTTCAAAATTTTGTCTTGGCAAAAATTTCCCGTGGTGTTAATTATTAAGCATATTCATTTTGAAACAGTGAGGGTAGCAGTTACAGCTTGCGCAAAAAAAATATTGGTGTTTTTAAAAGAAAAATAGACGTTATGAATCCGTCAAGGTTAAAGGAAATACTTTTTCTCATTGGTGCTACAGTTATTTATTCAAGTGGCATAGCTCAGAAGCAAATTACCAGTACTAACCAAGTATGGGCAGGTTATTTTAACCAAACCCGGTTTAGTAAAAAATGGGGAGGATGGGTAGATGTGCATTTGCGAACCAAAGAGGATTTTTTTACCAATTTTTCTCAGGCAATTGTCAGGGTAGGATTAACTTACTACTTAACTGATGAGGCAAAACTTACAGCAGGGTATGCTTATATCAACCATTTTCCGGCAGATGCACATAAGAATATTTCTCAACCAGAGCATCGACCCTGGCAGCAGCTACAATGGCATTCAAAATATACAAAGCTTAGATTAATGCAATGGTTCAGGCTGGAAGAAAGATTCAGAAGAAAGATTCTGAATAATGACGAATTGGCAAAAGGATATAATTTTAATTTTAGAATCCGTTATAATTTTTTCTCGCAATTTCCATTAAGTAAAAAAAGATTTCAACCCAATACTTTGTCGTTTGTGGTGAATGATGAAGTACATGTGAATTTCGGTAAGCAAATAGTTAATAATTATTTTGATCAGAACCGGTTCTTTCTTGGCTTTAATTACCATGTTTCCGGCCACGATAATTTTCAATTCGGTTATATGAATATTTTTCAGCAGCTAGCCTCCGGTAACCAGTATCGGAACATACATACTGCGAGATTATTTTATTTCCACAATCTTGATCTTCGAAAATCAGTCAGTAAACACTAAAGGATCCTATAAAAAGTAAAGAGTATAATTCCGTAATATTAAAACCTTAAACTTATGGCCCGCTTTACAACACGCATCCAACTGGAAAATGCCACCGAAAAAGATTATAGTAGACTGCAAGCGCAATTAGAACATGATACATCGGGAACAGTAAAAAGAACCTCCATGCAAGGGAAAGAAAAAATAGCGACAAATGGGGAGTTTAGTCTTGAAGGGAATATAAGCATCAGGGAGATTACTGCAGCTGTGGTAAATGCTGCTGCTAAAACGGGGAGAAAATATTCTTTTACTATTATCAGGAATAAAACTAACAGTATCAATTAAAAGATTGGCATTAAGTTTTTAGTAACCAATTGAAAATATAGAAAATGTCAGTTAATGTCATTAACGAGAAGGAAGTCATTGAATCCCCGAGAAAATCCTTTTTCTCAAATTTATCAGAAGATATCTGTGCAGTGGGCACAAGTGGGTTATTGATTGCTGTTGTACTTATTATCGCTTTTTTATCCCCTGGTTTCAAATTTACTACGCCTGTATACCAATGGGCTACCATCAATGATCTTTTGAATAAAGTATTAACAGGAGATAATATTTTATTGCTTGCGTTACTGGGAGTGATCTTTGTTTTTCTTTCCTCCATAGCTGTTTTAGCAACAAGGGCTAATGTAAAAAAGTATAGTGCCGGTTTTTTGCTTATTTATTTTTTGGCAATTATTTCACTTGTTATCGCAGGTAATAAAACCCTCAATTATTACGGAATTGAATATGTTGTATTCGGATTGATAATCGGCCTGTTGTTAAGTAACCTTACCATTTTACCTGCATGGGTGAAGACGGCAGCCCGATCTGAACTTTTTATTAAAACCGGGTTAGTTATTCTTGGCACCAGTATTCTTTTTACCAATATTATCCAGGCAGGGGTGCCGGGTATTTTGCAGGCATTGATAGTTGTAGCGGTTGTTTGGTTTTTTGCAATGTGGCTTTGCCGAAAATTAAAAGTAGATGATGAGTTTGCTGTGATATTGGCTTCTGCGGTTTCTATCTGTGGGGTATCGGCAGCTATAGTTGCAAGCGGAGCTATAAGAGGCGATAAGAAAAAATTATCTTATGTGACAACGCTGGTGTTATTGGTAGCAATACCAATGCTGATTCTTCAACCATGGATTATCCGGTACTTTGGAATTCCCGAAATTGTAGGAGGCGCCTGGTTGGGAGGCACACTTGATACTACCGCGTCGGTAACAGCAGCATCGGAATTGGTTGGGCCTATAGCAACAAAAGCTGGCATCATCGTTAAGTTCTCTCAGAATGTACTAATAGGTTTCGCTGCATTCTTTATTGCAGCCTGGTGGGTTTTTAAAAGAAATCCTTCAAAAGTTACTGGCACGGAAAAACCCAGTTTGAAAGTTATCTGGGAACGGTTTCCAAAATTTGTATTGGGATTTATTGCTGCCTCACTGATTTTTTCATTTTTAATTCCTGCGGACACTACCAAACAGGTGAGTGGCATTCTCAATAGTCTTCGCACCATTTGGTTTGCATTGGCATTTGTAGCTATAGGACTAGAGGCTCGATTTTCGGATTTGATAAAAATGCAGGGAGGCCGTCCTGCAGTAGCTTTTATTGGTGCGCAGCTGTTTAATATCTTATGGACATTATTGCTGGCCTATTTATTATTTGGAGGTGTATTATTGCCTGTGCCGGATATTAAATAATGCTAATTAAAAAAGTTGAGCTGTTATTGTTTCAGTAAATCATCAACTTCCTTATTAAACTCTTTAACGAAATCTTCATAATATTTTCCTGTAGCTGGGCCCGTATACCCTGTATGAATCTTTGCTATCTTTCCTTTTTTGTTAATGAAAATTGTAGTAGGAAAGGAAAGAAAAGTGTTTAGTGCCGGCAAGGATTCTGCTACATGCTGTTTGTCGGCAAGCCCGGCAAATACTGCGTCATATTCAATTCCAAATCTTTCTCTGAACCTCGTTATTGCTTTCCTAACATATGCGGAATCCGTTTTTCTTTCATAATGAATAGCAATAGATTCCACACCCCTTTTTTTATTGGCTTTATACCATGGCCCAAGAAAAGCTGCTTCGTCAATGCAATTGGGACACCAACTGCCAGTTATAGTAAGAATAACAACTTTATTTTTATACTTCTCATCTTTCAATGAAACCGATTTGCCATTTATATCCGGGAATGAAAAATCTAGTGTACTATAGCCTTCTTTAAGATAGGTAAGTTTATAGGGATCTGGTAATGCTGCTTCTTCATTTTGCACGCCACTGAATTTCTGACTGCCTCTTGTGCTTATTATCTCTCCTGTAATAGTGCCATCTTTATTGATAGTGCCTTTATAGTATCCCGGTACAGAACCGATAAATGTGGAAAGGTAGAAATCATTGCCATTAACTATACCATCGAGATACCTTGAATCACCGGTTATACGTAAAAATGTAGCCCGCAATTTGTGGCCTTCCTGTTTGAACAGGCCGACTGCATTTTCATCTTTTCCGTCTTTGTTTTTAAAATAGATATCATATGTTCCGTTGATATTGGCAGCAGGATTGGTTGTTGTGGTTAGAAAACGTTCGGAACCCCCTCTTTCTGCTTTTACCGGAATCGGTTGACCAGTTCTATCCTGACGTCTTAAAACACCACTTAATAGATTATTTTCTATTTTAAAAGCTAATTCATTTTCAAACTGATTAATGAAAATGAACAGCGAATCTTTTGTTTGCTTTAGTGTGCCTGCTTCAAATTTTTCTTCGGCATTGATAAAATATACTTTTGTATTTTCTGAATTGGTTCCATCTATTTCGAATATAAAAGGAACTTCCAGGCTGTCTCTCAGCCGGAAAATACCTCTCCATTTTCCAAATGGAGAGAAGGGTGAAGCCGGGTGTGATACTTTACCGGTTTTAGACAATGTCACATCATATTCATTAGAATCATCCAGTTTTATTTCCTTAGTCTGAAAATCAGCATAACTAAATATAATTATTGAATCAGCAGGCGATATAGTGATATAGTAAATCCCATCAGCCTGCGTACCAGAAAACTGGTTGCTCCCTTTGATATATACAGATACCCCTTCTAATGGGGAGGCATCTTCTGCTGAAGTAATAATGCCGGTAATTGTACGTCCAGACGGTTGGCAAATTCCTTTATGGCCGGATAATAATAAAGCGAATAAAATGTAAACTTTGAAATGCTGCAGCATAACGAAAAAATTGAGTTAAAAAATTATTGCTGGCAAAGCAATTCTGGTAATTTCTTTTGTTTTATTAGTAATAGTCTACTAAATTTGTAGACAAATATACAAAAAATTATACCTGTTCAAAAAATAAATCATGGTAGCCAAATTGAAGTCGATTATTAAACTGTTTGCTGCCCCCGTTTTTTTCATCCTTAATAAGTTAAGGATTATCCGTTTAAGGAACTTGCAGTCACTATGGCTAGAGGAAGACCTAGTCGGATAGGCCTGATACCCATAATATTAAGGAAAGCCGGAAGGTATTTTTTATATTTAGGAACAAATAAACTAATACTTAAAACTATAGAATGGAAAAAATATATCTCAGCGACTCTGGCCCCAAAGTATCACCCGCTATTTATGGTTTCTGGAGATGGGAAGATACAAGCGCAACTGGCCTTGCATCGATAGAAAAAATTGTAAACTATTGCCTGGAGCTAGGTATCAACACATTCGACCATGCAGATACCTATGGCGGGTACCAATGTGAAGAATTATTTGGCGAAGCATTAAAACAAAAATCCTTTAAGCGGGAAGATGTTGTTCTCTTTACAAAATGTGGTGTAAACCTACCGCATAGCACAAGGCCGGATATAAGAGTGAAATATGTTGATACATCAGCAGGACATATTGTGAAAAGTGTAGATAGCTCATTAAAAAAATTGCGAACCGACTATATCGACATCTTCCTCCTGGATCAATTGGATCCGCTATCCAACCTGGAAGAAACGGCGCTAACTTTAGAAAGGCTTCGTGGTTCAGGAAAAATCAGGAATATTGGTGTTGCTAATTTTTCTGTTTTTCAGCATCAATTATTGGCTTCCTACCTGAGAGTGCCTATTGTTACCAATCATATAGAGCTAAACCTGTTAAATACAACGGCTCTTGACAATGGACAGCTTGATTATATCAAGCAAAAGTATATGCGTCCTTTGGCATCTGCGCCACTTGCTGGTGGACTCATAGAAAACGGAACTGATGTGCGGGCAGTTGGCGTGCATTATAAGCTGGATGAGTTGAGTAAAAAATACAACGCCAATATTGAGTCACTGGCAGTAGCCTGGTTAATAAAATTAGGGGCCCTGCCACTGATAGGCACTATGAGTGAGCAACGGATAAGAAACATTGTAGATGCATTTGATATAGATCTCGACAGGCAAGACTGGTACGAACTATACAATGCATCAAAAGGTATTGTGGTTACAACAGAAGATGAATAAATGGAATTGCTGCATCCTATATAAAAATTAACAAATTATAAACCGCATTTTTTAAGATAACCTTATGCGACATTATCACTGCCTGGTGTAATAAAGATTTAGGTTTGCTGTTTATTAAACAAAGGAAGAATATGTCAGTACTCAGAAATTTATTTTTTGCAGGTGTAGCGGTTGTTTCAGTGGCATTTACTCAAATTGAAGCAAAGGAAAAAATAGTTATAGAAGGAACAGTTGTTACAGGAAAAACCAATACACCAGTGCCCCAGGTGCATGTGTATGTGCTGGATGGAGAAGAGGAAGCATTAACGAATTCAAAAGGAGAATTTAAAATAACTACCTGGCAATCTCTGCCGGTAACCGTTACTGCCGAACATGCACAGTACGAAACGCAACGGATAAGAGTTTCTAATGCGGGTCAGCGGCAACAGATAGTACTTAAAAAGAAGTAATGTATGAACCTGAATATTCTAGGACTGGCTATTCCTTTATTTACGGGACTGATGCTCCTTGAATATGTAATTGCAAAAAAGAAAAAACTTCCCTACTTCAATCTTCATAATTCCATTGCCAATGTAAGCATCGGCATTGCAGAAAGATTATGTGATGTTTTTGTTGCCGGTTTGTTTTATTTTGTTTACGATGATTTGCAGAAAAATTATGGACTCTTTGATATCAAGCCGGGTGTTGTACTCTGGATATTATTATTCCTCCTAACCGATTTGGTCTGGTACTGGTATCACCGACTGGCACATGAAATAAATATTCTCTGGATGGCGCATGTGGTGCATCACCAGAGCGAAGATTTTAATTATACTGCTTCTAC
>JADMIO010838907.1_pt1 | contig 53647 bp, 39 predicted proteins | sample 8958161 | NCBI WGS metagenome assembly JADMIO01 (sample SAMN16585339, study PRJNA669376) | soil metagenome | isolation source: Crop rotation soil | place: USA: Cullars Rotation, Alabama | collected 2011 | reverse complement strand
CCGCGACAACTTGTCCACGTGGAATTCTAAGCTTAGGATCCCAATGTGCTGGAAACGATCGGGAGCCGGGTAACGTCGGCGGGGAAGTCGCATTCGTGCGAACGTCCGACGAGATCACGTCCGGCGCCGAGTGCGTGGGCGATTTCCGTTGCCGCGGGGAGAAATGAGACGATGCGCATGGTGTGAATATGTCATCCTGCACGAGCCAACATTGCCCCTTGCTGTCATCCTGCACGAGCGAACATCGCCCCACTGTCATCCTGAGCGAGCGAACATGGCCCCTCGCTGTCATCCTGAGCGAGCGTAGCGAGCGAAAGGATCGCTCTCCATGCGAGGCAGTTATGTAGTTTTTGAACTACGTAAAAGCCTTGGCGCGATAGCGATCCTTTCGGCGCTTGCTGCGCCTCAGGATGACAGCTGGGGCCGGATCCTTTCGGCGCTTGCTGCGCCTCAGGATGACAGGCGGGGCCAGCGCCTCAGGATGACAGCAAGCGGCCGTCGCTGGCGCGCAAATGCCCACGCTGGTACTCTAATCTCGCCCCAAGCCCGCCCTTCTCGGAGACTCATGCGCCTCCACCACGCGCTCTGCGCGGTTCTCACCGTCGTTTTCGGCGCCGCGTCCCTCCATGCGCAAAGCGCGTCGTTCCCATCGCGACGACTCGGCATCGTCGCCGGAATCAACTCGGCGACCATCAGCGGCGGCGACGTCGGAGAACCTTCGCGCCGCACCGGATTCATCGTCGGCGCGTTGCTGTTTGCGCCGGTCAGTCACAGCGTTGCGATCGAGCCGCAAGTGCTCTTCACCTCGAAGGGCGCGAGCTTCGAGGACGCGAGCGGTGGCGGCAGCATCAGCATGAGCTATATCCAGCTTCCTGTGCTCCTCCGAATTACCGGACCGGCGAACGGCGAATGGCGGCCATTCGGTTTCGTCGGACCGGCGATCGCTCTCAAGGCGTCGTGCAATCTCGAGGGAATCGACTCCGGCGTCCGAACATCGGTCCGCTGCGCGGAGCTCGAGGCGGACGGCGTGAAGTTCAAGTCATTCGACTACGGTCTCGTCGTCGGCGGCGGTTTCGCCTTCGATGTTCAGGGCAGGACGTTCAGCATCGGAGCGCGCTACGATCACAGTCTCGCGGACATCGACGAAGTGTCGGGCATCAAACACCGTGTGATCTCGGTCATCGCGAGTTTCGAGTTTCCTTGGATGAAGTAATACCCGAAGAGAGGTAAGCCCATGTCTCAGCGATATCGTCCCATTGCCGGCGCGCTGGCGCTGGTGGTCCTCTCATCGATGGCTCTCGTGGCGCAAGGCCGCGGCGCACCGCCCGAACAAGCGGCCGGCGGCGGACGCGCCACATGGGATGTCACCCAGCCGCGTGGACAAACGCGCGACATCGACTTCACCACGTCCGAAGGCACGTGGACGTCGGCCGACCTCTCGCCCGACCGAACGTGGATCGTCTTCGACCTCCTCGGCCACATCTACAAGATGCCGGCCGCCGGCGGTCAGGCCACAGTGCTGACGCAGAACAGCGGCGTCGCGCTCAACTTCCAGCCGAGGATTTCTCCTGACGGACGGACGATTGCGTTCATCAGCGATCGTCGCGGCCAGTACAATCTTTGGGTCATGAACGCGGATGGCTCGAATCAACGCCCGGTGTTCACGGACCTGAATGCGACCGCCCTCGAGCCGGCGTGGACGCCCGACGGCAACTACATCGTCGTGCGAAAGGGTGGACGTGGCGGCGGCGAAGGCGGAGCACCAGCCGGCGGGATCTGGATGTATCACAAGGACGGCGGCCAGGGCGTGCAACTCATCGCCGCGAGCGGTGGTCGCGGCGGCGGCGGCAACGGCACACCCACATGGCCGAGCGTGTCGGGCGATGGAAAATTCTTGTATTATCAAGTTGGTATGACCGTAGCGGACAAAGAGCCGTTGTCCGGCTCGATGCAGCTGCGTCGCTTCGAGTTCAAGACCGGCGAGACGGTGGACGTGACTGCCGGCGAAAGTAGCGGCGCAGCAGCGGGACGATTCTCGAGTGGCGGCGGGGCTGCCCCCGAGATTTCACCGGACGGACGGTGGCTCGCGTTCGCGCGCCAGATTCCCGACGGTCTGCTCGAGTTCAAGGGACACAAGTACGGCCCGCGGACGGCGCTTTGGATTCGCGACATGAAGACTGGCGCCGAGCGAATGGTGATGGACCCCATCGAGCCGATGGTGGCGAGCGGGTCGAAAACCCTCGGCGTACTTCCGCGCTACAAGTGGGCGAGCGACGGCAAGAGTATTCTCATAACGCAGGGTGGAAAGCTGCGCCGGCTCGACGTCGCGACGCGCGAGGTCGCGACCATTCCGTACACGGCGACGGTGCATCGCACGATCTCGCAAATGGCGAGAAAGCAGTTTCGTATCGAGGACGGACCGGTGGCCATCAAGTTCTTCCGCTGGCCGACCGCGACCGCTGACGGCGCGACGATCGCATTTCAGGCGGCAGGACACATCTGGGCGCAGGACGGTGAGAACGGCGCGCCGCATCGGTTAACGCCGGCCACGTTCGATCAGCTCGAGTTCGCGCCGGCGTGGAGTCCCGACGGACGCTCGCTCGCGTTCGTGACGTGGGACGATACGGGCCGCGGACATGTGTGGAAGGTTCCGTCGTCGGGTGGCGCGCCGGTTCGTCTCACGAGGGAGCCGGGCGACTACGTCGATCCGGTGTGGAGTCACGACGGTCGCTCGGTCATCGTCGCGCGCGGCGAGGGCGCTACCGCGCGCCAGCGCACGTTGACGCACAACGCGTGGTACGAGCTCGTTCGCGTCGCGGCAACGCCGCCTGCCGGCGGCGATACTGGCGTTGCACTCGCGACGATCTCGCGTCCGTCCGGCTCTTCGATCTCCGGCGAATCACGCCGCCAGATGGTGCGGCCGTCGGTCGGTCCGGATGGTCGCATCTTCTGGGTCGACGAAGTGGCCGGCACGGGAGGCGGGCGCGGCGGAACGGCGCTGATGTCGGTGAAGAGTGACGGCAGCGACAAGCAAGAGCATCTCTCGTTTCCCGCCGCGGACGAAATCGTGCCGTCGCCCGATGGCGCCTACGTCGCGTTTCAGGAGGGCGACAACGTGTACGTCGCGCCAGTTGCGCTGAATGGACTGGGCGGCGACGCGCAGCGCATCGAGAAGCGACGCGGCCAGTTCCCGGTCACGCAGCTCTCTCGCGACGGCGGACTATTCCCCCGATGGCGAGACAGCAAGACGCTCGAGTATGGAAGCGGGCCGCACTACTACGTGCGGCACATGGACACCGGACGCATCGATACAATAACTCTAAAGCTGAGCGTACCGCGCGACGTCCCCACCGGGAGCGTCGCACTCACGAACGCGCGCATCGTGACGCTCGACCATCGCAAGGTGATCGAGAAGGGAACGATCGTCGTGAAGGGAAGCCGGATCTCGTGCGTCGGAACGTGCAGCACGTCCGGTGTCGACAAAGTCATCAACGCCGCCGGCAAGACGATCATTCCCGGTTGGGTCGACATGCACGCGCACCACTATCGCGAATGGCGCGGCATGAGGCCAAAGCACGATTTCGAGCAGGCGATCTACCTCGCGTACGGCGTCACTACCACGCTCGATCCGTCGATGTACAGCCAGAACATGTTCCCCACCGCGGAGTTGATCGAAGCCGGCGATATGATCGGGCCGCGCGGCTTCAGCACCGGAGACAACATCACCGCCGGCGACGGCGCACGCGCGAACGAGATGAACTCACCCGCAGACGCACTGGCCGCCGTTCGCAAAATGGCGGATTGGGGCGCGGTGTCGGTGAAACAGTACGCGCAACCGCGGCGCGATCAACGTCAATGGATGGCCGAGGCATCGCGCACGGTTGGTCTGAACGAGACGTCGGAAGGGGGTCACTTCATGGAAGACTTGGGCTTCATCATGGATGGCCAGACCGGCTTCGAGCACTCGTTCAGCGAAGTGCCCATGTACTCCGATGGCGCAAAATTCTTTGGCAAAGCCGGCGCGACGTATTCGCCAACACTCGTCGTCGCCGGACCAAGCGCGTGGAGCATCGAGTACTGGTTCCAGCAAAGTGATGTCTGGAAAGACGCGAAACAGCGACGATGGTTCCCATGGCGCGCGCTCGTTCCACAGACGCGCATCCGTTGGCTGCGTCCGGAGACGGACTACAGCTATCCGCTCGTCGCGCAGGCGATGGCCGATATCATCGCCGAGGGCGGATCGGGAGCCATTGGATCACACGGCGAACATCACGGCCTGGCCTCGCATTGGGAAGTTTGGATGGGCGCATCGGCGCTCGGAAATCACGGTGCGCTCGAGGTCGCGAGTCTGCACGGCGCACGCTTCCTCGGCGCCGACAAGGATCTCGGATCCATCGAGGTTGGAAAGCTCGCCGATCTGATGGTGCTCAATTCGAATCCGCTCGAGAACATCAAGAGCACGGTCGACATGAAGTACGTGATGAAGGGTGGCAAACTCTATGACGCGATGTCGCTCGACGAAGTGTGGCCGAAGACGACGCCGTTCGGCCCGTACTATTGGGTCAACGACGACGTTTTGCAGATGAACACCAAGTCGACGACGACGTTCGACAAGCCGCCGAAGAAGCCCTAGCTGATCTGACGCTCGATTTGTATGCACCAACACGGCGGCGTTAACCGCAATCCCATGCGGTTCGCGCCGCCGCGTTGGACAGAAACGCATCAGGTGCGATGCGTTCTGACTATAGCGAGGTATTTCTCGACGGTGTAACGTCTCCTGTCGCGGTCGACATCGGATCGCCGCGCGCTGCCCGCCCGTTGCAAACCACACAATTGACGCTCGTCACCATTTCGCCTCTCAGCGAGAGGCGCATTGTGCTTGCGCGGTTTCCACCCGCGCCGGCGACTCAGCGAGGCGGCGACGACGCCGCCAAGGAGAAGAATGCGGAAGTGGCTCTTGCTCACAGTTCTCGCTGTACCCGGCGTGGCACGCGCGCAAACACCGGCAGCATCCGGAAAACCGGATTGCAGATTGGCCCGATCCGCCTACGACAATCCGTTCAGTGACAGTCGCGGTTGGTCGATGCGACGCTATGAATGGCACGCATTCTACGCGGGACTTTCGACGCTGACGGCGTACGGAATCCACAAGACGACGAAGCTGCCGCGATGGGCAAGCGCGGCGATCGCCACTGTAGGAATCGGATTGGTGCCGCACATTCGCGGTGGACTGATCAAGCGCGACTATCCTGTGCACGCACTGGACTGGGGTTTCGACATTCTCAATCGTGGTGCGCCGGCATTTCTCGTGATGGGGCAGGCAGGCAATAGTTGGCAATCGCGAGCGCTCGCGGCGACGGCGTACATCGGCGGCTACGCTGCCTTGGCGTGCTACTCGTCACCCTAGGCGAGCTTCGTTGATGGTGTAAGCGCGCTACTCGGGAATCGCAGCCGATCACCACGACGACGTTCGACAAACCGAAAAAACCCTAGCCAACATCAGGGGCTTGCTCACGGCGTGTTGCATTTGAGGCCGACGGCGTCGATCAATGAGCCGTGACGGCCATAAATGCCGGTCGCCGGCTGTGTGCCGGAATGGCACTGCGACTCTGAAGCGGAGATGAGAAGTCCAATACGCACGTTGATCGTTTTCATGATCGCTCCGCCGTATGATCGGGATTCGGGAAACCACTGATAGCAGCGAAAGAAGAGTGAGCCCAGACTGGCGCCGGCAGTCGCCCCGTTCTGGCCGGCGATGACGCCGCCAGGGCAATGGTCGCTTCCGGCGGTTCCGCCATTTCCCCCCGCCATGTCGCCGACGTTGTTCGCGGGTCCGAGAGTGCCTCCGGCGAGGATAGTCGAACATTGAATGCCAATACCGTCGACGAACATCCCCGTGCGCCAGCGAATGCCGGTAAGCACGGATCCTGACGGGCAGGTGCGGGAAAACGAGTTACCACCGGACGCGCCGATGAGCGGCAGATTCTCGAGCAATGATCTGCCTTTCGCTCGCAACGGTAGTGGCGACAAGAGCATACCGCTTACCGCCACGGTGCAGATCGACAGGGAAACGAGAGGCCGCATATGTGTCTCCGAAGTTCTAGCGACGATGCCATCGTGTGAGGATCCATCGACGACCGGAGATCGCCCGGTGTCTCTGTATCAACGAACCATGGTGCGTCCGATTCTCACGCGTGGGCGCGAAACCTCGAGCGTCTCGGCGCATCGGGCTTTCAAGGAAACTCGATCGCAAACCGGCAGCATGCAGACTGCTTGACTCGCGCCTGCCCAGTGTGATCCTTCGATGGCGTCGATTGTCTTTGGAATTCCGGTCCTTCGGTTCTGATTGGTTCATGGTCATCAGGCGACAATTCGCCGACGGCGAGCATCCCGGTCTCGTATGGGTGATCGTGGACGGCGACATCCGGCACGTGTCCGAGTTCTCGCGACTCGCCGTCGGTGCACGGCCGAACACTCGCTGTCCGCAGTGTGATCGTCGGCTGATTCTCAAGCTTGGCCGCGTTCTTCGGCATCACGCCGCGCATACCAAAGGCGTTCACTGCGCCATATCGCAGCCCGAAACGTTGCGGCACCTGAATACGAAGCTCGGCATCGCGAAAAAGCTCCGCGATGCGTGCGGCAGTGGATCGGTACTTCGAACCCTGCAGTGCTGTGCAGGTGGACGTGCACCGTGCGACAAACTGCGTGAAGCGGAATGGCTGCGCGATTGGGATGAGGTCCTCGTCGAGTACCGCATTGGAAACTCGCGTCGGCCCGACATCGTCCTCCGAGCGCGCGGCCAGGACGTCGGCGCGATCGAGATTGTCGTGACTCATTCGGTATCTCTCGAGAAAGAATCGGCATTGTCTCGGCTCGGTGTCGCATGGATCGAGGTTGCCGCCGATCCTGAAGTCGACGAGACATGGTCTGTCGAGAGTCCGCTGCCCGTAATCCGGACCTCGGAGACGCTCGAGTGGCGGTGTTTGCAGCACGAGGAAGAGCATCGCGCGACGATGACTGCGGTTGTCGCCCGACACGCCGAGCAGGACGAGGCCGTTCGGCACACCGAAGCGCTGCGTGCCGCGCGCGTTGTCGATGTCTATCGACCGAGTGGATCGCGCACTCGACTCATTTACAGAGTCGACGAGCTGCGCACCGACGGCGTCGCACACACGGTCGTTCTCCGGCTCGGCCGACTAGCGATCGCGTCGGTCCCACTGCTGGGCGCGAACGACGACCGAACGGACGCGTGGTCAGTGCTTCGTTCCGAGTTTGCTCGTGACGTCGAGCGCCAAACCGCCGAGGAAGGTGCCTTCATGGACAGCCCGATGCATTGGGCACGCGGTTCGGCTGCGGCGAACATCGTGGAGGAGGCGCTCAGCGACATGGTTGGTCGCGATCCCACGCCGCTGGCGACGCGTTTCCCACGCCGATGGTTCTTCGCGCGTGAACGCGGAGCATGGTTCCTCGCTCCAGCGATGCGAAAGGTTCGGTGGGATCGAGACGCCGACGACATCTTCGCTCCACATCCAGCGTGGGCCATCGCGCGTCAAGCCGTTCGTGAGCGCCCGGCACCACCCGGTAGCTGGGACACGCCGGTGTTTGCGGCTCGTCCGCTGGCGGTCGCGCTGATCGAACGATCTGCCGCCGCGATCGTTGCCTCGCGACAGTACGGCGAGATCACGCTGGTCGAAGTGCGAACCGGCGCGGCCGAGCACTGCACGTTGCTCGTTGTCGAGCGTTCGCCGACGGCAAGCGCGATCGCGGCGGCGTCAGCCGGTGTTGATGAGCGTTCTATAAAGTGCATCTGGCTCGCTCATCCATCTGATTTCGCGAGTCTGCCGGCAGATGCCACTTGGGTGCCGGCCGGTCGAGACGCACGCGGCAAGACCGTGGTATCGATCGACGGTACAGGCGTCTTTCGCGCCGATCAGTTCGTGCGCGCGATAGCCACGAACGACCGGCGGGTGAACGCGGCCGCAATCACGCGACAGATGAGCGATCGCGTCGCGCGCCTGCGTGCCGCCGCCGACACATCGCGATGAGTCTCAGGTCGGCGGACGCGGAATCCGTCCGCTCGTCCATGGGACGCCGGCCATTTCCGCCGCCTGCTCGAGCGCCTTGAGATCGACGTCGACGACCTGTCGCACTCTAGACAACACCGCGTCGAACTGGCGGCGGACGATGTCGATCTGACCGCGCTGCGACGCGTTCAGCGCCGACAAGGAGTTGCTCCATCCATTCGACAGTGCCCCCTGCAGTCGCCCCTGCAGCGATGGTGGCGACGCTTCATTTCGGCGTGCTCGCGTCGGATCGCCGGTGAGCGACTCTTGTGCGTCGCGCAATGCGCTCTCGAGCGTGCGAACCCGATGGGCGAGCGACGTGTCTGCGCCCGGCGTCTCGTCAATCGCGCGCTTGAGGAATCCAAGACGCGTGAATGTCTCGTTGATCAACGCCGATGTGCCGAGCACCGCGCGCTCGAGCTCCGCGATCTTCTTCTGATCGGCGAGCGTCGCCATCACGCGACCTGGCACGCTGTCGACGTCAATCACCTGAAAGCGCTGAGGAGTGCCGAGCGGTGTAAAGACTCCGTCGACGCGTTTGAGCAGAGAAACTTGGTATGTGCCGGGCGGAGCAAACGGCGCGACCGGCGGCGAGCCGAATGGGAAGTCCGGATCGACTCTGAATGGCGGACCGTTGATCGGATCGGTGGGTTGGAGCCTGAGGTCCCACGCGACGCGGTTGATGCCCGCGGTCGTTGGCGCGGTGAATCGGCGCACGACCTGTCCACTCGCGTCGCTCACGGTGACGACGACCGCCGGATCCTCCGAGCGATCTTCAGCTTTGAGCGAGTCCCACGGCGGGAAGGGAATGTCGGCGTTCTTCTTCGCGAGCGCCGCTTCCGCTTTCTGTCGTTGCGTCTTGCGAGACTCGATGGCGTCTTTGAGGTAGTAGGTGAATGTCGCGCCGAACGGCGGATTCGACGCCATGTAATAGTTGTGTCCCTGGAACGAGGCACCTGGAAGTCCGAGCGGTGTCGATTCGACATAAAGTGGCGCCGATTTCACGGGGAATAGCACGGCGTTCTGCGCCAGCGTTTGCTCGGTTATCGAACGCAGCGGCGAGTAGTCGTCGAGGATGTAGAAGCCTCGGCCAAAGGTCGCGACGACGAGATCGTTCTCGCGCTTTTGGATCGCGAGATCGCGCACCTGAATCGTCGGCATCCCGCCCTTGAGTTGAACCCACTTCTTGCCGCCATCCTTCGTGAAGAACAGCCCGAACTCCGTCCCGACGAACAGCAAGTTGCGATCGACATGATCTTCAGCGATCGACCACGTCGATCCGCGAGCGGGAAGGTCGCCGGTGATGTTCGTCCACGTGCGACCGAGATCGGTGCTTTTCACGACGTACGGTTTAAAGTCTCCTGATTGGTGATTCTGGAACGTCGCGTAGACCGTGTTGACGTCGTGATTCGATGGAATGACATGCGACACATATGAGGTATCGGGTACGCCGGGAAAGCGGTCGACGTGCCGCCAGTTCGCGCCGCCGTCCTCGGTGATCGAGATGCGTCCGTCGTCCGTCCCCGCGAAGAGCACTCCTTCCTTGACGGGCGACTCGGAGATATTGACGATCGTCCCGAACAGTGTCGTCGACGCGTTCTTGGCTACGGCATCGACGCTCCAGAGGCGGTCCATCGCCTTGAGCGTGTTGCGGTCGATCTGCCGAGTGATATCGGGGCTGATCGGCTTCCAGGAGTCGCCGCGGTCGTCGCTGCGAAATACTCGGTTCGCGGCGAAGTAGATGCGCGTATGCGAATGAGGACTCACGAACAGCGGCGAATCCCAATTCCAGCGCAGCGCTTCACCATTCGTATCGTCGAATGGTTGAATGCCGACGAATTCGCCGGTCTTCAGGTTGAAGCGCGACAGCACGCCGAACTGCGACTCCGCGTACACCGTGTTCGGGTCCACGGGATCGACGACGCTGCCGAAACCGTCACCGCCTGAGGTGATGAACCAGTCGGCGTTGCGAATTCCGTTGTTCGTGCGCGTTCGGCTCGGGCCACCGACGGAGAAGTTGTCCTGGGCGCCGCCGTAGACACGGTAGAACGGCTTGGACTCGTCCGTGGCAACGCGATAGTACTGCGTGATCGGCAGGTTTGCCGAGTAGCGCCACGTGCGACCGCGATCGAAGGTCTCATACACGCCACCGTCGCAGCCGACGATGAGATGGTCGGTCGCGTCGGGGTCGATCCACACAGAATGGTTGTCGACGTGCTTTAGATTCTCGCCCACTCGGTGGAACGTGCGGCCGCCATCTTCGCTGACCTGCAGATTCACGTCGACGGCATATACCCGGTCGACGTTCTTGGGATCGGCGAACACTTCGTTGTAGTAGTTTCCGCCGCTCTGAAAGCCACCCATCCGTTCCCAGCTCGCGCCGCCGTCGCGCGACCGAAAGAATCCGCCTTTGCCATTCGCCGCCTCGGCGATCGCGTAGACCACGCTCGGATCAGCGGGCGACATCGACAGGCCAATTCGACCAAGGTCGTCATTAGGAAATCCTGATTGCGATTTGGTCCACGTCTTTCCACCGTCCGTCGACCGATGCACGCCCGAGCCAGGACCGCCGGCGATGAAAGCGAACACTCGTCGGTTACGCTGCCACGTCGTTGCGACGAGCACGTCGGGATTGCGGGGATCGAGCTGGATGTCGTTCGCGCCGGTCCAGTCATCGACCCCAAGTATTTTCGTCCAGGTCTTGCCGCCGTCGGTGGTCTTGTAGACGCCGCGGTCACCGCCTTTGCGCCAGAGCGGACCCTGCGCGGCGACATACACGACGTCCGAGTTTCGCGGGTCGACGAGGATGCGTCCGATGTGCTCGGACTCCTTCAGTCCCATGTTCGTCCAGCTCTTTCCCGCGTCGATCGACTTGTAGATGCCGTCGCCGTAGGCCACCACGCGCTGCGCGTTGTTCTCACCGCTGCCCACCCAGATGACGTTGGGATTCTTCGGGTCGATCGTGATCGCGCCGATCGAGAATGAGCCCTCGCCGTCGAAGACCGGAGTGAACGACGTGCCGGCGTTCGTCGTCTTCCACACTCCACCGGCCGCGGCAGCCACATACCAGATGGCCTTGTCGGATGGATTGACGGCAACGTCCGCCACTCGGCCGGACGTCAACGCGGGGCCGATCGAGCGAAGCCGAAGCCCGGACACGACGCCACTGGTGAGTTTCGCGCTGTCAGGGCGCGCGGTGGTTTGCGCCGAGGTGGCTGTCGCTGAGGCGAGGAGGATGAAGGCTAGGAGCTTGTGCATATGGCGCCGGTGCGAGTACAGTCGAGACATTGAAAGCGGAACGCTGCGACAAGTTACGTCGGTGTATTGCCCAATTGAACGCCCGCGTTCGACGCTCCGACTTCAGCCCCTCATAGCTCGAGCAGGTCCCGAATGAACAAGTTCGTGTTCGGCGTCGCCCTGGGTGCCGCTCTGATCCCCGCGCTCGCTTCATCCCAAACGACTTCGGCTCCGCGAAGTGAAACCATATCGGCCGCGAAGATGCGCGCGGACCTCGAGTTTCTTTCCGGCGACGGCTTTCGCGGTCGTCTCACCGATACGCCGGAAAATGCGCTGGCGCTCGAGTGGATGAAGTCACGCTTCGAGTGGCTCGGTCTCAAGCCGATGGGTTCGAACGGGTCGTATTTCCTCCCGTACGATCTGTCGATCGGGTCGCTCGGCGCCGGAAACGAGCTGAGTGTCGAAACTGGCGGGACTACATCGCGGTCTACGCTGGCGACGGGCTTCTATCCGCATCGCTACAGCGCCTCGGCGACCGCGTCCGGCGACGTCGTCTTCGCGCACTTTGGCATACGCGCCCCGGCACTCGGCTACGACGATCTCGCGGGGGACGTTCGCGGCAAGATTCTCCTGGTGCTCGACCACGAGCCTGGCGAGACCGATAGCACGAGCATGTTCGACGGGGTGGTGACGTCGGAGTATACGAATCCTCTCAAAAAGGCGCTCGCCGCGCAGGCCGCGGGTGCGGCGGGCGTTCTGTTCGTTTCGGACGTCCATAACCATCAGACGCCGCAGAACTTTGCCGCCTCATCCCGAGGCTACTGGCCCGACGTTCCACCGCGCTTCCTTCCATACACGCTCGCGGCGTGGGCGAATCGTCTCACGATCCCCGTCGGGCAGATTTCCGTCGAGCTCGCGGACAGTCTGGTTCGCCTCGGGGGCAAGTCGCTCCTCGAGTTGGCGCGATCGTCGGAGACAAAGAGTGGTGGCGCCGCCACGCCGGTTTCCGGTGTGCGCATCGCAATGACGACGTCGGTTGTCCGCAAATCGATTCCTGACCGCAACGTGGTCGCGGCACTGCCCGGCAGTGATCCTCGATTGAAGGACGAGTGGATCGTGATCACCGGACACGTCGACCACAACGGCGCCGTGGGCGACACGATCTACCATGGTGCCGACGACAATGGGTCTGGAGCCGTCGCGCTGTTGGCGATCGCCGAGGCGTATGCGAAGTCCGCGGCTGAGGGAAAGCGGCCGAAACGTTCGGTGCTGTTTCTCGCGACGAACTCGGAGGAACGCGGTCCGCTCATGGGTTCGTGGGGTTACACCGAGGCGCCGGCGGTGCCGCTCGAGAAGACGTCCGCAATGCTCAACATGGACATGATCGGCCGCAACGAAGAAGTCCCGGAGAACGGCGGCGCGCGTTTTCGAGGGCTGCCCGTGCAGTCGTCCGCGTCGAATGAGAATTCTGTAACGCTGTTGGGATGGAGCCGCAGCACGTTGACGTCCGCGGTGGAGCACGCGAATGCGCGCTACAAGCTCACGCTCAAGAAGAACTACGACAACAACGTGTCGCAGCTGCTGCGGCGAAGCGACAGCTGGCCCTTCCTCCAGCATGGCGTTCCAGCGATCTGGTTTCACACCGGCTTGCATCCGGACTACCACCTGGTGACCGACCAGGCGGATCGCATCAACTATCCGAAAATGGAGCGCATCGCGCGGCTCGTGTACCAGACGAGCTGGGATCTCGCGAACGCGTCGGCGCGTCCTCGCCTCACGGCCGCGACTCGCGCCGTCGCTCCTTGAGCGCACACCGCCACGCGAAGATGCGAGCTCTCATCTATATCTCATGGCCGGTGAAGGCCTGGTGCATCGACGATGCGCACGTCGGCGTGCTGCGCCAACGCTTTCCAGAGATCGAATTCGTTCATGCGGCGACGCAGCAAGAAGCGCGACAGGTCGTCGAGAACGCCGACATCGCGTTCACGCCCTTCATGACACCGGACATGGTCGCCGCGGCAGCGCGTTTACGCTGGGTCCATTCCTCCGCGGCGGCCGTCGAGGGACTGCTGCCGCTGGCAGACCTGGCGAAGCGCGACATCATCGTCACGAATTCGCGCGGCGTGCAAGCGATTCCCATGGCCGAGCATGTCATCGGTGGGCTGCTCGTGCTGTCGCGGCGGTATAATAGAATTCTCGACGCGCAGCGTGAGCACCGGTGGATTCAGAACGAGCTCACCGACGATTGGCCGTGGATGCTTCATGGTCAGTCGATGACGATCGTCGGGTTGGGAACGATCGGAATCGAAGTGGCGAAACGCGCGCACGCGTTCGGGATGACGGTCACCGGCGTTCGTCGCAGAACCGGGGAGCCGCGTCCGTCATTCGTGGATCGAGTCGTGGGACCCGATCGGCTGCACGATGCACTCGCCGGCTGCGATGTCCTGGTGCTTTCCGCGCCGGGCGTGTCATCGACGCAGCGGATGATTGGCGCCGAGCAGTTGTCGATGCTCAATGACGGGGCGGTAGTTGTGAACGTGGCGCGTGGTCAGATCATCGACGAGGCTGCGTTGCGGGGCGCGTTGGCGTCGGGAAAACTCCGAGGGGCGGTTCTCGATGTTTTCGACCGCGAGCCGCTCGATGCGGATAGTCCGCTCTGGTCGATGCCGAACGTCGTCATCACTCCGCACACGTCGGGCTTTCGCGCGTCGCATTGGGATGAGGTGACCGATCTCTTTAGCGATAACCTCCGTCGCTTTCTGTCAGGCGAGCCGCTTCGGAATCCGGTCGACACGGCGGCGGGGTACTAGGCTGGGCCCCGCCTGTCATCCGGCCCCCGCCTGTCATCCTGAGGCGCCAACAGCGCCGAAAGGATCGCTATCGTGCCAAGGCTGTTCCCGTTTTTAGAAAATGCGTAACTGCCTAGGACGATAGCGATCCTTTCGCCGCTGCGCGGCTCAGGATGACAGCGTAGACCAGCCCCTCAGGATGACAGCCTAGGCGAGCCCCTCAGGATGACAGGCGGAGCGACCCTTACTGCCGCCCGATGCTCCTCACCGCCAGCACGCCCGGAATCTCGCGGATCGTCTGAAGCATCGACTCCGGCAAGTCGCCGTCGACGTCGATGATTGCGTACGCCACATCCCCGCGCGACTTGTTGAGCAAATTCGCAATATTCAAATTCGCCGTCGCCAACGCCGTCGAGATCTGCCCCACCATGTTCGGCACGTTCTCGTTGACCACCGACACCCGCGACGTTCCGGCCGTCCGCGTCAACGCAGCATCGGGAAAGTTCACCGAATGTCGAATGGTGCCGTGCTCGAGGAATTCGCGCAGCGTGTCGGCAACCATGATCGCGCAGTTTTCCTCTGCTTCGTGCGTCGATGCGCCGAGGTGGGGAAGGGCGACGACCTTGGGATGATCCTTGATGGCGCGGGTGGGAAAGTCGCACACATAGCTCGCCAGTTTTCCGCTGTCGAGCGCCGCGATGATCGCCGCGCTGTCGACGATGCCCGCGCGCGCGAAATTGAGAATCGTACTTCCATTCGCCATCAGCCCAAGCCGCGCAGAGTTCACGAGGTTCCGCGTTGCCTCGACGAGCGGCGCGTGAAGGGTGACGAACTCGGAGCGGGCGAAGAGATCATCGAGCGACGGCGTTCGCTCGACCGCCGACGACAGCTGCATCGCTCGCGCAACAGTCAATTCCGGATCGAACCCGATGACGCGCATTCCCAACGCGTGCGCCGCGTTCGCGACTTCGACGCCAATCGCGCCGAGTCCGACGACGCCGAGCGTGCGACCCGGCAGCTCGTGCCCGACGAACTTCTTTTTGCCCTTCTCGATCGCTTCCTCGAGCGCATGATCGTCGGTGCCGGCATCCAGCCCACGCACATAGCCCCATGCCTGGCAGATGTTGCGCGCCGAGAGAAAGATGCCGGCGATGACGAGCTCCTTCACCGCGTTTGCGTTGGCGCCCGGCGCGTTGAATACCGGCACGCCGCGCTTCGACATGGCCGCAACTGGAACGTTGTTCGTTCCCGCGCCGGCGCGCCCAATGGCCTTGACACTGTCGGCAATCGGCGTTTCGTGAAGCTCCGCGGATCGAACGATGATCGCATCGGGATCGCTCACGTCGGCCGAAACATCGTAACGGTCGCGCGGCAACCGCTCGAGACCGCGCGATGAGATGTTGTTGATTGTGCGAATTCTAAACTGATTGGGCATCACGCATTCCGGCGTGCAAAGTCGTTCATGAAAGCCAACAACGCATCTACGCCGGCCATCGGCATCGCGTTGTACAAGCTCGCGCGCATGCCACCGACCGACCGATGTCCCTCGAGTGTCTCGAGGCCGGCTGCTTTTGCCTCGGCGAGAAACGTCTTGTCGAGCTCGGGCTTCGCCAGCGTGAAGGGAACGTTCATCCACGACCGCGCGTCTTTCGCGACTGGATTCGCATAGAACGGTGAATCATCGATCGCCGCGTAGATCTTTTCCGCCTTGGCGCGATTGAGCTCGCCCATGTGCGCAAGGCCGCCCTGCTTCTTGAGCCACTGGAACACCAAACCGGCGACGTACCAGGTGTACGTCGGCGGAGTGTTGAGCATCGAGCCATCCTTCGCCATCGCTGCATAATCGAGAACACTCGGCGTCTCGGGTCGCGCGCGACCGATCAAGTCGTCTCGCACCAGCACGAGTGTGAGTCCCGCGGGCCCGATGTTCTTTTGTGCGCCCGCGTAAATCACGCCGAACTTCGAGACATCGATTGGCCGTGAGAGAATTGTCGACGACATGTCGGCGACGAGTGGCACGCCAACGTGGGGCGGCGTGTGAAACTCCACACCGCCGATGGTTTCATTCGGGGTGAAGTGCAGATACGCGGCGTCCGCCGTCGTCTTCCATGTAGAGACCGGCGGGATGGAAGCGTAGGGTTCGCCCGGATCCGCGGCCACGTTCACCTTCGCATATCGCTTGGCTTCACCAATCGCTTTCTTCGACCACGCACCTGTGTTGACGTAGTCGACCGTTTGTCCGGCCGTCGACAAATTGAGAGGAACCGCGGCGAACTGCATTGTCGCGCCGCCCTGCATGAAGAGCACCTTGTAATTCGACGGCACGGCGAGCAGCTCGCGAAGATCCGCCTCGGCCTGTTCGGCGATGCCGATGAACGCCTTGCTGCGATGGCTCATCTCCATCACGGACATTCCGGTCCCGCGCCAGTCGAGCATTTCCTCACGCGCCTGCTCGAGGACCTCGACCGGCAGAACAGCCGGTCCGGGGCTGAAGTTGAAAACGCGTTTCATTGAGTTCCTACGAGGTGGGCGAACGAAGGAGGCAAACGAAATACAACGCGAGCGGGCGTGCGTTCCAGTCTCGCAAACTAATCGCGATCCTAGTCGAGTCCGAGGACTAAGCGTCTCGCCTGCTCGTCGCTTGGGCCGAACGGTCCCAGCCCAACCAAATCAGGATACTTCGTCGGATCTTTGGCCATCCCGGCGAGCACACGCTCGCGCCGATCGTCGGCCTCGGGACCAGCCGTCCACGCGAACTGCGTCATCCAATCCAGAATTCGATGCAAGGCACCGTAGTACTCGTCGTGCTCCGACGCGTACTGCTCGAGCGCAACATTCCAATCGCTATTGGTGCGCAGTGCATTCGCGAGATGCTCGACGTCGAGCAGCGTTAGCGAAAGTCCTGAGCCCCACGAGGGATCGGATGACGCCGCGGCGTCGCCAATGAGCACGACACCGTTCTTCGCCGGCGACGCAACCCACTTGTCCGCTCCCTCGAATTCGGCGAGTGGGCCCGCGGATTCAACGCCCTCGAGCCACGCTTCCGGAATTCCGACCGACCGAACCGCCTGGAGAAAATCCGCGACCTTGTGCTTGCCCGTCAGCCCTCGGCGCCCGGCAACGCCGGGGTAGACGAAATACGTCCGTGAGCGCTTGTTGCCGAGTGGAGCCCAGAACGTTGCGATCCCTGGGCCCATGCAGAGATAGGCGCCGTCGTCGGGGATGTTCGTTCCCTCGATGAGCATTCCCGCAACCGTCAGAAAGTCGGGATTTCGTTGGACGTCGAAGCCGGCCCAGGCGCGCATTTGCGAGGCGCGACCATCCGCACCAACGACGATTCGCCCTGACGCGGTTTGCGTCGCTCCGTCGTGCTCGAATGTGACGGACGGGCTTTTCCCGGGGCCCGCGTCGAGACTCAGTACCGTTGCGCCGCGGAGGACCTTCGCGCCCGCCGCGATTGCCCGCGCGATTAGAGTTTCCTGAAGATCCGGATGGAACATGTTGAGCATGGTCGCGCCGTCGGGCGTCGTCGCGCGCAAATCGCGCGGGTTGTCCGCATGCCCCATCGCATAGAATCGCCAATGAGGCGCGAGATTTCCGCCTGCGCCGGCGAGATCGTCGAGGATCCCAAGTCGGCGCGCGGCCGACACACCCCAGGGCAACATGTTCTCGCCGCGAACACGATCCTTGAACTTCGTCTCGCGCTCGAGCACGAGCACGCGGTGTCCGGATCGCGCCAGCTGATCTGCCAACGCCGAACCGGCAAGTCCGCCACCGACAACCACGACGTCGTAACTCATTGTCTACTGAGGGCGCTTGAACAATCCGACGTAAACCGCTTTGCCGAGCACGTGCCCTTGAATCGCCTTCATTACCGCGGCGCGCGTTTCCAACGCGCCTTGGACCGGTTGCGCCGCAGTCGACGCGGTGACGTCGAGCTTCGCCACGTCGAGCGCATAGACCTCGAACGTGTAGTGATGAAGCGGACCATTCGCCGCGGCACCTGGTCCGCGATATTGCGGACCGGACGCGCTGATCTGATGTGAGCCGTCCGGTAGATCGCCACCTGCTTTCATTCCCTCGGGCAAGCCAGTTGCCGTTCCGGGAATATTCCAAACGATCCAATGCGGCTGCGTCTCCGTCCCGCGTTGAATTGCAACGTCGGGGTCGAGCATGTTGACGACAAAGCTCAACGTCCCGGCCGGAACGTTCGTCCAGTCGAGCTTTGGCGACACCTGCTCACCGGCCTGCGTGAACTTCACCGGGATTTGGCCGCCGTCAGGCCAGCCCGTGATGGTCAGAACCATGGGTGCGGGTCGTGCCTGCGCCGGAGCGCCTTGAGCGTTTGCGGATTCCATCGTGGCCACCGTCGCGAGCGACGCCGCGATCAGAAGTGAGTGAGAGAGTTTCATGGCCGCACCGTGAAGTTTGCCGTCGCGACCGAATCGCCCCAGGCGAGATCGATCGCGCCCCGGTTCGGTCCGAGGGTTCGGATCGTGATGGTGAAATCCTCGACGTGCTCTGGCGTCTTCGCCATGTCCATCTTGAGGCGGCCGATGTCCTGAGCGGCGGAGTATTCCGTCCCCCACTGGCCGACCTGCTTGTTGACGATGAGAAACGTGCCGTTGCGCGTGTGTTGCGTCCACAGCGTGTACAACCCAGGCGCGAGCGTCATGTCGCCGAGCGCGATCGTTTTCGACGTCGCGAGATGCGTCGCTTCGTTCGCACCAGTGCGCCACACGCTATCGAACGGAACGAGCACGCCTCCCCAGACGGTTCGCTCGCGAACCGCTGGACGTCCGTAGCTGATGAAGATCGGGCCTCGGTTGAAACCAGCGTACGCCGCGGCACGCGGTGACAGCACGCCCGTCGGCTTCATTGCGGCCGCCAGCTTGTTGATGTCGACCTTCGCGGCGACTCGCGTGCCGATCGCTTTGTTCGTGGTGTAGATGCCGTCGGTGAGCTGCAACCGTCCGTCGCGGTCGAACCGCGTCAGCATCTGATACGCGCCGCCGCGCATTCTGAGTGTATCTCCGGCGAAGGGCTGAAGCCCGATCACGCCGACGCCCGTTCCGGCCAAACCAATCGCGAGCACGGAATCACGAGCGCCCGATCCGCGCGCGAACACGAGCTCGAACGGCGCGTACGAGTACACGGGGAACGCCACGAAGGCATTCGGTGCGGCGAACGATGTCGTCTGCGTGCTGTCCTTCCACATGATCTCGCGCCGCGCTGAATCAGCGCGGAACGTGAATCGCCACTCGATCGGATTGTTGGGAATCGGAGTGCCGTCGGCCTGACGTCGTCGCAATACGGCGGCAGTCGCTTTTCCACCGGCGAGGGTGATGTCGTACTGGGTTCGCGAAACGGTCGGACCGGAGCGGACTACGGTCTCGCCCGTGAACCGAGTGGGTGTTCGAGTGAACTGCTCGACCGCGACCGTGTCGTGGCCGAGTCGGTAGACGATCGTGGCGTCTTGGGCGCAAAGGGCGCTCGGTGCCGCTATGAGCGCGACAGCGAAGGTGCGTTGAATCAGGTGGAGACGGGCGTTCTTCATCCGGATAGTGATCGTGGTGGGTGGGTTGTCGCGAAGGACATTGAGCCGTCTCCCGCGTGTTTGCAAGCGGGACGAGCCGTGACCTCAGGGCCCTTTTTACCCGTCGTTTGCAACGGTTCTGCAAAGGACATTGCACGATAGGGAGAACCGTTACAGTTTCAGCCCCCCGAACAAACAACGACTGGTGCAAGGAGGAAGTATGGAAACCACCGCGACCCCGGCCACAGGAGTTCCCGCCACGGGAACGCGCGGCCGATTCGTCTGGCACGAGCTGATGACATCCGACCCCGAGGGAGCGAAGGCTTTCTATAAAGAAGTTGTCGGATGGGGGCTCATGCCCTGGAGCATGCCTGGCGTCGACTACACGATGTTCTCGGCGGGCGAAGTGCCGGTGGCTGGCGTCATGCCGATTACTCCCGATGCGAAAGCGATGGGCGCGCCGCCGAGTTGGACGGCGTACAACGAAGTCCCGGACATCGACGCGACTGCGAAGGAAGTAGAAAAGCTTGGCGGAAGGGTTCTGGTGCCCGCACAGACGGTGGACCAGGTGGGCCGCTTTGCGGTCTTCCAAGATCCACAGGGCGCCGTCTTCGCCGCCATCACGAGCCAGAACCCACTCGGCGAAGAGACAGATCCGCAGCCGATGCATCACTCCTGGCACGAGCTCGCGACGACTGATCTTCCCGGCGCTATCAGCTTCTACGAGCAGATCTTTGGCTGGAAGAAGCAGAGTGAGTTCGACATGGGCGAGATGGGACCGTACCACATGTACGGTCGCGATCGATTCACGTACGGCGGCATGATGAAGAAGCCGGCCGAAGTTCCGATGTCATACTGGCTCCACTACATCGGCGTCGATTCGGCGGATGCCGCTGCTGACCGCGCGACGAAGGCGGGCGGCAAACTCATGGTGGGCCCGATGGAGGTCCCCGGCGGCGACCGCGTCGCAGTTCTGAATGATCCGCAGGGAGCATGGTTTGCGGTGCATTCGAAAGCGCCGAAATAATCGAATATGATCTGGCCCGGTTCTGAGTCCCTTGTGCCGAGGCGGCTTGGAACCGGGTTGGAACGCGACACGATGGCCGCGGTCGATCAGCACATCCGCTGTTCGCCTTCGAGGACGATTTTCCTGCTCGAGCTAAACCAGCAGAAACGGCAATTGGACGGTCGAACTAAAACGGCATGGCAAACGGAAACTACGGGCGCCTGTTTTCGTTGCTTGAACCGCTTTGGAAGAAGACGCGATAGAGGCCCGCTTTCTTGCCAGAGTGAAGGATGAGGCCGACCTCGAGATTCGTCCCCGCGAGGCTGGCAAAGAGCTGCCTCTGTGCATCCACTCGAAAGCCAGCGGTTCACCGCGAGAGTACACGATCACAACCACTTCCCGCTCGACTTTGTGCCTTTGGCAATTAGGACCGTTCCAGCGCGCGTGTGTTTGTGCCGACACGCTCTTTCCGTTTGCCATGCCGTTTTAGTTCGACCGTCCAATTGCCGTTTCCGCTGGTTTAGCTCGGGAGGAAATCACTCACGGCGACCCTGCGGGCACGAGCCAGACCCTCCGCGGACGGATCCCTATCGCGCCAATCGAGCCTTCACCGCCTCCACGAACCTCTCCGCGTCCTCCCGACGGAACGAGTTCGACACGCGCCCGTGATTGACCTTCGTGCCGCCGAACATCTGATGTTGTTGCCCATCCTTCCACTCGAAGACGATCTGGTCTCCCTCGTATCGAATATCCCGGATGTCCGACAACTGGAACGCGGCATGTGTCCCGATCGCGCCCGCCACCGATCGCTTCACGATTTGACTGATGCTCCCGCCGATTCCGCCAGTGTCATGCGACGCTGACGTATCGAGCTGTGTCTGAATCTTCGCCACCATCTTCGGTGAGAGTCCGGCCAGAATCTCGTCGCCCTTGAGAACCAGATCCACCGTGCTGTCCGTGTTGTAGATCCGCATATCGCCCGGCGCGAGCGAATCCAGAACGGCCGCCTCGGTTCGTACGCGAGTGTGGCTCACGCCTCCCATTCGCCGCATGAAGTATCTGCCGACGAACGCGATCGCGAGCACGACTAACGCGAGCCGAATCAACCCCCCAACCATCCGTCGCGACGTGGACATGAGACTCCGCCTCAAAGCGTGTGTCTCTCATGCTACGCGACCGCGCGCTCGCCGTCGAGCCCAATCAGCGGACAACGCCTGCTAAGGTTACAATCCCCGCAACTCCACACGGGTGAGACTAGCTTTGCAACCTGCTGAATACATCATCGTTTTCCCCGCAGACGGTCTCACGACAACGCACGACTCGACGATCATGACCACCGCCACGACCCTGGTCGAACAGAGCTTCGCCGCAATCGCCGCGCACGGGGCGAGCACGAACGCATTCATTCGCGTCGACGAAGCGGGCGCGCGTGCCGCCGCGCAGGCTGTCGACGACGAGCGGCGGCGAGGCGTCGACCGGGGCCCGCTGCACGGGATGCCGATCTCGATTAAAGATCTCATAGACATCGCCGGCCAGCCGACCACCGCTGCATCGAACGTTCGAGCGGGACACATCGCGGCGTCAGACGCGACCGTCGTAAAACGCTTGCGCGATGCCGGCGCCATCCTCATCGGTAAAACGAATCTTCACGAGTTCGCGCTCGGCACCACGAGCGAGGAATCCGCCTTTGGTGCGGTGCGCAACCCGCGCGATCTCACTCGTTCCGCCGGGGGATCGAGCGGGGGGTCCGCGGCGGCCGTCGCGACAGGAATGGGACTCGCGTCAATCGGATCCGACACCGGCGGGTCGATCAGAATTCCCGCCGCCGCCTGTGGCGTCGTTGGACTCAAGCCCGCCCTCGGCGAAGTTCCGACCGACGGCGTCGTGCCGCTGTGCCCCACGTTCGATCACGTCGGTCCGATTACGCGATCGGTGGCCGATGCAGCAACCATCTGGGCGGTGATCGCTGCTCGCGAGATTCGGCCCATCACCGCGCCTCGTCCAACCGACGTGACGCTCGGAGCACTCGGCGACTATTTCACGGCGCTGCTCGAGAGCGAGGTGCGCTCGACGTTCAATCGGGCGCTCGATCGACTCCGATCGGCGGGGATTGGAATCACACCGCGAACGGTGAGCGACACCGACGCGATTGTCGACACCTACGTCAACATCTCGCTTCCCGAAGCGGCGTACTGGCACGCGGAGACGCTCGACAACCAGCCGGAAGACTATCAACGACCGGTCCGAGAACGCCTCGAGCGCGGACGGACGATTTCCGCCGAGAATTATCTTCGTGCGCGCGACATGCGCGAAGTTCTCACGCGTGCCGTCGACGACGCACTCGAGGGCTGCGATGCTCTCGTGTTGCCGACACTCCCGATTGTCGCGCCGCGACTCGGTTCCACCGACGTCACCATGGACGCTGGGCCGAATGTGAAGCTGCTCGTCCGGGCCGCGATGCTGCGGCTCACGCAGTTGTTCAACATGACCGGGCATCCGGCCATCTCGATTCCGATCCCGACGAACGGCCTGCCGGTTGGGCTGCAGCTCGTCGGCAAACGAGATAGGACCGAAGACCTGCTCGCCGTGGCAACGACATGCGAGCGCGTGCTACAGGCGGAGGGAAAATGAAGGTATCGGTTGGACAGCGCGCCGAGCGAAGTTTGACGCTCACGGCGGCGCACGTGGCGACGTTCGCGCAGCTCACGGGCGATTACAACCCGCTGCACTTCGACGAAGGCTTTGTCGCCAAGACGAAATTCGGCCGGCTCGTTGTTCAGGGCGGGCTGACGACCGGCCTCCTTCACGCGCTGGTCGCCATGGACATGCCCGGGCCCGGGACTGTGTTCCTCAGTCAGAATTGGAAGTTCACGGCGCCCGTCTACATCGACGACACCATTACCGCCGCTGCCGAGATCGTCAGCGTGCATGCGACCAAACCGGTGACGCAGCTCGCCATTCGAGTGACTCGCCAAACAGGTGAGGTCGTGCTCGAGGGCGAAGCGTGGTGTTACACCTTTGAACCGAGATCAGAATGAGCCACACACCAATTCACGATCCCAATCTCCCCAAACCCGTCGGTCCGTATTCGCCAGGAATGGGATTCGAGCGTCTCGTTTTCGTCTCAGGACAGGGAGCGACGAGTCCCGCGACCGGAAAACTGGCGGGCGCGGATGCCGCCTCGCAGACCGAGCAATGCTTGAAGAACGTCCAGACGATCCTTCGCGCGGCCGGATCGGATCTCCCGTACGTCATCCGATGCGGAGTCTTTCTCCTCGACATGAAGGAATTCGACGAGATGAACGGCGTCTACGCCAGAATTTTCGGTGATCACCGTCCGGCGCGTACGACCATCCAAGCTGCTGCCCTGCCAGGAGTTGGACTGCGTGTCGAGATCGACTGCATCGCCTACGTTCCGTCCGCGTGATGGACGAGTGATACGGTCGCGATGACCGCGTGACCCGTCCTCGCATGTTCGCACTCGTCGATCGGCGCCGCACCACTGCAGGCGCCAGAGATCGGCAATCAACGATCATTGCGAGGACACTCTCATGCGTTCAACATCGCTGTTCCAGAGCCGCCGGAACATCGCCCGCGTGCTCACCCTCTCCGTAGCTAGCGGCCTCGCCGCCCTTAGCCTCGACGCCTGCCAAAACGATGTCCCACTGGCGCCAGAATCCGCGCTCCGCTCAGAGCAGGCGAGCGCCGAGCGGGGTGGTCAGGCCGGTCGCATCGGAAGCGGAATCATGACGTGGCAGCTGAAGGACGGAAGCTTCAACAGTCCCCTCGGCGGCGGCACGTTCCAGCTCACAGGGCCGAACAACTTCAGTCTCACCATCAAGGACAACGTGACGCCGGCCGACCAGGATCCGGCGGATGGATCATTCAAGACGATGGGGCTGCTGCCCGGCATCTACACGCTGTGCGAAACTGTCCCACCACCGAAGTATCTCCTTCCTGATCCTGCGTTCGTCAGCTCCTGCATGAAGGCGACGATCGTCAGCAATGGCACGAACTCGGGCATGCAGTTCTTCAATGAGCACGTCCCGCGCTGGACGTGGTCCGTCGTCGACCCCGTCGGCAACCTCCTCGGCGGCTCGTACTTCACGCTGTACGATTCGCTCAACGTCAACACGCCCGTTCTCGACGACAGCCCGCAGGATCAGGACAAGTCGTTCGGAAAATTCCTGAAGGAGTTCACGTCGCCGGGCATGTACAAGCTGTGCGAGACGTTGGCGCCCAGCGGCTTCACGTTGCCAGTGTCGCCATGCAAGGGGCTGCCCGCGGTGCCCGGTCTCATCCAGGACCAGGGAAAATGGGTGAACACGCCAAACTATAGTCTTTACTTCAATGTCACGGATCCGAAGGGCAAGCCGCTCAGCGGGACGACGTTTGCGATCCTGCGGGAACATTCGCCGAACATGCAGGTTGCCGACAACGTCACGCTCGACCGCGATCCTGTGAACGGTAAGTATTTCGTCATCCTTCCGGCGGCCGACTTCTACGTGATTTGCCAGCATAACGCGCCGTACGGCTACGACATTCCCACTGCGTACAACGGTTGCTCACCCGTCGCGCTGAACGTCAAGCTGGGTGTCCCCGCGAATGGTGGAACCTTCGTGGACACGCCGTGGCCTGTACCGCGATAACGCGTTGACCCGAGGGGCCGGGCAACAAAACGAGGGGTCCAGGCCATTGCACGTTTGGCCTGGACCCCTCGCTTTTTTCCGCTTGGACGAACTACCAGCGACGATAATACCGATCGCGACGCTCTCGCTCTCGTTCCAATGCGCGCTCGCGGAGCCGGATGCGCAGATCGTTCGCGCGGATCCGAGCCTCACTCGCCCGGATGCTCGCTTCACGGGAAAGTCGAATCCGTGTGATGCTGCGCTCCCAATTCCGCGCGTCGGCGCGGGCAGCTGCGGAGTAGCTCCGCGCATACGACCGCGCCCAATTCGCGGCCTCGCGCGCCTCGGCGCGCGCTCTCGCACTAGCCTCTCGCGCACGAGCCGCAGCTTCCCGAGCCCGTGCCGCGGCCGACCCGTCGTACGTGCAGCTATAGTAACGATCGCCGTACGAGTTGTACCGGTCGCGGCAATCCCGGTACACATAGGTCTGGGCGTGAAGAATCGATGGCGCTAGCGAGAGCGCAATCGGAAGGGCAGTGATGACGAGCATTGCTCTCGAACGCATAGGCCTTCCCGTGGGTGAGATGATCGAGGGACAACGGACCTGCTGCGTTTGACACTGGCCTCGCGAAAACAGTTTGACTTGACTCAGCCTTGGCGGCATTCAAGAATTCGGGCAGTGCGCACTGGGGCGCCTCCTGTCCGCGGCAAGGGAATCCTCCCACCCATGCAGTGATCCGGCAGGCTCGTGTTCGCCTTTCTCCTGCCTGTGCTCAGCGGACTCCAGGCGCATCGGAGGAAGGTCCATGAACGACGAGCTCCCAGGCCGCCGCAGTCTCGACAGTCTCAAGAAGGAAGCGAAGCGCTGGCTCGCCGCGCTTCGTGCGAACGATGCCGACGCGAAAGCGCGCCTCGCCCGAGCGTTGACCGACCCACCGCCCAGTCCCACGCTCCGCGACGTCCAACACGCGCTCGCTCGCGAGCACGGATTCGCGGGCTGGTCGGCCCTCAAAGAGGCTGTTGGTCGAACCTCGACAAACAGCGACACAAGCCTCGCACTCTTCGAGACCAAGGCTCAGGCGTTGCTTGACGCCTATCGCACCGGTACGCCGGAGGCGATGGAGCGGCACTATCGGCACACGTGGCATCGGCGCACGTGGCAGGCCATGCGTACCTACGTCCAGCTCGACCTTGGCAAGCGGCCAACACGACCCGACGATAAGGTGGACATCACTCTGGACGACGCGCGCTACTTGGTCGCGGTCGAACACGGATTCTCAGATTGGGATAGTCTAAAGTCATTCACGGCCTCGAGGCCGCCGTCGGCCCGGCTGGCGGCGAAACCGGTTGCACTCACGGATGGGAATTCCGGCGAATCGGCGCGTATCGTCGCTCAGTCCCGCGACTGGAACGAGATCGTCCGCCTGCTAGGCGAGCACGCCGGCTCGCGGCTCGAAGCGCACGGCCAAATGACCGACGACGTGCTCGACGACATCACCAAGGCCGAAAGCGCCGAGCGTCTGACGGCGCTCGCTCTCGGTGGCTCGCAGGCGTTGACCGATGACGGCATTCGTCATTTGGCACGTCTGCCACGACTCGAGCACCTCGATCTGAGCGGCACTGCGCTGAGCGATCGAGGTCTCCAGATTCTGCGCGATCTTCCAGCACTGAAGACACTGTCGCTCTCTGGGACCGCTGTCAGCGACGTCGGAGTCGCGAATCTCGCGCACTGTCAGCATCTGGAGAAAGTGGACCTGGCGTGGACGCGAACAGGTGACGCAGCGATTCGCGCGCTCGCGGGCAAGGAAGGATTGCGGCAGTTCGTCAGCGGGGCTCACGTCACCGACGCCGGTCTTCCTCTGCTGCACGACCTACCGGTATTCAAGATCTGGCAAGGCGGCGAGGCGAAGATTGCGCTCTTGAGCTATGACTCGGAGCCCAATCGTCTTCTACTCCGCGGTTCCTTCACCGACCGCGGCATGGAACAGATGCGCGGGCTCGATGGCCTGTTCGGTCTCAATCTCGACGACGCGAGTCTCGCGCTCACGGCGGCTGCGATGGTGCCGCTCGCGTCGCTGCCAAACCTCGGCTGGCTCGGTGTGGATGCGAAAGACGATTGGATGCCACACATCGCCGCCATGCCCCGACTCCGCTTCCTCGGCGCACAAGACACGACGGCGGGGGACGACGGTTTTGTCGCGCTGAGCAAATCGCGTTCGATCGAATACATCTGGGGACGGCGGTGTCACAATCTGCGAACGCGCGGTTTCTCCGCGCTCGCGAACATGCCCTCGCTGCGTGGACTGTCGGTGAGCTGTCTCAACGTAGAGGACGCCGGCATCGCGACACTGCCGAGCTTTCCCGCGCTGCGCGAGCTCATGCCGATGGACGTCCCCGACGAAGGGTACCGACACATCGGACAGTGTGACGAGCTGGAATCGCTCGTACTGATGTACTGTCGCAATACGACGGACGTTGCGACGAGCCACATCACTGGATTAAGAAAACTCTCATACTACTTCAATAGCTACACGACGATCACGGATCGAACGCCCGAGCTTCTTTCAACAATGGACTCGCTCGAGCGGATCACGTTCGATGCGTGCCACGGGTTGACGAACAACGGCGTCGCGCGGCTCGCCCGCCTTCCAAAGCTTCGTGAGCTGAGAGCGGCCGGTCGTCAGCTGACCTCGGATCTCGAGAGTGCGTTTCCGAAACGCGTTCGCGTCAGCATTGGTGGCTGACGCCATCATACGCGTTCGAGTGGCTATTCTCCTGTGCGCAACGTGACCGCCGGATCGATGCTGGCGGCGCGTTGCGCGGGAAAGAGTCCGGCCAACAATGCGACGATGAGCATCGCGCCGGCCGCTAGGCCGAGCGTTGCTGGATCGCGAGAGCCGACTCCGTAGAGGCGAGACGATACGGCCTTGGACAGCAGTATCGCGCCGGGGATACCGAGCGCGACGCCGACGAGCGCGAGTTGAACGCTCTCCCGAACAACCATGCGCACGACGACGAGTCGCGTCGCCCCCAGTGCGACTCGAACTCCGATCTCGCCGGAGCGGCGCGCGACGGCGTACGCCATGACGCCGTACAATCCGATACACGCCAGTACCGCGGCCAGCGCCGCAAAGACGAGCGAGATCGCGGCGATCATCCGTTCTTGAAACAGCACGTCGTCGAGCTGCTCGCCAACCGTGTCGACGCGCAGCACCGGGAGGAGCGGATCGAATGTTCGAAGCGCGCTTTGAATCGTGGAACGCAATGCAGCAGGGTTGCCCGACGCTCGCACCACGATGCACATGCTGCGAAACAGGCCGGGGAACTGCTTGTACGACACGTACCACACTCCACGCGCGTCGCGCGGACTTCCATGTCTCGCGTCTTTGACCACACCGATGATCTCGACGGGATTTCGCGGTGTGCCAAGTCGCTTCCCGATCGCCGACTCGTTGCCGAAGAAGTGGCGAGCCATCGTCTCATTCATCACCGCGACCGGTGTGTGCACCGAGTCGTCAGACGCTCGAAAATCTCGACCAGCGATGAGTGTCATGCCCGTCGTGGCGAAGAAATTTGCAGCCACACCGTCGCGCATCACGGCGAGTCCGGCGCGCGCGACTTCGCCATCGATCGTGAGAAGGTGGCTATCGCCGCCCGCGTCAGAGCCTTCCAGTAGACCGTGATTCGTCGCGCTCACCGCGGCGACCCCCGGGATGCGGGAGAGATGTTCGACGACGCGGTCCACGTACAGTGGATAGTTCTGAGCCGCGTGTCCCGTCTGCGCCGGAACGGCCCAGACGAGCAACAGATGTGAGCGATCGATCCCGAGTTCGCGCGATCGAAGATTGCGAAGCGAGCGAACGAGCAGTCCTGTTCCGGCCAGTAACACGACCGAGAGCGCAATTTGTGCGACGACAAGCCCAGTACCCGTTCGCTTGCCGCGACTCGAAGTGCCGCCGATTCCGGATCGTCGCCCAAGCAACGACGCGCTGCGCGAGCCACGTGCGGCGCGGATCGCCGGAGCGATGCCAAAGAGAATTCCAGCGACCAACGTCATCAGGCCCGCGATAGCGTACACGCTGAACCTGGGCGTGAGCTCGAATGATTGGACGGACGAGGGCGCGCGCGCGTCGAGTTGCACCGGTCCGATCGATATCGTCGTCGAGAGGGCGTGCATGCTCCACCACGCGAAGAGCACTCCGACAACGCCGCCGATGACCGAAAGCAGAATCGCTTCGGTGAGGACCTGTCTGGCAAGTCGCGCACGTCCGGCGCCGATCGCTGCTCGCACCGCCATTTCGCGCTCTCGTGCGCCCGCGCGCACGAGCAGCAATGTCGCGACGTTCGTGCAAGCGATGACAAGCACTAGCGTGACAACGCCGAGGAGCAAACCCAGGCCGCGCGCGATATCGTCGCGTTTGGCCGAGTATCCGCGCGCGATCGAGACGAGCAGCAGTGGGTCGTTCTCGAGACTGCGACGGAATACCGCCGTCGCGTTCGCGCCTGCCTGCTCGATTTCGTGAGCTCGATACGCCGGCTGAATGGCGGCCTGCGCCTGCGCCACCGTGAGACCGGGCTTCATACGCATGATGATTCTCAAAAACCCGTTTCCGGCGACGAGCAGATTTGGCCACTCAGGCATGACCTGACTCTGCATCATCATCGGAATCCAGACGTCGACCGGCCGACCCACAGCGTCGCCGCCGAAATCGCGCGCGGCGATGCCGATGATCGTGTACGTCGTGGCGTTGAGCACGAGCGGCCGTCCAACGGCGTCGCGCGCCCCGTCGAGGCGGTCGCGCCAATACCGATAGCTGATCACCGCGACTGGATGCCCGCCCGGAACGCGATCGTCGTCGGGCGCGATGGTGCGTCCCGCGAATGCGCCCACGCCGAGCATCGAGAAGTAGTTTCCAGTCGCCAGCGCGACGCGCGCAAACCCTCCGTCGGCGTGTCCCGCAACCGTCAGGCTCGAGCGGTCGACAATGGCGACGGCGGCGACGTCGCTGAACACGCTTCCCACGGTTCGGAATGCCTTGTACATCGAGTACGAGCCGCCGTGTGTGCCGACCAGTTCCTCCGGCGCGCGGACCGGAAGACGTCGCAACAAGAGCGCGTCGACGGTACTGAGGATGGCGACGTTCGCGCCCACACCGAGGGTGAGCGATAGTGCCGCGACAGCGGTGAACGCCGGCGTCGCGCGGAGCGACCGCAACGCGTAACGAGCGTCCTGCGCAAGTTGTTCGAGCCAGAGCCACCGCAGCTGTTCGCGCGCCGATTCGGCGTGGGCGGTCGCGTTGCCAAAGGCTCGCCGAGCGTCACGCAGGGCGTCGTCGGGCCGCGCCCCGTTCGCCACGAGTCTCTCGACGTCGCGGTCGAGGTGATACTGTAGCTCGTCGTCAACGTCGCGATCCGTGGCGCCGCGGCGTACCATCGCGTGCAGTCGCACGGCGAATCGACGCAGGAACGCTGTCATGACTCACTCCTATTGACAGGCAATAGGAGTAGGATGGCTTTCGACCTCTAGGATGTCAATAGGAATTTATGCAGACTGAAGTTTGTCGTGCTTAGTTTGGTAGCCATGCGGACACCACTCTTCGTGACGGCCGTCCTGTTGTGCGCGTGTCAGGCGCCGGCCACGCCGCCCGTGCGCGGCGGCGAAGATCTCCGTTGGGGCGGCGATGCTGAAGGCGGCGCGCCCTTTGTCGAGGCGGATGCATCCGACCCGTCGAAAGTCCGCGGCTTCGACGTCGAGATCGCCGGGATGATCGCCGCTGGATTGGGACGACAGCCGCGCTTCCTCCAGGTCGCATGGGCGTCGATCGAGCAGTCCGTCGAACGCGGCGACTTCGACGTCGGCCTCTCCGGGCTCGAGGACCGACCGGAGCTTCGCGCCCGGCACTCCGTGAGTATTCCCTATTACGAGTTTCGCGAGGTGCTCGCGGTTCGCCCCGCCGATCGCTCGCGATTCAAGACACTCGCGGATCTCGCCGGCCACCGCGTGGGGACGCTTGGGTCGACGCAGGCCTATCAGATTCTGCTCGACGAGAGCGCCCGCTCGCATCTCATTCCCATCTCGTACGACGACGACGTGCATCCGTACGCCGATCTCGTCGCGGGGAGACTCGATGCGGTGCTGCTCGACAACATCATCGCCGAGCGGTCGCTGCGACGGGCGGGCGGGTTTGTGATTCAGGATGTTCCCGTGGCGACCGGACACTACGTCGCGGTCTTCGCTCAGCGCAATGCGCCGCTCCGCGATTCAGCGAACGCGATCTTGCTGGCGCGCATGCGCGACGGCTCGCTCGAGAAAGTATTTCGCACTTGGAATGTGTGGGATGACGCTCAGGCGAAGTACTTCGCCCGGTTGCTCGCCGATTCCGCGCGGGCGGGTCCGGCAGTACAGACGGCGACGCGCGGATCGATGGCGACCTATGCGCCGAGTCTCGCGCGTGCGGCGGCGGTGACGCTGCTGCTCTCGTTGCTCGCGATGTCTCTTGCGGTGTCCGCCGGAATTCTCATCGCGGCCGGACGAATTTACGGGCCATTCATCGTGCGGAGCGCGCTCACGGTCTACGTGGAAGTCGTGCGCGGGACGCCGGTGCTATTGCAGCTATTCGTGTTGTACTACGGACTGTCTGGCGTGATTCGGCTTCCCGCTTTTGCCGCGGCAGTCCTGGGACTCGGGCTCAATTACGCCGCGTACGAATCAGAGATCTATCGAGCCGCGCTCGAGGCGATCGCGCGGCCACAGCTCGAGGCGGCGCGGACGCTGGGTCTGTCGGAGTTTCAAATTCTCAGATTGGTGCGAGGGCCGCAGGCCTTTCGTCTGGCCGTGGCCCCAATGACCAATGATTTCGTGGCGCTGATCAAGGATTCGTCGCTCGTCTCCGTGATCACGGTGGTCGAGCTGACGAAGCAGACGGCGATCTATGCGACCAACGTCGGAAGTTGGGTCGTGCCCGGGATGCTGTGCGCCGCTATCTACCTGGCCCTCTCGCTCCCGCTGGCGCGCGTGGCGCGATATCTCGAGCGACGATGGAGCGTCTCGTCATGAACACGCTCACTGTGCGCGACCTTCACGTCAAACGCGGCGCGAATCACATCCTGCGCGGCGTGGACATCACCGTGGCGCCCGGCGAGATCTGCGTGCTGATGGGCGCGTCGGGCGGTGGAAAATCGACAGCGCTTCGCGCGATCGTCGCGCTTCAGCCATTCGATTCTGGCAGCGTCATGGCGGGAGACGTCGCCCTTCAACCTGGTCCGCTGCCTCCCGAATCGCGACTCAAAGCGCTTCGAAGAAAGGTCGGCATCGTGTTTCAGTCGCACGCGTTGTTCGAGCACCTCACGGCGCTCGACAACGTCACCCTCGGCCCGATTCACGCCCTTGGATGGACGCGACAGAAAGCGGAGGACGTAGCGCGCCGGCTGCTGGATACGCTCGGCGTGGCGCATCGATTGGATGCGTATCCGCGCGAGCTTTCCGGTGGTGAGGCGCAGCGTGTGGCGATTGCGCGCGCGCTCGCGCCCGATCCGATGATTCTCTTGATGGACGAGCCGACGTCGGCGCTGGATCCGTCGCGCCGCGCGGCACTCGGCGAGACGCTCCGCGCGTTGGCGCGCGATGGTCGCGGTTTGTTGATCGCGACGCATGACTTGGATTTCGCGCGGGACTGCGCGGATCGGGTGATTCGCCTCGCAGACGGCCGAATCGTCGACGAGGCGTCGGTGTGATGCTGACCCTGCCTATCATCCGGAGGCGCTAGCCCCCCTTTGTCATCCTCCTAAGAAACTGCTGCCGGAAGTACCTCGCCGGAATTGAGGTCGACGAGCGCGAAGCCGAGCGTGGCGGCCCGGTGACGGATGTTGCGCAGCACGCGCGTGCGATGCTGCGCGGTGTAGGCGTCGGCGCCGGAATCGTGATAGACGAAGTTCCCTTTCAGCGTGCGGTAGACGAGGACGGCGAGTTTGCGCGCGGTGGCCGTGATCGCCTTGGCTTTCCCGACGCGATAGGCGAGCCGACGATAGAACGCGCCGAGGGCCGTCTGGGTGCGGCTCAGACTCATCGCGACCATGCGCAACAGCGCGGCGGCGCGATTGGCTGAGGGCGACGTGCGAGCACTCAGCAGTCGGCCGCCGGAGATCTTGTTCTGGGGCGCGAGGGTGAGCCACGACGTGAAATGTTGTTCGCTCGGCCAGCGCGTCATGTCCGTGCCGATCTCGGCGATCAGCCGCACGGCGTTGTACGGCCCGATCCCGTCAATCTGCGTGAGGTCGGCGCCGCTCAGCTGGTGCAGCGGGGTCCGGAGATCGAAGTGGGGCTCGTTGTCACTGCGGGTCTGCCGGCGCCGCGGCTCGGGCAGGGGCGTGGCGGGAAGCGGCAGCGCCTGCGTGCAGGTGGCGAGATAGGCTTCGATCGCCCGATCACACGCGGCGAGCTGCTGCTGAAAGACGTCGAAGAGCTCCAAGTTCTGCTGGAGCACGAAGAGGTGCTCGGGCCGATAGTTGCCCGTGAGGGCGGCGACAATCTCGGCCTCCGAGGCCTTGCAGCGATAGTCGCGGTGCTGCGCGAGGCGCGTGGGCGTGCGCTCGCCCGCCACGATGTCCCGCAAGATGCGCAGCCCGGTCACGCCCGTGATGTCACTCACCACGTGCGCGAGCTGGAGATTCATCTGCGCGAGGGCTTTCTGCATCCGCAGGACATGCGTGCTCGCGCTCGCGAGGAGGGACGCGCGATGGCGCAGATACGCCCGGAGCGCGACAATGTGATCGGCGGGGCGAAAGCTGCCGCGCAGCAAGCCCATGATGTGGAGATCGCGCAGCCACTCGCAATCGAGCACATCGCTCTTGCGCCCCGGGACATTCTTGACATGGCGTGCATTGACCAAACTGACGGCGAAGCCGCGGGCTTCTAAGATCTCGAATACCGGAATCCAATACACCCCGGTGGATTCGAGCGCCACGCTCGTGATGCCGCAGGCCTGGAGCCAGTCCGCGAGCCGGTACAGATCTTCAGTAAACGTCGAAAACGTGCGCACCGGCGTGGCATCGCGATCGGGCGGTACGGCGACGACATGTTCCGCCGCGCCACAATCGATCCCCGCGGCATTGGGATTGATCCGCTCGAGCGCCGCGGGCGACTTGCGCGGGGTGGGTGAGGACCGACGATGGTGATGGCGAGACATGGGATCCTCCCGGTAAATTGCCCATGCCTCCGGGAACGGGGATGCGGTTGGGAAGACAATCTCCTAAACGGGATCACGCGGACGAGGCGTGTCACCAATGATGTCACCGCAACTCCCCGGACCACGCTGAGCGACGGGCTCGAAGCACCAGTGATGAGTCGGTCTCGGTTCCCGGAGGCACCCCAATCTACGCGACCAGTTTCTGGCATGATGTCTCGCGACTCCGTCGCGTGGACCGCTGAGCGAGCGCAGCGAGCGAAAGGATCGCTATGTATGCTAGGCAGTTACGTAGTTCCCAAGAACGGGAACAGCCTTGGCGCGATAGCGATCCTTTCGGCGCTGGTGGCGCCTCAGGATGACAGCCGGGGCTAGCGCCTCAGGACGACAGCCCGAGCCGGACTACACCGCGAAGATCTCGCTCAACTCCTGCGGCGCCACGACCTCCAGCTGCGCGAACGTGCACTCGCGCGGTGGCTTGTCCGTCCGCCACCGGCGAAAGTGCGCCGTGTGCCGAAAGCGACTGCCCTGCATGTGATCGTACGCCACCTCGACGACGAGCTCCGGTCGCAGCGGCTCCCATGAGAGATCTTTCCCCTGGCTCCAGCGACTCAATCCGCCCGGCATTCGGTGCTGCGCACCGTCGTCCGCCGTGGCGCCCTCTGCCCACGCGCGCCACGGATGCGACTCGAGCGCATTCTCGCGGTAGGGCGCGAGAAACTCGACGAGCTCGCGACGCTTCAGGGCGGTGAAGCTCGCGCTCACGCCAACGTGCTCGAGGTTGCCGTTGTCATTGTACAATCCAAGCAGCAACGAGCCGATAGCCGTCGCGTTGCTCCCCTTGTGCCAGCGAAATCCCGCAACGACGCAGTCGCACGTGCGCTCGTGTTTCACCTTGAGCATCACGCGCTTGTTCGGCTCGTACGTTCCTTTGTTGGGTTTTGCCATGACGCCATCGAAGCCGGCGCCCTCGAACCGCCGAAACCAGTCAGCGGCGATGGCGCGATCCGACGTGGCGGGCGTCAGGTGCAGCGGCGTGGTCGCCCTGCTCAGAACGGACTCGAGCTCCTTTCGTCGTTGGACGTAGGGTGTCTCGCAGAGACTCCGATCGCCCACGCATAAGAGATCGAAAAACACGACGGACGCCGGGATCTGTTTCGACAGCAGCTTGACTCGCGACGCCGCGGGATGAAGGCGCAGCTGGAGCGAATCGAAGTCGAGTCCATTCGCGCCGACGATGACGATCTCGCCGTCGAGCACACACCGCTCCGGCAGCTGCGCCTTGAGCGGCTCGATCAACTCGGGGAAATACCGATCGAGTGGTTTCTCATCTCGGCTCTGAATGAGCAGCTCGTCGCCGTCGCGGAATACGAGTGTGCGGAAGCCGTCCCACTTCGGCTCGAACGTCCATCCTTCGCCGGGCGGCAGCTCGTGCACCGATTTCGCGAGCATCGGCAGGACTGGCGGATTGACGGGCAGATTCATGGTCACGTTCCGCTCCATCCGTAGAGACGGAGCGCGTTGCCACGCAGCACCATTTTCGCAATCTCCAATGCCCGCGCGCGCGTGATCTCGCCGTCGTCCATCATGCCAGTCAGCGCCATCGCGAGCGCGTCGCGCGCGGAGGTCGTGGTCAGCCAGCCGTTTTCCTCCCAGTCGATCTGCCCGGAACCCGGTGAGAGGTCCGTTCCAAACAGAACTTTCTCCGGGTACCACTCGAGCCAATAGCGAAGATTGACGGCCAACTCGCGCGTCGGCAGCAGCCAGGTCTGCTCGGAGAAATCCGTGTAGACGTTCGGCTTCATCAGCAGCGCCGCGATCGACTGCGAGAACGGGCCGGCGCCTCCGTGAAGCAGAACGAACTTCGTTCCCCGCAGCGTTGCATCGTTGAGGACGGGCTCCAGAAGCAGCGGATTCGCGCCCGCGAGCTCGAAGTAGCCACCGCATCCATACCCGGTGTGAATGTGGATGGGAAGTCCGAGGCGGCCCGACTCCCCCGCGATGTGATGAAAGACCACGTCTTGAATCCCGGTGTACTCGGCGGCGGTCGGCACGCCGCCTCCGACAAACTTCGCATACGCGGCGTTGGCCGTCTTGCGATCGCCCCGCGTGAAGTTCAGAGAACGCAAATAGGCTGCCTCGAACTTTTCCGCGACCGCGCCGTTGCGCTTCTGCCGCTCGAGGGTCGCGGTCACAACTTGCGACAAGTAGCCATCCAACGTCGCGGGCAGCTTGGCCACATTGAGATCCTTCATGTAGCGCTTGAGCAGCGCGTCTTCGCGAGCAAAGAAGATTTTACGGTCGGGCGTGGCCGCGGCGATCTCGCGATTGTCGAGCGGGAAGAGAAGCGCGTCGGCGAACGGTACCCAACGAAAACGAGGGGCACGGAGGCCTCGCGCCATCGCGACGCGGTTTGCGAGCTCGGTCTCTATTCCAAGTTGATCGAGGATCCAGTCGGGGTACGCGTCGCCACGCGCGGTTCGCATCCGCTGCTTTGCGGCCAACATCTCGCGCACGTGCGCGGAGTCCGTGTCGTTGTACTTGTAGCCGTACAACGCCTTCCACGCCGCGATGAAGCGTGGATTCTCGGGCCGTCCGGTGATCGTGGGATTCGTGGGCTCGAGCGGGTCGCAGGGCAGGGCGTCGAAGTCGTCGTCCTTTTGCCCAGCTGACACGAGCGCCGGCGGATGCGAATGATTGTCGATGGCGCGAATGGCGCGAATCGCAGTCAGCAGTGCTGGGTCCGCGCGCTGGGCGAGCGCTGGCGACGCAGCTGTAGCAAGTACGAGGCAGGCAAGAAGGCGATTCATGCTTCAGCGACGATGATGCGCGCCGATCGACGGCGCGACGAGATGAGAATCATCGCGCCAAGCGCATTCGCGATGACGATCACGAGCGAGATCTTGAACGCAAAGGCCGCGACGCTCTCCACCTTGATGATGGGGAAGACGGACAGCACGATGAAGAGAATCGTCATGAGGAGGCCCGACAACGAAACCACGCGCAGCCAGGCCGCCGGGCGTGGCGTCACCTCGCGCAGCCCGAACAACGGGATCGCGAACATCACCGCGTACGTCAGCGCGTAGAACATTCCGCCGGCGTTGAACAGCAATTGGAACGCTTCGGCTTGGCCGACACCGATGAGGCTCAGCATCGCGATCACAAACGACGTCGCCCCAACGAGAAAGATCGAGTTCACTGGCGTTTGATACGACGGGTGAAGCTTGGTGAACCAGGCCGGCAACAGTCGATCCCACCCAGCCACCATCGGCAGACGCGTGACCGCGGTGAAGCTGACGCTCGTTTGCGCGACGCGCATGCCGAGCGACATGACGATGGCGATCGTCACCAACTGACTCGCGATCCCAAAGGGGCCAAACCCGACGCGCAGAACCTGCGGCAGCGGTCCGACGAGATCGATGTCGTCCGTAGGAATGAGCGCAACGACGGTACTCGTCCCGAGAACGAACATGAGAGCAATGATTGGTGCCGCGATGGCGACAGATCGCCCAACCGATCGCGACGGAGCCTTCGTCTCACCCGCGAGAATCGCCACGTACTCGAATCCACCCAGCGCCCCGAATCCCAGCTTCCCGAGAATGTTCAAGTTGTAGAGAGAAAACGCGGGCACGCTCGTTCGCAGAGGATGATACTCGCGTAGGTGGCCGGTCATCAGGCTGAGCACCGGAAGGAGCACGAGCGCTCCGAAGATGACGAGCATCATGATCCCGCCGACGTTATGGATCCATTTGCCGACGGATAGTCCGATCGTCGAGACGATCACCATCGTCGTGAGCACGACCGCTGTCGCGAGCGCCACGAACCACGTGCTCTTGGTCATCCATGCCGCGCTGGGCCCAATCGCGTAGGAGAGGTATGTCGCGCACTGTAGTCCGATCTCTGACGTATTCACGATCACGAATAGCCAGAGATTCCACGCGAGCATGAACCCGACCGTCTCGTTGAATCCAAGCTTTGCCCACTGATACAATCCGCCCTCGAGCGGCATGAGCTTGTTAAGGTACATGACGACCGCCGCCGACGGCAGGTAGAACAGCGCGATCGCGACGAGCCAGAAGACGACGTGCGACGGCCCGAGCTTTCCCGCAACACCGATCCACGCGAGCCCGACGATGAACAGAATCTGCGTGAGCACGAGATCCCGTACGCCGAGCTCTTTCTTGAGCGACGCGCTGTGTGCTTCGACCCGCGCCTCCGCTTGCGCGAGGCTAGTTGGTGGCGAGTCGGCTGGGCGCGAGTCGGGCGGAACGTGTGTCATGCGCCTGATAATGCGCCGCTCGGCGTATCACGGCAAATCGGCACCGAGGATGTCCCAACACCGCGCCCACGCCTCGAGTCCTTCATGCAAACGATGAATGCGAAAGAATTCATTCGGCGCGTGATAGTCTTCGTCCGCAGTCGAAAACGAAAAGAATACCGTGTCGAGTCCCATGTGCCGCTTGAACAATTCCGAGATCGGAACCGTGCCGCCCATGCTGACGACGAATGGCTTCACGCCATACACTGCCTCGAGGGCCGCGCTCGCGGCGCCGAGCGCGAAATGGTCGCCCGCGATACGATAAGGACGCGCACCATGATCTGCTGCCGAGACTGACAGCCGCGTCCCCGGCGGAACGTGTGACTCGAGATGCCGCGTCACCAATCGGACGATCTCGTCCGGGTCCTGATCGGCGACGAGCCGACACGTGATCTTCGCGTACGCCTCGGTGGGTATCACTGTTTTTTGACCCGGTCCCTGATACCCACCCCACATGCCGTTGACGTCGAGTGTCGGTCGAGTCCATTGCCGCTCGAGCGTCGTGTATCCCGGTTCTCCGAACGTTGCCGGCGCGCCGACCTGCGCGAGATACGCCGCGTCGTCAAAGGGCAGCGCCGCGATGCTTGCTCGTTCGCTGGCGCTTAGCTCTCGCACCGAATCATAGAAACCTGCGACGGCGACGCGACCACTCGGCTCATGCAGCGAGGCGATCAGTCGCGCCATCGCATTGAGTGGATTGGCGACGGCCCCGCCGTGCCGGCCGGAATGCAAATCCTTCGATGCCGCGGTGAGTGTGATCTCGAGGCCGGCGAGTCCGCGGCTCGCCACCGTGAGCGAAGGTTCATTGATCCGCCACATTGCGCCGTCAGCGGAAAGGACGACGTCGGCCGAGAGAAGCTGTTTGTGTTCTCGAATGAACGAATCGAGACTGGGGCTGCCGATCTCCTCCTCACCCTCGAACATGCACTTCACGTTGACCGGCAGGCCGCCGGCGACAGCGAAGAACGCCTGGGCGACTTTGATCGGGATCAACATCGGGCCCTTGTCGTCCGACACGCCGCGGGCGTACAGCCGTCCATCTCGCACCGTGGGCACGAAGGGCGGACTATGCCATTTCTCTAATGGGTCCGGCGACTGCACGTCGTAGTGGCCGTACACGAGAACCGTTGGCTTTCCCGGAGCGCCAAGCCATTCAGCGTACACCACCGGATTGCCCGCGGTCTCGATCGTTCGGACGTCGAATGGCCCAGCCGATACGAGCGCGTTCGCGACCCACTGCTGTGCGGCCCGCATATCGGTTGCGTGCGCCGGATCGGTGCTCACGCTTGGAATCGCCGCGAAATTCACGAGCTCGGACAAAATCTCGTCGCGCTGTTGCCGCAAAAGCGCAAGAACGTCGTGAAGCTCTGGCATTACACGCTCACTTTCCGCCATCGATCGAGATCACCTGACCGGTGATCCAGTTCGCGAAGTCCGACGCAAAGAACAACACGCCGTACGCGATATCGTCGGGCGTACCTAACCGCTTGAGCGCGATCCGATCCACCAGCGCGCGCTGTCCCTCCTCGCCATAGGATTCCCACTGGCGCTCGGTCGCGGGATTCGAGCGGACAAATCCTGGCGCGACGTTGTTCACCGTGATTCCCCACGGACCAAGCTCGTGCGCGAGTTGTCGCGTGAGTCCGATTTGCGCGGCCTTTGCCGATGCATACGCTTGAATCCCAGTGAGACTGATGCCGAGCCCCGCGCCGCTCGAGATGTTCACGATGCGGCCGGCGCGCGCGGCCTTCATCGCCGGCGCCACCGCCTGTGAAAAAAAGAATGCGCCGCTGACGTTGACGTCAAAGATGCTCTGCCATTCCGATGGCGACACGTCTTCCAAGGGCCGCCCGACCTGGCCGAGGACGCCGCCGGCATTGTTGACGAGCACGTCGATGCGATTTGTCGCTGCAAGGACTTCGGCGACGAAGGACTCGACAGCGCGCGCGTCGCGAACGTCCACAAGCCTCGTCTCGCACGATCCGTCCTGTGCCAAGCAGAGTTGTTGTGTCTCCAGCAACTCGGCCTCGAGGACGTCGCACGCCCACACGCGCGCACCGGAGCGCGCGAACGAAAGCGCGATGGCGCGCCCGAACCCGTGCGCCGCTCCCGTAACGATGACTGTCCGACCCTTAAACTCGAAGTGCATTCGTCGCGGCCAGCGCGTTCAGCGTTTCGAGCGACTGCGGGCGCACGCCGCGCTCGATGTCATGGATCAATTCGACGAGACGCTTGAGCAGTGGCGTTTCGACGCCGTCCGCGAGCGCGACGACAATCCCAATCTGCGCGTCCACCTCCGTCGGCCGTTTCCGTATGGCCAGATCGCGCCAGATGCCGCTATGTGTCTTGGCCGAACGCCGGTTGTGGATGACGAGATCGTTGAGAGATCTCACTGCCGCTCCAGCCGGCGCCGTCGGCAGGTAGGCCGCCGGATCGAATCCATCAAACGCTTCCGGCGTGACACCTCGCGCGGCAGCGACGGCGAGAATCTCTCGAGCGAGGCCGATGTAGACGTCGTGATAGCGAACGTCGGCCAGTGCGTCCGCGATCGACTCGTTGGTGAGGGCCGTGGCGAACAGCATCGCGCCGTACGCTTCCTTTCCCCACAGAAATCCCCAGATGTTCGGCGTGACCATCGCGCGGTCATCGAAGGCAAGCCAGGCGTCGCGTATCGCTCGAGCCCGAGGCGTGATCTGCCCATCGATCTCTCCAACCACCACGGCGCCGCGTCCACCGTAGTGAATGACACCAGGCTCGATGTAGTCGGCGCCAAAGTTTACGAACGCGCCAACCGTTCGTGAGGGACCGACGACGTTCGCGATCTCTAACTCATTGAGCCCATTCTGAGCGGAGATGACGCATCCCTCCGCGCTCAGGTGAGGTGCCAGCGCGCGCACCGCTGCCTCGGTATGGTGTGCCTTGGTGGCGAGAATGATCGTGTCCCACACGCCTGCTAGATCACCTGGCACAAACGCCGAGGCGGTTTGTGTGAATTCGGCGATTGGTCCTGTGACTCGAATACCGTTCCGCCGGATTGCCTCGACGTGCTCTGCTACGCTGTCGACGAGGGTGACGTCGTGTCCGGCGCGCGCGAGATACGCGCCCATCGTCCCCCCGATGGCCCCGGCGCCCCATATGAGAAACCTCATCGCGTTGCGCTCACTCCCGTCCCCACGTGCCGTTCAGCAGGGCGCGTGTCTCGTCCACCGCGACCGCCCACAGGGCGAGCAGCTCCTCGTCTGAACGCTGGTAGACGCCGCCATAGTTACCGTCACCAAGGTAGGCGCGCAGCGCCACGGGATCGAGCAACCGAACACGCGCGAGATCGATCATCTGGCGCTGGTGCGCCGGCATGTCGACGCCGGGCAGTCGCGTCCAGGAAAAGTTCTCCATCCACGAACCGTGTGACGCAACCGGGTCGATCTCCTGGACCTTCGCCCACGTCCGCGGCGCATTCCACCAGTTGTGAAACTGCACTCGGCAGTCGGCGTGGTTGGCTGCCCACTCCTGCGCGTACTGCGCCACCGCGCCGTTCCCGCCGTGGCCGTTCACGATCAGAATCCGACGAAACCCGCTGTGCGCCATGCTGTCGAGGATGTCGCGCACGACGTTGAGATGCGTCTCGACCTTGAGGGAAATCGTTCCAGGAAACTCTCGGAAGTATGGCGTGACACCATACGCCACGACGGGGAAGACCGGGATGCCAAGCGGCTCCGCGGCTTCCACGGCGACCCGCTCCGGAAGAATGCAGTCGACCGTGAGACGCAGGTAGCTGTGCTGTTCCGTGCTGCCGAGCGGGAGAATAGCGCGATCGTCGCGCTCGAGATACTTCTCGACCTGCATCCAGTTCATGTCGCCGATTCGCACTGCGCGTCGCTCCGCGGTTAGGCCAACCGACAACTTACGTGGAAGAGGCCGAGTCGCAAATCACTCCGACAACAGCGCTTTCACCCGCTGCTGGCGATAATTGAAAATTCGTGTCAGCTGGCGTCATAGACTTCGCGCCCAGTGCAGTTCGTACGATCGTACGGCCTTGTCGTCAAAGAGATCGAATGCCACGAATGAAACGAATGAGGCAGTACACACTTTAGCTCCTACTCACAGACAAGCAGCAATCAATTGCGGGTTCGGGTGTAGAACCGTCCGCCTCCACTGCCCCATTCGTCTGATTCGTTCGATTCGTTCACCTATGACACGGAGCAATGCGCCGAGTGGGCGTGTGCTCGGCGACACTTTGGCCGGTTCGGCGCGCCGTGATTGCACCAGGAATGATTCGATGACGGAGGGCGAAGGCCCACCCGACCGTCATACGGCTTCACGCGTCCACTCGATCCTGCTCGGTGTTTGATGAAGCCGTCAGCGCATCCCCACCGGCGTCGGTGGCACAACGCCTTTGACTTTACGTGCCCAATCCCGCTTTGCGGTTTCCTTATACGCGCGAGGAATGTCCGCCGATACCAGCTTGTTCAGCTCGGCGACGGCCTTCTCGGCGTCTTCGATCGCGTAGCCAAGGGATTTCCGTTGGTCGACGCTCGGCAGTCCGCTCCAAGCCTCGATCGGCGCGCGCTGTCCGTTGACTGCGTTGAATGCGCGGTCGACGTCCGCCGACAAAGTAGTAATTCTTGCGTTGAGGGAATCCGCCCGGGCTTTCCCGCCTGCGAGGTCCGCGGAAATGGAATCACGCTGAGCCATGAGCGCGCGCGCCGAGCTGCGCGCTTCGCCGAGTGTTTTAGTCCATGCGTAGATTCTCATGAGCATTGCTTGACGGGCGGCTCGGTCGGGCGCGTTGAACTTTGGAAGCGGATCTGCTTCGACAACAACGCTGCCGGCAAGCGGCTTTGCGACGCCCGGCACGGTGACGCGTACAGCGTAGGTTCCCGGCATGACGAGCGGTCCGACGGGCGCGCCCCCGCGGCCTCCGCCGCCCTCGCCGCCCGCCGGAAAGCCGACTGGAACCGCGGCGGGCGGCCCGCCTCGTCCACCTCCGGCTCCACCACCGCCACGTCCGCCACCGGTCGGCGCGTTTGCGGAATCCACCGGTGGTGCCAACCGAAGATCCCAGACCACTCGGTTCACGCCTCTCGCGGCGGGGCCTTTGAGTGTTCTGATAACTTTGCCGGACGGGTCGGACACGGTGATCTCAGCCTGGCCGCTCGCGGCGGTGCGAAGATTGTAGTTGATCACCGCGTTCCATTCAGGGTTCGGCGCAAAGAATTCGCCGTGCCCGTACCACGCCTGCGGTGAGAACGTGCTCATGAGGCGCGCCTTCGCGATCGGCAACAACGTTGCGTCGGCCGCCATCGACTCCGCTGTGAGTCCCTCGAGTGGTCCAACGTCGTCGAGAACCCAGATGCCGCGTCCGTGTGTGCCGACGACCAGTGCGTTGTCTCGTTCGTGAAAAACGGCGTCGTCTACCGACACCGTCGGCATGTTCGTGGCCAGTGAATGCCACGTGGCGCCGCCGTCGTTCGAGAAATGCACGCCGCGTTCGTGGGCCAGCACGAGAAGTCCAGCTGCGCGCGGATGTTCGCGAATTCGGTTGATCGACGTTTCTGGAAGTCCGTTCGCGAGCGAACGCCATGTCGCGCCGAAATCATCGCTCACGAACACGTACGGCTTGTAGTCGTCGGTGTAGTGGCCGTCGAACGTTACGTAGACGCGCCCGGCCTTGTGCTTCGACGGCAGGACGGTGCTGACGTACGTTTGATCCGGAACGCCGGAAATGTTCTTCGTGATGTTCGTCCAGGTCTTTCCGCCGTCTTTTGTGAGCTGGACCTGGCCGTCGTCGCTTCCGGTGTAGATGACGAGCGGGTTGAGCGGTGATTCGCCGATCGACGTCAGCGAGCCGTAGTTCGACTGTCCGTCATGGCGCGAGAGCGCGTCGGCGGGAACCACACCGCCCATCATCTTGAGTGTATCGCGGTCGGCGTTGAGCGTGAGATCGCCGCTGATCTTTTGCCAGCTCGAGCCGCGATCAGTACTCTTGAACAAATTCTGCGCGCCCATGAACCACGTCTTCGGGTCGTGATGCGAGACGACGATGGGCGTGTCCCAGTTCCAGCGATATCCGCCGCCGCGCCCGCCGCCGCCCTGCGCGCCTTCACCTTCAGCACCTGGCGCTCCCGCTGCTGGCGCAGCGCCTCGACCGCCGCCCCGGCCGCCGCGTCCACCCGCTGCGGCTGGAGCCGGCCGATCACCGCTGCCGGGTCGAGCGCCCTGTCGCTCCAATGTCTCGATGTTCACCCACGCCGCGTTGCCGTTCTGCGACGACTGGAGAACCATCGCGCTGTTCGTGGGATCGAAGTGGGCGTGGAATCCGTCGCCGCCGCCGATGTTCCACGCGTCACGATCCGCGATCCCGTTGCGATTCCGCACCGCGCTCGGCACGCACCACACGCCGTTGTCCTGGAGTCCTCCGCAGATTCGAAACGGCACACTTTTGTCGACGTCGATCTCGTAGAACTGTCCGATGGGCATGTTCCGGCGGAAATCCCATGTGCGGCCGCGATCCCACGAGATCGATATACCGCCGTCGCCGCCGATGATCATGTGATTCGGAGCGTCGGGATCCACCCACAGCGCGTGATCCTCGCCATGCACGTTGCTGAACAGCTCCGTGAACGCCTTGCCGCCGTCATTAGAGAAGTAGAATCCGCGGTTGGACCCAAGCGTATAGATGTGCTCGCGGTCCTTCGGGTCGATCCGGATCTGTGAGTAGTAGTTCGGGCGCGTGTTCAGCGACGATGTCTTCTCCCACGTCGCTCCGGCGTCGAGCGTTCGATAGATGCCGGCGCCTGGCGCGCGGGCTTCGATCGTCGCGTAGACGACCTTTGGGTCCGTCGTGTAGATCGCCAGACCAATGCGCCCTTTGTCGGTCGCCGGCAAGCCGTTGGTGAGCTTGGTCCACGTCGCGCCGCCGTCAATGGTCTTGTAGATGTTCGAGCCGGGTCCACCGCCGTTGAACCCCCATGTCCGTCGCTGGCGCTGATACATCGCGGCGTAGAGCACTTGCGGAGTGGTCGGATCGATGACGAGATCGGTCGCGCCGGTGTTGTCGTCGACGAAGAGCGACTTCGTCCACGTCCTGCCGCCGTCGGTTGTCTTGAACACGCCGCGCTCGGCGTTCGGACCCCAGAGGTGTCCCTGCGCGGCGATGTACACGACGTTCTCATTCGTTGGATCGATGACGATGCGTGCGACCGAACGCGTGTCCTTGAGGCCCATGTTCGTCCACGTCTTCCCGGCGTCGGTGGACTTGTAGACGCCGTCTCCCCAGCTCGAGCTCTGGCGTGTATTCGCTTCGCCTGTACCGAGCCACACCGTCTGCTGCGCGGACGGCGCCACGGCGACCGCGCCGATCGACATCATCGCGTCGACGTTGTCGAATACCGGCGACCACGATGTGCCGTTGTTCGAGCTCTTCCATAGCCCGCCGCTCGCCGTCGCGACGTAGATCGCGTCTGCCTCGCCTTTCACGCGGCCGACCGCAATGTCGTCGATGCGACCGCTGGTGTTGACCGGCCCGATCGACCGCCATTTGACGAACGAGAACGGCGATGACGGCAACTGCGCCGCTGCTGAAGACAGAGCGAGAGGGAAGGAGAGTGCCAACACACAGCGTTGGGTGAGACGCAAAACTCGATATGACACGGGTGGCTCCAATTGGCGACTAGGGCGACAACTTACGACGTTGTCCCACCGCGCGCGATTGTACATTCCGGAGACCGCCGATGCATCCTGAGTGAGAGTAGCCGGGCCTGTCATCCTGAGCGAGCGTAGCGAGCGAAAGGATCGCTATCCATGCTAGGCAGTTACCTAGTTACTAAAAACAGCGTAAAAGCCTTGGCACGATAGCGATCCTTTCACTCGCTTCGCTCGTTCAGGATGACAGCGAGGACCAGAACCTTCGTGGAGAGCATGGTCGAAAAGAATTAGTGCCCGCTGGCCCGGTTCCTGTTGCGTTCGCGGAATTGGTTGGAGCAACTGAGTAGCGTGATCACGCGGTTCATGGATGACTGGAGGCTGGATGAAACTCCCAGGTTTTTCGCGCGGCCGGTTTTTCACCGCCGTGGCTTCCTTGCTCGTTGTCGTAGGCGCCGCGTCTGCGCAGAGCTCGGAGTCGTATCCGGAGCGTTGCGGGGCAGGAGTCTTTCCCGAACAGCGCGGAGGCTACGTTCCCCTTCCACGCGGCGACGTATTCTGCGCGCTCATCGCCGACCCCAAAGCGACGCGGTCCTTCGCGAGCTACCAAAAGGGAAACAAGGCCGACCTTGCAAGCGACATCGCGGCAGTCGGGATCGCCGACCAGTTTCCCTTTTTCCGAGCGGCGGCCGGCCGCTCCGGGAACGGTGTTCAGCTCGGAGTCTCCGGTGCGGTGTTCGCGCAGTTCGATCTTCGCGCGGCGTCGTACGATTTGCTCAACGCGGATTACATGATCGGACTGCCGCTCACGTTTCGCGCTGGTCCAATCTCAGGACGCGCGCGCGTGTATCACCAGAGCTCTCACCTCGGCGATGAATTCGTGCTGCGGCCCAACGCGCCGCCGCGAGAGAATCTCTCGTTCGAGTCGGCGGAGATCTTGTTGTCGCTCGACATTTCCGCGCTCCGACTATACGGCGGAGCCGAAGACTTCTTCCATCGCGACCCCGTGCAGCTGCCCGATCGTTTGCTACACGGAGGCGCCGAGCTTCGCCCGCGTGCGAGCGTCAACTTCGGATCGCTCGCCGTCGCCCGAGTCGTCGCCGCGGCCGACGTGAAGGTCGTCAACGATACGGCGACGCGCACCGGCGTGAGCGTCCGGGCTGGATTCGAGTTCGGCCGCCCGCGCGACAACGACATCCCGTCGCGGCGCTGGAGTCTCTTGGCCGAGTATTACGACGGTCCTTCTCCCTATGGGCAGTTCCATCGGCAGAAGGTGCGACTCACTGGGCTCGGATTCCACTTCACGTTGTAGCCACAGCGCGCCGCATTACGGGAACTGCGGTGGCGCAATTCGCTTCTTCGTCGCCTGCTCGAACGCAAACGCCAGCTCGATCAACTTCGGCTCGCTGCACGCCGTGCCGGTGAAGCTCACGTTGAACGGCACGGGCTTGGGATCGAAGCCGGCCGGGAACGCGGTGGCGCCCGTCCCAGCAGGCACTGGAACGAACCCGTAGGGGACAGTTACCGTCGGATAACCCGGGCGCGCCCCGATGTTTGCGCTCGACACGCCCGGAAAGAGCAGGGCGTCGAGACGATTTGCTTTGAGCGCCGCGTCGAGGCCATTGGTCGCCGAGAGCAGAATGTCCTTGCGACGGTCGGCTTCGTAGCGTGCGCGGTCGGCTTGGACGTCCAGCTCGTCGGAGATGTCGAGGTTCGCCTGGCCATACTTGATCGCGCCGGCTCGCTGGTGCGCGACGTTCCATTGTCGCAACTCCGTGAGTGTCTTCACCGGGGCCTTTGCGCCGAGCGACTGGAGCCACGTGTTGAAGTCGCGCTTCATACCGTACTTGAATGCGATCGTGCAGTCGGCGTCGCGGCCCTTTGCCTGCTCGAGCCCACTGCACGGACTCCAGTTGAGGAAATTGGTATTTGGATTTGTGTCGACGACGCTCGGAATGTCGGCCGGATCGACGATGGTCGCGCCCTGCTGCTTCAAGACGGCGAGGACCTCGTCCATGATCTTGCGCTGCGGATCGGTGAGGCCGCCGCGTGGCGTGGTGCTCCCGGCCGAAGTGCGCTCGTAGAAGAACGCGCGCGGAATGCCAATTCGCGCGCCTTTAAGCCCGGAGGGGTTTAGAAATCTCGTATAGTCGCGACCCGCCGGCGGAGGACACTTTCTCGTGGCGGGATCATTGGGGTCCGGCGACGCGCCTTCCATCGCCCCGAGCATGATCGCGGCGTCGGTGACGGAGCGCGCCATGGGGCCGGGCGTGTCCTGGTCGGCGGTGATAGGAATGACGCCGTATCGGCTCACCCGTCCGACCGTCGGCTTGATTCCGGCCAGCATGTTTTGATTCGACGGGCTCAGGATCGAGCCACCCGTCTCGGTGCCGACATTGCCCGCCCAGAAGCTGACGTTCGTTCCAGTGCCAGAGCTCGAGCCGCCCGTCGACATCACCGGACGTCCGTCAAAGAAGGGTTCACGTGGATCTCGCCGCGGGTCCCACGGATTCATCCCATAGCCATTGAGTCCGTTGAAATTCCCAGGCATTCCGCTCGCGACCCAATTCGCCAGCTCGGTGAGCTGCGTCTTGGCGAGAATGATGGCGCCGGCGTCTTTGAGGTTTTTCGTGAGCGTGGCTTCGTACGGCGGCACCAGGTCGGCGAAGGCGAGTGCGCCGCCGGTCGTCGGCATGTCAGTCGTGTGAATGTTGTCCTTGAGCGCGACGGGGATGCCGTGCAGCGGGCCATGAATACGTCCTGCGGCGCGTTCGCGGTCGAGCGAATCCGCGATTGCCAGCGCGCGCGGATTGACCGTGATGACGGCGTGAAGCTTGTCCTCATAGAGCGCGATCCGCGCCAGGTATTGGAGCACCAACTCGCGCGACGTGACGCGCTTTTGCTGGAGAGCGGTCCGCATGTCGGAGATGCTGGCTTCCGCGACGGAGAACGGCTTGGCCTGGGCGCCTATGGTCGACGAGGCCGCGACGAGGAGTAGAAGTATGGATTTGCGCATGGCCATAATACTTACTACTCCGCCCCGCGACCGCCATGTACATTCGACACATGCAGCGACTTGCCCTCCTAATGCCTGCACTGCTTGCCGGCTGCTACACCTACGCACCGGTCCCGTCGTCATCGCTTTCACCCGGCACCGGTGTTCGCGCGCGCGTATCTGCGACGGCGGCTGAACGGGTCGCCCCGTTGCTCGGCGTCTCGGATGCGCGTGTGCTCACGGGGACGTTGATCGACAACCAGTCCGGCACGCTCATCGTCGAGGTGCCGACGCTGGCGCAGGCATCCGTCGGGACCGGCGGACAGAGTCTCAATCAGAGAATTTCAATTGCGCCGACGGACCTGGTCGAGATCGAGTCACGCAAGCTCGATCGCCAGCGCACCGGACTCGTGGTGGGCGTCGCGGCGATCGTTGCCGCGTCGGCGACGGTTGCGGCACTCAAGGGTGGACCAGGCCTCGACCGTCCACCGGGCGGTTCCAGCTCGGACGCAAAGATCCCGTTTTGGCGACTGAGATTCTAGCGCGCGGGCCCTTGGTCATCATGATGGGCCGCGCCCGGCCGGTTGCCCGACAAGGCGACGGGGGCGTAGGTCGACGGATTGTAGAAGTGGTGACGAGGGTGGGGCAGAATGGCGTGAGAACAGCGGAACTTCGGGAAAAAGCGGAACTTCGGGAAGCGGCGGAACTGCATTTTTCACGCGGAGGCGCGGAGCCGCGGAGAACGACGTATACGGAATGTGCACGCAGGTCCGGTTTGCGAGGCCCTCCCGAATAGTTTCCAGTTCTCAAAGATTATTAATTCCTGTTTTAGTTCTTTAAAGTTCTCTCCGGCCTGCGAGGCCGGGGTAGCTCCGCGCCTCCGCGCCTCCGCGTGAAAGATGCTGTTCCGCAGTCGGCAGTTCCGCAGTCTCCAGTTCCGCAGTCTGGGCTCAATATCAGCCCGATCCTCGTTCCAATTGTTTGGGGCGTGAGTGCACGCCGACACAGGCTGGCAAACCTGTTTGAGAGAGAAACGCTCGGGATGCCACTAAAGGCATTCCGAGCGTTTGTCATTCAAATCCTCTCGTTGCGACGACGCGTGCGATCTACAACGGAGTCATTCGCGCAATTCGAAAAATTCGCGTCATTCGCGTTTCCAAACTGTTCCCTGCGTCCGACGATCTAGCTCCGAACGTTCGGATTCGTCTGCTTCTCCGACACCGAGATCGGGAAACACAGGTCTTGCTGCTTGAGGTGCGACGCCGTTCCCACCGTCTCCAGCGGATCGAGCGCGCCCGGCGTTCCCGCTGCCTTCCAGCGCCGGAGATCGCCCAATCGTCGCGTCTCGAGCCACAGCTCGATGCCACGCTCACGCTTGAGTAACCGCCACGCTTCATCCGTGGCCGTCGCGGTAACCGCCGTCGTGCCGGCGTTCGTCCGCACGGCGTTGATCAACGTCATCGCGCCCGCGACGTCGTTCCCGCGCAGCTTCGCCTCGGCCTCGATGAGACGCATCTCGCGGCCACCCGCGAGACGAATCGGCGACGCCGACGTGCTGTGCTTCGCCTCGGGATAGAACGGAACCTTTCCGCAGCAGTCGATCGCGGCGTCACCCTGCAGTGCGGTGATGGTGATCGGCACGCGCGGATCCTTGGTCGCCTGGCTGTAGTCGTAGTACCAGGTGTTCCACTCCGTGTGGGCACGGTACGGTGTGTTGCCGATCGACCACGCGATGCGGTTTCGCTGCGCATCGTCGCCGATGTTGTAGTACGGCATGTTGTACGTGAACGTCGTGGCAACCTGCCCGGCGTCCGCAACCGCCTCCGTCCATTTGCCGAGAAACACGCGCACCTGCGCGCGTCCCGCGTACGCCGCGGTTGCTTGCTGTGTGATCGTGGCCGGCGTACCGCCGGTGACCGCGATCGCTTTCGTGAACAGGCTTTCGGCGCGTGTGAAATAGACCGAGTTCGGCAGCTTGCCGCTGCCGTCGATCACGCCGTCGCACATGTTTTCGCCGAGGAGTCGATTGGCGAACCCGGCGTACACGTACGCGAGCTGCAGCGCGTTGTTGTACGCCGCGGGCGTTTGGAGACTACCGACTGGCGGTGGGCCCGCCGCCTCGAGACGCCGCAACGCTTCTTCGGCGACCCATCGCGCACGCTGCGCCTGCTCCCAATGTGTATCGAGATCGCTGTCGTCGGTTCCCAATTCGCCGTTCTGCCAGCGATTAGAGATCCCGAAACTTCCGGTTGAACCAGCCGGGTGGATCTCGCGAGCGACCGCCGCGCCCGTGTACCCGACCCAATTCATTCCCTGCGACAACGCTCGGCCCGCGCCGCTCACCATGGCGGCTGCCGCGTTGCGATCGTTGAGAAATTCATCCTGGACCGGTCCAGGATTGCTGACGTTGGTGTCGCAAGCCATCGGCGCGGCGACAAGCAACAGCGCGAGGCCGGCAATGCGAGTGCGATGCATGAGGGTGTTCTCGGGTTGGATGTTGTTCATGATCGTGTCCTCAGAACGTCACGCGAAGCGAGGCCATATACAGCGCCGGCGGCGGAACGTGCTCGAGAATCGACCGCACCTTTGAATCGAACCCTGCATTGTTTCCCGTCTCTGGATCGAACACCGGGAAATCCTTGTTGACCCACTTCCAAATGTTGTGGCCGGAGAACGTCAGGCGAGCCGACGATGCACCGGTGATGTAGCGCGCCGGAACTGGAATGCTCACCGACACGTCGCGCAGCTTGAAGTAGCTCGCCGGATAGATCCAGTAGTCGCTGCGGGTCGTGGACGGCGTGCAGCGTTGCGTCTGGAGCGCCGTCGCCTGATCGATCTTGCCAGTTTCCTGAAGTGTGTAGAAGTCGTAGCAGCCCGGCCAACGCACCGAACGCTGCACGGCATTGAAGCCGGCCCCGTCGTACATGTAGTGGCCGCCCTCGTATTCGCCGCGCGCGCTGATCGAGATCCCCTTGGGAAGCTGCAGTGCGCTGTTCACGCCGTACGTGTGGCTCGGCAAGTTGGGTCCGTAGATGCACTGCGTGGCCACATTCGTCGAGAATTTCGGAACGACTGCGACCCCGTTCGATCCCTTTTCATCCGGATTCGTCAGGCACTGGTTGTCGGATCGAATCACCGGAATCGGCTGGCCCTGCATGATCCACGCGTCGGTGCCGAGCGAGAAGTCCGCCGCGCCGCCGAGCGATTTTACCTTCGTGTTGCTGGTGTAGACGGAGCCGCCGATCTCCCACTCGAATTTCGCGCGGCGAATCACGGTCGCCGTCGTCGTGAGCTCGAGGCCCGAGCTCTCCATCGTTCCGACGTTCTTGAGCTGTGAGTTCAGGAAGCCGAGCGACGGAATCTGCCGCGCGTTGAACAGCGCGTCGGTGATCTGACGCGTGTAGTACGTGAACTGCGTGCTCAGTCGATCGCCGAACGCCGCGGCATCGAATCCAACTTCGATCTCGCTCGTGCGCTCGGGCCCAAGGTCCGGGTTGCCGACGTTGAGCGGGAAGAAGGCGGGCTGCCCGCCCCAGCCTGTGCCGGTTGCGTTCTCCCACGTGCGAACCGCGTCGAACGCGCCGGGGGCGCGACCCGACTGTCCCCACGCCGCGCGCAGCTTCATCTCCGGAATCGACTTTGGCCAGAATGATTCGTCAGACGCCACCCATGAGGCGCTGAACTTCGGGTAGGCCTGGAGACCGAGATTCTTGCCGAAGGCGCTGTTACCGTCGACGCGAAGTCCGGCTGTGAGGAAATACTTATTGCTGACGTCGATGAGCACCTGGCCAAAACCGCCGGCATTCACGACGCGCTGGCGTGCCTCGAAACCCAGCGTTGTTCCCGCGCTGGCGACGACCGGATTACCGGGGCCCGGGAAGTTTTCGCCGTACGCCGACGTTTCGCGCTGATCCGTCGTGACACCCTGGCCGCCCCATGAAATCGTGGCGCGAGTGTTCTTGAAATACTGATGCGCGTAGTTACCGGCGTAGTCGACCGTGAGGTTCTGATACGAGTTGAATCGGTCGGAGAGAATTCCCTGCGGCGCCGACACGAATCCGAAGGGACGCAGGCTTCGATTCTCGATCTCGGCCCGGTCGAATCCGACCGTGAACCGGTTCGACAGCGACAGCGTCGGGCTCCACGTGACCGTGCTGCCCGTCACGAGGTGGTTGATCGAGCTATTGATCTGCTGGTTCTTTCCAGCACAGTGGGATCCGAAGCTTGGAATTCACGTGACTTGAAGTCGCGG
>JADMIO010996588.1_pt1 | contig 53650 bp, 41 predicted proteins | sample 8958161 | NCBI WGS metagenome assembly JADMIO01 (sample SAMN16585339, study PRJNA669376) | soil metagenome | isolation source: Crop rotation soil | place: USA: Cullars Rotation, Alabama | collected 2011 | reverse complement strand
CGACTTCAAGTCACGTGAATTCCAAGCTTCGGATCCCACTGTGCTGGAAAGCTTCGACTTGGTCCAGCTTCCAAAGTCTTTTCGCGATCACAGAGCCCGTGATGAGCAAGGTGGCCTGGGATTTTCCGTCAACGTATTGTCCGTGCTCATTTTCTGAGCGCGGCACCGGGAAAATCCCGATAGGCGTACCTTTCCGGGCGCCGCCTTGGGTGCGCGGCGTCGGAGCGGGAGAGTACGTGGGTTTCTCAGGCGACAGGACCCGATCGTACGCACGATGCTTCGTTCACAGCCGGGTTGGAGTATGTTCGACGATATCGGCGACCTGCATCAGAATTTCAGTCAGTCCCGCGAGCGTGGAGGGTTTGGGGAAAAAGGCTTCGCATCCCGCCGCGCGGGCATGCTCCTGGTCGTAGAGCAGTCCTGACGACGAAAACATGACGACCGGAAGATGTTTCGTGTCGGCGCGGGCTTTCAGCGTTTCCACGAGTTCGAAGCCGTCCATTTCCGGCATGCTCAGATCGGTGAGGATCACATCAGGCAGCGGCGCGCCGCCCGTCAGCTTGCCGAGGGCATCCCGACCATTTTCGGCGGTGTTCACCACGCGAAAACGCCGTGAGCTGCGCGCCGCATATTCGCACAATTCCAGAATGCGACGATCGTCGTCGACAATCAGGACTGACAGAACTCCAGGGCGATCCGCCACGTCCTCGTAGACCGGCGTTCCGGCAGAGGTGGCGTAGCGTTCGTGAGGTTTAAACCCGAAATGCGCATGGAGCGTTCACTGTAGGACAACGCCGCCCAAAGCCGCGTCGTTATGCTCCCGCTTTCGGCCGCAGCGTGTTGCGAATCTGGGCGCGGATTTCCGTCCAATTCCCAGAGCTGATGAACGTGGTGACGCCGACGACCGCGGCCTCCGCCTTCTTTTCTTCCGAACCCGTCAACATGATCACCGGAGTCGCCTGGTCGGAGGAGCGGAAGCGACGCACAAAGTCGATGCCACTCATCCCGGGCATGCGATTGTCGGTGACGACCGCGTCGAAGCGTTCGCGGTGCAGCGCGGCCAAGGCGGATTCCGCATCCGCGAAAGACGCGACCGCCGCCTCGGGGAACTCACGCTCCAGCGCGTGACGCAAAAGGATGAGGCCGTCCTCTTCGTCGTTCAGGATCAGAATCCGAAGTCCCATGGCGATGAATCTCAGTCAGGGCGAAGTTGGCGCGAGTTCCCCGGAGAACCGTGACCAAATCGTTACCGCCCACGCGTGTCGACGCTGCCCTGAAGCAATGCTGCTGGGCCAGTTTCACGATCGCGGCCGAGGCGTGGGCGCCAAGGATGGCGTCGCCCCGCCGAGAATCGCGGATCGCCCGCGACGATTCTCCGGGAAGGCAATCGGCAGGCCCGGGGTCAGCGGCCAAGCCACGCCGCGTGGCGGCTCAAGCATGATCGACGCCGGCTCCAGTGTAATTCGGCGCCAACGATCAAACGTACGGGAGCACGGTTAACGCTTGGCCGATGCCACGCCCTGATCCGACGTCAGCTCATCGTTCTGTACCGTGAAGGTGATGGCCGAGCCCTCCCCGATATCGCCCGAGATGAGCGAACGCGCCAACTTGGTCTCCACGTGACGCTGGAGAAAACGTTTCAACGGCCGCGCCCCGAAGACCGGGTCGTAGCCCTTCTCGGCCACCCATTCCTTCGCTTTCGCATCGAGCTTCACCGTCACGCGGCGTTCTGCCAGGCGCTGGTTCAGATCCGTCATCAGCAAGTCCACAATGGTCGTGATTTCCTCGAGCGTCAGCGGCTTGAAGAGGATCGTCTCGTCGATGCGGTTGAGAAACTCCGGCCGGAAGGATTTGCGCAGCTCCGCCATGACGCTCTCGCGCACGCTGTCCGGGATCGAGTCTCCCGTCACGCCGTCGAGCAGGAAGCGCGAACCGATGTTCGAGGTGAGGATGATGATCGTGTTCTTGAAATCGACGGTCCGGCCTTGCGAATCGGTGATGCGTCCGTCGTCGAGCACCTGCAACAGTACGTTGAACACATCCGGGTGCGCCTTCTCCACTTCGTCGAAGAGCACGACCGAATACGGCTTCCGCCGCACCGCTTCGCTCAACTGGCCGCCCTCGTCGTAGCCGACATAGCCCGGGGGCGCGCCGATCATGCGCGCGACGCTGTGCTTCTCCATGTATTCCGACATGTCGATGCGGATCATCGCCTGCTCGGTGTCGAACAGCGTTTCGGCCAGCGTCTTCGCCAGCTCGGTCTTGCCGACGCCCGTCGGGCCGAGGAACAGGAAACTGCCCACCGGCCGCCGCGGGTCCTTGATGCCGCTGCGCGCGCGCAGGATCGCCTCGGTCACGAGCGTGACCGCTTCGTGCTGGCCGACGACGCGCTCGTGCAGGACTTCCTCGAGGCGGAGCAGCTTCTCCTTCTCGCCCTCGACCAGGCGCGTGACCGGGATGCCCGTCCACTTCGCGATGATCTCGGCGATCTCCTCCTCGGAAACCTCCTCCTTGAACAAGCCTGAGTCCGACCCGCGATTCTTCGCCTCGGACTTCTTCAACTCCGCCTCGAGCTGCGGCAGCTTGCCGTGGCGCAGCTCTGCGACCTTGTTCAAGTCGTACGCGCGCTCGGCCTTTTCCATTTCGAGACGCGTGGCCTCGATCTCTTCGCGGAGCTTCCGGGTCTTCTCAACGCTCGCCTTCTCCTTTTCCCACGCGAGGCGGATGCCCTTGGCCTTTTCCCGGGCCTCCGCGAGTTCCTTGCGCAACGACTCCAGCCGGCGCTTCGACGCCTCGTCCTTTTCCTTCGCGAGCGCGCGCTCCTCGATCTCGAGGCGCAGCGCCTTGCGCGTGAGCTCGTCCAGCTCCTGCGGCATCGAATCCATCTCGGTGCGGATCATCGCGCACGCCTCGTCGACGAGGTCGATGGCCTTGTCGGGCAGGAAGCGGTCGGTGATGTAGCGATTGGAAAGCGTGACCGCGCTCACGAGCGCGTTGTCCTGGATGCGCACCCCGTGGTGCAGTTCGAAACGCTCCTTCAGGCCACGGAGGATCGAAATCGCGTCCTCGACCGTCGGCTGGTCGACCATCACGGGCTGGAAGCGCCGCTCGAGCGCGGCGTCCTTCTCGATGTGCTTGCGGTACTCGTCGAGCGTGGTGGCGCCGATGCAATGCAACTCGCCGCGGGCGAGCATCGGCTTGAGCAGATTGCCCGCGTCCATCGCGCCCTCGGTCTTGCCCGCGCCGACAATCACGTGCAGCTCGTCGATGAAAAGGATCACGCGGCCTTCGCTCTGCTTGATCTCCTGCAGGACGGCCTTCAGGCGCTCCTCGAACTCGCCGCGGTACTTCGCGCCGGCGACCAGCGCGCCCATGTCGAGCGAGAAGATGGTCTTGTCCTTCAACCCTTCGGGCACGTCGCCGCGCAGGATGCGTTGCGCGAGACCCTCGACGATCGCGGTCTTGCCGACGCCGGGCTCGCCGATGAGGACGGGGTTGTTCTTGGTCTTGCGCGAAAGGATCCGGATCGCGCGGCGGATCTCGTCGTCACGGCCGATCACCGGGTCCATCTTGCCCTTGCGGGCGTGCGCGACCAGGTCGAGGCCGTATTTCTCCAGCGCTTGGTACGTCGCCTCGGGGTTGTCCGTCGTGACGCGCTGCGAACCCCGCACGTCCTTGAGCGCAGCGAGGACTTTCTTCCGATCCACGTCGAAGCTCTTGAACATCTGTTGGAGCGCCGTCGGCTTCGCGACGTCGATGAGCCCGAGAAAAAGGTGCTCCACGGAAACATACTCGTCCTTGAGCTGTTCGGCCTCGCTCTCGGCCTTGGTCAGGACCTCGTTGACGGCCTGGGTGACGTAAACCTTCGAGGTGTCGACCGCGCCGCTGACCTTCGGCAGCTTCTCGAGCTCACGCTCGACGAAATGCTGCATGGCACCGGGCCCCAGGTTCATCTTGTCGAGCAGGCCGGGCACGATGCCGTTCTCCTGGGTCAGCAGGGCCGCGAGCAGGTGCCAGGTGTCGACCTCGTTGTGCGAGGCACGGCGGGCAATGTTCTGCGCCTCGGTCACGGCCTGGCGCGACATCTGGGTGAGTTTGGCAAAATCCATTTGGCCTCCTCTTCGCAATCGTCGCGCCAAATGAAATCAGCTCTTTTCCCTCGGCAAGTCGACAGGCGAGTGCGTCAGATGAGGCAGAGTGACCCAGCAATCGATTCGGCCTGAGCCGTCGCGGCAGGCAGGGACGCGCGCCGCTACGGCTCCCGATTCATCTCTTCGGCGTGTTTCAAGCCGAGGAGCACGAGTTCGGGCACGATTTCATCGAACAGTTTCTCGCCCTCGAGGAGGCGCGAGAATCCGCCGGTGGCGACGATCCGCGGCTTCGCACCCGCAAACGCTTCCTTGGTCAGCTCGCCCACCAGTTGCCGCACCGCGCCAACGTGGCCGTGAAAAATGCCGGCTTGGATGCTCTCGATCGTCGACCGCCCGAGAGCCGCGGCCGGCCGCGCGATTTCGACCGTCGGGAGTTTAGCGGTGCGGCCCGCGAGCGTCTCCACGGAGATGCCGACGCCGGGCAGGATCGCGCCGCCGAGATAGTCGCCCTCCGCGGTCACCACGTCGAAGGTCGTGGCCGTGCCGCAGTCGACCACGATCACGTTCGACCGCGGATGCCGCTGCGTCGCCGCGATGGCGCCGGCGATGCGGTCCGCGCCGACCTCGTGCGGATTGCGGTAGCGGACCTTCAGGCCCGTCTTCACGCCGGCCTGGAGCACAAACGGCTCGCTGCGGAAATATTTCAGGCAAGCGCTGCGGATGGGATAGAGCGCGGGCGGCACGACAGAACAGATCGCCACGCGCTGCACCGCGCGCGGATCGACGCCGTTCTCGCGGAGGACCGCGGTGAAGAAGACCCCGAACTCATCAGAGGAGCCGAGCGGATGGGTCGTCTTGCGAAACTGGAAACGCAGGCCGCCGTCGAAAACGCCGCCGTGGATCTGGGAATTGCCGATGTCGAGGCAGAGAAGCATGGGTGGGCGCGCGTGGGCAGAGACTAGAGAGCGGCGACGGGAGACGGGGTGGCCAAGTCGCCGGTGAGGAGCTTTTCCAGGGCCGGCCCGATCGCGGACCGGTCGGGGCAAGGCTGGGCAACTTCGCCGTCGGCCGACCAGATCTCCGCTGGAAATGCGCCACCGCGCGCGGCGAGATCGTTGTGCACGACAAAATCGGCCGCCCCACCCGCAAACAGCCCGCGCACCGCAGCGCGCACTTCGGCCGCGCTGGCGCTGCGCGTGAGCTTGAAGGCCACGATGCGGACCGCCGGATTGCGGCTGCGGGCGCGCAGCGTATCGACGAGCTTGGGGTTGCGCCCGAGCTTCAACGTCGGCGCCACGTCCGATGACAGCTTGCCGCGCCCCGCCGGCTGCGCGACGCCATCGACCTCGATCGCCGCGACCGAGAAATCGCCGACCGCGGCCGCGTGAATCACGGCATCGTAATCGTGGGCCGCCAACTCCTGGCCCAGCGCGGCATCGAGCTCCGCGAAGGTTTCAAATAACTCCTCGCGGCACGCCGCTTTCGGTCGCCGCGCCTGCTTCGCCCGCAGCAGGGTCACATCGTGCCCGCTTCGCGCAAAGTGCGTCGCGATGCCGGCACCTGTCGCGCCTGTGCTCTTGTTGGTGAGCACGCGGACGCCATCGATCGGTTCGCTCGTCCCGCCACTGGTCACGAGCACGCGCAGCCGCCGCGCCGGCGCCGCCAGCGCCGCTTCCACGGCCGCGACGAGTTCGTCCGGTTCCGCCAGCCGGCCCTCACCCATTTCGCCGCACGCGGTCCGGCCGGCGTCGCCGCAGACGAAACGCGCGCCCCACTCCGTCAGCTTCGCGACCGAGGCCTGCGTCGCGGGATGCTGCCACATCGCCGGGTTCATCGCCGGCGCCACCAGGAGCGGACGGTTCGGCTCGCGGGCCAACAGCACCGCGCCAACCAGGTCGTCGGCGATCCCGGCGGCCATGCGGTTGAGCGTGTTGGCCGTGGCGGGCGCGACGATCATCAGGTCGGCCCAACGCGCGAGGGTGATATGCTCGAGCGCCGCGCCGGGCTCGAAGATATCCGTGGCGACCTTCGCGCCCGTGAGTCCCTCGAGCGTGGCCGCGCCGACAAACTTCAGGGCCGCCGGCGTCGCGACCGTGCGCACCCGGTGGCCGCGTTGCACGAGCTGCGAGATCGCGTCGCACGCCTTGTAGGCGGCGATCGAGCCCGACAGGAGGAACAGAAGGTTGGCGGGTTTAGAGGCGCACATTGTCGATCAGGCGCACGCCCTCGAGTCGCACCGCGCCGAGCCGCCGGCCCTCAGTGTCGTCGACATAATCGACGAGGAATCCCTTCGCCGTCAGCGCCGCCGTGGCCGCCGCGGCACTCGGCGCCGCCTTCAGCGCCTCCGGAAACGCCGCGGCCTGCGCGCGCGCCTGCGGCGACAGCCGGGCGTTGCGCGAGCTCATGGCCACGCCATCCGGGTCGCGGACGGTGGCGCAGGCCACGATGTCGATCGGCAACAACAGGGCTTCGACCATGCCACGGACGAGCTGCAGCTGCTGCCAGTCCTTCTCGCCGAAGTAGGCCCGCTTTGGCTGCACGAGGTTGAACAGCTTCAGCACGACGGTGAGCACGCCGTCGAAGTGCCCGGGCCGATGCACGCCCTCCCAGCGCCGGCTCAGGACATTTTCCGTGACGCGGTAGCGATAGCCGTCGGGGTAGAGCTCCTCGGGCGTCGGCGCCAGCACGGCGTCGACATAGGGGCGCGCCAATTCCAGGTCGGATTCGAGCGTGCGCGGATAGCGCGCGAGGTCCTTCGGGTCGTTGAACTGCGTCGGGTTGACGAACACGCTGAGCACGACGAGTTCGTTCTCCGCGCGCGCGCGCCGCAGGAGCGCCGCGTGGCCCGCGTGCAGCGCGCCCATCGTGGGCACGAAGCCGACCTCACGGCCCGACCACGGGCGCGAGTCGCGCAGTTCCCGCCAGCGTGCCAGGTTCGTGCAAACCATGGACGAGGAGTTCGTCGTCATGCGAGCACCTCCTCGCGCGCGGGGAAACCCGCGGCGCGCACATCGCGCGCGAAACGGTCGATGGCGTCGCGCACCGTGGCATGGCCATCGAGGTATTTGCGCGCGAACCGCGGTTGGAAGCGCGCATCGAGTCCGAGCAAATCCGACAACACCAGCACCTGTCCGGCGGTGCCGGCGCCCGCGCCGATGCCGATGGTGGGGATCGCACGTTCCTCGGTGATCGCGGCCGCCAACGCGGCGGGCACGCATTCGAGGACGAGCGAAAACGCCCCCAGTTCCTCGAGTCGCCGCGCCTCGCGGCGCAGGCGTTCCGCTTCGGCGGGCGCGCGCCCCTGCAGGCGATAGCCGCCGAGCTGATGCACCGATTGCGGCGTGAGGCCGAGATGCCCCATCACGGGAATGCCGCTCTCGACCAGGTGCGCGACGACATCCTCGTGGCCGCTCACGCCTTCGAGCTTCACCGCGGTGGCACCAGCCTGCAGCAACGCGCCGGCGGCATCGGTCGCGGCGATCAGGCCGCGCCGCACACTGAGGAACGGCAGGTCGGCGACGACGACAATCTCCGGCGCGCCGCGGCGCACGGCGGCGACGTGGGTGCACATCATCTCGAGCGTGGCGTGCACCGTGGACGGAAAACCGTGCAGGACCATCGCCACGCTGTCGCCGACGAGGATGGCGTCGGCTTCGCTCGCGGCCACGATCCGCGCCATCTGCGCGTCGTACGCCGCCAGCATCACGATCGGTTGCGATTCGCGCTTCGCGCGCGAAAATTCGAGGATGGTCTTCACCGGGGCCGAGCAGTTTCCCGGCAACGGAAAACCTGACGGCAGGCGGTGGGGGACATGGGTGCTTGTCGCATGGCGATAAAGCCTCGGGTCCGAAGCGGAGGGTTGGAGTGTAGTGTCCGGTCGCGAGCGAGTTCGCGCTAGACGGCGGAAACGTCGCGCAAAGCCGCCGTTGCGCAAACGAAATCTCTGTCAGCGCGCGCCGCTGGAGCAGGGAGAAAGGCGCAGGGAGCAGGAAGAAACCGATCAGAGCGGGCGTAACTTTTCCGATTCCTGCCCCTTGCTCCCTGCTCCCTTCTCCGGCGCGCGAAGCGCGCCTCAAGGGCTAATCTCGTACACCTCGATGATCCCCACACCCGGCTTGCCCGGTTGGTCCAGGGTCGGATCGGGGTCGCGCAACTCGAAGGGCTTCGCGATCACCGTGTAATTGCCGGGCGGGAGGTCCAGCATCACGCAGGGCTCACGGCGGTTCTTGGGCGCGAGGCCTGTCGCCGCGATTTGCTTTTCGCTGTAATACGTCACGTTCGGCTTGAAGTCGTTCGCGATGCTCGAGCCGCCTTCGGCGCCGGTGCTCCAGTCGTCGTTGGCGAAAACCAGCGCGCCGTTCGCGTCGTGCACTTCGAGGAACGGATCTTCCAGCGTGCCCGTCATGTTGAAATCGCGCTCGAGCGTGGGGCCGAGCACACGCACGAGGACGCGCTTCGTCGAGCCCGTCGCGCCGTTGACCATGAAGCCCCCGATCATTTCCCGGCCGTTGCGATCGGCAAAGCCACGCGTCGAGAGATTGATGAGTTTGTTGGCGCTGCGATCGATGTCGTAAACTTCCACCAGGCCCGTGCCGGTCGCGCCATTCACCCCTTCGACGATCGCGGTGTAGGCGCCCGGCGCGAGGCTCAACAAAAGCGCCGCGTCGCTGCTGCCCGCAGGGAAACGAAACGCGCCGACGGCGTCGCCCGCCGCGGCGATCTCGGCCGCCGTACCGCCAATGGTCGGCGCGCCCCAATCATCGTCGATGCCCACTTCGTTGCCGCTGCGCACGAGTCGGAGCATTGGATTGGAGATCGCGTTGGTCACGCCGTAGTCCAGCAGTGCGGGACCCGCGCCGCGCACGAGGACCTTCTTGGGCGTCGTGCCGGAAATGACAAAGCCGCCGATGAGCACTTGCTCGCCCGTCCCAATGTAGGCGCGGGTGGACACGTTGACCAGCGTGCCGGGGTTCACCGCCGCCTGCGTTTGCAGGCGATACGAGGCGACCTCAAACGCGGTCTGCTCGATCGTGCGCGCTGCGTCGGCCTCACCCGGCAGCCCGCCCGCGATGCCGACGGGGCGGTTCACCGGCGAGGGCGCCGTCACCTTCGGGGTCGAAAAGTAGCTGAGCTCGATGCCCGGCGGATAAGCCATGATGTCGTGGTACTCGCGACCGTCCGCGCCCGTAAAACGATAGCCGAAGCTATATGAATATGCCCCCGGAATCGGCGGGCCAACCGGAACTCCGTTCTCGATCGCACGGGAGTTATCGCGATCGTGCACGCAGCCGAAAACGTGGCCGAGCTCATGCGGCACTACATTGGTGCCCGTGACCGAGCCGTACTCGACGACGCCGAAGGCAAAGAGCGCGTTGTAATTCGAGCCCACGGCTTCGTTGGTGATCGACGGTGATTCGAGAACGTAGCTGACACCGATGCTCGCCGTGTCGCGGCGGTTCAGCGCGAGGAACACGACATCCGCGCCCGCCTGGTCGCGCACTGCATGGATGTCGTCCATGCGCCCGTCATCCGTCGAATAGAGCGCGCGCAACGCCGTGTCTTGCAATCCGGACACAAGCGTGCCGGAGGGACCATCGGACGAGTAAGCGGTTTCGTAGATCTTCACCAGCTTCACGCGCGCGGTGATCAAGCTGGCGGCGAACGCGTCGTTGGTTTTCGCGATGGCGAGGTCGAAGGCGCTTTGGAGCGCGGCCGTGCGCGCGGCGCCGCTCAACGTCGAGAGCACCGACGGCGTGTACGCCATCATGACGTGCACTTCGGAGCGCTGCGGATTCTCGGCCGCGGCCACGCCGGGTGCGACGGGCCCGGTGTCACCGCCCGCGGTGAGCGCGGCGGATTTCCGCACCCGCGCGGCGGCGAGCGCCTTCGCTTTCTCGTCGGCCGTCGGATGGATGCCACCGCCGCAGGGCGCGAGTTGCGCCGGATCGATGGTGTAGAACTGCGAAAACTCCTCCGTCGCCGTGCGCAACGCGAGGCGACCGAGCGTCGCGTCCTCGATCGAGGCGTGCAGGAAGCCGGCGTTGTAGGCAAAGATCGCGCGGCTCTCCGGGTGTCCATCGAGGTGTCCGCTGCTCGTGAACCGGTCCGCGCCGAGCATTTCGCTGGTTTCGATCACGACTGGCACCGTGCGACCGTCGGGGAGCGGCAACTCGAGCCGGCCCGTGCCCGCAGGTTGCCAGAACGGCGAACGTTTGCCGCGGACGAGGTCCTGATTGAGGCGCACGTAATGAATCGCCTGCGTCGGCGCCGGGAGCGCTGCGCTGAGCGCGCCCGCGTCAGGCGGCGTCGCATAGGTGAACAAGGCCAGGCGCGAAGCGGGCTGCGTGACCGTGGCGATCAACCGCTCCGCTTCACCCTCGGCCAACGCGACCGCAGGAATCGCGCGCGACCCGCGTGAGTTTTCGAGCGCCGATGGCGCGCTCGGGCCAACCGGTGCTCGTCGCCCGAAAAACAGCCCTGTCACCACCGCCAAGGCAGCGACCACACCCAACCAGCGACGACTCATCGGAGAATTTGACATGCGCGGAGTGAGGGCAGTGACGATGACCTCGCAAGGAGAGTTCCAAGAATCGCAGCTACCTGCCGCGAGAGCGAGCGACTTACACGGATTTGATGAGCGCGCGCAGTTGCTCGGCTAGTTTCTTCGGCGCGACCGCATCGATGACCGCCAGCACCGTCCCGTCGCGGTCGAGGACCCACACCGAGCGTTTCGGGCCGTGGAACGTCCGGCCGTACATCGATTTCTCGACAATGGCGTCGGCCGCTTGGCCGAAGCGATCCTCGGGATCGCTGGCCAGTGTGAAGCCGATGCCCTTCGCCGCCGCGAAACGCTGATGAGAACCGCAGGTATCACGGCTGAGCGCGATTACGTTGAAACCGGCCTGGTCGAGTTCGGAGGCGACCGCCGTGAGGGCGTCGATCTGCGCGTCGCAGGTCGGGGTATTGTTACGCATACGGACCGACACGACGGCCCGCCGCGTGAGCAGGGCGGCGAACTTCACCTCGCGCGCGCCGGCGGCGTCCACGACCTTCAAAGTGAAGTCGGTGTTGAGTTTCTGACCCGGGGCGAGCACGGCGCCGAGTCAGCCGGTCGGCCATCCCGGGTCAACCTGAAGCCGGTTTTTTACAAAAACGCCTTGCCCAGCAGAGGCTTTGACGCACCGGAAAAAACCCTCCAACGTGAACCAAAGTGAAATCGGTCAAGGTTCCAGCGCTCGAGTTGTTCCTGCACGAGATGATCCCGCTTGCGAAAGCGATGGGCGTCGGCGTGGAAGTGAGCGACGACCGTTCGCTGGTGCTGCGCGCGCCGAAAGAGCAGAACAAGAATTCGCTCAACACCGCATTTGGCGGCAGCCTCGTTTCGCTCGCGACCCTCGCCGGCTATGGCGTGGTGTGGGAGCTGATGAAAAACGAGAAGGGCGCGGAAAAAGCCGAGTGGAGCATCGTCGTGAAGGAAAGCCGCGCCGCGTATCGCCGCCCGGTCCTCGGCGACCTCCGCGCGATTTGCGAGCGCCCCGCGCACGCCGCCGTCTCCGAGTTCAAGGAAGCCCTCTCCCGCTACGGCAAAGCCAAGCTCAAGTTGCGCGCGATGGTAGTGGAGAACGGGCAGACGGCCGTGGATGTCACCGCGGCGTTCGTCGTTTCACGGTAGCAGCGCTGCGCGCTGCGGGTGATTGGGTTATTGGTTATTAGTTATTGGTTATTCGGGAGCGGCCGTTCGGGTCGCCACACAACCAATAACAAATACCAAATAACAACTACCCCATCTGAAGCGCGCCCGCGCTTCAGATGTGCTTCGAATCCGCCTCGTCCTTCTTCACGTAGCCGGATTCCTGGCGCTGGTGGTTCACGGCGTTCTTCTTGAGATACGCCTGGTAAACATCGTCGGCGGTCATGCCGAGGGTCTGCGCGAGGGAGACGAGGAAGTGGAAGAGGTCGACGACCTCCACCTTGGCGTTCTGCTCGTCGAACTTCTGGTATTTCGCCCACCATTTCCACGGCACGGAATCGATCAACTCGGCCGTTTCCTGCTGCAGCGCGCGGGTGTAATTGAGGATCCACTTGGCCTTCTCCTCGTCGCTCGGCGGCGGCAGGTTCACCCCGATCCGGCGGTTCAACGCGTCCTGCATCGAAAAGATTTCCTCGAGCTTGTCCATGGCGGGACGCTGAGCGCGTCGAGTGGTCCGTGGCAAGTGCAAGTGGCGCCGAGGACCAGGGTCGAGCGACCAAAGTCGGAGTCGAGCGTCGAGGGTCGAGGAGCCAACAGACGACTAAGCGGGCGAATCGCTCGAACCGCCGTGCTCGGCTCGACCCTCGTCACTCGACCCTCGACCCGTTTTTACAGTTGCTCCCCGGGGCGACCGGGGCGAAGGTGCAGCCTTTCATCCGTCCGTCGAGCGCCCTCCGCGTTCCGGATGCATGATAATAACCACGGTTGTTCTCCCGCCCGCGGGATGAGCGCCGCTTCCCAAACCACCACACAAATGCCAGATAACGAAAAGTCCGGCGCGGCCGCCTCGGGCCCCGCCGACTTGCCCGCCAGTCCGCCGCCCGCCGCTTTCGGCGCCACGCGCGGATCCGGCTTGGCCCGCGGCAAACGGCCCGCCCACCCCGCCCCCAGCGCCGCTCCGGCCACGCCCGGCGGCTACAAGCCCACCGCGCTCGAGGTCATCAAGCCCCAGAGCGAGTACAAGAATCCGTTCACCGGTGAAACCACCGTCGTGAGCGCGCCTCCCGCCAACGAGCCTGTGCCCACGCTGCAGGCCGCCCCGATCACGCCCGAAAACACGATGGCCGACGCCATCCAGGCGACCACGCCGCAACCGCCGGCGCCCGTCGCCGTCGGGCCGCGGAGTTCCGACCGCGTCGATGCGCCGAGCCAGACCGTGAATCCGGCCACGCCGGAAGAGAAGGCCGAGCTCAAGATCCTTCCGCCCGAAAACGCCCGCCGTCCCGCCGTGAGCTGGGAGGCCGCTGGCGCCAGCGGCAGTGCGATGTCGACGCAGCCGGCGCAACCGGCCCAGCCCCGACGCGACGATCGGCCGTCGTTCCGCCCGGAACGGGGCGAACGCGGTGAACGTGGCGGCGAGCGCGGCGATCGTCGCGATCGTCCCGCCGACGGCCGCGAGAACCGCGACCCGCGCGACAATCGCGAGCCGCGCGAAAACCGCGAGGGCCGCGAAAGCCGTCCGTTCGAGCCCCGGGAACCGCGCGAGCAGCGCGAGCCGCGCCGCGACGGCGAGCGCAAGTTCGAGCCGCGCACGAATCAACCTTACCGCGAGCGCACCCCGCAGCCGGAAGCACCCAAGAAATCCGGCGGCTTCTTCGGCTGGTTGAAGGGCCTCTTTGGCGGCAAGGCCGCGGAAGTCCCCCAGGCAGGCGGCAGTCCCGAAGGCGGCGAGAACCGTCGCGAGGGTGATCGCGGCCACGACGGCCAGCGTCGTCATCGCGGCGGCCGCGGCCGCGGCGGTCACGGCGGCGGCTACCGTGACGATAATCGTGGCCCCCGGCCGGAAGGCCAGCCGGGCGGCGGCGAGCCCCGCTCGTTCGGTGGCGGCGAAGGCCGCGGCGACGGCGACCACGGCGGCCAGCGCCGCCGGCGGCGGCGCGGCGGTCGCGGGCGTTACCGCGGTGACGGCGGCCCGCGCCCCGAAGGCCAGCAGGGCGGCGGCGCAATCTGATCCGCCCCGCGCGGAATTTGATGCGTTTCTAACCAGAAAAAAATTGCCAACGCGCGTCGCAAGGCGCGCAGTTCAAAGGCGTCCGTTTCCGCGGACGCCTTTTTGTTTTTCACCGATCAGCGGGGATCGGCCTCTCACCTCTCAACTCTCAGCCCTCCACTTTCTCCCGTGGCCGATCTCATCGTCAACGGCGGCAAGCCTCTCTCCGGCACGATCACGCCGTCGGGCAACAAGAACTCGATGTTGCCCATCCTCTGCGCCTCGCTGCTCACCGACGAGCCCGTGCGGCTCACGAATGTGCCGGCGATCACCGACGTCGACAAGCTCGTCACGTTCTTCACCGAGCAGGGCTCGAAGATTTCCTGGGACAAGGCCGCCGGCACGATGGACATCGACCATTCGGCCTTCGACGCGCGCAAGCTCGACGGCGAGCTGCCCTCGGGCATGCGTTCCTCGGTGCTGCTCTTCGCGCCGCTCCTGCAGCGGATGAAGAAAATCACGATCCCCTCCAACGCGAAGGGCTGCTCCCTCGGCATCCGCGAGCTCGATCCGCACCTCGAGATTCTCGAGAAACTCGGCGCGAAGATCTCGCACAACGGCGAGCTCACGATGCGTCTGCCGAAAAAATTCTCCGGCGCGCGCCACTGGCCCGACTACATGTCGGTCACGGCCACGGAGAACTTCGTGATGGCCGCGGCGCTGGCGGAGGGCGAGGCGACGTTGATGAACGCCGCGAGCGAGCCGCATGTGCAGGACCTCTGCGAAGTGCTCGTGGCGATGGGCGCGCGCATCGGCGGCATCGGCACGAGCAAGCTCGTGGTCGAAGGCGTGGACCGGCTGCGCGGCGGCACGTTTGCGATCAAGACCGATTACCACGAGGTCGTGACCTTTCTCGCGCTGGGCGCGATCACCGGCGGAGAGGTGCAGGTGAAACATTCGCTCCCGCATCACTTCGACCTCATCGGCCGCGCCTTCGAGAAACTCGGCGTGAAAATCGAGCACCGGGGCGACACGGCGATCGTGCGCAAGAAGCAGAAGCTCGAGATCGAGGCGCCCTTCACCACCAACCTGCTGCCGAAGATCGAAGCCGCGCCATGGCCGTACTTCCCGGTGGATCTCCTGCCCTGCATGATCGCCCTCTCGGTGCGCGCGAAGGGCGCCATCCAGTTCTGGAACAAGGTCTACGAGGGCGGCTTCACCTGGATGCCGGAGCTGTCGAAGTTCGGCGCCCATGTGGTCGTGAGCGACCCGCACCGCGTGATCATCTTCGGCGATCGGCCGCTGCGCGCGGCGACCGTGGACGCGCCCTACATCATCCGCGCCGCCGTCGGCCTCTTCATGGTGGCCGCCAGTATCGAAGGCCGCTCCGTCGTCCGCACCGCGGACACGATCAAGCGCGCGCATCCAAACTTCGTGGAAAATCTGCGGAGTCTCGGCGCCGAGGTCGAGTGGCGGAGCTGATAGCCCATGAAACGCGAAGACGCAAAGGCGCAAAGCTCGGAGCGAAGGATTCTTTTGTTGGAGCTTCGCGTCTTCGTGCCTTTGCGTTTTCCGAGATAATGGCCTCGAACCCAAACCCGCCCGGCAAAGGCCTCGGCTTCATCACGACCGCGCTCGCCACGCCCGTGTCGCAGGCCGAGGCGGCATTGCGGCCGCTGACGTTTGCGGATTTCACCGGGCAGGCCAAAACCGTCGAACGGCTGCAGGTCATGGTCGGCGCCGCGAAGAAGCGCGGCGAGGCGCTGAACCACATCCTGCTCTCCGGCCCGCCCGGCCTCGGCAAGACGACACTCGCCTTCATCCTCGGGCACGAACTCGGCCGCAACGTCCGCGTCACGTCGGGCCCGGTGATCGAGAAGGCCGGCGACCTCGCGGGGCTGCTCACGAATCTCGAGGAGGGCGACATCCTCTTCATCGACGAAATTCACCGCATCCCGAAGACAGTCGAGGAGTACCTCTATTCGGCGATGGAGGATTTCCGCCTCGACATCATGATCGACCAGGGCCCGAACGCGCGCAGCGTGCGCCTCTCGATTCCGCGGTTCACGCTCGTCGGCGCGACGACCCGCAGCGGCCTGCTCACGGCGCCCTTGCGCTCGCGCTTCACCTTGCAGACGCGGCTCGATTACTACGACCGCGCCACGCTCGAAACCATCGTGCGGCGCAGCTGCGGGCTGCTCCACGTGACGATCGACGACGGCGGCACGAAGGAAATTGCCTCGCGCTCACGCGGCACGCCGCGCGTCGCCAACAACCTGATCAACTTCGTGCGCGACTTCGCGCAGGAACGCGCCCAGGGGCGCATCACGCAGGACGTCGCGGCTCGCGCGTTGGAGCTTCTGGAAATCGATGCGGCCGGCCTGGACGAGATGGATAAACGCATGCTTCGCGTGCTCGCGGAAAACTATCGCGGCGGCCCGGTGGGCATGAGCACGATCGCGGTCGCGGTCGCGGAGGAACCGGAGACGCTCGAAGAAGTGCACGAGCCGTTTCTGATCCAGGAGGGATACCTGCAGCGGACGCCACAGGGCCGCGTGCTGACCCCGAAGGGTTACGGCGCCGTGGGCCTCAAGCCGGCGAGCGGCGAGCAGGCGACCCTGCTTTGAGAGGAACGTGACCGCGCCGCGCGCGAGGTAGGCCGCGCCAATCACGACTTGGACGCTCCCGACGACCTGCAGCCAGAGCGCCCGCGCGCTCGAGCCGTCGATGCCCGTCGCGGGAAAATGACTCGGCGCGAGCAGCGGCAGCACCGCTAGCAGGGCACCGAAGAGGAAGAAACCGAACGCGTTTGCTGAATTCATCGCGCGCCGCGTTTAGCGGTGAACGTGCCACCGAGCGCGCGAAGCGAGCAAGTTGCGACGGCACCGCGACTAGAAAAACTCCGGGCTCGGGTGCGAACCAAACGACACCCGGCATTTCGCAAGAATTCGGCTGGCAGCCTTCGGGCATTCTGCCAGACCCACGCCTGTCCGCGCGTCCCTGCGCGCCAGCGCCATGAGCCTCACCCGTCGTGATCTCCTCCGCACCGCCAGCGCCGTGGCGAGCGGCTCGCTCCTCGCCCACACCCTGGCTGCCGCCGACGCGGCCGCAGCGCCCCTTCCCATGCCGACTCCTCCTTCTGCCAACGACCTCTTCGACGTGTCGGATTTCGAACGCGCCGCCAAGGCCGCCGCCACGCCGATGGCGTGGGAATACATTTCGGGCGGCGCGGCCGACGAGCTCACGCTGCGGTGGAACGTCGAAGCCTATCACCACCTCCGCCTCAAGCCGCGCGTGCTGCAGGACGTCTCGAAACTCGACACCCGCGTCACGCTCCTCGGCCGCGAACACGCCTTCCCCATCCTGATCGCGCCAACCGCCTACCACAAATTATTCCACCCCGAGGGCGAGCTCGCGACAGCACGCGGCGCGGGCGCGGCGGATGCGACCCTCGTGGTGAGCGCATCGGCCACGGTTTCGCTGGAGGAGGTGGCGAAGGCGGCGACGAAGCCGCTCTGGTTCCAGCTCTACGTCCAACCGGACCGCGAATTCACGGCGGGCATCGTGCGCCGGGCCGCGGCGGCCGGTTACGAGGCGCTCGTCGTCACCGTCGACACCCCGACCCTCGGGCCGCGTTACCGTGAATTGCGGGCGCATTTCGCCCTGCCGCCGGGCATGGAGCGCGCCAATCTCCGCGGTCTCGCCGCGGCGACCAACGTGCAGCGCCCGACGGAAAGCAATATCTTCAGCCTCAATCTTGACCCCACGCTCTCGTGGAAAGACATCGAGTGGCTTCGTTCGCTGACGAAACTGCCGGTGTTGCTGAAGGGGATTCTCAACCCCGACGATGCCGAGCGCGCCTGTCAGCTGGGCGTCGCCGGGCTGATTGTCTCCAACCATGGCGCGCGCAACCTCGACACGGCGCCGGCCACCATCGACGCCCTGCCGGAGGTGATCGCCCGCGTGAACGGTCGCGTACCCGTCCTCGTCGACGGCGGCATCCGCCGTGGCACCGACGTCCTGAAAGCGCTCGCCTTGGGCGCCACGGCCGTGCTGATCGGCCGGCCCGCGGTCTACGGACTCGCGGCTCAAGGCGCCGAGGGCGTGACCCGCGTGATCACGATCCTCCGCCGCGAGCTGGAAATGGCGATGGCCCTCTCCGGCCGCCCGACAATCAAGTCGGTCGACGCGTCGCTCATTTGGAAATAGGAGTCCTGCATGCCCGCGCCCGTACGGCTCCTGGTTTGCCTGGTGCTGCTCGCGCCCTTCGCCCGCGGACAGAATCTTCTGCTCAACGGCGGCTTCGAAAGCGGGACCAATCCGCCGGCGGCCAATAACTACGTGGTGGTGGGCACCGGCGGCAGCGCGCTCACCGGATGGTCGGTGGTCAGCACCGGGTCGCAGAACGTGACTTGGCTGAATTCCGCGCTCACCACGAGCCCAGCCAACCCCGCCTGGAATCTCGGCCCCAGCGAAGGATCGCTCTACATTGATCTCACGGGAATTGATGATCACTCGCCGACCGCCGGGATCGCCCAGACTTTCACGACGACGATCGGCCAAATGTATCGCGTCAGTTTCGATCTCGGCACGGGCTCGCTCGAATCCGGCGGACCCGTGACCGTGCAAGCAACGGCAGGGCCCGCGTCCTTTTCGTTCACCAACGCGTCGACGACGTCGAATTGGACGAATTACATCTTCGACTTCACCGCCGCGGCGACCTCCTCCGCGCTGACAATCGCCGGCACCTCGGTTCCCAGTGGCGGCGTTTACCTGGGCATCGACCAAGCCTCGGTCATCGCGATTCCCGAGCCCAGCTGGTCCGCATTTCTCCTCGGCGCCACCGCGCTGGGCTGTTGGCGCCGGCGCCGCAAGCGCTAAACGTCGCCGCGCTGCGGCCGCAGGATGATCTCCTCGACCATCGTGCTCGGCGACAGCCGGTAAACGTCGAAGAACGCCCGCGCGACATCCGCGGCGGGCATGATGCGGGCAGGGTCGACGCCGCTGCCCGCCCACGACGGGGACCACGTCGCGCCGGGAAACACGCAGCATACGCGCACGCCCTTGTCGCGCAGTTCGGCGCGCATGATCTGGCTCAGGCTCGCGACCGCCGCTTTCGCCGGCGAATAACCGGCGCCGCCGGGATAAGCGGTGAGCGCCGCGATCGAGCTCATGTTGAAGATGTCGCCGCGCCCGCGCTTGATCATCGCCGGCACGAAGGCCCGGGAAACGAGGAATACGCTGCGCAGGTTCACCGCGATGAGGTCGTCGAATTGCGCGACGCTCATGGCGACGAACGGCGTGCCGCCGAACCTGCCGGCGTTGTTGACCAGCACATCGACCGCCCCGAAACGCTTCGTCACGGCGGCCGCCATCCCCGCGACCGCCGCTTCATCGGTCACATCACAACCAAACGTCGCCGCCGTCGCGCCGAGCTTCGTACACGCGCGCGCGACCGTGGCCAGGTTCTTTTCGTTCCGGGCCACGAGCGCCAGCCGCACGCCGCGGAGCTCCTGCGCGAAGACTTTGGCGATGGCGGCGCCGATGCCCTGCGAGGCGCCGGTGATCAGGACGACGGGAGTATTTTTCATCGCGCGCTTGCTCGTGCTCGTGATCTTGATCGTTTCCCTCGAGCGCGAGCAAGATTACGAGCACGCGCACGAGGCAGGCTTAGCACACCAGCGAACCGAAATCCATGAAGTCGGCCACGAAGCCGCCTTTCACGCCTTTGCAGATCACGCTCACGGCGTCGTGCGAATGCAGCGACTCCAGGTGGGAACAGGCGATGCGGAAGTCACGGATGCGTTTGTCGGCGTCGAAGGCTTTGTAGAGCAGCCGCGCCGCGTCCTCGACGAACTTGAGGTGCGCGCCGTTGAGCTCGGCGAACGCCTGCTCGTCCTCGCGTTTCACCATCACCTGCGTTTCGGTCTGCAGCGCGTTGGCGCAGAGCGCCTGGACGTCCTCGATCCAGATCTTCTTGCCGGGCTCCTCTTCGACGATGACGCGGGCCTTGCTGCGCTGGGAATGCGGCACGGTGTAGGCACCGCGGGTGGCCCGCGCGTGTTCCGACAGCTCCGCCGAGCATGGGCAGGCCGACGAATAGACAAAGTCGAAATGAATGAAGCGCCGGTAGTCGCCCGCGCGCGTCATCACGCCTTCGAACCCGACTTCGTAGAATTGGAAGCCCTCGAGCCCCGAGCGCAGGCTCTTTTGCAGCATCGGATACGAGAAGCTCACTTTGAGGCGCGCATCCTTGCTCTTCACGTCCTTGAGATAGGCGCGGAGAATCTTGCCCATCCACTCGCCGGTGAAGACCGCGTCCTTGTGGTCGTAGAACGACCGGACGATGCGGCTCATGTTGATGCCCTTGAGATCGGCCTCGAGCGACACGGTGCCGGTGATGCTCGCCTCAAGCGTGAGCACCTTGCCCTGCTTGGTGCGGAATTTCAGCGGCAGTTTGAAATTGTGCACGCCGACCTGCTGGATCGGCACGTGCGCGCCCTGGATCGCGTCGTGCGCGGCCTCCATCATGTCAGGCAACCCCGCGCGATAGCGGTCGGTCACCTTGAATTTGCGGTCATACGCCCGCGTGATGCGCGGCGCCGCCCCGCTCGCGGAGCGGTGCAGGTACATTGCTTTCGGTTTGCTCATGTTCGTTTTTGATGCGCCGACCTGGCGGTTGGTGACGATAACAACCGGAGCTGCGAGGCTCGGGTCAGGTCGGCGAATAAAAGTCAGCGGGTTCCGAGCCCCGGCGAGGCGGTGATCTCGGGCCCGTAAAAGTCGACGAAGTTGCGGGGCGTCTCGTAGAGCCGCACGCAATGCAGTTTGCCCGAGGGCAGCAGCGGCTCGATCTGCTGCCAGAAGGCGATGACGAGGTTCTCGGTCGACGGATTGATGCCCGCCAGAAAATCGACGTCGGTGTTCAGATTGCGATGGTCGCACTTGTCGACGACCGCCACGTGCAGGATCCGCTTCAGTTCCGCCAGATCGAGCACGTAGCCCGTCTCCGGGTCCGGCTGCCCCTTCACCGTGACCTCGAGCACATAGTTGTGCCCATGCCAGTGCGGGTTGTTGCAGGGACCGAACTTTGCCTCGTTCCACGCCTGGTCCTTGAACGGGTTCATCAAGCGGTGCGCGGCGTTGAAATGCACCTGACGGGTGACGAACACGGTGCCGGCGAAGGCACGCGAACGGGACTTCGAACCCGGTTTCGCGGACCTTGCGGACCCGACAGCGCGTATGGACTTGGCCGGCATGAGGGGTCAGAGGTAGCACAAAACCGCCGGTGGTCAATGGCCGCAACCCGAACGGGCCTAGGCTAAATTGCTGACAAACATCACGAAAAAGTTGAACGGTAGCCCGGAAATCGGGACAAACATCGGCGTCCGGGCCTGTCCCGGCGCCCTCATGTCTCTGCCTCCGACGTCCACCACGTTCGCCGCCGCAACTACCCCCGCCTGCCGAGTCACCTTCGGTCACCCCGTCGCCGAAGTCGGCCGGAACGCCGACGTGCCCGCGCTGCACGTCGCCCTGCCCGTGCTGGCCGGTCTGGCGAACGAAAGCGTGCTGGAGGGCGGGTCGCCGGTGGCGGCGCGGGACGGCTTCACGTTGTTTGCGACCCCCGGCCATCTCGGCGGCTTTGCCGTGGCGAGCGCGTCGCTCGACCTCGAAGCGGCTGCCGCCGACCTTTATCGTCGCCTCTTCGCCGTCACCCGCGGCCTGCATCTGCACCGCATCTGGAATTACGTGCCGCAGATCAATGCGTCCGCGCACGGCCTCGAGAACTACCGGCATTTCTGTCGCGGCCGCTCGCTGGCGTTCGAGCACCAGTTCGGGCGCGATTTCGAGCAACGGCTGCCCGCGGCCTCGGGCGTCGGTGCGATGCGCGGGCCCCTCGCCCTCGCCTTCCTCGCCGGCGAATCGGCCCCGGCGCATTTCGAAAATCCCCGGCAGGTGCCGGCGTTTCACTATCCGAAGGAATACGGTCCGCGCGCGCCCAGCTTTTCGCGCGCGACGCTGGTGCGCAACGCAGACGGCGAGCGGCAGCTTTTCATCTCCGGCACCGCGGCGATCCGCGGCCACGCGAGCGTGGCCCCGGGCGATCTGACCGGCCAGCTCGATTGCACGGTCGAGAACCTTCGCATGATCGGCCAGACGGCCGGCATCGGGCCGGATCTCGCGGCGGCCACGGAGGCGTCGCGGCACTTTAAAGTCTACATTCGCCGCGCCACTGACCTGGCGCGCGTGCAAGCCCATCTCGACCGCAGCCTGCTGCGCGCCGGCGACACCGTCTCCTACCTGCACGCCGACCTTTGTCGCGCGGATTTGCTGGTGGAGATCGAGGGCGTGGTGATTTTGTAGGGGCGAGCTGGTTGGCGCCCGGGCGGCGTCAAGCGCCGCCCCTACCAAAGAGTTTTTCCTGCAACGCCCGCGCATCGATCTTCCCGCGCGCCGTCAGGGGAAACTCGCGCAGCGCGACCCAGCGCTTGGGAATCTTCCAGGCCGCGAGATCGGCGAGCAGCGCCGCGCGCAATTCCTCCACGGTACGCTCGCCTGCGACCGCCGCGCCCAACACCGGATCGCTGCCTTGGCTCACGCCGACCCACACCTCGCGCACGCCGGCCACGCGCCGGAGCCGGGCCGCGATCTCCCCGAGATTCAGCCGCCGGCCGCCGAGTTTCACCGTCGTCCCGCGCCGGCCGAGCAGCGTGATGATGCCTTGCGCGTCGATCGCCGCCAGGTCGGGCGGTGACCAGCAGCCCGACGGATTGCGGTGAGTAAACACCGCCGCGCTGCACACCCGCAGTCGCCCGCCCGCGAGGCGCGTAATCCGCACCCCGCGCATCGACCGGCCCACGGCTCCAGCCAGCGTCGCGGCACCACTGCGATCGTAGGCAATGCCGCCAGTTTCACTCGAGCCATAGAACGCGTGGATCCGCCGGCCGAACTTGGCGGCAAATTCCCGCGCCACCTCCGGCGGCAAGGGCGCCCCCGCAGAAATTGCGAGACGAAGACTCGCGAGCATCGAAGGCGACACCCCGGCGCCGACGAGCGCGCGAAACACCGCCGGCACGCTCGGCAGCACCGTGGGACGCCAACGCAGGAAATCGTCGGCGATCGCCTGCGGCAGCGGCGCGGAACCACACACCAGCGGCACACCGCGCGCGAGCAGCGGAATCGTTAGGTTTCCCAAACCGTAGGAATGCCCGAACGGAATCAGGGCGTAATTCAGGTCGTGCGGTCGGATGCCCATCGAGACCGTCACCTGATGGCCGTCCGCGATCATTTGCGCGTCGCTGAACACCAGCGGGCGCGGTTCCCCGGTCGTTCCCGACGTGAGCTTGATCAGGCAGGTGTCGGCGTCGCGGAAACGGCGCGCATCCGAGAGCGCCGTGAGCTGGCCATTTTCCCAGAGAAAACCCGCGCGCAGGGCCGTCGCGATCCGTCGCTGCGCTCCCGGCGGTTCCGCGGCATCGAGCGGCACGGCGATCGCGCCCGCGCGGCGCACGGCGAGGAACATCGCCAGCCAGGCGATGCCGTTCGGCTGCGCAAACACGATGGCACGCCCGCGCAGCGCATGCGGCCCCGGCTGATGTTGGGCGAGCCACTCGTTCGCCCGCCCGTCGAGCTCGCGAAAAGTGCTGGTGGCGCCGCTCGCCGCCTCGACGACGGCACGCTCGTCGCCCCGCCGGCGCAAGGTCTTCTCCCAGGCCGCAAGGAGGGCCGATCTTTGACCCGCCCTCGACCCCCTTGTCGCCTTCGCGCGCACAGCCACGACCCGCCGCACGCCGCTTTGCTCCGGTTGGTTCGACCGGCTCATGCCTTTTTCGCCAGCGGCGACAGGTGCTCGAGTTCGATCATCAACAGGGCGGTGAGAACCATGGCCGCCACCGTGACGCCGAGCGCGTGCACGACGGGGATGTCACTCAACGCCAGCACGCCAAACGAAGCCGCGGCGGTGAGGCCCGACAAGCGCACGGACACCGGCGGCGGCGCGCGCCGATACGCGGACGTCGCGGAGAAAATGGAATAGTTGTGAGTCAGGCACACGCCGAGGAACGCGCCGAGGAGATGAAAGAGATTGAGCGGCAGCCCGAGCCAGCCGAACACGCCGAAGAGCCCGAGACACGCGCCGCACGGAATCGCGAAGATCCGGATGCCGTCGCGCAAGCCATACGTGAGCAGCACGCCGAGACCCACGATGGCCAGGCCGATCAGGCTCAGGCGCAGCGCCGATTGGCGATAGCGCGTGAAGAGTTGATTCAAGGTCTGCAGCTGGCTGGCCGCGACTGACGCCGGCGGCGGCGCAAAACCGGCGGGCACGCCGCTCGCGAGGGTGACAAACCACGTCTTCTCGGGACTCACATGCAACAGCAGACTCAGCGGCCCCGGCAGCTTGGCCTGCAACTGCCGCACCACGTCGTCGATGCGAGCGGCTTCGGGTCCCTTCGCGAGCGCCACGTAACCCGCGTAAGCCTTGAAAAAGGGCTCGAACTCGCCGGCGTCGAAGCTTTCCGCCTCGAGTGAGGTCCGCAATTTGGCAGGGAAATCGGGCTGCTCCTGGAGGAAGCGCAGGGCGCTGGCGCGAGCTTTGCTCACGGGGATCACGGGGGCGAGACTCACGGCCGTCGCGCCCTCCGGCAGCGCGCGCTGCAAGTCGGCCAGCGCCGCGCGGGCCGCTTCGATATTCGGACCATGGCTGAGAAACACGGCTCGATCGGTCCGCTGCCCGAAGGCGGCACGAATGCGCGCGTCCTCAGCCTGCACCGCGGGCGCCGGCACTTCGAGCTGGCGGATGTCGTCGCGCCACTGCAGGCGCGCCAGGCCCGGCAGCACGGCGAGCCAGAGCCCGAAAATCACCCGACGCGCCCAGGGCCGCCCCGCGAGCGGCGGCGCCTCCGCAAACGCGCGCGCGGCGAGGAATGGATTCCGCACCGTTCCGAAGTAAACCAGCGCCGCCGCGAGCGCGCTCAGGAGTCCAGCCCCGACGAACACGCCGAGTTGGCGGATCATCGGCAGCTCGGAAAACAGCAGCAGCGCAAATCCCGTGACGGTCGTGAAGCAACTCGCGAGCAGTGGCTTGAGCAGGCGGCGCACTTTTTCGCTGTAGTCCTCGTCCGGCCGCAGCGGCGGCTGCATGAACAGATAGAAGCCGTAGTCGATCGCCACGCCGGTGAGCAGCGCGCCGAGCACGAACACGATCACGTGCACGCGCGCGAACACGAGCGTCGTCGCGACCCAGGCGCCGAGCACCGAGAGCGCGACGACCGGCACGAGGTGCAGCGCGCGATGCGCCCCGCGCACGAAAATCACCGCCACCGCGAGCACCGCCGCGAGCGAAAGGACGTTGAGCCAGGAAACCTCGCGCTCGATGCGCGCGCGGCTCGCGGCCGCAAACCGGTTCACACCGGTGTACGCGACGCGCAGGTTGGGGAAATTCTTTCGCGCCGTCGCCGCCGCCCGGTCGATGGCCGCGAATATTGGCGCCTGACCTTCTTCGCGCAGCGGCGAGACCGCGAGTTGCGCCCAAATGAAACCCGAGTTATTCGCACCGCCTTCCGGCTGCACGAGCGTGAGGCCGCCTTTCAGCCGCGTGAGCGCATCCGGCAGCAGCAGCAACGGATCCGCGGGAATGAGATCCTGGAACGCCACCGCTTCCGGCTGCGCCGTGAACGTGCGCAGGCGGCGCGCCACCGTCCGCGCGAGATCGTCGGTCTTCGGCTGCGCCGCGAGCCAGGTGGGAAACAACAACGTCAGGCGTTGCTCGAACAGCTCCTTGCCCACCGCGTCGCGCCAGGTGGGATCGCCGAGCGCGATGACCTGCCCGATGCCCGGACTGCCCGCGAGCGCGGCGCGGAAAACCTGCGCCGTCGCGAGCGGCGCGGGCGCGCCCTGCGCATCGGTCAATTCGATGAGCATCGTCCGCCCCTCGGCCTGGCTGGCCAGCTCGCGCACGAGGGCAATTTCCGGCGCGCGTTCGGCAGTCGGGATGAGCTCGAGGACGTCGGTCGTGACCTTCTCGCTGAAGTCCAGTCGTAGCAGCCACCCGGCGCCGACGGCCACGGCCGCGGCGAGCAGGCTCCACCCGAGGAGGCGGCGCTGGGGAAAAGTCATGGGGTCGACCCTGGGAGCGCGGGCCTCCCGCCCGCAAGCGGAACCGAAGGCGGGCGAGGCGCCCACGCTCCCCGGAGGCGACCGGCGCGAGGCATCGGCTCAGCGAAAAAACTTCCGCACATCGTCCGCCGAAAATGCCGACGTCGCCCGCGGGGGTTCAATCAGGATATCGATGTGCTGCTTCGCGCTCCGCCGAAGCTCGATCCGGCGCACGATCGCGCCTTCACCGCCGACGTGGATGTCGCCAATCGCGCGGCGCACCGTGTCGTCCCGCGGCACGAGGCCCAGTGACCAGACCTCGCCCTCGCGACGGCCGTACACCTCGAAACTTTTCTCCAACGCGGCGAAATCGAAGCGCAACACGAGCAGCAGCGCCTGGTTCGCCGCGGCGGCGCGCGGATCGGCCGGGGCGGTCTTCTGGCCGTCGGCTTCGCGGACGAGGATGCCTTGCTCATCGACGATGATCGTCCGCTCCTCCGGGGCGGTGTAGTGCAGGCTCAGGCCGCGCGCGCGCGACACCCGCACTTCGCCTTTCAGCACGATCGGCTCTCGCCGGAAGGGAAACACCCGTTGCTCCTCGAAATTCGCCAGCGTGTCCGGTTGCTGCGCCAACTTCGGCGCGAGGTCGCGCCAGGCGGGCGCATCCGCAGCGAGGCGGTTGGCCGGAGCAATCAGCGGCGATGGCTCCTCGGCCGCAACGAGCGCCCCGGCTTGTAACGCGCACCACGCCGCGATCCAGGCGCGCTTCATTGCGTCGACTCGGCGGCCAGCGCCGCCGCCTCCTCGGTCGCCGCCGCCTCACTGCGCCAGCGCCGACGGTGCCGCAGCAATTCCGGCACGCGCGCGAACAATTCAAACACCAGCCGCGTGTGCATGCCGGCGAGCGTGAGGTTGTCGCGCAGATAGTGGAAATGCGACACCCCGCCCTCCGCGCGCGAGAAATAGCGGACGGGCGCCTTCACGTTGATGGGACGCACGCCTCGCCAGCACAGACGGACTGCGGCCTCCGTGTCGAAGTCATAGCGGCGGCCCGTGCGTCGCGGGCCCAGAACCTCGAGCAAGGGCCCCACCGGATAAATGCGAAAGCCGTACAGGTTGTCGTCGATGCCCCGGCCGAGGATGGTCGCGCGCACGAGGGCGACGCTCAGCTTCCGGAAATAGAGTCGTTCGGTGGGAATGTTGGGCGGGAAGATCGGGCTGCCAAGGATCAGCGCGTCGGCGTGGCGCTGCGAAATGGCCATGAACTCGGCGATCTTCGCGGCCGGGTGCTGGCCGTCGGCGTCCATCGCCAGCGCATGGGTGAAACCGCGCGCCCGCGCCCACTCGCAACCGGCGAGCACCGCCGCGCCCTTGCCGAGATTGCGCGGCAGCACGAGCACCGAGAGGCCGGAGTTCGTGCGCGCGAGTTCCTCCAGCGCGTTCGCCGAGCCGTCGGTGCTGCCGTCGATCACGACCAGCACGGGCTGCCAATGCCGCAGCGCTTCCGCGACGACGCCGCACAACCGCGGGCCGGTGTTGTAGCTCGGCATGAGGACGAGATGCGTGGCGGAAGGCGGCATCGGGGGAAATCGGGGAAACTATCCGACAGGTGGCGGACTTGAAAGTGGCGCGGGGCTTCAGCCCGCATGCGAAACATTCAGGATCGGCGCAACGCGGGCTGAAGCTCCGCGCTACCCGGCGTCGGCGCCACCGGGTTAAGCGGCAGGAAGTTGAACCAGAGCAGCGGATGCTGTCGAACCAAGCTTTCCAGGTGCGTAATCACTCCCTGGAAATGCCCGCGCGCCCGCTCGAGGTTGGCCTTGCGATCGAGCGCGGGGTCGCCTCGAAACACCGGGCTCGCGATCACGCGCGTGCCGCCGGCGCCGTCCGGCAGGCCAAAGTTGAACACCACCGGCCGCTCGAACAGGAGCGCCAGATGATAGATGGTGAACGGAAACAGCCGACGGGCGCCGAGGAACGCGAAGGCCTCGGTCTTCGACGAGAACTGAAAACGGTCGCACTGCATGGCGACGGAGTCGCCGCGCTCGACGGCCGACTTCATCGCGAAGAGGAGTTCCTCGGGCTCGTTCACCCAGATAAACGTCACCGCCCCCGCGAATTGTTTGGCGAACATCTCCGTGTCGGCCGAATTCGCCACGCGCAGGCGCATCATCGCCACCCGCCGGCCGCGATTCGGGAGCAGGAACCCGAGCAGGTCGGAATGCCCGAAGTGAAACGTCCCGAAGAATGCCTGCTCACCCGTCGCCATCAGCGCCTCGAAATCCGCGCCGGTCGCCGGATCGATCGCCGCGCGCGGCGGCGCGCCTCCGGCCACGCGCAGGCGCAGCAACAGCATGTCGAGGTAACAATAGAAATGCCGCCAGACTTCCAGCAGGCGCGCGGGCCGGCCGTAAATCAGGCTGAGGAAATCGCGCGAGTACTGCCGCTGTTGTGGCATGCGCGCGACGGCGATCCAGGTGCCGAACATCAGCAGCGGCCGCGTGAACGCGCCGGGGAGGCGTTGGAAATTCTGGAGGAACCGAAAGCCCCAGGTCGGGCCGTGATTGCGGAGGCTGTTCGGCGTGACGCTCATGACCAATCGAGCTGCCAGCCACCGCTGACGCCGCGCCACGCCAGCGGCCGGCGTTCCGCCAGCGCATCCGCGAACAGGCCCAGCGCCGGACAAGGTTCGTCCTTCAAACCGATGCCTGGCGCGAACGTCACGCGCCCCGCCGCGCCCTCGCGGTGGGAGGTCAGCACGATCCCGAAGGCAAACGCGCGCGCGCTCGCCATGCCCTGCTCGAGCAGCCACGTGCCTTTTTCTTCTCCGCCCGCCAGCACCACGCGCGGCGCCGGCTCGAGCAGCGCGGTGAGCAGGGCTTGTTCGACCAGCCGCGCGCGGCCGGCGAGGGGCCAGAGGCGGGCGATCGGCTGCTGCCGTCCGATCAAGACCTGCTGGATGCCGCCAGGATGAATCGACGTCTGGAATCCGAGCGGGCTCGCCGCGGGAAAGCTCGTGAGGAAATCCTCGAGTGCGCGCGTCTCGGCGAAGCTCGTGGCATAGACCAGCGCGTCGTCCGGCGCCAGCGCCACGCCATCGAGCGTCGCGCCCAACATCATTCCGAGATGTGTCATGCGGCGCAGCGAGGCCCGGGGAAACTTGTCCTTCAACCGCTCGCGCGCCTCCGTCGCCGTCTCGCCGGCGGCGGGACGCTCCACCCGCAGATGATGGACGTAGCGCTCAAGCATGGCTCAACAACATCGCCGCGTGCGCACCGCCGAAGGCGTTGCTCGTGAGCACCGCCGCATCGAAGTTCTCCGCGCCGAACGGTTCGAGCGCGACCTGGTCCGTGAACGTGGGTGCCGCACTGCCCACCGTGCCGGGAATTTTTGCCACCGGCGCCTGCAACGCAGCCACGGTCAGCGCGAGCTCGACCAGCCCGCAGCTCCCGAGCGTGTGCCCGAGGCTGCCCTTCCACGAGACGAGGGGCACGCGGGGGAACGCGCGGGCGACCGCCTCCGCTTCGAGCCGGCCCGCCTCGAGCGTGCCGGTGCCGTGGCCTTTCACCCAAACCCGCCGGCCGCGAATCGTCGGCGCAATGCCCGCGAGGCACGCGGCGAAACCCGCGCCGTCGGCTTGGTTCGCGGTGAAGTGGTGCATCTCGTTGTGCAGTGCGTGAGCCTCGAGACGAAATGCTTCTGCACTTCGCGTGAGCACCGCGAAGGCCGCGCCGTCGCCCAGCCCGATGGCCCCGATCTCGCGCCGCGCGAACGGCGCGGGCATGGCGCCATTGAGAATCTTCAAGCTGTGAAATCCGCCGGCCACGAACGGGCTGACAAAATCGAAGGAGAACACGAGCACACGCTCGGCGAGCCCGGCGTGGAGCAGCCGCCCCGCGTGGGCGAGACCGAGATGCGCGGTGACGCACGCATGCGAGAACACCGTCACGTGCGGTCCCCAGCCAAATTCGCGCTGCAGCAACTCGACGGTCGCGAAGGGCGGCCCGTGCTGGAGGTGGCGCGGATCGCGATCGCGCGTGAAGGCGTACAGGCTGCCCACACCGAAATTGCTGCTCGTGACGACCACCGGGAAACGCGCGGTGCCCCACGCCTCGTCCGACACGGGAATGTCCGCCACAAGCCGGCGCACGTCGGGCAGCCACCGCGGTGGAAGGGTTTCGTCCATGGAACCGATCAACGCCAGTGGCACCACATCGCCGCCGTCGCGCCCGAGCACCGGCCGCAGTTGCAGCGCGATCCGGTTCGCGAGCAGCGCGGCGATAGTGGCGGCGGCATCGCCGAACGGCGTCAGGCAACCGCAGGCGGCGAGGCCGGTGGGGGAATGATCGGCGGTGGGTGTCATGGCACCGCTTTGCGCCAATACGAGCCTCTCGCCTGCCTGCCAAAACCATGCGGGCGGGACGCCCGCGCTCCCAGGCCTTGGTTCACGCGGCCTTCTGGCGCGCGCGGATGTAGTCGGCCAGCGCCCCGACGCTCGCGAGCGCCGCGCGCGATTCCTCGCTGCTGCCGATCTTCACGCCGAATTCCTTTTCGAGTTTCACCACCAGCTCCAGCGCATCGATCGAATCGAGGCCGAACTTGGCCGAGCCGATCAAGGGCTCGTTATCCGGGATATCCTCGGGCTTCACGTCGTCGAGCTTGAGCGTTTTGACGATGAGCTGCTTGAGCCGGAGGTTGAGCGGGTCGGGCATGGGGCGAGTTGAGAGTTGAGGGCTGAGAGTTGAGAGCCAGTCACCGGGGTCGCTCAACTCTCAACTTTTCTTCACCGCGGAGTATTCGCTGAACAGCCCGCCCATGCGGATGCGCTTCACCTCGGTGAAGCCGACGGTGCGGAGCGCGGCGAGGACGGTGTCAGGCGGCACGCAGGCGTCCATCGTTTCCCAATAATAGCGCATCATGTCGCGGGCGTCGCGGCTGCGCGTGAAGAGCTGCGTCAACGCGGGGTAGATCCGGCCGAAGTAAACCCGGAAGAAGAAATTCGCGACGGGGTTCGCGGGCTTGGTGACTTCGAGGATGAGGACCTTCCCGCCCGGACGCAGCACGCGGAAATACTCGCGGAACGTGTCCTCCAGGCTGGTCACGTGCCGCAGCGCGTAGCCCATCGTCAGGAAATCGAAGGAGCTTTCGGGAAACGGCAGGGCCTCGGCGCGGCCGACCACGAATTTCGCCGGAAGCTTCGTCCGCGCGACCGCCAGCATGCCTTCGCTGGGATCGAGGCAGGTGATGTTCTCCGCGGTGCCGAGGATCTTCGCCGACTCGACCGCGACCAGCCCGGTGCCGCACGCGACGTCCAACAGGTGCATGCCCGGCTTCAATCCGTGGCGCTCCTGCACCCACCGCCGGTAATACGACCCGCTGCGCAGGAAACCCCAGTCGACGACGCCATCGTAGTGTTTCGCGCCCGCGTCGAAGAGCCGGTTCACGAAGGCGGGTTTGGCTTCCGTGCTCGCGTAATGCTCGGTCAGCGGCGGGTGGGGCACCATAGGGTCAAAGTGGAAGCAGGTCGAAGCGGAGGCGAGGCGAAACACAGACCGGCGTTTCCCAGGTTGGTGCCTCGCGCCAAGTTCCCCAAGGGCGCCAAGGTGTTTCTTGCAACGAAACGTGGCGTCCTTGGCGACCGTGGCGCGAGGCTAAAAATCATGGAAAGCGCTCTGCGGTCCCTCCCCTAGATCGCACCCCACGAATTCGTCGTTTTTGCTCTTGGCGCGCGGCGCGCGTGGCGCTTCAACGCAGCGATGGCGATGCGGTTCAGCATTCTCGGGAGCGGCAGTTCGGGCAATTGCGCCCTGCTGGTCACCGAGAATGCCCGCGTGCTGATCGACGCGGGCTTCTCCGCGCGGCGCACCAACGAGCTGCTCGAGGCCGTCGGCGAATCCCTCGCCCGCATCGACGCGGTCTTCCTCACTCACGAGCACGGCGATCACGCCGCGGGCATCGAGGGCCTGAAGAAGTTTCCCGGCATCCGGATTTTCGCCAACTCCGCCACCGCGCGCGCCGTGCAAAGCGGGCTGGAGCACCGGCCCGATTGGCAGATTTTCCAGACCGGCGCGCGTTTTCGGTTTCGCGACCTCGAGGTGGAGAGTTTCGCCGTACCCCACGATGCGCAGGAGCCGGTGGGTTTCCGTTTCTCGAGCGGGCAGGAAGGCGACATGTTTGCGCCGCGGCGCTCGATGGCCTGGCTGACCGACCTCGGCTACGCGCCGGAAAACGTCCGCCAGTGCATCCGCGAGTGCGAGGTGGTGGTGGTCGAATCGAACCACTGCTCCGAAATGCTCAAGAACGACAGCCGCCGGCCGTGGCCGACGAAGCAGCGCATCAGCGGGCGGCATGGCCATCTCTCGAACCACGCGGCCAGCGAGCTCGTCGCGACCGTGGCGAGCCCGCGCTGGCGCCGCATTTACCTCACGCACCTCTCGCGCGAGTGCAATTCGCGCGCGGCAGTCGAGCTGGCTTTCGCCGCCGTGCGCTCGACGCTCACGGGCTGCGAGTTCGCCATCGTGGAGCAGGGCCAAAGTACGGCATTCTACGACTTGGCTTAACCGCAAAGCGCAGCCGGTTGAGAGTCCGCGGATTTGCCGCAAAGCGGCGCACAAGCATCCGCGCCCTCCGGCAAGCCCACACCACATGTGCGTGCGCCTATGGGCGCTCCACGCCGTGCGCGTCCTGAATCTTTTGCGCGCTTTTGCGGCAAATCTCCAAAGAAAGGCTTGGGCTCTCTGCGTTCTTTGCGTTCCTTGCGGTTGCTCCGGTCTCCAGCCATGCCGATCCGCAAAGCCCTCATCACCGCCGCCAACCCCCAGCAGCGCACGCTGCCGCTGCAGTCGCTGATCGACCAGCGCGGGGAAACGAAGTCCGCGCTGCAGATCGTCCTCGAGGAAGCGGCCGGCGCCGGGATCGAGGAGTTTTGCGTCATTGTCTGCCCCGGCGACGAAACCGCCTACGCCGACGCCTGCGGCCAGCTGCGCTCGCGGGTGCGCTTCGTCGCGCAGTCGGCGCCGCGCGGTTACGGGCACGCGATTCTCTGCGGCAAGGCCTTCGTGGGCGACCAGCCGTTCCTGCACCTCGTCGGTGACCACCTCCACGTGGCGCACGGCGCGACGAGTTGCGCGCGACAATTGCTCGAGGTCGCCACGGCCGAGAAGACGCCGGTTTCCGCCGTGCAACCTACCCGCGAAAGCCAGCTGACGGCCTACGGCGCCGTCGGCGGGCGACTCGTCGGCGGCGAGCGGCCGGTGTACCAGGTCGAATCGGTGCTGGAGAAACCCACGCCGACCGTTGCCGAACAAAACCTGATCGTGCCCGGACTGCGTGCGGGCTTCTACCTGTGCTTCTTCGGCCTGCACGTGCTGGAGCCTGACTTGTTCGACATCCTCGAGGAGCAGCGCGCGGCGGCACCGGAAAAGTCCCTCGGCCTGTCCCCGGCCCTCAACACCCTCGCGGCGCGGCGGCGCTACCTCGCCTTCTCGATCGCCGGCCGGCGTTACGACATTGGCGCACCGTATGGACTGCTGCTCGCGCAGCTGGCCCTGTCCCTTTCCGGACGCGACCGCGATCGGGTGCTCACGCAGCTCGTCGAGTTGCTCGCGGTGCGGGCCGATTGAGCATGAGCCAGCGCGTGACCGATCTCATCGCGTCCGCCGAACCCGCGACGCGCGACCGCGCCATCGACGAATGGTGCGCCGGCCGCTCCGTCACGCAATTGCTCGCCGACTGCGCCGAGCTCGACGCTTACCGCCGCCGCGAAACCAATCTGTACCAGCGCGTGCGCGCGCTGTTCTTCCTCACGGCGATCTACCGCTATCACCTGCCGGCGCGCTCGGAACTGCCGCGGCTCGGCCGCGTGCCCTACGATGGATTCCGGCATCTCCTCGAGCGTCGTTTCGAGGAGGCGATCGCGGTCTTCGCTGCGGCGCAGGCGAAACAAGGCCCCAACGAAACCCTCGCCAGCGCGCTCGCCGCGGCGCATCACGCGCTCGCGTTCCAGACGCTCGCGGACCAGGTGCGACGGACCGTGCGCTCGACGCGCGGCAACGCGTGGATGTTCCGCCTCGGGCATCCGCTCGACCAGCCGCTGCGCGTGCGGCCGGAGTTGCTGGCGCGCGATGGTCCCGAGGCGCCGTACCCGTTGCTGCGCGAGCGCACGCCCGTGCGCATGGACCTGACGCATTGCGGCTGGAGCGACATCTTTTTCCTCGGGATGGATTTTCCCGAGGGCGCGCGCGTGCTCAATGTCTCGATCGATCTCGGAGTGCATGGCCGCGACGACGCGCCGCGACCGCCCGTCGAGGCGTTCTTCCGCGTGATCGACGAGCCGGTGATCCGGCTGGCGAGCGTCGACCTCGAGGCAACGGCCTGCCTCACGACGCTCGAGGAGGTCTTCGACTTCGGCCGCGACTACCTCGGCTTGCTCAAGGCCGCGGTCATCGCCGCCGGCATCGTGCCGCCGGGCATCGAGCGCTCGGGCTCGAAGCTCCCCGACCTCCTCGCGACCACGTTCGGCGCCGGCCGCGGCTTCGAACTCGTGAGCAACGTGAATCGCATCCCGAAGGGTTCGCGGCTCGCGGTTTCGACGAATCTCCTCGGCGCGTTGATCGGCGTCTGCATGCGCGCGACGGGGCAGATTCGGGCGTTGAACGGGCCGAGCGACGAAACGGAGCGGCGCATCGTCGCCGCGCGCGCGATCCTCGGCGAATGGCTCGGCGGCTCGGGTGGCGGCTGGCAGGATTCCGGCGGCCTCTGGCCCGGCATCAAGTTGATCGAAGGCGCAGCCGCGCAACCGGGCGATCCGGAGCACGGCATCAGCCGCGGCCGGTTGCTGCCGCAACACACCTTGCTGGGCCCCGACCGCATCTCGCCGGCGGCGCGCCAGAAGCTCCAGGAGTCGCTCGTGCTGGTGCACGGCGGCATGGCGCAGAACGTCGGGCCGATCCTCGAGATGGCGACGGAGAAATATCTCCTGCGCAGCGAGCCGGAGCTGTCGGCGCGGCGGCAAGCCGTCGCCACGCTGGACGAGATTCTGCGGCTGCTCGCCGCGGGCGACATCCAAGGGCTCGGCCGCGCGCTGACGGAAAACTTCTTCGGCCCGCTGCAAACGATGATCCCCTGGGTGAGCAACCGCTACACCGAGCAGCTCATTGCTCGCACGCGCGAAGCTTTCGGCGCGGACTTCTGGGGCTTCTGGATGCTCGGTGGGATGTCGGGTGGCGGGATGGGTTTCATCTTCGCGCCGCACCGGCGCGCCGAAGCGCAGGCGAAGCTCCTCGAGATCATGCTGGCCACGAAGCGCGAACTGCAGGCGTCGTTGCCGTTCGCGATGGACCCCGTCGTGTACGACTTCGCGATCAATGAGCAGGGTTCGGTCGCGAGCCTGCTGCGGGGCGCGGACGCGCTGCTGCCGGCCGAGTTCTATCAGCTGACCGTGCCCGCGTATCTCCGTCGCGAGGCGCGCGAACTGACGACGCGCGAGCGCGGGGACCTGCAGCAGTTCACGCGCGCCGCGCGCGGAGCGTCGGCTTTCGCGACGGCGCTGCCCGCGCTGCTCGACCGCCTGCTGCCGGCGTCAAGCGACAGCGCGAAAAATGGCCAGCGCCTCGATGAGCTCCTCGCGGAAAACGGTTTCGACCGTACGCAGCACGAGCAAATCCGCGCCGATTTGCGCGCCGGCCGGATCGGGCTCGCGATGAACCGGCTGCCGCCGTCGACGCGCATCGAAGACGTGCCCGCCGCGGAGCTGTTTCAGGCCGGCATGGTGAACGTCGGCTTCCACGCAGCCGGCGAAGCGGCCCTGCGGCGCGGCGAATGCGCCGTGATTTCCTACGCGGCGGGCGTTGGCTCCCGCTGGACGCAAGGCGCCGCCGTGGTGAAGGCGCTGCATCCCTTCGCGAAGTTCGCAGGACGCCATCGGAGTTTTGCGGAAGTGCATCTCGCGAAATCACGGCGAACGGCCGCCGACTTTGGCGCGCCGGTGCCGCACGTCTTCACGACAAGTCACCTCACGCATGCGCCGATGGACGCGGCGCTCCGGACGCAGTTCGCGGCCGAGTTTGACCGCACGGTTTTCCTTTCGCCGGGCCGCTCGATCGGACTGCGGCTCGTGCCGACGGTGCGCGACCTCGTGTTCGCCTGGCAGGAAACGGCGCAGCAGAAGCTCGACGAGCAGAAGGAAAAAATGCGCGACAGCGTTCGCGCGGCCTTGACGAACTGGGCACGGAGCGTGGGCGAAGGCGCCGACTACACCGACAATCTCCCGGGTCAGTGCCTGCACCCTGTCGGCCACTGGTTCGAGATCCCGAACCTGCTCAAGAACGGCACGCTCGCGCGGCTGCTCGCGGCGCGACCGCAGCTCCGCACGCTGATGGTGCACAACATCGACACGCTCGGCGTGACGCTCGATCCGACGCTCGTCGGGTGGTTTCAGGCGAGCGGCGCGACGTTCGGCTGGGAGGTGATTCCGCGACGCGTGGAGGATCACGGCGGCGGGTTGGCGCGCGTCGACGGCCGCATCCGGCTGGTCGAGGGCCTCGCGCTCCCGCGCGAGTCGGACGAATTCAACCTCACCTATTACAACACGAACACGTGCTGGATTGACCTCGACCGCCTCCTCGCGCTCTTCGGCCTCACGCGCGCGGAGCTGAACGATCCGGTTCGCACCGCGGCTGCCGTGCGCGCGATGGCCGCTCGCGTCCCGACCTATGTCACGTTGAAGGACGTGAAGAAGCGCTGGGGCCACGGTCAGGAGGACGTGTTTCCCGTGGCCCAGTTCGAAAAACTCTGGGGCGACATGACCGGCCTCGCCGAATGCGCGAACGTCTTCGCCGCTGTCCCGCGCCAGCGAGGCCAACAGCTCAAGGACCAGGCGCAGCTCGACGGGTGGGCAAGAGACGGTTCGGCCGACTATGTGAATCGTCTGTGCGCGTGGTAAGGGAAGTTGAGAGTCGAGGGCTGAGAGTTGAGAGACAAACCGCAGAACGCCGGGCGGTGTTTTGTCTCTCAACTTTCAACTCTCAGTTCTCAACTGCGCCACGCGCGCTCAGTGCGCCGCGCCCTTCTTCAGGCTCTTCCGGTGCGCGATGGAATACATGAGGATGCCGCCCACGGCTCCGAAGGGGACCAGGTAATAGAAATAGTAGCTCCAGCCTTTGTGCTCGAGCACCCAGCCCAGGCCTTTCGTGGCGGCGGCGGCGCCGAAATACTGGAAGGCGTCGATGCAGCCGGAGGCGAACGCGGCGGCCTTGCGCCCGCCGATGTCCATCGCGGCCGCGGGGCCGAGGAGGGAATGCGTCGAGTTCACGGTGAAGGCCACCAGCACGAAGAACAGGAGCGCGAGGTCGACGGTGTGCACCTGGGTCGCCATGAGGAGCACGAGGACCTCCGCCACATAGACGCCCGCGGCGACGGGCGCGCGGCGCGAATTGAAGAAGCGGTCCGAGATCCAGCCGGTGGTAAGCGAGCCCGCCGACGCGACGAATGGAATCAGGAAGCCCAACCACTGGAACTTCGTCGCGGTCATGTCGAGGTGATGCACCTCCTGGAAATAGCGTGGGAACCACTGGTCGATGCTCTGCCGCACGGCGCCGGTGCAGGCGTAGGCGGCGGCCATGATCCACACGACGTGGTTGCTCACGATCTGCCGGAATACCGTCGCCATGTCGCCCCGCGCGTCGGCGTCGGCGTGGTCGGCCTCGCCTCGAAAGAGGTCGGTATAACCGCATTCCTCGGGCGTGTCCTTGACCCAAATCGCGAGGGCGATCGCCGCGAGCGTGGCGACGCCGGCCGGCACCCAGAAGAGCATGCGCCAGTGCTGCGGCGGCACGTGCCACATGCCGAGGAACACAAACCCGGCGAGCAGCGCCGGCAAAACCTTGTTCGCGGCAAAGCGACCGAGGTTGATCATGAATCCGAAAATACCCGCGAAGGTGCCGCGCTGCTTTTCGCTGAACCACGCGCTGTTGATCTTGATGAAGCCCGGCGCGCCGAAGGCCTGCAGGTAGCCGTTGACCGCCCACAGCAGCGCGAACAGCGACAGCAGGCCCCAGAACGACGCGACGCCAAAGAGGAGGTTGGTCACGATCGTGCCCGCGGCGCCGATGAGCATCGCGCGCTTGCCGCCGATGCGGTCGGTCAGCAGGCCGTTGATGATCTGTCCACAGCCGTAGGCGAAGAAGTTCCACGACAGGATCGTGCTCATCTGGCCGTAGCCGAAGCCAAACTCGTCCGCGATCGCCTTGTTCGCGTAGGAGAAATTGTAGCGGCACAGATAGTAGCTCGTGTACATCAACCCGACGAGCGCCCAGTTCAGCCCGCGCCGCGGCCGGAAGCCGGGCGGGAGCGCTGCGGCACTCGCGCCGGCCGACACTTCAGGGTTTCCCATGGTGGTCGGGTTTACGCGAAACCGCGGCGAGTGCACGCCGAATTCACCGCGATGTAACACAGCGGCGGCGCGGCCGCCCGGATTACGCCTTCACGGCCTCGCGCGCGGGAACCTTTTGGCCCTCGTGCTCGGCGATGTACTTGCGCGTGGCCTCCGGCAGTTCGTGCCAGATGCGGAAAGCAATGTAGGCGCCGAGCACCGCGAACGGCGTGAGGAAAATCGGCCACCAGATCCAGCTGTGGCCGGCCCAGCGCTCGCCCGTGAGAAAGCCGACGCACACCGACTGCACCGTGCTGCCGAGATAAACGCAGCCGTCGACGAGCCCGGAACAGGTGGCGGTTGCCTTGCGCCCGCCAAAGTCCGCCGCGGCGGTGCCCGAGGTCAGGGAATGCACCCCAGTGACCGACATCCAGATCAGCAGCGCGGAGAGCCCGACGACCCAGGGCAGCGAGCGGAGCGTCATCGCCATGACCGCCGCCATCATCACCATGAAGCAGCAGAACAGCACGGCCGGCGGTCCGCGGCGCGACTGGAAGAACTTGTCCGAGATCAGGCCGCCTGCGAATCCGCCCACGATGCCGAAAGCGCAGAGCAGCGAGCCCCAGTGATCGGAAATGAATTCCGCGCCCTTCTGCGGTTCCTGCGCCGAGAAAATGGTGTACCAGTTCGAAATGCCGTTGCGCATCACGCCGGCGGTGAACTCGATCCCGCCCAGCATCAACATGAGCGGGCTGAGGAAGACCTTCTTCAACAAATCGAGGGTGGTGTACTCCTCGTGCATGTGGCCCGACGACGCATCATGCGTGTCGAGATAGGGGAAGCCCGCGTCCTCGGGCGTTTCCTTGATCAGCCACAGGTCGAGCAGGGCCCAGACGATGAGAATCGCCGCCGGCACGAAAAACACCGACCACGTCGCGTCGACCGTGCCACCCGCGGGTACGAAGGCGCGCCGCAACAGCGCTCCGAGCGCGCCACCGTCCGCGGCCCCGGAGACCTTGGTCATGTTTGCCACGGCCTTGCCCCAGTCGAAGGCGAAGAGCACGCCAAACGAAATCAGCGTGCCGAAGATCGCGCCGAAGAGGCCGCGCTCGCGCACGTGAAACCAGTTCGCCTTCACCTTGATGATCGAGACCGCGCCGTAGCTCTGGAAGTACATGTTGAGCGCGTAGAGCGTCGCACACACGGGGACCAGCGACACCTGCCAGCGTCCGGTGAGCACGAGCCACGTCACGATGCCCAGTCCCACGTTCGCGACCGCCGCGCCGGTCGTGGCGATGATGATGCCCCATTTGCCGCCGATCCGGTCGACCAGCGGGCCGTTCACCAGGAACGAAAGGGCATAAACCAGCGTGCCCGCACCGGAGATCAGCCCGAAATCCTCGTTCGACATCAGCGGGCCGAGCGCGTTTTTCGCCACCGCCAGGTTGTACCGCCCCATGTAGAGGAACGAGTAACTCATCCCCAGCGGAAACCAGTTGATGAAGCGCCGGCTCAGGAACCACGCGCCATGTTTCAGCGGGTTGTTGTAGAAATAGATGAAGATGACGACGGCGAGGCAGATCGCGACGAGGCCGAAGGACGACATACGAAGGGAGCGAGGCTCGGAGGTAAGGCGGCGACTCTGGAAACGGACGGGCGGACTACGTGTGAGCCAACCCGCCACCGTGCGCACGGCAAATCGGCGACAGTTCTGTGACTTTTTTGCGACCTCCGCCCTGCGCACTTGGTGGCGAAGGATAACCGGCTGGCGTTATGACCGCGCCGGGCGCTTGCACGCGCGGCTGGTTTCCGGCACCACAGAGGCCGATGAGCGCCGACAACTCGTTCCGCCGCACCAAAATCATCTTCACGCTCGGACCCGCCACCGAGAGCGAAGAGATGCTGGAAAAGATGCTCCGGGCGGGGGTCGACGTGGTCCGGCTCAACATGGCGCACGCGAAACACGACTGGACCCGCGAGGTCATCCGCCGCATCCGCGCCGTGAGCAAGCGCGTGGAGCGCGAAGTCGCGATCATGATGGACATCAAGGGACCGGAGATTCGCACCGGCGATGTCACCGCGCCGATCGAGCTCAAGATCGGCGAGATTTTCGACTTCACCGTCCGCCCCGGCATGACGCCGGAGCGCGGCGGCGGCGCCGAGGAGGTGCGCTCGGTCGACGTGAACTACCAGGATCTGGTGAAGGACATCAAAGTCGGCGACACCGTGCTGGTCGACAACGGCCTGCTCCGGCTCGAGGTGCTGGAGAAAAACGAAGCGCGCATCCGCTGCCGCGTGCTGATCCCGGGCGAACTGAAATCGCGCCGGCACATCAATCTCCCGGGCGTGAAGGTGAATCTGCCGTCGTTCACGGAAAAGGATCGCGCCGACGCCACCGTCGGCCTCGAGGAGGGCATCGACTTCCTCGCGCTGTCGTTTGTGCGCGAGGCGAAGGACATCGAGCTGCTGCGCTCCTTCCTGACGGAAAAAAAGTCGAAGGTCCGCATCATCGCGAAAATCGAGGACCAGACGGCCATCACCAACCTCGACGACATCGTGCGCGCGTGCGATGCGCTCATGGTGGCGCGCGGCGATCTCGGGATCGAGTGCCCGTTCGAGGACCTGCCCGTGATCCAGCGCCGCGCCGTGCGCGCCTGCCTCGCGCAAGGCCGCGCGGTGATTGTCGCCACGCACATGCTGGAATCGATGATCGCGCAGCCCGTGCCGACGCGGGCAGAGATCACGGATGTGGCCAACGCGGTCTACGAGCTCGCGGACTGCGTGATGCTCTCGGGCGAGACGACGATCGGCAAATACCCGATCGATTGCGTGCAGATGCTCGACAAGATTTCCCGCCGCATCGAGCTGGAGTCGATCGACGACTGGCATGAGCCCGCAGTCTTCACCGGCGAGCGGATGAAGGTGCTGCATTCCGCCGTCGTGCTCGCGAACGAAATCGCGCACTCGAAGCTGATCACTTTCACGCGCCACGGCTTCATGGCGCAGGGCCTCGCGCTGCTGCGCCCCTCGCACTCGCCGATCTACGCGCTCACGCCCTCGCTCGAAGTCCTGCGGCAGCTCCGCCTGCTCCGCGCCGTGGAGCCCCTGCTGATGCCCCTCGCCTCCGATCCCAACGACACGATCGAGAACGCGATCGCATTGCTGCGCCGCGCCGGCCGCGTGGCCGTCGGCGACAAGCTCATCGTCGCAACCGACATTCTGGCGCAGGACCGGCTGGTCGACAGCGTGCAGCTGCGAACGGTGCGCTAGCGCGCTTCGCGCGTTGGAGCAGGGAGAAAGGAGTAGGGCGCAGGCCCAACCCGTGCCTCCTGACTCCGAAGCGTTTCCTGCTCCTTGCTCCCTGCTCCTGCGCGCGAAGCGCGCCGCCCCGATACTTTCCGCCGCATTTCCGCGCATTGGTGGGGCCATGCCTCGCCCACTTTCGACTGCGCGCCGCGCGCTCCGGCCGTTTGGCCCTAGCATTTACAGTCTTTTGTCAGGTCGCGCCCGGGAAGCGTTTTGCGCAGAATGTGCGCAAAGGTTACCCGCTGATTTCGGCGGCGTCATCGGCCCCATCGCTTCTGTCCGACGTTCCCTCTTTACCCACCGCGTCGCATGAAAACCCTCCGGTCTGCCTGCTTTTTTTTCGCCGCGCTCGCCTGCCTCCGCGCGCAAGTCATCTCGGTCGGCCCGCAAAACCAAGCCGTCCCGCCCGGCGCCAGCGCCGTCTTCACGGTCGCCGCGACCGGCACGAATCTTACCTACCAATGGGCGCGCAACGGTAACGCAATTCCGAGCGCCACGGCGGCGATGTTCACCGTAAATAACGTCCAGCCCGACACGGCCGGCGTCTACACGGTGACCGTGACCAGCGGCTCCACGAGCGTGAGCGCCTCGGCCATCCTCGGTCTCACGTCGACGAGCAAGGTGCTCGGCGCCGGCACCGAAGTGGGCCCGAACATCGTCCACCAGAACGGCAACGTCTACGACCAGGTTCTGCTCACCGGCGCTGCCGCCACCGTCACGGCCGATCCGGGACAGATCGTGCGCACCTCCTATGTCGATGTGAACGACGACATCGTGCAGGTCGAGTTCAGCGGCGCGGGCGCGCTCACGATCGGACTCGACACGCCCAGCGGCCCCGCCCCCGCCCAGAACTACAACCAACCCACGGTCTCGTACATGAAGGGCCACGCCACGATCGTGATCGCGGGCGCAAACGAGACGACGAATGTTTCGATCTTCAGCGTCGGCAGCATCACCGCCGTCAATCAGGCGCTCTTCAAGACCGGCGTGGCCTACGACGGCATGGCGGACCTCGCCTGCCTCGCGATCCTGACCACCAACGGAAAGTTCGGCGGCATCCGCACCGCGAACGCGACGTTCTACGCGAGCAAGGGGATCACGGGCGTCCTCGCGCCCAATGTCCAGGTCACCGGTCCGTCGTACGTGGGCGAGGTCAACGCGTTCGGCACCGCGCAACCGGTCCTCGTCTTTGGCGCGACAACCGACGCGCGCATCACGGGCGGCGACTTCTTCCAGCAGAACGGCTCGACCATCAGCGTCGGCGGCATCACGCAGCTCAATTTCGTCACCGGTTCGACGTCCCACGGCGGCACGTTGGCGGCGCAGACCAATGCCGGCCAGCTCGTGCAGAACGGCGTCAACGTCACGAGCCAGATCGCGTTCTCCGGTCCCGCGGTCGTGACACTCGCGGCCACCAAGAGCACCGCCGACGAATCCGGCGGCAACGCCGGCGAGTTCACCTTCACGCGCACAGGCTCGCTCGTGTCGCCGCTCACCGTGAACTACGGCGTCAGCGGCAGCGCGACCAACGGCGTGGACTATCCCGCGCTCGTCGGCTTCGTGACGTTCCCCGCATTTGCCGCGACGGTGAAGGTGCCGGTCTCGCCCCTGCCCGACACGAACGTCGAATCCAGTGAGCAGGTCACGCTCACCCTCGCCGCCGGCACGGGCTACACTGTGGGCAGCGCGACCACGGGCACGGTCACGATCGCCGACAGCGTGAACACCCTCTACGTCGCGATCCTCCGGCCCGCCAGCACCGCGACCAATTCCGCCGCGAGCGGCCTGGCGACGGTGGTTCTCAGCGGCAGCAACACGGTGGCGACGGTCAACGTTTCGTTCTCGAATCTCAGCGCCGGCCAGGTCGGCGCGCATCTGTTCCTCGGCAACAGCACCAGCGCAGGCGACTACGTCCTCAACCTCCCGATGGGCCAGGTCAGCGGCGTCCAGTGGAACATCCAGGCGACCGCCACCTATACCGCGCAGCAGATCCTCGATGCGCTGCGCAGCGGACAGATTTACGTTGGACTGGATTCGGGGAATTATCCCGCGGGCGAATTGCGCGGCTCGTTCCTCACCGCGGTCGGCTCGCAGACCTTCGTGCCGCCGGTACCGCCGCCGGCCGTCACGTTGACGAACCTCACCGCGACCGACGCGGCGCGCCTGCTGATGCAGGGCACGTTCGGGCCGAAGCAGAGCGAGATCGACGCGCTCACCGGCGGCTCGGTCGATGCGTGGATCACGGCGCAGATGGCGCTGCCGAACTCCGGCCACCGCGCGCGCACGCTCGCCGAGCTCCAATTCAGCCCGATCCTCAATAACAACAACCCGAACGATCCCCTGCCCTATCATCGCATGGCGGCCTGGTTCTACAACGTGCTCCAGGGCCAGGACCAGTTGCGGCAGCGCGTGGCGTTCGCGTTGAGCCAGATCCTCGTTGTTTCCGACGCGACGCTCGCCGGCCAGCAGTACACCGAGGGCCTCGCAAACTACTACGATGTGCTCGCGAACGGCGCGTTCGGGAATTTTCGCACCCTGCTCGAGCAGGTGACGCTGAGCCCGATCATGGGCAACTACCTCAGCTCGCTGCGCAACGCCAAGGCGGATCCGGTCGCGGGCACGAACCCCGACGAGAATTACGCGCGCGAGGTGATGCAGCTGTTCACCATCGGCCTGGTGAAGCTGCAGCCCGATGGGACGCTGATCCTCGACGCGCAGGGGCTGCCCATCCCGACCTACAACCAATCGACGATCTCGGAAACGGCGAAGGTCTTCACCGGCTGGGCCTATTATTCGACGCTGGCGAATCCGAATTTCCGGCGCGGGGAGGCCGACTACATCAACCCCATGATGCTGTACCCGGCGTTCCACGAGACCGCGGTGAAGGTCATCGTCAACGGCCAGGTGATTCCCGCGAATCTCGGCGGCACCGAGGACTTGCGGCTGACGCTCGACGCGCTCTTCTATCACCCGAACACCGCGCCGTTCATCGCGAAGCAACTCATTCAGCGCCTGGTGACCGACAACCCCAGCCCGGCCTACGTCTACCGCGTGGCGCATGTGTTCGAGAACAACGGGTCGGCGGTGCGCGGCGATCTCGCCGCCGTCGTGCGCGCGATCCTCACCGACTACGAGGCGCGTTCGCCGGCCGTGATCGACGATCCGGGCTATGGCAAATTGAAGGAGCCGCTCCTGCGCTTCACCGCCCTGCTGCGCAGCTTTGGCGCCGCGGCGAGCAACGGCCACTATTACGGCAACCTCCAGAACCCGGAGGCCAGCCTCTCGCAGGCGGCGCTGCGATCGCCGAGCGTGTTCAACTTCTTCGAGCCCGGTTATGTTTATCCGGGTTCGCTGGCGGCGGCGGGACTCGTGGCGCCGGAGTTCCAGATCACGAACGACACGACGGCGATCAGCCTGCCGAATTATTTCCGCGGCTACATCTTCGCCACGGCGCAAAACAGCCAAAGCGTCGTGCTCAACCTCGCGACCGAGCAGGGCCTCGCCACGAACGTGCCCGCGCTCCTCGACCGGCTCAACCTTCTCATGGCTTCCGGCCAGATGAGCAGCGCGACCCGCACCCGCATCACCAGCGCGCTGGCGGCGCTCTCGTCGAACACCACTGCGCTTGAAAGGGCGCAGACGGCAGTGCTGCTGGTGGCCACTTCCCCCGAAGGCGCATCGCAACGCTGAGCCGATCAGTCTCTCAACGCTCAACCCTCAACTCTTCACTCCAATGAATGTCTCCCGTCGCCGTTTCGTTGGTCAGTGCTGCGCCGCCGTCGGTCTTACCGGCATGGCGTCCACCCTCGCGCAGCTTCGCGCCACCGCCGCGGCGGTGAGCACCGGGCCCTCGGCGCCCCCGTCCGCGGCCGCCGTCGCGTCCGACTACAAGGCGCTCGTCTGCATCTTCCTGAACGGGGGCAACGACGCGTCGAACATCATCATTCCAAACGACACGTCGGGGTACGCGGCGTACGCCAGCGCGCGCTCGATCCTCGCGCTGCCGCAATCCAACCTGCTCGGCATCACGCCAAAGACGTCGGACGGCCGCGCCTGGGGCCTGCATCCCAGCCTCGGCGAGATGAAGAACCTGTTCGCCTCCGGCCAGGTGGCGCTGCTCGCGAACGTTGGCACGCTCGTCGAGCCCACGACGAAGACCCAGTACAACAGCGGCACGGTGAAGCTGCCGCCGCAGTTGTTCTCGCACAACGACCAGCAGGTGCAATGGCAGAGCAGCGTGCCCGACCAGCCGTTCAAGAATGGCTGGGGCGGACGCATGGCCGACCTCACCAACTCGCTCAATTCGAACGGCACCGTCTCGATGAGCGTCACGCTGAATGGCTTCAACAATTTCCAGGTCGGCAACCAGATCGTGCAGCTCGCGGTGAATCCGGCCAGCAACTCGACGCCCAAGGGCGGGCCCGTGGTCTTCAGCAACACGACCGGCGGCAACAACCCCGCACGCTACCAGGCGCAGAAGGATCTGTTCGCGAGCGCGAACACGAACCTGTTCGCCTCGGCCTTCGGCACCTTGTCCAAGGACGCGATCGACACCAGCGAGCTGCTCGGCGGCGTGCTCGGCGGGTCGACCACCCTCACCACGTCGTTTCCCAATTCGGACCTCGGCAACCAGCTCAAGGCAATCGCGTACCTCATCAGCGTGGCCAACACGCTCGGGTTGAAGCGGCAGGTGTTCTTCGCCCGCATCGGCGGCTGGGACACACACGCCGACCAGGTCGACGACGTGAACAAGGCGATCGGCGCGCATGCCGACCTCCTCACGCAGGTGAGCCAGGCGATGAACGCGTTCTACAATGCGACGACCGAGCTCGGCTGCGCGAACCAAGTGACGACCTTCACCGCCTCGGACTTCGGGCGCACCTACAGCTCGAACGGCGACGGCTCCGACCACGGCTGGGGCAGCCATCACCTTGTCATGGGCGGCGCCGTGAAAGGCGGCGACATCTACGGCAAGATGCCGACGCTGACGATCGGCGGCCCCGACGACACCTCGCAGGGCCGGTGGATTCCCACGACGAGCGTCGACGAATATGGCGCCACGCTCGCGCGCTGGTTTGGCGTGACCGACACGAACCTCAGTGTGGCGTTTCCGAACATCGGCCGCTTCGCGAAACCGAACCTCGGGTTCCTGTGAACCCAAACCAATAAGCGCAAAGAACGCAAAGCGCGCAAAGAAAAGACCGGGTTGGTCTTTGCGCCCTTTGCGTTCTTTGCGGTTAACTCCGCCTGGGATGAACCGGAGATTCCTGATCGTCGTCGGTAGCGCGCTGCTCGTCGCGCTTTTGTTCTCCCTCCAGCTTTCGCGGTGGAAGAGCTCTGGCGTCGCTCCCCTCCCCACCAACAATCGCCCTCCAACGTCCGCGATCAGGACCCCCGCCGAGCCGCGCAGCGAGCTCGCGGATGCGCTCAATTCGCCCGCGGCCGACATCCACGCGGATCTCCGGCTCGTCGCTTCCATCCTCACCACGTTTCGCAGCAACTTCCCGCGCGACGGCAATCCCGTCGGCAACAACGCGGAAATCACCGCGGCGCTCACGGGTCGCAACCGGCTGCGGCTGTCGCTGATCCCGCCGGATCATCCGGCGATCAATTCGAAGGGCGAGCTTTGCGACCGCTGGAGCACGCCGTTCTTCTTCCACGCCGAGTCGGCCACGCACATGGAGATCCGCAGCGCCGGCCCGGATCGGAAAATGTGGAATGCGGATGACGTCGTGCTGGCGCCGTAGTCGCCCTCCCAACCCGTGTCCTCACCGCGTCTTCGCCCGCTCTACTTTGTCACTCCGAGCGCCACAAAGCGTCCATCCGGCGGTCATCGCCTCTCGTGTCATGGCGAGCAGCGCAGCAACGAAGCGCCAGCTTTCGCCATGACAACCTGGGAAGGGCGGCCGCGCCGAATATCCACCCTCCCGCGCGTTTCTTGTTTTTCTCTGCGCCGTTTCCGCCTTCCCCCGAATAATCGTTTGCCGGCGCCGGGCGGTGTGGTAGAGTGCGCACCGTCATGCTTCGCCGTCTCTGCGCTTTCCTGCTGATGCTCGCCTGCGCGTTTGCGCCGGTGCTGCCGGCGCAGGCGCGGCAGGAAACGAAGGCGGCTTGCTGCTGCGAGTCCAAGTGCGCCTGCGACCATGGCCAGGCCTGCGTCCCGCCGCCGGCGTCGCCCGCGCGCGCGCCGGAGGTGGTCACCGGCGTGGTGGAACAACGCGTGGCGGCCGCGAAGCCGGCTGCGCGCGTCGCGTTCGCCGTGTTTGCCCGACTGCTCGCCGATTTCGAGACGAGTTCCGCGTCGCCCGTTCACCCCGCGTCGGTGAACCCGCCCGCGTCCGCTGCCGGTGTCCCGCTCTACGCGGCCCACTGCAGCCGGCTGATCTGAGCCACACAGGCTAATTATGTCCGGGAGCCGCGTTGCGTCGCGGCCCTTGCGCGTCCGCTCGGCTTTGCGCACGCGCGTTTCCAACCGTCAGCGCCTGTTCCGTCATGAAAACTCTCCGTCTTTTCCTCTTCGCCTTTCTGGCCGCGTCCTCCGGCTTGGCGGCGCTCGCGCCCGCCGCCGACGCGCCGCGCACCTATGCGTGCGCCATGCACCCGTGGATCAAGTCCGACCACCCGGGCAAGTGCACCATCTGCGGCATGGACCTCGCGCTCACCAGCGCCATCGCGGACGCTCCCCCGGGCGTCATCGCCTTGAGCCCGTCGGTGCTCTCGACCATCGGCGTCGAGACCTCGACCGTCGCGCGCCAGCCGCTCACGCGCACGCTGCGGGTCACGGGCCGCATCGACGACGACGACACGCGCCATCGCATCCTCGCCGCCCGCGTGCCGGGCCGCGTGGAGAAGCTCCATGTCAATTTCATCGGCGCCCCGGTCGCCGCCGGCGCCCCGCTGGCCACGATCTACAGCCCCGAAATGCTCGGGGCGCAGCGCGTGTACCTCGAGCGCCTCAGGTCAGGCAATGCGGTCGCCACCGCCGAGCGTTCGGCCGCGCGCGAAAAACTTTTCGAGCTCGGTCTGACCGACGCCGATCTCGCCACCCTCGAGCAGAAGCAGGAGCCGTCCGCCACGATCGTCGTGCGCGCGCCCGAGGCCGGCACGGTCGTCGCCAAATCGGTTTATGAGGGGCAATACGTCCAGACCGCGGATCGGCTGTTCGAAATCGCCGACTTCTCGCGCATGTGGTTCGTCTTCGACGCGTACCCGCAGGACATCCCGTGGCTGCACGTCGGCCAGAAGGTCGAGATCACGACGCGCGCCGTGCCGGGCGAAACGATCTCGGCGCCGATCGAATTCATCGACCCCAATTTCGACGAGATGCGCCAGACCACGCGCGTCCGCGCCGTGCTGCCGAACCCGCACTACAACGTCGGCGGCGAGTCACACTCGCTGCCCCATCGCGTCCTCGCCGAAGGTCGCGTGCTCGTGGAGTCGCCGGCCGTGCTCGCCGCGCCGCGCTCCGCGATCCTCGACCGCGGCACGGGGCCCATGGCGTTTGTCGATCGCGGCGGCGGCCACTTTGAACAACGCAGCCTCCAGCTCGGCCGCCGCGGGGACGGACTGGCCGAGGTTCTCTCCGGTCTCGCCGAAGGCGACAAGGTCGTCACCAACGGAGCCCTGCTGATCGATGCCCAGGCGCAACTCGCCTCGGCGGCCGCGGGAACGACGGGTGCGGCGTCCGCCGCGATGCCCCACGCGGAAAATGCCGCACTGGCGCCGCTCGCGAATGCCGCGGTCGAAGCCGCCACCGCGCTCGCGGCGGATGATTTCGCACGGTACCAGAAGGCGTTTCCCGAGCTCGTCGCCGCCGCCAAGGCGTTTCCGGAGCTCCCGAAGCTCGAGCTCGGCGCGAGCCTGAAGGCGGCCCGCGCGTCGTTCGAACCCTGGAGCACGCAGGTGGCCGACCTGCTCAAGCCCCATCGCGCCGCGCTCGGATTGAAGGTCTTTCAATGCCCCATGGCCCCCGTGCTCGGCAAAGGCCGCTGGGTCCAGCGCGCGCAGCCGTTGAAGAACCCGTTCTTCGGCTCGGCGATGGCGGACTGCGGGGAGGAGGTTCCCTAGTCGGGCAGGTTGGCAGTTATTGGTTGGTGGTTATCAGGAGCACGAACCCTTCCCGCACCGAGCCACCGATAACTAATACCCAATAACAAATAACCGGTACCAACCAATGATCTCCCGACTCATCCAGTGGTCGCTCGAGAATCGCTTCCTCGTCCTCTGCGCGACATGCCTGCTCCTCATCTGGGGCGCCTTCGCGATCCGGCGCGTGCCGGTCGACGCAATCCCGGACCTCAGCGAGAACCAAGTGATCGTCTTCGCCGACTGGGAGGGCCGCAGCCCGCGCGAGGTCGAGGACCAGATCACGTACCCGCTCTCGGTTAACCTCCAGGGCCTCGCCGGCGTCCGCACCGTGCGCGCGACGTCGATGTTCGGGTTCTCGCTCATCACGGTCATCTTCGAGGACAAGCTCGACAACTACTTCGCCCGGACGCGCGTGCTCGAGCGACTCAACTACCTTGGCAACGTGCTGCCCGCGGGCGTCACGCCGCGGCTGGGACCCGACGCGACCGGGCTTGGCTGGGTTTACCAGTATTACCTGAAGGACACGTCGGGTCAGCAGAACCTCGGCTCGTTGCGCGCCGTGCAGGACTATTTCGTCCGCTACCAGCTCGCCGCCGTTCCCGGCGTCGCCGAGGTCGCGAGTATCGGCGGCTTCGTGCAACAGTGGCAGGTCGAGGTGTCGGCGTTGAAGTTGCGCCAGCGCGGCGTGTCGCTCGACCAGGTCTTCGAGGCCATCGCGAAGAACAACCTCAACGTCGGCGGCCGGACGGTCGAGGAGAACGGCCTCGAGTTCGTCGTGCGCGGCCGCGGGCTCGTCGCGTCCGCCGCCGATATCGAAGCGATGGCGCTGACCGTGCGGGACGGCGCGCCGATCTACGTGCGCGACATCGCCACGGTTCAGGTGGGCGGCGACTTCCGCCGCGGCGTGCTCGATGTTGACGGCCACGAGGTCGTCGGCGGCACGGTGATCATGCGCACCGGCGCGAACGCCTACGCCGTGATCCGCGACGTGAAAGCGAAGCTCGCCCAGCTCCAGCCCGGCCTGCCGCCGGGCGTGACGATCGAATCGTTCTACGACCGCAGTGACCTGATTTCGCGCGCGATCGACACGCTGAAATTCACGCTCTGGGAAGCCGTGATCCTCGTGACGCTGATGCACGTGCTCTTCCTGTTTCACTTTCGCAGCATCTTGATCGTCACGCTGCCGCTGCCCGCCTCGATCCTCATCGCGTTCATCCTGATGAAGGAACTCGGCATCCAGTCGCACATCATGTCGCTCACCGGCATCGCGATCGCGATTGGCGTGCTGGTCGACGCGGGAATCGTGATGGTCGAGAATGTCATCCGGCATTGCGAACTCGAGGAGGCGCGCGTCGGACGCCGGCTCACGCGGGAGGAGACGTGGACGACCACGCTCGCCGCGGCGCAACAGGTCGGCCGCCCCATCTTCTTCGCGATGGGCATCATCATCCTCGCGTTCATCCCGATCTTCACGCTCACGGGCCAGGAAGGGAAACTCTTCCACCCGCTCGCATGGACGAAGACCTTCGCGATGGTCGGCGCCACGTTGCTCGCCGTGACGCTGGTGCCCGTGCTCTGCACCCTGCTGGTCCGCGGCCCATTTCACGCCGAGGATCGCAACTGGCTCATGCGCGCCCTTCTCGCATTGTACAATCCCGTGCTCGATTGGGCGCTGCGCTGGCGCAAGACCGTGCTCGGTCTCGCGGCCACGCTGCTCGCGTTCTGCCTCGTCCTCGCCTTCGGGCTGCCCGCCTCCGTCTCGTCACTCGTCACTCGCCACTCGCCACTGCCCGAGCGTTTGACACGAGGGTTCGGGTCCGAGTTCATGCCCACGCTGCAGGAAGGCTCGCTCCTCTTTATGCCCGTGCTGCTGCCGAGCACGTCGCTGACCGAGATCAAGCGCATCATGGCGTGGCAGGACCGCGTCATCCGCGACACCCCCGAGGTGGCCAGCGTCGCCGGCAAACTGGGCCGCTTCGACACCGCGACCGATCCCGCGCCGGTGGAAATGATCGAGACCACGATCATGCTGAAACCGCCCGCGCAGTGGCGTCCCGGCCTGACCAAGGACCAACTCATCGCGGAATTGCAGGCGAAGCTCACGCAGGTTCCCGGCTACGCGCCGGCGTTTCTCCAGCCGATCGAGAATCGCGTGCTCATGCTCTCGACGGGCATTCGCGCCCAGCTGGGCGTGAAGATTTTCGGCACCGACCCGGACGCGCTGCAGGCGAAGGCGTTCGAGGTGGAACGCGTCCTCAACCAGGTGCCCGGCGCCACCGGCATCGCGGTCACGCGCGCGCAGGGCAAACCGTACCTCGAGATCACCGCCGACCGCGCTGCGCTCGCGCGCTACGGGCTCAGCGTGGCCGATGTGCTCGCCGTCGCCGAAACGGGGCTCGGTGGAAAAACCGCCTCCACGTCGATCCAGGGACGCGAGCGCTGGCCGATCCAGGTGCGCTTCGAGCGCGCCGACCGCGAAGACCTCGACCGCCTCGGCGCGCTGCCGGTGGCGATTCCCAATTCCGAGCCGAAGCGCTATGTGCCGCTCGGCCAGGTCGCCACCATCGAACGCGTCGTGGGGCCGAACGAAATCGCGAGCGAGAACGGACGGCTGCGCGTCTCGGTCCAGGCCAACGTGACGGGACGCGACCTCGGCCGCTTCGTCGACGAGGCGAAGGAACGCATCGCGGCGAGCGTGAAGCTCGACCCGGGCATGACCATCGAGTGGAGCGGCCAGTATGAAAACCAGCTCCGCGCCCGCGCCACCCTGCAGTTCATCCTGCCGGTGGTGCTGGCGATCATCTTCCTCGTGCTCTATCTCACGTTCCGCTCCGCCCTCGAGGCCGCGCACGTGATCCTGGCCGTGCCGTTCGCCCTCACGGGCGGCGTGTTGTTGCAGTGGCTGCTGGGTTTCAACTTCAGCGTCGCCGTGTGGGTCGGCTACATCGCGCTCTTCGGCACCGCGATCCAGACGGGCATTGTCATGGTCGTGTACCTCGAGGAGGCGATCGCGAAGAAGCGCCGCGAGGTCGGCCGCGAGCTGACGCGCGGCGAATTCGTCGACGCCGTGAAGTCCGGCGCCCGCCTGCGGTTGCGCCCGAAAGTGATGACCGTCGCAACGGCCGTGGCTGGCCTGCTGCCCATCTTCTGGAGCCATCGCACCGGCGTCGAGGTGATGCAGCCGCTGGCCGCGCCTGTCGTCGGCGGGATGCTTTCGTCCTTGGTGCACATTCTGGTGGTCACGCCGGTCATCTTCGCCATGCTGCACGAGCGCAAATTCGCGCCCGCTGCGCCATGATTCGCTCCCTGTTCCTCGCTCTCTTCCTCGCCGCCGCCGCCGCCGCCGCCGATTTTTCCGGCGCCCTGCAGCCGCAACTTGCCGCCACCGCCGATGGCCGCGTGTGGGTCGCGTTCGGGCGCAGCGGGGAAATCTTCGTCGCCGCGTCGCGTGACGGCGGCACGACCTTTGCGGCGCCGGTGCGCGTCGCGGCGCTCCCTTCGCTGATGGTCGGGAAGCGCCGCGGGCCGCGGATCGCCGCGCACGGCGATCATGTCACCGTCACCGCGATCGCCGGCGACCTGTACGCGTTCAACTCGAAGGACGCGGGCAAGACCTGGACCGGACCGGTGCTGATCAACGACACGCGCACCAGCGCGCGCGAGGGCCTCGACAATCTGGCGGTGGCGCCGGACGGCCGGCTGTTCGCCGTTTGGCTGGACGACCGCGCCGGGCCGAAACAGCTCTATGGCGCGGAGTCCACCGACGGCGGCGCGACCTGGAGCGCGAATCAGCTCATCTACCGGCGGCCGGAAGGCACGATCTGCGAGTGCTGCCATCCGTCGGTGCAGTTCAACGCCGACGGCGAGCTCGCCGTCATGTGGCGCAATTCGATCGATGGCAACCGCGACCTCTGGTTCGCCAAGCGCGCCAGCAACGGCGCCGGCTTCACGAGCCACACCAAGCCTTTCCAGCACATTGGGATCCTAAGCTTAGAATTCCACGTGGACAAGTTGTCGCG